>Ga0194056_10001776_pt1 | contig 11711 bp, 10 predicted proteins | sample SepL4413m_MetaG_FD_155458 | JGI IMG/M metagenome (GOLD analysis project Ga0194056, IMG submission 155458) | Anoxic zone freshwater microbial communities from boreal shield lake in IISD Experimental Lakes Area, Ontario, Canada - Sep2016-L442-13m | ecosystem: Environmental > Aquatic > Freshwater...
GTTCAGGATCTTGGCGTTTCTTTGCCGGCGTAGGAACCCGGTCCGCAAGCGGTGGTAATCGGCATCCTCCTGGCGCAGGCGAGCCGTGGCGGCGGTCCCGGTGAGGCCCTCGGTGCTGCTCAAATATTGCAACCGGAAATGAGTCATGGGCTCGCTGTAGCACTCAGCACTGTCCACCAAGGGTTTTTTGTCGGGCATGTGGAGCACCTGCTCATCGCCGGCAACGACGAGGGGTTGCCCGTTATCGAAACGGAAACGATCCCGCAGGGTCGGGATCGGATGGTCGGGAAAGATGACTTGAAAATCGGACGCTCGCACAGCCAAGGCACCCATTTGGAGTTTCTTGAAAATCATCACGTTGAGCATTCCCATTTCACCGCCGAAGCGGAACAGTCGTGGATCGCGTTGCCCGAATTCTCTTAGAAACCGGTACTCGGCCATGTCCAAACAGCCACGGGTCAGACCATACACCCCGGTGCAAGCAAATGTGGCTACGAATTCCTGCCAGTGGAAATCTGGATAGATTGACTCGAGGATTCGCGGATTGAAAAACCACGTGTCCACATAGGTTTCAGCATTTCCACTTCCGGGATCGGAGCCGAGTGGCCAACCGATTGCGCCGTCTTCAGGAAACACCTTGGCGCGGACATCGCCCCACGCCAGCGTGTCGGCATCCAGATGCATGAAGCGCTCGTAAGGCGAATACCACACGGCATTCATTTTGGTGAATCCCCAGCCGAAGCTGTGGAGACGCAACCACGGGTCGGGGATATCGTCGCGCCTTAAAATCGTGACTCCATACGTCGCTTCCGCCAAAGCCGTATCCACCTTGCCGTCAATCAACAGACAGACCGGCAAGTCCGGCATGAAAAGCCGGAGACTCGCGATAGTCCCCTTGGCAAACAGCCAGTCGTAGGGACAGGTGACCACAATGGCGCCTAGGCTAGGGTTGGCTGGGGTCATACTTTGGGTGTCGAGATTGTGACTAGCTGGCTTTGTGACACGGTTAGCACTCCTTCTTCACATTGACCAAGCATGCTCCAGGGATGGTTTTTCCAGCGTTCAAGGCCGCCGGCGCCCCATGCATTTTATGCAACGATCTCCGCAATAAAATTGAAAGTCCCAAGGCGCAGAGGGTATACATAAGATACTCGGGAATTCTCAAGAGATTCCAGTCAACGCCCTTGAAGGGCAAAACGTTTGCCAAGCTGAATAAGAACACATGAATCAGGTACAGCTCCAAGCTATGCGTGCCAAGAAGTTGCAAAATACTCCCCGCACGAGGGCAAGACGGCAGCACGCTGCTCAGGAAAGATCCTGTCAACAAGGAAAGAGGAAAGGCCATGATGATCGTAGGATACCACCACAACCCCGTATGCCATCGATATTCTGGGCTTGTGTTTTGGATGATCATGAATAGTGCCGCAGTTGACGCAATAAGAAGGCCAGAGTTTAGCCAGATATTGCTTAAGAGCGTGCCTCTCCGGTTTAGAAGCAGCATGCCGATGTAGACCCCGAAAATAAACACCGGAAACCGTATCGAAAAAATCATATGGTTTGAGAAGCGCGTGCCTATTGCCAGAATAGAAAAGGCGAGGGCGCACATGCTGACAGTAACAAGACACTTCCCGGGACCGTATTTTTCTGACAGGGAATAATAAACGGGAAAGACCAGATAGCAGAGCAGTATCGATGGTATGAACCAGAACTCCATGTTTCCGAAGATTAAGAAATCCAGGCCGAAATACGGCAGGAGTGATTTTGCTGCATCAAAACCATTCAATGCGCTATTCTTTAGGGTGAAGAACACCAGGCATATCCAGAAAACAGGAAGTATTCTAAACACCCGTTTTTTATAGAAACGAATGAGGGAGTTGTCTTTTGAAATGCTGCAGACAAGCCCGATGCCTGATAAAAGAAAGAATACATCCACCCCGGCGTAGCCGATGTCATGGATAAACCGTAAAGGGAAAACTGTATTGGGAATAGCGATATTCGCGTGGAAGAGAATGATCCACCCGATCGCCATTCCCATCAATTCCGCTCTGTATTTGATCAGATCTTCCATGGTCCTATATGATCATGGGAATGTCCGCGGGCCGGCGGCAAAAGATAGGGCCTTATGCACTGCTTAGAGGGGCCTATTGAAATAGGATATTGTTCAGAAATAGGTCACGCCCCTGCCTATCCCCGCCACACAATGCCGGTTTTCACGACCCGAGCGGGAACTCCTACCGCAAGACAGTTCGGCGGGATCGACTTGGTCACCACCGCACCCGTGCCGATGACTGACCCCTTGCCAATCGTGACCCCTTTCAAGACCACCACCCGTGCCCCAAGCCAGACTCTGTCTTCAATAATGACGGGAGCACCGGCGATATGATCCCCTTGGAATCGATGAGCGTCGGAGTCCCGGATGATGACGTCCGGCCCAATCGCCACTCCGTCTCCGATCTTGATGTGATGGCGGCATTCCAGTTCAAGCTTTCGATTCACATAAAGTTCGCCAATTTCCAGGCGGCCACCGTCATGGATATCGATGAATACGCCGTCTGAGATAATTGCCTGCCCGGTACAGACAAGTTGGGCGTTGCCCTGCATCAGTAAAGAACCGGGAAGGGGTGCCGTGCCTGGAATCGCCTGATTGAAGTAGATCCTGGCATTTTGCGTCAATGAAATGCGTGCAAGTCTGGCGACCGAGGCCTTGCAATTCCGGCAGAGGAAGAATTGGAAATAGCACTTGTGGCGAATCTGTAAACGCAGTGTTTGCCATTTGGGTGCGGAAAGGAGCCAGGACACAGATAGACCATATCTGTCAAGAAACCTCTTGATCGCACTTTTGCAACTCCCATACATACCACATCCTTTCACCAGTAGCATCCCCCTTCCACCCTGCGGGCGTGTTGGGGCGTCTCGTCGAGCCCGGGACGGGTCCAGAAGTCATTCATCAAGCGCGAGATCTCGGGGTGGGTATCCCAACGCCTTCCACGAATCCCGAACAGGATCTGGGTGGCACCCGCCATGTGAATGGCCACGCCGCCAAGGCGTTTCGCATGCACGGCCAGAGGCAATCCATAGGCACCCGCCCCGATAATCGCGACGTCGAAGGGCCGTGCTTCGAGGTCCTCCTGCATGAACTGAAGCGCATCAAACCAGTTCGCAAAGCCATGCGGGATTTCGAGCAGGCTCTGGACTGCCGGGATTACGCGCAATTCAAATTCGGGAAGGACCCGGGGGTCATGAAACAGCCGGGCCCTGTTTTCGGCGAATTGCTTTTCAATGGAGCGGGCAAACGGATGCACCACCACCACCCTTTTTCCAGCCAGCGCTTCGGACCACGGCGGCTCATGATAGTATGGCTCCAAGCCTCTCAAATCACAGAGTTTTGCCTGCGGCGCGAATTTGCTGAGGATCCGATCTTCGTGATGATTGTACCACACTCCCATCACATCCACCTGCGCAAGGTCACCGAGGAATCGCTCGGCAAAACGCCGGATGATCGAGGCCGAAGGCGGGAAGATGCCCGATCCGCGCCAGCCACGGTATTGGATGGACTGAAAGCACAGCCATCGGTCCACTGGGTTCATCTCCCGCTTTCCACCGCCCTGGCAGCGGTCCATGTAATCCACAATCGCCAACTCCGTGGAGCCAAGCCGCGCGGCGCAGAACGGTTGGCCTGTGATGAGCGCCTGTTTAATGTGTTCGTTTCCTTCAATAGCCGCCGCAATGGGCATGTGGTAGTCCGCCTCTTTCGCGCGGAGCGTATTCTCCTTGTGAAACCTTCCTTCATAATGCGCACAGGCGTAACGCATAAAATGCATCCCTTGTTTTTGAATGTTCATAACAAAAAAGAGAATTAGATTTCCTCTTTGAAACTATTTGCGGAAATGCCCCCGATCATTTGGCTACCATTAAGTCCATTTGAGGGATTGTTATTTGTGCTTGGTTTTGTGTGGCGGTGGGGCAAAAATACCGCTTCAGCTTATCCCCACGGCCCGATGAAATGCCTTTGCCACGGCTTCCGGTGAATACGTTTGTTCGACATAGAGTCGGTTATGTCGGGTGCCCTGCATGCGGGTTTCCTCTTTCTGGGTGAGCATCTCCATCATGGCATCGACCAAGCTGGCGATGTCTCTCTCCGCCACTTTCCGAAAAACTGCCGGTGGGCGCAACGCGAACGGGATGCCGCCGCCAGTGGTGGAAATCACGGGAAGCCCGCAGGCCATGGCCTCCAGATTGGCCACGCCGAAGTATTCTTCCCAGTCCCGCATTGAGAGGGCATGATTCACCGCGCAGTCTCCCGTTTGCAGCAACGCGGGAAGTTCGTCATGGCGGACAGGGGGGATGATGCTGACTCGATTGTCCACGCCCAACTCGAGCGAGCGCATTTTGACCCAGCATTCCATGGGGCCATTTCCGATGAAATGCAAATGGGCGTCCGGATTTGAACGGGAAACGATGGCGAAGGCCTCGAGGATGTAGGCGATGCCTTTCTCGGGAACGAGTCTTGAAACACATAGGATTCTGCCCGGAACTGTTGCCGCAGCCCGCGGCTGAAAATGTCTCACATCAATCGGATGTCCCAAAATATGGAAGCGATCCATGATGGAATCATCCAGCAACTCCAGGTGATGAAACCTCTCCATGACCTTGGGAGAGGGAATCAAAATGCGCTGCGTTTGACTGAGCAGTCTCTTCAGCAGTCGGTATTTCATGGAATACCAACGCGTGTTCAAAGTCTCGGACAGCAGGGTGATGGTCGCATCAAACCACACGGGGATATCCAGTTTGGCGGCGGCCTCGAAGGCTAGCAGGGCCTGCGGATAGACCACCGGGTCAATGGTCAGAATTCCATCGGTGCCGCGCGCGGCCTGTACGATGGCAGTGACTTTTTTGTTCCGGTTCAGATGCCAATGCCGCCCGCGCCATGAGGACCAATCGTGATGATCCAGTTTCATCCACTCGAATCGATCGTCCGGTTCGTAGCTCTCCTTATCCACGGCAATCTTGAATTTGTAGCCATGGCTGCTTTGAAGGGTTGTATACAACAGCAACTGGTTCTCGAAAACAGTGCGCCGCTTGGCACAACCGGGGCGGTATGAAAAAATCTTCATTGCAGGGTTAATTTGCGCGAGTTGTGGAGCGAGCAAACTGGAGTATATCGTCGAGTTCTTGAATGCGGAATACTTTGGAAACAAATGAATAGGCAAGAGCGCCGCCAAGCGAAAGAAGCACAAGCTGAAGAGGCGGGGGAAAGTGCATCGCATGCGCACAGCCCATAACGACCGCGCCCATCAGGGCACCGCATGCCAAAGCGGGGGCGCAATCACAGCTCTGCCTCCATGCACCGTAGTTGAGAAGTTTGTGAGTGTAATAAGCATTGAAGACAAAAGCAAAAACGGAGGAAATAACAATAGCCCATGCCATGCCATGCATGCCGTAACGCGCGCCCATGACCACTAGCGATAGACCAACAGCCTTTTTGATCACCTCGATCCTGAGTAACAGGCCGGAACGGCCCATTGCCTTGAGCACGCTGAGGTTCAGTACGTGAAGCGGCCAGAGCAGTCCGCCCAGGGCAAGGATTTGCAGCAAGGAAACAGCGGGTGCCCAGACCGGTCCGTAAAGCGTAAAAATGAGTGGATCGGCAACCACCACAAGACCGATCATCATGGGTATATTGAGAAACATAATCCCTCTGATTGACATGCGTAACCCGCGGCGCAATCGCTCAGGATCGTCGGATGTTTGAGAGAAAATCGGGAAAGCCACGCTGGAAAGGATTCCGGTGAGTGCGCCTGTTGGGAGTTGCTTGGTGGTTTCCGCGCGATTGTAAATTCCCAAGTCATGGACTCCATACCATTTACCAATGATCAAGCTATAGAACTGTCGATAAACAGCGTCCAACAAAGAAGAGAGAAACATGCCCCCACCGAAACGGAAGAGAATGCGGAAGGAATCCGAACTGAAAATGAATGCTGGACGCCACTGCGAAAACTTCCAAATCAAAGTGGTTTGCAGCACTCCCCCAACCGTGAACTGGGCGACCAGTGCCCAGACACCATGCCCATTCCATGCCAGGAGAATCCCAACGAATGCAGAGAAAAGGGTCGCGATGAAATTGATCTTGAGAGGCGTTTTGAAATCGAGATGCTTCGCAAACAGGGTGTTCTGCACGGAGTTGCATGCACCGAGGAAAAATTGAAAAGCATAAATTTGCGTGACTGGCAACAGAATGCCTATTTTGTAAAATCCTGATATCAAGGGTGCACACAGGAATAGTGCCAATCCCATGAGCAAACCAGCGGCTAGGTTGAACCAAAAAACGGTCGATTCATCGGCGTGAGTGGCGTCCTTCTTTTGGATCAAAGCGGAGGACAGTCCACCATCGACAAACACCCCGGCAATGCCAGTGAACAGACTAAGCAGGGCGACGGTGCCGTACGCTTCCGGTGCCACCAAACGCGCCATCGCGACAGAAATCGCGAGGTTGAGCCCTTGGCGGACAATTTGATCGATTGCGGCCCAACTGATGGCAGATGTAGCTTTCTTTCTGAGCATAAAATCCGTCAGCTCAAAACAAGCTCAATCAGCCTTCGGGTTCTTGGAAAATCGGGACCGAATTCGCTGTTCTGCACTGCTAGACTCCGATTCGTGGCGACATCTTCTTCGGTGAGTGGGGAAAAATCCAGCGGCAAATTGGAGGCCATGCAGTCATCCAGGCTAAACATGCGGGCGCCACGCGCCGTGTGGTGACGATACAAAGGATTTGCGGAGTGCATGTATACCTTTGATCCCTGCCGCATCATTTGTGTTACATTGCCTGCTGCTTGCTGGCGCAGGTGTCCGAAGACTGAATATCCACAGGTCTTGAGAAGATCAAAATACTGATGAAGTGGCATCCATTCAGTTAAAGGCATAAATGCGTCCCCAAAAAGATTAGTGCCAATTTGCTGAACTTTCAGTCCGTATTCTTTCTCCCCATAATTTAGAGGAACAATAATCTTCCGCCCATGAAGATCACATTGCTCGGCAAGCCAATGAAAAGTTTCAACATGATTGTTGGTCGGAGTGGCGCTATTGCCCACCAGAATGTTCGGTCCGGCATTGGATTTCTGGTCCAGTTCAGGGCTGTGCGGATGTCTAACCGCACTCTGGTAATTCCACGGGATGTAGTGTGCCCTGAACCAGGGATTTGCCTTAACCGCCATTTCGTGTTCTAGTTCAAGCACGGGGCAGAAGTAATCCACGCGCTCGAGTCTCAACGGATGCTGCGGCGGCACAGGAAAGAATTTGCGGCGCAGTCTCTGCTTTACCTTAGACACAAACATTTTGCATAATGACGGCGTGTATAATTTATCGTAAATCCCAGCCGTGGCGGGAAGATGAAGCCCTCCTGGAAAGTAAGATGAGAGAAGGGCATCATAATAGTCGGCGCCCCATCCTAGCCAAACCACAGTTGTAGAGTTACTAACGCTATTCAAAATAGATGCGCTTTGATAGGTAAGAGTATGAAATATCACTGCCTTGAAGCCGCCGGTGGCAACTAATTCACAAAGATCGGATATGGCGAGAAACTCAACCTTGGTTTCCTTTATATACTTAAGAGCGCGGGGAGGTCCTGCCATAAAGTAACGACTCATCCTTGGTGCGACCGCTTCAAATCGGTGAGTCGCAGTGTCGATAAATTTATCATCAACGACAATCTGAGCAATTAGGGGAGATGCCGGCATTTTGAGTTAAAGATAACCGTCACCGATATTTCTGGATCTTCTGACAATGCAGGGTGATCCATAAGCAACAACATGATTCGGAATATCTTTGGTCACTATGGAGCCGGCACCGATTACCGAATGTTCACCAATTTTAAGTTTATGGCTCACCATGGCTCCCATGCAAACTGCAGAAAATGTGCCAATGTCAGTTCGCCCGGCAATTGCGGCATGTGGAGCAATGCTGGCGAAATCCCCCATACTGGAGTCGTGACCGAGACAGGACTGGTTACCTAAGAGGCAACCAATTCCGACGTTTGCGTATCGACCTATATAGGCGTCGGGCAGTATAACGCAAGCGTCTGGAATAGCGACTGTATTGGAGATTGATGCATCGGGATGCACAAGGTAAGGAAACTGAGCGTGCGGACATAGCTTCTTGATTTTTTCATAAATCAAGAAGCGTTTCCAGTTGTCGCCAATTCCAATATAAAATATCGAGGTATTGTATTTTTGTGAGCATTCGGCACAATTATTGATATTTCCAAGGATGGGATATCGATCTTCAATTTCACCTGGCGCTCGATAGTCATCTAGGAGACCAATTATCCGATACTGATCCCTGTTCTCTATTGCGTCCATGAGACAGTGCGCGTGTCCGGATGATCCAACTATGATGCAAGTCTCCATTCTATATTGGTTGCTAAAATTGCAAGTTTATCTGGCAGAGATGATGTGCTCGATTACAGCCATAGGTTCAGCCTCGAGATCGGCGAAGATGGGCAGGCACAGAACCTGTTGCGCGATTTTCTCCGCGACCGGCAAATTGCCCTGGGCGGCGGATGGCAGGTTGCGATAGGTTGGGAACTGGCTGCACAGCGGATAGAAGTAACGGCGGGGGTGGATGCCGTTGGTCTTGAATTTGTCATACAAGGCATCGCGAGACATTCCATAAGCACCAGCATCCACCAGGATTGGGAAATAGCCGTAGTTATGCTGCACGTTTGGGATATCGTGAAGGATGCGGATGCCGGGAACATCCTTAAGGGATTCCCGATAAAAGGCTGCAACCCGCTGGCGCTTGGCGGTCTCGCGATCCACATACTTGAGTTGGAGCAATCCGTAAGCAGAGCGGAGTTCGTCAACCTTGCCATTGGAGCCGGGAGCGACGACTGTGACCTCGTCGGCAAATCCGAAATTCCTGAGGAGGTCAATCCGCCTTTTCAGGGTTTCATCGTTGGTGACCAGAGCCCCACCTTCAAAGGTGTTGAACACCTTGGTCGCGTGGAAGCTGAGCATGGAAAGATCACCCCAGTTGGCCACCGATACCCCGTCCTTTTTCACGCCGAAGACATGGGCGGCATCATAGAAGAGTTTGAGTCCGTAATAATTGGCGATTTTCTTCAACTCTTCATGCCGGCAAGGATTGCCATAGACATGCACCGGCATGATGGCCGTGGTACGCGGCGTGATGAGCGACTCCACTTTAGAGGGGTCCAGCGTAAAGGTGTCGGGTTCGATGTCACAAAAGACCGGCGTGCAGCCATTGAGATGAATCGCGTGGGTGGTCGCGACGAAGGTGAACGGTGTGGTGATGACTTCGCCCGTGATCCTCAGGGCCTGCATCCCCAGTTGCAGCGCAATCATCCCGTTGGTGAAAAAACTCACATATTTGACGCCCAAGTACTGCGCCAACGCCGTTTCAAATTGCTGGTGGAACTGGCCGTTATTCGTCAGCCACTTCGACTCCCAGATTTTCTCAAGATAAGGAATGAACTCTTCCAATGGAGGGAGAGAAGGAGATGTGACATAGATGGGCTTCATTGGAGGAGAGACTCGGAGGATGGAGGTCAGCGAAGAGTAGGTCAATCAACCAACAGTTTGAGGGCCTAAGGCTGCATAGATCGGTTTACTGTTTTGGAGTCCTCGCGGATTAACATTGAGAGGGATTGGATTTTGGATTTGGAATGGGAAGAGAGCAGAGGGAGGGAGGGAGAGAAAGCACTAAATTCAAAGCATGAAATTCGAAACGAAGAGGAGAGAACGGCGAACCGAAGAGAAGAGAAAGGCGAACATCGAACATTGAACATCGAACATCCAACGTTGAACGGAAGAGAAAGGCGAACATCGAACATCGAACGCCGAACATCCAACGTTGAACGGAAGAGAAAGGCGAACATCGAACATTGAACATCGAACATCCAACGCCGAACGGAAGAAGAGGAATGCGAACATCGAACATCCAACGCCGAACATCCAACGTTGAACGGAAGAGAGAAAGAAGGGGTCTGGTGTCTGTTGCTTTCGCCTCTTCGGTTCGATGTTCGAAGTTCAATGTTGAATGTTCGATGTTCGTATCAATCTTCGGCTCGATGTTCGTATCAATCTTCGGTTCGATGTTCGAAGTTCAATGTTGAATGTTCGATGTTCGTATCAATCTTCGGCTCGATGTTCGTATCAATCTTCGGCTCGATGTTCGTATCAATCTTCGGTTCGATGTTTGTCTTCCGTTGCCACCGAATGGTAATAGGTCTAAGGTTGTTGCGTATCGGCCCACCTGATGACTTGAGTGGCAAAGTTTCTGAAATCATCCATACGGTGATGAGTGATGTCGAAGACGCGTTCCCAGTCCACTCGATCATAGGCATGGACGGACAGGTTGCGGAAACCCACGGCTTTGCGGAGAGCCTCCGCGCCGGCGTTGGGGATGATATCATGTTCGGCGAGGCGCTGGAAAACCTCACTCATGGTTTCAGGAGGTGGCAGTTCGAGGTCAGCCAAGAGGTGCGCCCCGATATCCACACACAACTGGACGGCCCGCTCGATGTTAAGACTGAGTATATCCTGAAGGTCGATGTCGGAAACCAATTGCTCCGGGGTTTGCGGGCGCTTGGTCTCGATCCTCTGAACGCAGCGGGCCAGTGAGTTGAGCTTGCGGTTGATGACGTTACGATCCATGTGCGAGAAAGCGGTTGCGCTGTGCGGTGACGATGGCCCGCTGGGCCGGTTCGAAGTCGGCTTGCCAATCGAGCAGTCGTTCATTCAGGTAGCCGAGGATGGCAGGACGCTTGGAGAAAAGCACTTTGCCATAGAGCAGGATCTGGCGGAGCAGGGTGCCGTTAGTGTAAGACAAATCGACGATGTCGATGGGGCGGCCCGAGACCATGGCGAGCTCATCGGAGAGGGATTGAAGAGCGGCGGAATTGAGCGGGTTGCGGGGGAATACAGCGATATCCAGATCGCTGTCACGATGGGCGCGACCCCGCGCGCAAGAGCCAAACAGTATGGCGAGCTCCAACTCCTCATGCTTGGCCAGACATGCCAGTGATGCGACAGTTTGCGCTAAATCGCTCATGGGGAGGGGGGGAGAGGAAGAGTTGTCGGTGGTCAGTTGTCTGTGGAAGAGAGTGCTAAGGCGCGGTGCGCAAGCGCGACGGACAACGGACCACGGACAACGGATCACTCTTGCGATGGAAGAGAAGAGAGAAAAAATCGAACATTGAACATCGAACTTCCAACGTTGAACGGAAGAGAAGATGGATTAACGGAAGAAAAAGGCGAACATCGAACATTGAACATCCAACGTTGAACGGAAGAGAAATGCGAACATCGAACATTGAACGCCGAACATCCAACGTTGAACGGAAGAGAAATGCGAACATCGAACATCGAACATTGAACATCCAACGTTGAACGGAAGAGAAATGCGAACATCGAACATTGAACGCCGAACATCCAACGTTGAACGGAAGAAGAGGAATGCGAACATCGAACATCCAACGCCGAACATCCAACGCCGAACGGAAGAAGAGGAATGCGAACATCGAACATCCAACGCCGAACATCCAACGCCGAACGGAAGAAGAGGAATTCGAACATCGAACATCCAACGCCGAACATCCAACGTTGAACGGAAGAGAGAAAGAAGGGGTCTGGTGTCTGTTGCTTTCGCCTCTTCGGTTCGATGTTCGAAGTTCAATGTTGAATGTTCGATGTTCG
>Ga0194056_10001777_pt1 | contig 11711 bp, 10 predicted proteins | sample SepL4413m_MetaG_FD_155458 | JGI IMG/M metagenome (GOLD analysis project Ga0194056, IMG submission 155458) | Anoxic zone freshwater microbial communities from boreal shield lake in IISD Experimental Lakes Area, Ontario, Canada - Sep2016-L442-13m | ecosystem: Environmental > Aquatic > Freshwater...
GTCATCCGCCGCAGTGGCTGCAAGGTGACGGTGAGTCTGATGCCGCGCGCGCGCATCTGGCAACTCATTGAGTCCGGCGCACTCGATTTCAGCCTGTCGGGTATTGCCAATGTCGAGCGCGACAAATTTGCAGCTTTTGCCTGGTATTTCAGCAACCGATACTACCTGCTGGTGCGCAATGATTCCGGCGTCCGTCAGCTGTCCGATTTCGAGAAAAATGAAAAGCTTCAGCTCGGTGTGATTCGAAGCTTCAGGTACAGCGAATCGGCTAACGGTCTGGTGGATAAACTGCAAAACGCCAATCGCGTGAGTCAGGCCGGCGGGTTGGCGCCGCTCTACCAGATACTGATGCTCGGTCGAATTCAGGGCATGATCATTGAGCCCTTTGACTTTCCGGCGCTGGAAGAAAGGAAGATTCGCGAGATCAGCAGTGTCTTGGTGTTCAACGATCCGCCCGTTCCCCATGGACTGATCATGTCGAAAAAGGGACTCTCGGCAGCTCAGCAGGAGCAATGGCGCGCTATGGTTAGCGGCATGCGCACGGACGGTACCATGCGCCGCATTTTTGAGAAGTACTTCAAACCCGAACTGGCGGCAGCCCTGGTGAATTTCTGAAGTCTGTTGCATCATGATCCGTGCTCCTGGCCACAATGCTGCATCGAGCTTTCTGCTGACTCTTATCCCGTGGCTTGTTCTGGCCGTCACGCTCGGCGCGACGTCCTTCATCTGGGATCATGAGCGTCAACGCACGCGCCAGGCTTTGCGCTCACAGTTTGACTTCGCACTGCGCGACACGGTCAGTCGCGTCGAGCAGCATGTCATGGCGTATGAGCAGATGCTGCGTGGTGTGCAGTCGCTCTTTGCCACGATCCCTTTTGGGAATCGGGAGGCCTTTCACCAGTATGTGGAGACGATGCGACTGGATGCCAATTTTCCTGGCATTCAGGCCATCGGCCTGGTGCAATGGGTTCCAGCACCTGATAAAGCCGCTCATCTGGCCGCCATTCGTGCTGAGGGTGTACCGGCTTACGCGATCGACCCGGAAGGTTTGCGCGCGGTTTATGCCCCTATCATCCAGCGCGAGCCCCGGATTGGTCGCAATCTGGCACCCGCCGGCAGTGATGTCTGGCTCGAGCCGGTGCGTCGGCTTGCTCTGGAGAAGGCTCGCGATTCCGGCATGGCGGCAATTTCTGGCAAGGTCCGCTTGAAAGTGGACACTGAAGATGCTGCGCCGCCAGGGTTCATCATGTACCTGCCCGTATATGCCCAAGGCCAGGCACACGACAGTCTGGCCGAGCGGCGTGCACACCTGATCGGATGGGTCTATGCGGCTTTCCACATGAACGACTTCATGGCCAGTTTGCATGGGAGCCAAGCGGCCGATCTGACGCTTGCCATGCATGACAGCGCCGATACCCAGGAGGCGTCGCTGATGTACCGCTCCGAGGACCATCTGGCCATAGGGGAGGCGATGAGACCGGCTGCCCTCAGTGCCAACGAATATATGGTGGTGGCCGGGCACAACTGGACTCTGACATTAAACACGCAGCCGGGTTTCGAGAACCGTTACGGCCGGGGTACCGAGACGGTGATCGCCTGGGCAGGTGCCGTATTGAGTTTGTTGCTGGCCCTGTTGGCCTGGATGATGGTGAATGGACGGGAACGTGCTGTGCGCCTGGCACAAGCGATGACAGAGGAATTGCGGCATATGGCACAGCATGACCCGCTAACGGATTTGCCCAATCGTGCGCTGTTCAATGACCGCCTGCAGCAGGAATTGGCGCGAGCCAGACGTCAGGGCGGACGATTTGCCATGGTGTTTCTGGATGTCGACCATTTCAAGGCGATCAATGACCGCTACGGCCATGACGTGGGTGACCAGGTGCTACGCCAGATCGGCCAAAGACTCCAGAGCAGTGTCCGGGCTGCCGACACGGTTGGGCGCATTGGCGGGGATGAATTCGTGGTGTTGATGGCCCAGCTCAGCGACTCGGACTCGACGCTTGGGCTGGCAGAGAAATTGCGCGAGGCGCTGCGCCACTCACTGCTTGCTGAAGGCAATGAACTCAGCATTACCTGCAGCGTGGGCGTCGCCGCCTATCCCGAAGACGGTGCTGACGCCGCTGCATTGACCAAGGGTGCCGACGATGCCATGTACCGAGCCAAAGAGGCTGGACGTGATTGCGTCCGGCTGTGCGATCCGCGCTAACTTCGGGCGGCTAAAGCCTTGAGCTGGTACAGCGCATCAAGCGCCTCACGTGGGCTCAAGACGTCAGGGTTGATGGCTTGCAGCGCTTGCTCGACGGCGCTGACGCTCACGTTGTCGGGAACTGGCGGCGCTGCAAACAGGTCAACCTGGTTATCGCTTTGCATGGCCTGGTTCTCCAGGGATTCCAGGGTGTGGCGGGCCTGATTCACAACCGCGGCGGGCATGCCGGCCAGGCGCGCCACCTGGATGCCGTAGCTGCGGCTGGCCGGGCCGCTCTGGATTTCATGCAGGAAGACGATATCGCGGCCCGACTCGGCGGCGCTGACATGCACATTGATCGCTGCGTGGTGCATGGCCGGAAACTCGGTCAGCTCGAAGTAGTGCGTAGCAAACAGGGTGTAGGCCTGGGTCTTGTCATGCAACTGGCTGGCAATGGCTGAGGCCAGCGCCAGACCGTCAAACGTGCTGGTGCCACGGCCAATCTCATCCATCAGCACCAGCGAGTTGGGTGTGGCGCTGTGCAGGATCTGCGCAGCTTCCAGCATTTCCAGCATGAAGGTGGACTGGGCATTCGCCAGATCGTCGGCGGCGCCGATGCGGGTGTGGATGGCGTCAATCGGTCCTAGGCGGCAGGCGGCTGCCGGCACACAGCTCCCTATGCTGGCCAGCAACACGATGACTGCGACCTGGCGCATATAGGTCGACTTGCCGCCCATATTGGGGCCGGTGATGATCTGCATGCGTTGCTTGGGACCCAGCCGTGTGTCGTTGGCAATGAAAGTACCGGCGCTGGTTTCATTCAAGCGCATCTCCACCACCGGATGCCGGCCCGCTTCGATTTCCAGGCAGGGCTCACGGGAGAACTGCGGCGCACACCAGTTCAGTGTCAGGGCGCGCTCAGCGAGGGCGCACAGCACGTCCAGCGTGGCCAGGGCACGCGCCAGTTGCGTCAAGCGCGGTACGAAGACCTGCAACTGATCGAGCAGTTCCTCAAACAGATACTTTTCCCTGGACAGGGCGCGCTCCTGGGCGCTCAGTGCCTTGTCTTCAAAAGCTTTCAACTCCGGTGTGATGAAGCGTTCTGCGTTCTTCAGCGTCTGGCGGCGCCGGTAGTCGGCGGGCACCTTGTCAAGCTGGCCCTGTGTGATCTCGATGAAAAAGCCATGCACCTTGTTGTACTGCACGCGCAGATTGGCAATGCCGGTGCGCGCCTTTTCACGCGCCTCGATGTCCAGCAAAAAGGCGTCGGCGTTGCTTTGAATCGCGCGCAGCTCATCGAGTTCGGCGTCAAACTCACTGGCGATCACGCCGCCGTCGCGCAGCAGCGCGGCGGGTTCGGGATCCAGTGCGCGTGACAGCAGCTCCAGGCAGTCTTCGGGGCGCAGCAGCTGCGCTGCCAACTGCTGCAGGTAGGGCTCGGCTGCGGGAATGCCGGGCAGCAGAAGTTCGGTCTTGCGCAGGGTCTGTTGCAGTGCTATGAGCTCACGCGGGCGCACCTGACGCAGCGCCAGACGCGCCGTGATGCGTTCAACGTCGCTGCTGCCCTTGAGCTGCTCGCGCAGTGGGACTGTTGCGCCCTGATTGAGCGCCCCGATGGCGCCCAGGCGTTGCTGCGCCTGCGTGCGCTCGCGCCGGGGTGAGAGCAGCCAGTTCTTCAGCAAACGGCTGCCCATGCCGGTCATGCAGGTATCGAGCAGGGAGAACAGTGTGGGCTGGTCTTCACCGCGCAGGGTCTGCAATAGCTCCAGATTGCGCCTTGTGTTTTGCGGCAACTCGATCAGTTCGTCGTCGCGCTGCACGCGCAGGCTGTGCAGATGGGTCAGCGCGCGCCCCTGCGTGTGTTCGGCGTAGGCCAGCAGCGCCGCTGCTGCAGCATGGGCCAGTGTCAGCTCTTGTGCCTGCCAGGCTGCCAGACTGGCGGCCTTGAGTTGCTCCAGCAGTTTGCGCTGACCCAGACCGGCATCGAACTGCCAGTCCGGTCGCAAGGTGACCGTCAGGCGCCCGGGCGCTTGCAGACTGCGTAGCCGCGACTCAAAAGCCGGGGTGGCACCGGCACCGAACAGCAGTTCACCGGGGTTGACGCGCGCCACCCAGTCGGTCAGTTCATCGCTGGAACATTCGGCCAGGCACATCTCGCCCTGCGTGATGCTCAGCCACGCCAGTCCGCACTGGTTGCGTGTTCCCTGATGCACAGCCATCAAGAGCGATTCTGTCTTGTCGCCCAGCAGTTCCAGGTCAGTCAGCGTACCTGGCGTGACCACGCGCATCACTTTGCGCTCGACCGGCCCTTTGCCCGTGACTTCGCCGACCTGCTCGCAGATGGCGACCGATTCACCCAGCTTGATCAGGCGCGCCAGATAGGTGTCCAGCGCGTGAAAGGGCACGCCAGCCATCACGACGGGTGCGCCGGCCGACTGGCCGCGCTGCGTCAGCGTGATGTTGAGCAGCCGTGACGCCTTTTCGGCATCGGTAAAGAACAGCTCGTAGAAGTCACCCATGCGGTACAGCAGCAGCGTATCGGGGTACCCGGCCTTGATCGCAAGATACTGGCTGATACCGGGGGAGTGCTGGTTGGCTGTTTCGCTCATCGGCCGAAGTCTAGCAAGGTCGCCGTGTGCCTGGGTCTTGGGTATCGTGTTAAGGTGCCGGAACCCATTGTTTTGTGAGAGGAATACTTATGACCGCGTTCATGGTGGTTGATACGCTCTTGAAAGACCCTGAGCTCTACGAGCAGTACAAATTGCTGGCCAAGCCGCTGGTTGAAAAATTCGGTGGCCAGTACCTGGCACGGGGTGGCAAGATGAGCGTGAAAGAAAGCAGCTTGTGGACGCCAACCCGGATGGTGCTGGTGATGTTTCCATCAAGTGAGCACATCGAGGCTTTTTACCATTCCGAGGAATACCAGAAAGTCCTTGCGATCAGCAAGCAGTCCGCCGACCGGACGGTTTTCAGCCTGGAAGGCATGTGAACGGGAACTGAAAATGTATTTCTCCATTGCACTTCTGGTTTCTGCGGTTTTGTCATTGAGCGCCTGTGCAAATCTGACCGTAAAGACACCTTCCGCAAGCGCGTCGATGACGCTAAACAGGGAAGCGATTGCGCAGATTATTGCCAGTCCGGACCGAAGCTCAGCCGACCGAATCAACGACCAGCGACGCAAGCCCGAACAGATGCTGGCATTCATCGGTCTGCGGCCCGGCATGACGGCTCTGGATTTGAGCACCGGTGGCGGCTACACGGCCGAGTTGCTGGCCCGGGCTGTGGGTCCTGAGGGTGCCGTCTACGGGCAAAGCCAAGCGGCGCGCGCGCCAGACGCTGCGCCCCGGCCGGCGGTGACGCCAGAAGGCAATTCATCGCCCCAGTTGAAGACCGTACAACAAGCACCGAGTGCTGCTGCGGCGGTTCGTCGCACGTCGGCCCAGGCGCTGGTGGAACGGGCGACGAAGGCCTCGCTGCCCAACCTGCACTCGACCGTGCGGGCCTTCGAGGACCCCGTGCCGCCGGAACTGGTGGCCCGCCTTGATCTGGTCACGCTGATGTTCAACTACCACGACCTCGGCCATATGGGGGTTGACCGCACACGCATGAATGCAGCCGTGTTTGCCGGACTAAAACCGGGTGGTCTCTACATCGTTGCCGACCACGCGGGTCGAACCGGCAGCGGGATCAGCGAAGCGGGAACACTGCACCGGATCGAGGAAGCCTTCCTGCGCCAGGAGGTCGAGGCGGCCGGTTTCAAGCTCGCCGGGAACGCCGATTTTCTGCGCAATCCTTCGGACCCGCGTGACAAGAATACGCCGGAGCCGGCGCAGCCCAAGGACGAGTTCGTGCTGAAGTTTGTCAAACCTTGATCAGAACCTAGGAGAAAAAAAGCCGACGAAACTGGCGCAATCAATGCGCCTTCGTCTCCATCAGCCGATTGGTAAAGGCCATCGCCAGGGCTGAGATCACAAAGGTCAGGTGAATGATGACCTGCCACATCATGGTTTGCTGCGTCAGGTTGGGCGCCTCGATGAAGGTCTTGAGCAGATGGATCGACGATATGCCGATCAGCGACATCGACAACTTGACCTTCATGGTGCCGGCGTTGACGTGTTCCAGCCACTCCGGCTGATCCGGGTTGCCCTCCAGATAAAGGCGCGAGACAAAGGTCTCATAGCCGCCGACGATCACCATAAGCAACAGATTGGCGATCATGACGACGTCAATCAGTCCCAGCACTACCAGCATGATCTCGGTTTCTGTCACTGTCTTTGTGTTCTGAACCAGATGCGTCAGTTCCACGCCGAAATGGTAGACATAGACCGCCTGCGCGACGATCAGTCCGAAATACAGTGGTGCCTGCAGCCAGCGGCTGGCGAAGACGGTTCGGGCCATCCAATTGAGAATGTTACTTTGATGCTTTATTTCCATGCCGGCAATTTATCACCATTCCGAGTCGGCTTGGTGACGTCTCAGTCAAACCCCTGCGCTATGTCGCTGTCCAGTGACATGCATCAGAAGCTGAGCCCCTGTTAAGAATTCCATAAGAAATCTCGTCCGATACTGGCGCGTTATGGATACATTCAGGTCATGAGTTCCCTGTCGCTTCTGCTGTGGATCGTCAGTGGCATCCTGCTGCAGTTGGCGATTTATCTCGGCTATCGCTTCTGGCAACACTGGTTGGACTACCTGGCGCTGCGCCGCACTGCGGTACCCGCCAGCGACGAAGCGGAAGCAATGGCGCCCGCCTGGCAAGGTCTGCGCTGCTTTCAGGTGGTGCAAAAGCAGGTGGAAGATGCCGGCAAGTCGATCTGTTCGTTCTACCTGGCGCCGCAGGATGGCTTGGCGCTGGCGCCGTTTCAGCCGGGGCAGTTTCTGACTTTTCGACTTGAACTGCCAACGACGGGCGGCGGAACTTCGAACACGATTCGCTGTTACTCGCTTTCGGACGCGCCCGAGCCGGGCCGCTACCGGATATCGGTCAAGCGCGCCCTGGCGCCGGCGGGTAGCCCGCACGCGCCCGGAAGATCTTCCAACTTCTTCCATGATCACGTGGAAGTCGGCTCGGTATTGAAACTGCGGGCGCCGGCGGGTCATTTCTACGTGGATCGCAGCGATGCGCCGGTGGTGCTGATTGGCGGCGGTATCGGCATCACCCCGATGATGAGCATGCTCAATGCCTGCCTCAGGGAACGACCCGAACGCGAAGTCTGGCTGTTCTATGGCGTGCGCAACAGCCGCGAAGTGGCGTGGAAATCTGATCTTGAGAACCTGGTGACAAGCCACGCCAACTTTCACCTGCAACTGTGCTGGAGTGATCCCTTGCCAGAAGATGTGCTCGGACGTGATTTTCAGCAGCGCGGCCATGTTGACATGGAACTGCTCAGGCGCCAGTTGCCGCTCAAGCCCTTTCACTTCTACATTTGCGGCCCCACTGCGATGCTGCAAAGTCTGGTGCCCGCGCTGGAAGATTGGGGCGTGCCGGATCAGCGAATTCACTTTGAAGCCTTCGGCCCGCATCGGTTCGGCGCAAGTCGGCAGTGCCGGTGCTGGCCGCTGTGCCAGACGAGGCGGCGGGCCTGGTCATCACCTTTTCCAGATCCGGCCAGCAGTTGCCATGGCAGAGCACTGCCGGCACGCTGCTGGAGCTCGCCGAGGCGCAGGGCATCAAAGTCGATTCCGGTTGCCGCGCTGGTGGTTGCGGTACCTGCCAGACGACGATCCTGGCCGGAGAGGTGGCGTATCGCCAGACGCCCGACTTCGACCCCGAGCCGGGCACTTGCCTGCTTTGTGTTTGCACGCCAAAAACCAGCGTGAGTCTGGACTTGTAAATGAAAACATCACTCTGGCGCCGGCATGTGCTGCCTTTCATCCTGCTGCTGGGCTTGCTGGCGGCGGCCACGCTGGCCGGCGACTATGCACTGCACCGGCTGAACCTGGTCTGGGTGGGGCGCTACCTGGGCATTCCGGGAACCTTGCTGATCATCGCTTCACTGGTCTACTCGATGCGCAAGCGCAAGTACATCAGCAGCGGTGACCCCAAAACCCTGCTCAAGCTGCATGAGTTCGGCGCCTGGCTCGGCTCCCTGATGGTGCTGATTCACGCAGGCATCCATTTCAATGCCTTGTTGCCCTGGCTCGCCACGGTAGCCATGGCGGTCAACGTGGTCAGTGGCATGGTTGGCAAGCTGCTGCTGGATCGGTCCCGGCGCCACGTGCAGGGCCAGCGCGATCACTTTCAACTGCGCGGCCTTTCCAAGCCCGAAGTGGAGCAGGCAGTGTTCTGGGACGCTGTGACGGTGGACGCCATGAAGCAGTGGCGCGCAGTGCATATTCCGATCTTCATTGTTTTTGTGGTGCTGGCGCTGGGTCACATCTTCAGCATCTTCCTGCTGTGGGGCTGGGTATGAGCCGATTTCTCAAACTCATCCTGGCGCTCAACCTGATCGTCCTGGCGGTCCTGACCTTTGTTTACCCACACCTGATGGTGAGTCCGGGCAAGCTGATTGCCGGTCACAAGCTGTTGGAGACAGATTGTTTTGCCTGTCATGCGCCATTCACCGGTGCCAGCGCGAACCGGTGCGTGGCCTGTCACAAGGTCGCTGACATCGGCCGTCTGACGACGACTGGCGTGGCCATCGTCAAGCACAGGACTGCGACACCGTTTCACCAGCAGCTGATCAGTCAGGACTGCATGGCCTGCCACAGCGATCACGCCGGCGTCAAGCGCTACCACCTGCAAGGCAGCTTCAACCATGGTTTGCTGGCGAAAGAGTCGCGCGACCAATGCCAGTCCTGCCACAAGAAGCCACAGGACGGACTGCACCAGAAAATCGATGGCAATTGCCTTCAGTGTCACACGCAGCAGAAGTGGACTCCAGCAAGCTTTGACCACAACAAGTACTTTGCGCTCGATGGTGACCACAACGTTGCCTGCGCGACCTGCCACGTTCGCAACGATTACAGCCGCTACACCTGCTATGGCTGTCACGAGCACACGCTGACCAACATCCGGCGTGAGCACATCGAGGAAGGCGTCAGCAAGTTTGACAATTGCGTTGAGTGTCACCGCAGCGCCAACAAACATGACATCAAGGGCGGCAAGTCAGAGGGGCAGGGTGGGCGCAGCAAGAAGCGCAAGGAAAAGGATTGATGCATGCCGTGATATGCTGACACGACAAGGCAGCGCGACGCTGCGACTGACACCATGTGAATTTGAAAAGGAGTCTCCCATGCCCGGTTTGCTTCCCCATGTCGATCCCGATGGTCTGCTTGAGTTTTCGGTGGTCTATACGGATCGTTCCCTGAACCACATGTCCAAGAGTTTTCAGGGGGTCATGAAGGATATCTCGGGCATCCTGAAAACGGTGTACCACGCCAAATCGGTGGCGCTGGTGCCGGGCAGCGGCACCTTCGGCATGGAAGCGGTGGCGCGCCAGTTTGCCGCCGACAAGAAGGTGCTGATCATCCGCAACGGCTGGTTCAGTTTCCGCTGGAGCCAGATTCTTGACATGGGCCGCATCGCCGCCGAATCGACGGTGCTCAAGGCGCGTCGGGTTGGCAGCGAAAAACAATCACCCTGGGTGCCGGCGCCGATTGACGAAGCGGTGGCCGCCATTCGCGCCAAGAAGCCCGACGTGGTTTTTGCACCGCACGTGGAAACATCCAGCGGCATGATTCTGCCCGACGATTACCTGCGCTCGGTCGCGGCCGCGGTGCACGAAGTCGGTGGTCTTTTTGTGCTGGACTGCATTGCCTCGGGTGCGATGTGGGTGGACATGGTCGATGTTGGTGTCGATATTCTGGTCAGTGCGCCGCAAAAGGGCTGGAGCAGTTCGCCTTGCTGCGCCATGGTGATGCTCAGCGAGCGTGCCCGTGCTGCCATCGACGGCACGACCAGCAGCAGCTATGCCTGCGACCTCAAGAAGTGGCTGCAGATCATGGAGACCTATGAAGGCGGTGCCCATGCCTACCATGCCACCATGCCGACCGACGCCTTGACGCGTTTGTGCGAGATCATGAAAGAGACCCAGGCTTACGGCTTCGCGAAAGTGCGCACCGAACAGATGGAGCTGGGCGCCAAGGTGCGCGCGCTGTTCGAGAGCCGGGGCATCCCAAGCGTGGCGGCCGAGGGCTTCAAGGCGCAGGGCGTGGTGGTGAGCTATACCGAAGACCCCGAGATCCAGTCGAGCCGCAAGTTCCTTGCCGCCGGTCTGCAAACCGCTGCCGGCGTGCCGCTGCAATGCGATGAACCGGCCGACTTCATGACCTTCCGCGTTGGCCTGTTCGGTCTGGAAAAGTGGCACAACGTGGATCGCACCGTGGCGCAGCTCGCGGCTGCGTTGGACAAGGTGTTGTAGCCGTCATCACTCGCTTCTGCCATCTTCACAGTTGTCATGCCGGACACCGATCCGGCATCCAGTGTCACCCGACCCCTGGATTGCGGATCAGGTCCGCAATGACAGCTGGTGCCGCAATGACCATTACTCGCCTTGCACCTTGCGCAGCAGGTTGACCCGCGTCGGGCGCTCGAAGTAAGCGCCCTGCGGGCCCATGTGCTGCTCGAAGGCTGAGCGCACGGCAGCCAGCGTGCTGGCATCCAGGCTGTGGTTCAGGTAGGTGACGCCAATCATGCGCTGCTCAAAGTCGGCGAAGTCCCGGTACGTCACCGGTACGTCGAAGAATACTTCGACCGCCTGTTGCCAGGCGCCGCTGCGCACGGCGCGGTTGAGTGCGTTCAAGGCCGCAGCACGCACTTTTTCTTCGTCGTGAAACAGACGCAGGATCTCGTTGTGGGTGCCGGCAAAGACGGGCTCCAGCACATAGAGCAGACCTCCGGGCCGCAATACGCGCCAGACTTCAGCCAGTGCCTGATCGATCAGATCCAGCGGGATGTGGTGCAGGGACTTCAGCATCAGCGCCAGGTCGAACTGCTCAGCGCCAAACGGAATGGCCTGCGCTCCGGCTTGCAGGAAGTGCAGGCCGTCTTGCGGCTTTGCCAGGTTCTTGGCGTGCTGACGCTCGTCGACTTCCAAAGCATTGACATTGCAAGCCGGGAAGCGCGCCAGCAGGCTGCGTGACAGCTGCGCCGCGCCGCAACCCAGTTCGATGATTTTCGGATGCTGATCGAGGTCGACCAGGGAGTGCAGCAGTTCGAGTTCGTCGGTGATGAGGGGCATGTCGATGGTGTCAGTCAAAATGGAGGTCTGATCGTAGTCTAGGTTATGAAAATGAATGAACAATCTCGAACCCTGGATTCTGCAACCCTGACCCACCTGCAAAGCTGGGTTGGCAAGACGCAAACCGTCGACGATGACATCACGTCAGCGCCGGTGCGAGCGCTGAGCGCTACGCTAGACCGCGACGACACCGTGCCGGTGGCGGGTTCGACGGTGCTGCCACCACTGTGGCACTGGCTCTATTTCTTGCCACAGCAGCGCCAGAGCGAGATCGGCCCGGACGGGCACCCACGGCGAGGCGGCTTTCTGCCACCGGTGCCGCTGCCGCGTCGCATGTGGGC
>Ga0194056_10001778_pt1 | contig 11710 bp, 10 predicted proteins | sample SepL4413m_MetaG_FD_155458 | JGI IMG/M metagenome (GOLD analysis project Ga0194056, IMG submission 155458) | Anoxic zone freshwater microbial communities from boreal shield lake in IISD Experimental Lakes Area, Ontario, Canada - Sep2016-L442-13m | ecosystem: Environmental > Aquatic > Freshwater...
CTCTTCGGATTTGGTGTCGGCCATCGAAATTCAGGCGACGCAGGCCGCCTTCACGGTGGCTGAGGCAGACGGCACTCTGGGCAACGTCGAAGAAGAACTCTTCCGCTTCGGCCGCGCGATCGATTCATCGGCTGATTTGCAGATGGCGCTCACAGCGCCTTCTACTCCGGCCGCGACGAAAGCTGGTGTGGTTCGTTCGCTCCTTGAAGGTCGCGTCACCCCCGCGACCCTCCAGGTGCTCGAGTACACAGCTAGCCACTTGCGTGGACGCCGCGCAGACACCGCGGTCGACGAGCTCAGTGAGCTCGCTGCCGCACAGCGCCAGAGGGTGGTGGCCGAAGTTCGCGTGGCTACTGCGCTGAACGACGAACAGCAACGAAGGCTCACCGAGGCGCTCTCGCGGCTCAAGGGCCGGCAGGTTCAGCTCAACGTGGCCATCGATCCCACGGTCATCGGCGGTATCGCCGTGCGCGTGGGTGACGAGGTCATTGACGGAACGGTGGCCGCTCGCCTCGAGCAGGCTCGCCGCGCCATCGCCGGCTGAGTGACGAAATAGACGCACTACCCGCACTACGACCTTGACCGAGTAACACTGACCACCGTGCCCCCGGGCATGAACTAGAGAGAGAGCAGGACACCATGACGGAGCTGACGATCCGCCCGGAGGAGATCCGCGCGGCCATCGAGAGCAACGTGGCGTCGTACTCGCCTGAGACGACCCGTGAGGAAGTGGGCCGCGTCGTCGAGACCGGTGACGGAATCGCCCGAGTCGAGGGCCTGCACTCGGCGATGACCAACGAGCTGCTCGAGTTCGAGGGTGGCCTGCTGGGTCTGGCTCTCAACCTCGACATCCGCGAGATCGGTGTCGTGCTGCTGGGCGATGGCTCGAACATCGAGGAAGGTCAGGCGGTCAGACGCACTGGCGAGATCCTCTCGGTGCCGGTCGGAGATGGCTACCTCGGTCGCGTCGTTGACCCGCTGGGTAACCCCATCGACGGTCAGGGCCCCGTTATCGCCGAGGGTCGCCGTGCCCTGGAGACGCAGGCGCCCACTGTTGTTCAGCGCCAGCCGGTGAAGGAGCCCATGCAGACGGGCATCAAGGCCATTGACGCCATGACCGCCATTGGTCGCGGACAGCGTCAGTTGATCATTGGTGACCGCCAGACCGGCAAGACCGCCGTTGCGCTCGACACGATCATTAATCAGCGCGAGAACTGGGCGACCGGCGATCCCAAGCAGCAGGTCAAGTGTGTGTACGTCGCCATTGGTCAGAAGGGCTCGACGATCGCCGCCGTGCGCGGCGCGCTCGAAGAGTACGGCGCCATGGAGTACACGACCATCGTTGCTTCTCCGGCCTCTGACCCCGCCGGCTTCAAGTACCTCGCTCCTTACACCGGTTCGGCCATTGGTCAGCACTGGATGTACAAGGGCGAGAACGTGCTCATTGTGTTCGATGACCTGAGCAAGCAGGCCGAGGCGTACCGCGCCGTGTCGCTGCTGCTGCGCCGTCCGCCGGGTCGCGAGGCGTACCCCGGTGACGTCTTCTACTTGCACTCGCGTCTGCTGGAGCGTTGCGCGAAGCTCAGCGATGAACTCGGTGCAGGTTCGATGACCGGACTTCCGATCATCGAGACCAAGGCCAACGATGTGTCGGCGTACATTCCGACCAACGTCATCTCGATCACCGACGGTCAGTGCTTCCTCGAGTCCGACTTGTTCAACTCGGGTGTGCGTCCGGCCATCAACGTCGGTATCTCTGTATCGCGCGTCGGTGGTTCGGCCCAGATCAAGGCGATGAAGAAGGTTGCTGGTCGCTTGCGGCTTGACCTCGCTCAGTTCCGTGAGCTCGAGGCCTTCGCGGCCTTCGGTTCCGACCTTGACTCTGCGTCGAAGTCGCAGCTTGAGCGAGGTGCTCGCCTGGTTGAGTTGCTCAAGCAGTCGCAGTACACCCCATTCTCAGTCGAGCGCGAAGTCGTCTCGGTGTGGTCGGGTACCACTGGCAAGCTCGATGAGGTTCCGGTTGAAGATATTCGCCGCTTCGAGACTGAGTTCCTCGAGTACATTGCCCGCGACCACAAGGGAATCTTCGACACGATCCGCAACACCAAGGACCTCTCAGACGAGACCGTGTTGCTGCTTGAGTCGGCCATCGACACGTTCAAGCGTGGCTTCACCACCCATGCCGGTCACCTCCTCGTCAAAGACGAGCCAGTGGCCGCCATGAAGGAAGAGCACATTGACGTGACCGAGATCCACGTCGCGAAGAAGTGAGCTGCTGACACATGGGTGCCCAACTGAGGGTCTTCCGTCGACGTATCAAGTCGGTGGGCGCGACCAAGAAGATTACGAAGGCGATGGAACTCATCGCGTCGTCGCGCATCGTGAAGGCGCAGCAACGCGTCGACGCGGCCCTGCCCTACACCACCGAACTGCTCCGCGCCCTGTCTGCGGCGGCTGCTCACTCGCAGAGTGGTCACCTATTCGTTGGCAAGGAGGGTGAGCACACGCGCGCGGCCATGTGCCTGATCACGGCTGACCGCGGGTTGGCCGGTGCGTACTCATCGGCAGCCATCAAGGAAGGCGAGGCACTCACTCGCTTGCTCAACGACAAGGGCATTACTGTTAGGCCCTACCTCGTCGGGCGCAAGGCAGTGGGCTTCTACAGGTTCCGTGAGCGCGACATCGCCGGCCAGTGGACCGGTTTCACCGACCAGCCCACGTATGAGGCGGCCGCCGAAATTGCTGCGGCTCTGATCGATGCGTTCCTGACGCCCGTCGAAGAGGGCGGCTGCGAGGAAATTCACCTCGTCTACACGCACTTCGAGAACATGGCAGTGCAACGTGTTGCCACGCGGCGGTTGCTTCCGGTCGAAATCGTGCAAGACGAAGAACCGCCACCCGATGGTCAGCCTTACCCGCTCTACAACTTCGAGCCCAGCCCGCAGGGCGTGCTTGATGCACTGCTTCCGAAATACATCACCAACCTTGTGTATACGGCGCTGCTGCTGTCAGCAGCGTCTGAACATGCGGCCCGTCGTCGCGCCATGAAGAGCGCTACCGACAACGCCGACGATCTGATGAAGTCACTAACTCGACAGGCAAACCAGGCCCGCCAGGCCGAGATCACCCAGGAGATCAGCGAGATTGTCGGCGGCGCCGACGCTCTCTCCTCCGCCAACGCAGGGAGTTGAATCGACCATGACCGCCACCTTGGACAACGCGAAGCAGACCGGAGTCGGACGCGTCGCACGCGTCACCGGCCCCGTCGTCGACGTCGAGTTCCCCGTTGAGGCCATGCCCGCGCTTTTCAACGCACTCCAGGTCGATGTCGACTTCGGTGAGGGTGAAGAGGGCGGTGGCAAGCGCATGCTGACCCTTGAGGTCGCCCAGCACATCGGCGACAACATGGTGCGTGCCATTTCGATGCAGCCCACCGACGGTCTCGTACGCGGTACCGCAGTGCGCGACACTGGTAGCGCCATCACGGTGCCGGTCGGCGATGTCACCAAGGGCCATGTCTGGAACACCCTGGGCCAGCCCCTCGACGTTCCCGAAGCCTCGCTCGAGATCAAGGAGCGGTGGGGTATTCACCGCCAGGCGCCCAACTTCGACCAGCTCGAAGCCAAGACCGAGGTGTTCGAGACCGGTATCAAGGCCATCGACCTGCTGACCCCGTACGTCAAGGGTGGAAAGATCGGTCTGTTCGGTGGTGCCGGTGTCGGCAAGACCGTTCTGATTCAGGAAATGATCTACCGCGTTTCTGAGAACTTCGGTGGCGTGTCGGTGTTCGCCGGTGTCGGTGAGCGCACTCGTGAGGGTAACGACCTCTTCCTGGAAATGACCGAGTCGGGCGTTATCGAGAAGACCGCTCTCGTGTTCGGACAGATGGACGAGCCGCCGGGCACGCGTCTTCGCGTAGCTCTCACGGCCCTGACCATGGCCGAGTACTTCCGCGATGTGCAAAAGCAGGACGTGCTGCTGTTCGTCGACAACATCTTCCGCTTCACCCAGGCCGGTTCTGAGGTATCGACCCTGCTCGGTCGTATGCCGTCGGCCGTGGGTTACCAGCCCACTCTCGCCGATGAGATGGGTCAGCTTCAGGAACGCATCACCTCAACGCGTGGTCACTCGATCACGTCGCTGCAGGCCATTTACGTTCCCGCTGACGACCTCACCGACCCGGCGCCGGCTACCACCTTCGCCCACCTCGACGCCACCACGGTGTTGTCGCGTCCGATTTCCGAGCTCGGTATTTACCCGGCCATCGACCCGCTCGACTCGACCTCGCGCATTCTCGACCCGCGCTACGTCGGCGAAGAGCACTACGCAGTGGCCGCGCGGATCAAGGAAATCCTGCAGCGCTACAAGGACCTGCAGGACATCATCGCCATTCTCGGTATCGACGAACTGTCTGAAGAAGACAAGATCCTCGTGGGTCGTGCGCGTCGCATCCAGCGCTTCCTGTCGCAGAACATGTTCGTGGCCGAGGCGTTCACCGGTCAGCCCGGATCGTTCGTGCCGGTCACCGAAACCGTCGCGTCGTTCAAGGCACTCGCCGAAGGTGAGTACGACCACCTTCCTGAGCAGGCCTTCTTCATGTGCGGTGGCGTCGAAGACGTCGAGCGCAACGCCGCGAAGTTGGCGGGCTGAGCGCAGTCATGGGTGAACTCCTAGTCGACCTCGTCGCAGTCGACCGCCAAGTGTGGTCGGGGCAGGCGAAGATTGTCGTCGCCAAAACGGTTGACGGCGAGATGGGCATCCTGCCGCAGCACGAGCCGGTGCTCGCGGTGTTGGCTGACGGCACGGTGCGACTCGAGACTCTCGATGGCAAGCGGATGGTATTCGCCGTGCATGGTGGGTTCTTCTCCGTCGACCGTGATCGTGTGACGATTTTGGCCGAGTCCGCCGAGGCGAGCGACGAGATCGACGTGGTGCGGGCCGAGAGTGCGCTCGAGCGGGCGAGGGCTGCCGGACTCGACTCACCGGAAGAGGTTGCGGCGTACCACCGGGCGGAGACTCGCCTGCGCGTTGCCTCCACCCACACCCGCTAGAACTTTTCCCAATCTTCCGGCGAGTTCATCAGGTACGCGGGTTATCCGGCCCTTTTAGGCCGCCTACCTGATGAAGTCGCGGAACAGAACCGGCTCGCTAGCGGTCGCCTCGGCGAAGCAACCCAACCCCTCTGTTTCCCCGTTCCGCATCGGGGGCACCCAAGCGCGCTCCTAGCGCGCTCAGGCGCCCCAGGGTTGACGCCGGGGGCTCATAGAATCGGGGGACTCTGCCGACATGGTGGTCTCCGGACGTCGGAAACAGCAAACGTGGCAGATTTCAGCGCATGAGTGACCTCAACCCCACGCTCCGCATTGTGCGGTGGGGCGGGTAGACGCGCTAGGTGCGCGCTTGGGTGCCCCCGATGCGAAGTGATTCGATGCGATGGGTCTGAGGAACCGGAACACATACCCCCACGACCCTCGCCGCCCGGCGGGGGATCTACCGCTCGCCTCCGGGAACCCACAGCACATCGCCCGCCGGAAGATTCGCGACCCGCGACAAAATGAACAGTAGGTCGCTGAGGCGATTGAGGTACTGAGCGGTCAAGTCGTTCGTGGTCTCGGGGTGCGCCTCGATTGCTGCCCACGTGCTGCGCTCGGCGCGCCGCACGACGGTGCGTGAGACGTGCAGCAGTGCTGCTCCGGCCGATCCGCCAGGCAGAATGAACGAGCGCAACGGCTCGAGGGTGTCGTTGTACTCGTCGCACGCCTTCTCAAGCCGCTCAACGTACTCAGGAAGTACGCGCAACGGTGGGTACTCGGGGTTCTCAACGATCGGAGTACACAGATCAGCACCCACATCGAACAGGTCATTCTGGATGCGCGTGATGAGCGTTGCCATGGCTTGCGGGAGCGATCCGAGGGCAACAGCGACGCCCAATGAGGAATTCGCTTCATCGACGTCTGCGTATGCCTTGAGGCGTAGATCGTTCTTACCGACGCGCGACATGTCACCCAATGCCGTGGTGCCGTCGTCTCCGGTTCGGGTGTAGATACGTGTCAGATTTACCATTCCCTCACCCTAGAGCGAGTCAGCGGAAAGCGCAGGGTGGGCTTAGGTAACACGCCTCACGCTCGACCGCCTACGATGGGCGGATGCAGGCGTTTCGGGTGGTCGGGGGAGCGCGTCTGGCCGGTGAAGTGCGCGTCGACGGAGCCAAGAACAGCGTCCTGAAACTCATGGCCGCGTCCTTGCTGGCTGAAGGCCGCACCACGCTGCGTGAGGTCCCGCACATTCTCGACGTGGAAATCATGGGCGAACTGCTCAGGCGTCTGGGCTGCGAGGTCGAGCACAACGAGCGCGAACGTATTCTGGTCATCGACGTGCCGAGTAAACCGTCGCATCAGGCCGACTATGACCTCGTGCGCAAGATGCGCGCTTCCATCTGTGTTCTCGGACCGCTGGTCGCTCGCTGCGGCGAGGCCGACATTGCACTTCCAGGAGGCGACGCCATTGGCTCGCGCGGACTCGATATGCACGTGGCGGGTCTGGAACGACTTGGCGCCAGCATTGCCATCGAACATGGATTCCTCATCGCGACCGCTCCCCACGGCCTCACCGGAACGCAAATCCGTCTCGACTTCCCGAGTGTGGGCGCCACTGAGAACCTGCTGATGGCCAGCGTCTTGGCCACCGGAAACACCGTGATCGACAACGCCGCTCGCGAACCGGAAATCGGTGACCTCTGCCGGATGTTGGTCGGAATGGGTGCACTCATCGATGGAATTGGTTCGTCGACGCTCGAGATTGAGGGCGTTGACGCACTTCACCCGGTCGATCACACAGTTGTTGCCGATCGCATTGTGGCCGGAACGTGGGCCGTGGGTGCGGTGATGACTCAGGGAGACGTCACCGTGCGCAACGCCGTCGCCTCTCACCTCGACATCGCACTCGATAAGCTGACGAGTGCCGGAGCTTCAGTGGAAATACTCGACGACGGTTTCCGCGTGGTGATGAATCAGCGGCCCACGGCAATCGACATCGTCACGTTGCCGTTCCCCGGCTTCCCAACTGATTTGCAGCCGCAGTTCATCGCACTCAACGCGATTTCGGAAGGGTCGGCGCTGGTCACCGAGAACCTCTTCGAGGCCCGGTTCCGATTCGTCAGTGAACTGCAACGCCTTGGCGCTGACGTGCGCATCGACGGACACCACGCCATGGTGCGTGGTCGCGCGGAACTATCGGGTGCGCCGGTGGAAGCCACCGATGTGCGAGCGGGCGCAGGTCTGGTGTTGGCCGGTCTCGTGGCCGACGGAGTCACCACCGTCACCGAGGTACACCACGTCGATCGTGGGTACGCACACTTCGTGGAAGACCTGCAGGGGCTCGGCGCTGACATTCGCCGGGTGGGTTAGCGCGAAGGTCGCGCCTTCAGCGTGGCACGAGCGATCGATTCGTCGGCGGGCCACACCATCACGCGCGGACCTTCGACTGTGAATGCCAAGGTTGCGCGGATGTTCGCGTCGACGAGAATCTGCCGAAGTCGCTCACCATCGGCGTAATTGGTGGGGTGAGCAATTGGCACGAGCATTCCGTAATTGTCCGAACTCGACGGCTTCACAGGCCGCTGCACCAAGCTTCCACCCGGCTTGTACGCCCACCTCAAAATGAGGATGAGCACGCCTACTCCCGCGACCGCGAGCAGCGGTCCGAACGTGAAGGAGAAGGAGTTGTTGATCACCGACCCAGTGTGACGGAGGTCTGCCTCTCTCGCCACCGGTCGGCCGTTGGCGGCTCCTGGCGGCCGGATACTGTGGTGCCACTAACTGACGTGAGGAGAATCCTGTGGCTGGGCGTGTAGCGGTGATTGGTGCGGGGCTCATGGGATCGGGCATCGCTCAGGTCGCGGCGGTCGCGGGGTGGCAGGTCACCCTTCGTGACGTCGACGACGAAGCGCTTGCCCGCGGAGTTTCCGCCATTGAGAAGTCGCTTGCGCGCTTTGTGAAAAAGGGAACCCTCGACCAAGCCGGTGCCGACGCTGCTCTGGCAGCGATCACCACAACGACCGACCTTGAAGCCGCTGCCGAGGCCGACCTCGTTGTTGAAGCGGTGTTCGAGAAGCTCGAGGTCAAGCGCGAGGTCTTCGCCGCACTCGACAGCATTGTTCGTCCCGACGTCGTGCTCTGCACCAACACCTCAGCCATTCCGATCACGTCGATCGCGGCAGCGACATCGACGCCCGAGCGCGTGGTCGGAACGCACTTCTTCTCACCCGTGCCGATGATGAAGTTGTGTGAAGTTGTCCGCGGATATCACACCTCTGACCAGGCCATCGCTGCTGCGCGCGAGTTCGCTGAGTCAGCTGGCAAGACCTGTGTTGTCGTTAACCGCGACGTCGCCGGCTTCGTCACCACGCGCCTTATTACTGCGCTGACGATGGAAGCCATTCGGATTCTCGAAACTGGAGTTGCTTCAGCCGAGGACATCGACGCTGCATGCCGACTCGGCTTCGGACACAGCATGGGTCCGCTCGAAACGGCCGACCTCACCGGCGTCGACATCCTGCTCAACGCCACTACCAACGTGTACACCGACACTCAGGACGAGAAGTTCGCGCCGCCGGAGTTGTTGCGCCGCATGGTGACGGCCGGCGACATTGGTCGTAAGTCAGGCCGTGGCTTCTACTCGCACGGCTAGATCGAGGGGGCATCATGACGAACGAGCGGCGTGCGAAAGACCGTCCGTGGCTGATGCGCACTTACGCCGGTCACTCGTCGCCGGTTGAAAGCAACGCGCTCTACCGCCGCAACTTGGCGAAGGGTCAGACCGGCCTGTCTGTCGCTTTCGATCTGCCCACGCAGACGGGTTACGACCCCGACGACGAACTTGCCCGCGGTGAAGTAGGCAAGGTCGGCGTTCCGGTGTCGCACCTCGGCGACATGCGCACACTGTTCGACGGAATTCCGCTGGGCACAATGAACACGTCGATGACCATCAACGCCACCGCGATGTGGTTGCTAGCGCTCTACATTGCTGCAGCTGAAGAGCAGGGCGTTGATCCGTCGGTGCTGCAAGGAACGACGCAGAACGACATCATCAAGGAATATCTCTCGCGCGGCACGTACGTGTTTCCGCCAGCGCCGAGCATGCGGCTGATCACCGACATGGTGTCGTACACGGTCACCAACATTCCTAAGTGGAACCCGACGAACATCTGCAGTTACCACTTGCAGGAAGCCGGCGCGACTCCCGTGCAGGAGATCGCGTTCGCGATGTGCACGGCGATCGCGGTGCTCGACTCAGTGCGCGATAGCGGCCAGGTTCCGGCTGAAGACTTCGGCGAAGTGGTGGGGCGCATTTCGTTCTTCGTCAACGCAGGCGTGCGCTTCGTTGAAGAGATGTGCAAGATGCGTGCCTTCGTTGAACTGTGGGATGAAATCACGCGCGAGCGTTACGGAATCACCGATGCCGCACAGCGTCGATTCCGCTATGGAGTGCAGGTGAACTCGCTCGGTCTCACCGAAGCGCAGCCGGAGAACAACGTGCAGCGCATCGTTCTCGAAATGCTCGCAGTCACGCTGTCAAAGGATGCGCGTGCGCGCGCGGTACAACTTCCTGCGTGGAATGAGGCGCTGGGACTTCCGCGTCCGTGGGATCAGCAGTGGTCGCTGCGCATCCAGCAGGTGTTGGCGTTCGAGAGTGATCTTCTCGAGTACGACGATCTGTTCACTGGTTCAGTCGTGGTCGAGCAAATCACCGGCGAGCTGGTTAGTGAGGCGCGTGCTGAAATCGAAAAGATTCAGGCAATGGGTGGCGCGGTTGCTGCCGTCGAGAGTGGCTACATGAAGCAGGCGCTGGTGTCATCGCATGCCGCTCGCCGGGCCCACATCGAGACGGGCGACGACATCATTGTCGGCGTCAATCGCTTCGAGACCACGGAACTCAATCCGCTGCTGGCCAATATGGATGAAGCGTTCATGACCGTTGATCCGGCGGTTGAACAGCGGGCGATTGAGGCGATTGAAGGCTGGCGCGCATCTCGTGACAACGCGGCTGTGACGGCGTCGCTTGATGTGCTGCGTGCGACCGCCGCCGTGGGCGGCAACCTGATGGAAGCCTCGCTTGATTGCGCCCGCGCCGGTGCGACGACAGGCGAATGGTCGGAAGCGTTGCGGTCGGTGTTTGGTGAATACCGCGCGCCCACAGGTGTGAGTGGCGTTGTGGGTGTGCAGCAGGTGAGCGAGTCGCTAGCGCGTGCGCGCGATGCGGTGAAGCAAACCGGAGATGAGTTGGGCGGGCGCTTGCGACTGCTCGTTGGAAAGCCTGGGCTTGACGGACACAGCAATGGTGCTGAGCAGATTGCAGTGCGTGCACGCGATGCCGGGTTCGAGGTTGTGTACCAAGGCATTCGGCTCACGCCGGCGCAGATCGTTGCGGCTGCCATTGAGGAAGACGTGGCAGTCGTCGGATTGTCGATTCTTTCGGGATCGCACCTTGAACTCGTTCCGCGCGTTGTTGCGGGTTTGCGCGAGGCAGGGCTCGACGATGTTCCTGTGATCGTCGGCGGAATCATTCCCGACGCCGACGCTGCGTGGCTGCTCGACAATGGTGTGGCGGCCGTGTTCACGCCCAAGAACTACGACGTGAACGCGATCATGCTAGGCATTGTTGATGCCGTGCGCGCAGCGCGCGGCCTCGAACCTCTGTCCGTTAACGCTTCCTGATTCTCTGCGAGAGGTTTCGATGACTGACACCACCGTGTTCGTGATGCGCCACGGCCAGAGTGAGGGCAATGTCGCTCGCATCTGGACGAGCGCGCGCGCGGGATATCCGCTGACCGATCTTGGTCGTGAACAAGCGCGGGCAGCAGCGGTTCCTTTGTTGTCGCGGAACGTCTCGACTGTTTATGGGTCGCCACTTGTGCGCGCGCAGCAGACCGCCGAGGAAGTCGCTGGAGTGTTGGGACTTTCGCCGCTCACTCTTGAGGGTGTCGAGGAACTTCACGTCGGGGTGCATGAGGGACAGCACGACGATGACGTCGCACCGATCGCAATGGAAGTGTTCGGACGATGGCTTGGCGAGGGCGACTTCGACCACGGTTTCGAAGGCGGAGAGACAGGGCGTGAGATTGCCGAGCGAATGTCGGCGGCGCTCAATCTGGTAGCCGATGCGCACCCAGGTGAAGCAGTGGTCGTCGTATCGCACGGCGGTTCGATGGCAGTGGGGCTCGGGGGACTTTGCGACAACCTTCCCGTGACGTTTGTCGGCAGACATCTATTGGCGAACACTGATGTGGTCGAGGCTCGCCGCAGTGGCGGCGAATGGCATTGCGTGTCGTGGGCTGGGCTTGACCCTGTCGATGGTGCAGATGGCGATCGATAGGGTCACCGCATGCGCTTGGTGATCGCTCGCTGTTCGGTTGACTACGTCGGTCGCTTGTCGGCGCGGCTTGATGAGGCCACGCGGCTGATCATGGTGAAGGGCGATGGCACAGTTCTCATTCATTCCGAGACCTCGCATCGCCCTCTGAACTGGATGACGGCGCCGTGCACGTTGGTGGTTGAGGCCGGTGCCAAGAAGGGTCGCAAGCGCGAGCCTGATGTGTGGGTGGTCACCAACAAGGGTGGCGAGCAATTACGCATCACCATGTTTGAGTTGGTGCACGACTCGGGCCACGAACTCGGCGTTGATCCTGGTTTGGTGAAAGAGGGCGTTGAGG
>Ga0194056_10001779_pt1 | contig 11708 bp, 5 predicted proteins | sample SepL4413m_MetaG_FD_155458 | JGI IMG/M metagenome (GOLD analysis project Ga0194056, IMG submission 155458) | Anoxic zone freshwater microbial communities from boreal shield lake in IISD Experimental Lakes Area, Ontario, Canada - Sep2016-L442-13m | ecosystem: Environmental > Aquatic > Freshwater >...
CAAAAGATTCAACTCAAAAAGAGACTGGTTTTATCGATCATCATGGCATTGAGAGCAACAAAGATACTTCTGCGACGCTCTGGGTTTACGAAATTATCAAAGAGATGAATTTGATCAAGAAAGAGGGTATTCAAGTTACAGCTGGCAAGGAGAAATTCATTGCGACGCCAGAAGATATTGAAAAATTCGTAGAATTAGTGACTCAGAACGACAACAAAGATTTCCCAGATATGGACAGATACTATGAGAACTATCCAGAAAGCTATAAGACAATGATTGGTCTTATGAACTACATTAGTGCTACTCCTGAGTACTTACTAAAATTCATACATGATGGAGGAGATCTTTATAAAGAGCTCACTTATGAAGATATTAAGAAATATAATCTAGCTAGAAATTATTATCCTCGTGGTAGAGATAAATCGAATGCGGAGTGGACTAATTATCGCAACGTCGCGCAGAACAAAATTGAAAAATCACTCGAAACAGTCAAAGAAAAGATGGGCGATGCAAAAGGATTTGGACTTGAATCTGAAGATTTTGGCCGCATTTTTGTAGATCTGTCCCAGAAACCTGAAGGTAGAGATGACGCTGCAAAGTCGCTGGGCTTCGATGCATATATTCTTTGGAACTACGATAAAGATAAAAAGGAAAGTGGCTTCCTGATCAGTACCAAGAAGGGACTCCCTTTTGATTTTGAACTATCTGAAGGCAAGAAGGTTCGTGGCCGAATGATAACTAAAAAAGGAAACGAGTGGACATCTGACCTCACACTTCGCGATATTTTGATGAAGATGGGGGTAAAAGAGGCAGATTTTACAGGTGAACTAAAAGATTATTTGAATACAGGAGATATTAGCCGCACAGAAACAGTAGCAGAGCCAGTGGCTGAGCCAGAAGAGTTGACTCCTGAGCCAAAAACTGATCATGCAGAAGTCGCGGCGAAACTAGATGCTGAGCGACGAGAAGCGTTAAAGTCGAAGAAAATTGAAGTTCAGGGAGTCATAAGCGACAATCCTGACGAATTTGTTGATGCGATTAAGTATTACGAGAGTGTGGGCAAATTCGAAGAGAGAGAAAAAAGTCGAGTCATAATCGAGCGTGATGGCAATTTTTGGAAAGTAATTTCTACAATGTCAAATCCGGTAGATAAACAAACCTATATTTTTTTTCGAGAGTATGATCCAATTGCAGACCAATTAGTTGGCGAGGGAGTTTCTGTCGATCAAGAAAATATGAAAGCCGCAAATACTACCTGGTATCGTGGCCCAGAAAGAGGTGTGGTAGCACCGCCAGTCGCACCAGCTGTAGTGGCTGAACCAGTTGTAGTCCCTGTCGTAACAGAAATAATACCTGAAATAATACCCGAAGAGGTAAAAGTACCAGAAATACTGGATTCGGTTGATGATCTAGATGAAAAAACTCTTGAAATCGATCTAAAGCTACTCAAAGCAGGGGATTTGATCGAGCCAGTGATAAATAATTCTTCAATCGTCGGCTACAAGATAAATAATTCTTCAATCGTCGGCTACAAGATAAATGATGCGAATATCAAAGCTGTCGATCTAAATACCATAAAAGTTTCGTATCTAAATACATATTCTATAGACGACCCTATACCAACCATGACCGATATGATTAGGGTAAAAGTGACGAAGAAGGCAGTTTCAGGTATAGCGCCGTCTGTATTCGTTGCCATGTCGGCCGATCAACTTTCAGTAGTCTTTAGACTTGTTACTCCGAGAAACAGAACTGAAGATGACGTTCATGAGGTCGCACCAGTCGTCGATGAGACTGATGCCTTAGAGGAATATTTTGCACCACTTCTTGTTGATGAGAAGACTGATGCTGCCGAAGCTGAGAAAAAAAATGATTCCGAATATTATACACTAGAAAAAAATGCGGTTGGGGATGATTGGTTTGTTTTTGATATATTTGAAAACCAGGGTGGTCCCTTGAAAATTGAAGTTGGCCAGAAATGGACAATGTTTGATGGCACTGACGGGCAGGACGAGATTACTTCGGTGGATTATTTGCACAATAGAAAAAATACTGCTGAAGGTAAAATTAACCCAAACATTGATTCATTACTGGTTAAATTTAAACTAGCAAATGGCCAGAGCTATTCATATCAAGCTTCTATCAGCGAGGCGATGGGGGTATTCGAACTTGCTCCCGAGTCACGAATTTATCAGGATCAATTCCAAGGCAAGGAAGTGACTATGCCAGAAGAAGATACTAATGGATAATCAAAATTCACAATCAGAGAACAAGGTTTACACACCAGCGCAACTTGCTTTTTTGGAACAACGCAAGAAGGCTACTACGCCTGACAACGTCTCGGAGGCAGGTACTTCTTCTTATATCGCTAAACCAGCTGATCAACACTCCGCTTTACTGGATCAGCTAAAAACTGTGACAGAAAGACCTGGCAATTTCACTAGGGCTGATCAGCGCAATCTCCTTAATGTTGCTGAAAAAACTAAATCAGTTATTGACTCCAATGTCGAAAATGAGCGCAAGGCAAATGCATTGTTTAAGGAAAAACTCTCAGCAAAACGCGCAAATAATGTTAAAAATGAGGTACAGATGGCAGATCTTCCAAATAATGTAGTTGCAGAGACGAAGCCCCTCATAGCTACTGTCGACACGAGCGGCTCTACTATCTTAGATGACGAGACACTTCCAGAAATTACAGACGTAAAAAAAGTAATTACTGAGCCTGTGAATATTCTTGAAACGACCACTCTACCAACTATATCCGAGGGCAACCCATCTCTGGCCGAAGTTGTTATTGAAACCAAAATACCTGATACTGCTCCAGCTGTTGTTCCTGTTTCTACTCCACGTATTGTTCCTCTGGCTGAGCAGTTTGGTGTAGCAAATGTACCCCTGGCGAAAACCAATGAGTCTACTGCGCCGGTTGCGCCACCGTTATTACCAGTAGAAAGCGCAGAGCCATTAGTTCCGGAAATTCTACCAACAGAAGAGCTACCTACAGAACCAGTAATACCTACAGAACCAGTAATACCTACAGAACCAGTAATACCTACAGAACCAGTAATACCTACAGAACCAGTAATACCTACAGAACCAGTAATACCTACAGAACCAGTAATACCTGTAGAACCAGTAGTACCTGTAGAACCAGTAGTACCAGTAGTACCAGTAGAACCAGTAATACCTGCACAAAACAATACTTTGGTTACACACAAAAATATTAGCAACTTACGGCATGATTCTGACGCTTCCAAATATCACGGTATCGGCGGCGGCGGAAAAGTGCTACCACCAGAAGAAAAGAAATAAACATATTATGACAAATGCTTCTGCAGCGCAAAATTTAGAAACTACTCAGTTTACAATACTCGGATACGATATGGTGACTATCGCTTGGATTGTTGGCATTATTTTGTTGATAATCGCATTGTTTTTCTTGTACAAAAAAATAAAAGTTATTATTTTGCGCAAGGGCCAAATTGAAATCACTAAAGATTGGGTGATGTACAAGGTGATGGTGCCGAAAGAAAGGCATGCCGAGGAAGATGACCAACGCAAAAATTTCCAAGAGATGCTTGGGGTTATCGAGCCTTTTTACGCAAGTTTAAACGCAATTTTTGACAAATCAATGGGTATAAAAATTCGTGGTCAGCAGCATATTTCACTCGAAATAGTTGCTAAGAAAGGTTTGATATATTTCTATGTAGGTTGTCCAAAAAGTATTTCTGAGACTGTGATGCGAAACCTTCAGTCTCAGTACTCCCAGGCAGAAGTCACTCTCGACACTAACTATTCAATATTTCCAAACAAGCCGCTAGCAGTTGATACGATAAGCATGAATCTTATCAGAAGATTTATATTTCCGCTAAAGACCTATAAAGTGCTTGAAGAAGATCCTTTGAACGCTATCACAAACTCGTTATCAAAATTGACAGAAGACGAGTCTGCTGGTGTCCAGCTTCTAGTTCGACCAAATACTGGTGTTTGGCGAGTCAGCGTAGAGCGTGCCGCTTACAATATTCAGCACGGTAAGTCCAGAGTCTCATATACAAACTCAGCTGCCGTTCGTGCTAGCGAAACATTTTTTAATTTTATTGGCTCTGCTTTCAATTCTGTAAAATCTGGCAAAGATGAGAAGAGCGAATATTATGATCCTAGTAATCCAAAACTAACTCCGATGCAGGAGAGCCAAGTCAAGCTTCTTGGCGAAAAAGCGGCAAAAATGGGTTTTGACTGTCAGCTTAGAATCGTCGCGGTTTCGGCAACCAAAGAGTCTGCTCGCCAGATAACAAAAAATGTTGCTTCTGCTTTTAGTCAGCTGAACTCACCTGATTCAAACGGTCTCAGTGAAGTCGTCTCAACAAATAAATCTCCACAAATTGCTAACTATATTTACAGAACTTTTGGAACCGGTCCAAAACTCATTTTGAACACTGAGGAGCTTGCTTCGCTTTATCATTTCCCAAATCGTTACGTTGACACACCAAATATCTTATGGCTGTTAGCCCGTAAGGAAGCTCCACCTGCAAATTTACCTTCAGAGGGTACGGTCATTGGCAAATCTGTCTATCGCGGACAAGAGAAGCTTGTTCGCATCAAGCTCGCTGATCGTCTGCGTCATGTTTATACAATCGGTCAAACTGGTGTGGGTAAAACTGTTTTAGCACAAAACATGATACTGCAAGATATCCAGGAAGGTCATGGCGTTTGTTATCTCGATCCAAACGGGGACGCTGCTGAGTGGATCCTAAATCATATTCCGAAGGAGCGCGCAGATGACGTCATCTACTTCAATCCAGCTGACAAAGAGCGTCCCTTTGGATTAAATATGCTTGAGTGGAAGACTCCGGACCAGCGAGACTTTTTAGTTCAGGAATCTTTACAAATTTTTCAAAAACTTTTTGATCCGAAACAAACTGGTATGGTAGGCCCTCAGTTTGAGCATTGGATGAGAAACGCAGCGCTTACCCTCATGGCTCACCCTGAGGGTGGCACGATCATCGATATTCCACGCATATTTACAGATCCTGACTTTGAAAAGGATCGAGTTAAGTACGTCACTGACCCAGTTGTTAGATCTTTTTGGGAGAAACAAATGGCCAAGACGGCAGATTTTCACAAATCTGAGATGCTAAATTACTTTACATCCAAGTTCGGCCGCTTTATGACAAACGATATGATCAGAAATATCATTGGACAAAACAAATCATCGTTTGATTTTAGAGATGTGATGGATAACAAGAAAATTCTCATCTGTAACTTGTCCAAGGGTATGATCGGTGAGATTAATGCTTTCTTACTTGGTATGATTATTGTTTCCAAAATCGCTATGGGCGCCTTTTCTAGGCAGGATGTTCCTGAGAATGAACGTATTCCATTTTTCCTGTATGTTGATGAGTTTCAGAACTTCATCACTGACGTTTTTGCTACGATTCTATCAGAGTCTCGTAAATACAAACTTGGCCTCTATGTGACCCATCAGTATATTGAGCAGCTTGATGAAAAGATTCGCGGCGCAGTATTTGGTAATGCAGGTACGCTATGCGCCTTCAGAATCGGTGCTGCCGACTCAGAGGTGATCGCGAAGTATTTCGATCCACTCAAGCCTGATGATCTGACGACCGTAGATAAGTACAATATGTATGGCAGAATGTTGATCGACGGTGCTCCGACCAGACCTTTTAACATTCAAACTATTTGGCCAGATGATTACGAAGGCAATCCAAAGCTTGGGGCATCGATCAAGGAGCTTTCGAGGCTGAAATATGGTAGACCAAAAGAAATCGTAGAGGAAGAAATTATGGAAAGATCACAAGTCGATAAGATTGATTTGCCTGGTCTACAGTCGACAAGTAGTACTCCAACGAGCTAAATTTATTACAACTTTTTTATTCTAAAAATATGTTGACGTATATGTATTTATATGTTACTGTATTTTTAGCTTGTAATTATTCATATAAGTTGTCAAGCTATAAAAAACAAAAAAGGTCACAATGCCAGATGAAAAAGAGCTGCAAACGATCAAGCAATTGCTAGATCTTGCAGAAAACAATCTTCGTCAAGCCAAAAACATTCTTTTTTCAAAAGAGTATGCAAAAAAGGCTTTAGAACTTATTCCAAGTGATGACAATCAAGTCATCGAAGGAGTATTCGACGGCGAAAAAATGGTAGCACAGAACAAGAAAACTTATTCTGTTCCTTCAAATTATGCGTCAAAGTCCAAATTGGTGGCAGGCGATATCTTGAAGCTTACTATTCTTGATGATGGAAGTTATCTTTTTAAACAGATTGGTCCAGTCGCAAGAAAGAAGCTGACGGGTATACTCAAAGAGTTGTCTGATGGCAAATTTGTCGTGGAGTCCGGAGCTGTGGAATACCGAGTATTGCCAGCATCAGTGACATATTTCAAGATCAAGGCTGAAGATAAATTGACCATATTGGTGCCAGAAGCAGAAGAAAGCGTCTGGGCAGCAGTAGAAAATATTATTTAAATTATAAATTATTATAAAAGGAAAAAATGTCTATCAAAAACTTTTCCCCTTACAAGATTGTTAAAGAAGCATTTCTAGAGTTGAAACCAAACGAAATTAAGGTTATCTCTGGGCGTTTTGGCATTGACCAAGAGCATAAAACACTTTCTGCAATTGGTAAATTCTTAAACTTGTCTCGCGAAAGAATCCGTCAGATTGAGCGCGAAGCACTTAAGAAACTCTCTGCAAAAATTGTTGACCAAGGCAGCAGCTATATTGGTGAAATTGTCGAGAATTTCGAAAAAGCTGGTGGAATTACTAGCCACAACAAAATTGCTGAAAAACTTCTTGAAGAGTCTACTTGGAAAAATAAAAATGAATTTAATTCATTGCATTTAGTTCTAGTCCTTATGCCTCAGATCATCAAGATTGAGAAGACAAAAGAGCTTGAAGCTGGTTGGATGCTAGCATCTCTTTCGAAGGATGATGCGGTAAACGTTATCAACGATTGGGTCGCTCATCTTGAGAAAACTAAAAAACCTCTTACTCTTGAGGTTCTTATCGAGCAGAATCCTACCCATTCCAAATACAGACTAACTTTCTTGTCTGAGCTTCCTTCTGTTAGCAAGAAATTGGTTAAGACTGACTCAGACTTCATCGGCCTTTCAAGCTGGCCTGAAGTAAATCCACGAAATGTTCGAGATAAGATTTATTTCGTTCTAAAGAAAAATGGCAAACCAATGCACTTTGACGATATTGCTAGCAAGATCTTTGAGCACGGCTTCGACCGAAAAAGCGTTGTTAAAGCAACTGTTCATAACGAGCTTATTGCTGATGATCGTTTCGTTCTAGTCGGCCGAGGTATCTACGGACTTTCTGAGTGGGGATACAAAGAAGGCACAGTTGCCGACATTATAAAAGAAATTCTTACAGACAAAAAAGATGGTCTGCTTGTTGAAGAGATTATAAAGCTAGTCCTAAAGCAGAGAATCGTAAAGAAAAATACTATTCTTATAAATCTTCAGACAAAGCCACTGTTCAAAAAAGTGGATAAAGATCGTTACGCACTAAAATAAAAGATATTATAGATTAGTCCAGATAAAAACAGTGTCAATGCAAATTGGCGCTGTTTTTATTTTATCCAAATTGAGATATAATGATTCTAGAATTATATTTGAAGGAGACACTCATTAATTTGATTTTGAGCATATGTCGTATATAATATATCTAGTCTATTTAGTATTAATCATTGGCCCAATTTATCTTATTTGGGCTATTTCTAAAATAAATAAGAAAATGAAAAAAGTTGATTGGTTAAACGCACAAGAGTATACGATCTTGCGTATTGACGTGCCAAGAAACAATGACAAGTCACCGATGTCTGCGGAGCAGATGTTTGCTTCTATCCACGGCATATTTTCTGAAACATCTGACTACCAAAACCATCTTTCCTTTGAGATAGTCTCGAAAGAAAAATATATACAGTTCTACATTTATCTGCCAGTTCATCTGAAAGATTTTGTAGAAGGACAAATTTATGCTCAGTATCCAAGCGTTGAGATAACTGAAGTCGACGACTATATCCAAGACGTCGACATTTCGCAGAAAAATTGCGCGATCTGTGAGCTGAAGCTAAACAAACCTGACGTTTATCCTATCAAAATGTTTACCGACTTCGAGGTAGACCCAATCTCTGGTATCACCTCTGTTATGTCGAAGCTAAATAACGACGAAGAAGTATGGTTCCAGATGGTTGTGCGACCGATAGGTGATGAGTGGCAAGAAAAAGGCCATTCGATGACAAATTCGATCAGAAGCGGCGTAAAAATTGGTGGCAAATCTTTTACCAAATCTATATTCAAGAGCCTCTTTGGTTTCCTGAAAGAAATAGCTGTACAAGCTGTTCAGCCAGGAGCAGACACAAGCGTTGCTGCAAAAGAAGTCAAGCTTCACGCCTCAGTCGAGGAAGCCTTGAAATCTATCGAACAGAAAATTACCAAGCTCGGTTTCGAAACTAAAATTAGAATTGCTTGCATCGGTCATGATCCTATTTCTGTGAAGCTCAAATGTCAAAATATTGCAGCAGCTTTCAAACAATACAACACAACTAATCTAAACGGTTTCAGGGCAGGAGAGATAAAGGTAAATGACCCTGTGAGCTGGAAGGACTTTGTTTATCGTTCTTTTGAGGATGATGGAAACATTTTTAATATCTCGGAACTAGCTTCTGTTTTTCATTTTCCACATAGCTCGGTCGCAACTCCAAATATCGTTTGGTCTGGTTCGAAAAAAGGTGAGCCACCTGCAAATATTCCGCTGAAGGAAAATACTCCGCCAGATGAGCTGACTGTGATCGGCGAGACAAACTTTCGTAATATATTTAAAGTATTTGGCATCAAGAAAGATGATCGCCGCCGACATGTCTACATCGTCGGTAAATCCGGTGTCGGTAAATCCGTTTTGATAGAAAATATGGCCCATGACGACGTTATGGAGGGCAGGGGAGTCATAATCGTCGATCCCCACGGTGAGCTAGCCGATAAGATTTTATCTTGCGTTCCAGAAAATCGTATTCAAGATGTTGTTGTTTTCGATCCATCTGATCGAGACTATCCCGTAGCTTTTAATCTGCTAGAGAACGTTGACGATGACTTTAAGAGCATCGTAGCTTCTGGCTTTGTTGGAATTTTCAAAAAAATCTTTGGAGATTCTTGGGGTCCACGTCTTGAGCATATTTTACGAAACACAGTTTTGGCCCTTTTGGATTACCCAGAGTCCACAATGTTAGATATTCCAAGAATGCTTACAAATAATAGCTTTAGAGACAAAGTAGTCGGTCAGGTAAAAGACCCTGTTATCAAGGATTTCTGGCAAAATGAGTTTGCAGCTTACGACGCGAAGTTTAAGACTGAGGCTGTCTCTCCAATCTTGAACAAAGTCGGTCAGTTCTTAGCTTCATCCACTATTCGAAATATCGTTGGTCAGCCTCATTCGACGATCGATGTTCGTGATATCATGGACAAGAAAAAGATTATGATCGTAAACCTTTCTCGTGGTAAGATCGGTGAGGATAATTCTGCTCTTCTCGGTGCGATGATGATTACGAAGATTCAGTTAGCGGCGATGAGTCGAGCCGACGTTCCTATCGAACAAAGACCAGACTGCTATTTATATGTAGATGAGTTTCAAAACTTTGCAACAGAATCGTTTGCGGTCATCTTGGCTGAGGCTAGAAAGTATAATCTAAACCTTACTATGGCTCATCAGTACATAGCTCAGATGATCGACCCCGTGAAAGACGCAGTCTTCGGTAACGCTGGTACGCTCATTACTTTTCGTGTTGGTGGTACGGACGCTGAAGTCCTCGTGAAGGAGTATGCACCGATTTTTGAGGCAAATGACTTGGTAAATCTCGATAAGTATCACATTTATATAAAGCTTTTGATTGATGGCGTTTCATCACCTGCATTTTCAGCTCGTACGCTCGCACCAGTCATGTCAATTTCAGGAAACGCTGAAAAGGTTATAAATTTCTCACATGAAAAATACTCCAGTACTCGAGCACTAGTCGAGGCTTCATTTGCAAATATAAAAACAGCCGAAGATGATGAGCTTCGCGCCTCATCGGAAGCTTTCCGTAAAGGTGGTTTGGAAGCTTTGTTGGTCAAGAAGCCCGCCCATGACACAGCTAGCTATCAGCGTCCTGCTCCAGCGCCTTCTCCGGCTCCTCAAACTACACAAGCTCCTCAAGCTACATACGCTCCTAGGGTTGAAAATGCTTCAGCGCCTGTAGTTCCACCAATCGCGCCAGAAATCGCGCCAGTCGCAGAAATAGCTCAGCCTGCTCCAATATATGATTCAGCTCCACAGAATGTTCAGCCCACCCATGTTTCGACGAACCAATCTGACAATCAATCTAACGATACGGAAGCTGACGTTGTAAATAATGAGCCAAGGATTATTGAACCTAGGGGACTGAAGTATCAAAATATTCTTGACGGGAAGCTATATAAAGAGCGAACGGCAAGGGGGAATGTCAAATGGTACCTTGGCGAAGAGATTGATGAACAGAAATTATCTGAAACAGGAATCATTGTCGACGATAAAGCGAAGAAGATGATCGAGCTTAGCAAAAAAGTCGCTACTTCGGTTAAGAAAGCTGATGCACCTCATCACGCTCATCATGATCAGCCAACGCATCACAAAGATGATCACAGAAGCGAAGAGCCGGCTAAACATCATGTCGAAGAGTCTGATAAAGCAGAACACCATCATGAAAAATCAAATGCTGAGCATTCACACGTTGTAGCTCATCATCACACAAATCATCCTGCCCCAAACACGGTTGTACGAGCTGAGCAGGCATCGAAGCTCCCTGTTGTTGACACAAACCACAATCTGCCAGCTGTCTCGGCTAGTACTGCAATCGCTCTGACAGAAAACACCTCTGTCGACACTAGTATTGCTACGGCCACAGATATTCACCCACAGACAAATATTGCGGCAGCACCTTCTGTGGAGCCAGAGAGAGTCCCTCTAGCACCAGAAAGAGCGACAATAGAATCTAGTAATGATGAAGATGTTTCATCCAGCAGTCAGACAAACACGCAATCAAATGCCCAAGCCACTGTCGACGCAAAACACTTAGAAGAGGGTAAATCAGTCAAGATAGGCGAGTAGGGCTGTTCTGTCTCGGTTCATAAAAAAATAAATATCGCTAGGGGAGGGGTGTATGAGGGGAGTGATCTCATGCACCTTTTATTATTACGTTTATATTGTACTGCAAATACCATATTTACGGCTTGGTCAGATCTGAGAGCGAAGGCAGGATAGATCTGCTGATAAAAAGCAAAATAAATCGTCAAATTTGGCACTTGTTATAGTAAAGAATCATACTAGACATATCATGCGTAAATACCTAGTATATTATTGAGACCACTATTCGTGTCGTATAACATACATTATGCGACATAGATTATTGCACTAGATTTGCGTACCGCTTGCTTGATCACTACTATATGTCTGTGCTTTATTGCTTGTGTACTGAGTATATGTAGCCTTGTGGGTTTATGTAGATCTGGCAAGTCGCCTGCATCTTTCTGATGTTCTTGGTCTACTCGAATATTTGATCATTAGTTGCTGTAATCGTTATATCTGCCAAAAAGCACTCATTGAGCTCAGATATGGCATATAATATGCTCAGATTACACTCAAAAGGCCCTAGAATCGCTTCTAAGG
>Ga0194056_10001780_pt1 | contig 11707 bp, 7 predicted proteins | sample SepL4413m_MetaG_FD_155458 | JGI IMG/M metagenome (GOLD analysis project Ga0194056, IMG submission 155458) | Anoxic zone freshwater microbial communities from boreal shield lake in IISD Experimental Lakes Area, Ontario, Canada - Sep2016-L442-13m | ecosystem: Environmental > Aquatic > Freshwater >...
ATACGCTGTTCGGATGGGAAATCGGGTAAAGCCGTCTCTCAATGTGTCTCTCATCAAATTTTTGCTTGCACCATCAAGCCAGAAAAAATACTAGACCTCGCTCGAAAGGCTTTTCGAGCGAGGTCTAGCTAATGATCAGCCGTTCAATATCCAGATCGGAAGCGGGGGCAACGTGTAACTGGCGTGGTCCGGCGGACGATTTAACATTGACGGTGACTTCAGGATTGGCGCGGGCATCACTGTAACGGGCACAAAGCCGGGCAGCTTCAAGTATATTCGCTTCGGTTGGGGACCCGGTCACGAGGGTGGTGGGGCCGGGGATAACCTCAACATTCAATAGCACTTCGCCGGGTTGGGCCAGGGCTTCAAGTTGTGTGTTTTCGGACGATTCACGGCCGACGATGACCTTGACTGTCGAAGATAACCTGAAATGCCGTCCCAGCTTGAGCAGTTGGATGGCCAGCAGGTTCTTGAGCTGACCATTACGGCGCAGATCCCACAACCTCCCTGCAAAATGTGGTTCCGTCAGCTTGCAGCCGCCTGCAGAAGGGGGGCATTCCGTAATCCCATATTCTGCGGCCACTTTCTGTTGCGGCTTCCGGCTGCGGCCATTCAAGGCCAACAGTTGGGAGCGATCCACCAAGCCCAGCCGTTCAGGTTCCGATTCAGGGAGCAATTTCGCGCTTAAGGGGCGAACCAACCGGTTCCCGTAACCGGAATCCTCAGCCACAATCTTGAGTGCACGTTTGGTTTGGGACATGGGGCGTTGATTAAGAACTTCGCCGGTAGCAATGAAATCGATGCCGTCCCGATCCGCGATGATCCCTGCCCGCCGGATCATGGCGGCGTGGCAATCAATGCAGGGGTTGATACAGGAACCAAAACCGTGCTTGGGGTGTTCAATGATGGGGATCAGATCATCCGCGAACGGCTCGACAATCAGGGGGACACCAAGCAGTGCCGCGGCAGACCGGGCTTTGCCGGCATTGAAAAAGGGGGATTCAAAACTCAGGCCGGTGACCTGAATGCCCTGGGCCTTAAGAACGGCGACAGCGATCATACTGTCAAGGCCGCCGGACATCATTACAATCGCAGAAATTTTTTTTTCGGTTGTCATCGCACTCTAATAGTGAAAGAGGCCCTCATCACGCAACACTAATCCCAAGCTTAATCTCTACCTGGCCGGCGGTGATTCCCTGGAGTCTCAGGCGCTTTTGGCGGCTGGTTTGACCGGAGATGATGGTGATCTGGCGCCGGGGAATCCCCAGCGCCCCTGCAAGGAATTCGATGAGGGTCTCGTTGGCCTTACCATCAACCGGTGGAGCCTGGAGGCGGATTTTCAGGGCGTTGCCATGTAAACCCTGAATCTGGTTCTTTGAGGCCCGCGGGGTGGCATGCACGTTGATAATCGCGCCTCCCTTGTTATCAGTGATCCAACTCATAACGGTATTGTGCGTTGGGAATCAGCAGCCATGAGAATCAGCGCAATTTTGATCATTTTCATGCCCAAGAATTAGCAGAAAGTGCGGCGAATGAAAAATGAAAACATGAAAAGTCTTGAACAGGAAGGGAGTCCATCGTATTCTCTATCCGTTTTTTTGTTAACGAATAGGCAGACGGTCGGGGTGAATAAATTACTCCGATTTAACTCTTGAAAGGAAATGGTGCCTCATGGCTGAATCTAAGAATAACTCGATCATGGTGGATGGTAATCAGGGGGTGGCGAATGTGGCCCATGCGACCAATGAGGTTGCCGCGATTTACCCGATCACCCCTTCTTCTGCAATGGGTGAGTGGGCGGATGAGTACAGTGCCGCCGGCCGGAAGAATATCTGGGGTACTATCCCGCAAATTGCTGAATTGCAGTCTGAAGGCGGGGCGAGCGGTGCTGTTCATGGCGCCTTGACCACTGGTGCGTTGACGACCACCTTTACCGCCTCCCAGGGCCTGCTCCTGATGATCCCGAACATGTACAAGATTGCCGGTGAGCTCACCAGCACGGTCTTCCATGTCAGCGCCCGTTCTCTGGCCTGTCAGGGGTTGTCAATCTTTGGCGATCATTCTGATGTGATGGCCGTCCGTCAGACCGGATTTGCGATGCTGGCTTCCGCCAGTGTGCAGGAAGCCCAGGACTTTGCGTTGATTGCCCAGGCGGCGACCCTCCACTCCCGTGTGCCGTTTGTTCATTTCTTCGACGGGTTCAGGACCTCACACGAAGTCCAGAAGATCGAAGCCCTGACCGATGAAGTGATGCATGCCATGGTGACCGATAAAATGGTCTTTGCCCACCGTGAACGCGCCCTGACGCCAGACCGGCCCCAGATTCGCGGCACCGCCCAGAACCCCGACGTTTATTTCCAGGGGCGTGAGACGGTTAACAAATATTATGATGCCTGTCCGGGCATTGTCCAGAAGGCGATGGACGATTTTGCCAAGCTTACCGGCCGGCAGTACAACTTGTTTGATTACATTGGCGCCCCTGATGCGGAGCGCGTCATCGTGATCATGGGCTCCGGTGCCGAAACGGTTCATGAGACGGTTGAAGACCTGGTTGCCAAGGGTGAGAAGGTCGGCGTGCTCAAGGTGCGTCTGTATCGTCCCTGGGATATCAAGGCGTTCGTTAAGACGCTGCCCGTCACCGCCCACTCCATTGCGGTGCTGGATCGCACCAAGGAACCCGGCTCCATCGGTGAGCCGATGTATGAAGATGTCCGTACCGCGATTGGTGAAGCCCAGAGCGAGAAGCTCATGCAGAACAAATTCTATCCGCTGGTTGTCGGCGGGCGCTACGGCTTGGGCTCCAAGGAATTCACCCCGGCCATGGTGAAGGCGGTCTTCGACAACCTGAAAGGGGCGAAGAAGAATCACTTCACGATCGGGATCAATGATGATGTCACCCATACCAGCCTGTCTTTCGACCCGACGTTCCAGTTGGATCATAAGGGCCGTTTTGAGGCGATGTTCTACGGTCTGGGTTCTGACGGTACCGTTGGTGCCAACAAGAATTCGATCAAGATCATCGGTGACGACACCGATTATTCGGCTCAGGGTTACTTTGTGTACGATTCGAAGAAGGCCGGGACAATCACCGTCTCGCATCTTCGTTTTGGACCAGGCCCCATCCGGAGCCCGTACCTGTGCACGAAGGCGGACTTTGTGGCCTGTCATAACTTCTCCTTTGTGGAGAAGTACGACATGCTGGCCAACGCCAAGCAGGGTGCCACGTTCCTGCTTGCCAGCCCCTACAGCGCGACGGAAGTCTGGAACCATCTGCCGGACGAGCTGGCGCAGCAGATCATCGACAAGAAAATTAAATTCTTCGTCATCGACGCCAACAAATTGGCCGCCGAACTCGGGCTGGGAGCTCGCATCAATACGCTCATGCAGACCTGTTTCTTCTCCATCTCCAACGTGCTGCCCCAGGCCGAAGCCATTGATGGCCTGAAGAAGGCGATCAAGAAGAGCTACGGACGCAAAGGGGATGACGTGGTCCAGTCGAACTACAAGGCTGTGGACGCCGCTGTGGCTGCTACGCATGAGGTGAAGGTGCCGGCCAAGGTGGCTGGCAAAGTCCGCATGCCGGCCGTGGTGCCTGCGGATGCCCCTGAATTCGTCAAGACCGTGACAGCAACCCTGATTAAGCAGCAGGGCGACAGTTTGCCCGTCAGTCAGATGCCCGAGGATGGCACCTGGCCGACCGGAACCACCCAGTACGAGAAACGCAATATTGCGGTTGAGATTCCAGAGTGGAATTCTGACCTTTGCATCCAGTGCGCCCAGTGTTCGCTGGTGTGTCCGCATGCCGCCATTCGCGTCAAAGCCTACGATCCCAAAAACCTGGAAAAGGCCCCCAAGACCTTCAAGTCCTGTGAGGCCAAGGGCAAGGAATTTGCCGGGTTGAAGTTCACCGTGCAGGTGGCTCCTGAAGATTGCACCGGTTGTGGCGCCTGTGTGTGGAATTGTCCGGGCCGTGAACGTGACAAGGTGACGAAGCAGGAGACGGGTAAGCGGGCTATTATGATGGCGCCCCAGCTTCCCCTGCGTGAGAACGAGGCCGAGAACTTCAAGTTCTTCCTCGCCTTGCCCGAGACCGACACCAAACTCTACAAGAAGGACACCATCAAGGGCAGTCAGTTTGTGAAGCCCTTGTTTGAGTTCTCGGGTGCCTGTGCCGGTTGCGGTGAGACTCCCTATATCAAGTTGCTGACCCAGTTGGTCGGCGACCGGTTGTATGTTGCCAACGCGACGGGTTGTACCTCCATCTATAGCGGTAACCTTCCCACCACGCCTTATACCAAGCGTGCGGATGGGCGCGGACCAACCTGGGCTAACTCCCTGTTTGAAGACAATGCCGAATTCGGCTTCGGGATGCGTTTGACCGTTGATAAGTTCAACGAATTCGCGCTCGAACTGGTGGACAAAATCATGGGAGGCGCGTGTGGTGATGCGAAGATTGACAAGGAACTGCTGGCGGCGATCAAGACGGCAGATCAGTCCAGCCAGGCTGGCATTGAAGACCAGCGCGCCCGCGTCGTGGTGCTGAAAAAGCAACTGGATGCCTGTCCCTGCGACCTGTGTGCGCAATTAGCCTCACTGGCCGATTATCTGGTCAAGAAGTCCGTCTGGATTGTGGGCGGCGATGGCTGGGCCTATGACATCGGTTATGGTGGTTTGGATCATGTGCTGGCCTCCGGCAAGAATATCAAGGTGCTGGTGGTCGACACCGAAGTCTATTCCAATACGGGTGGCCAGGCGTCGAAATCCACGCCAATGGGGGCCGTGGCCAAGTTCGCGGCTGGCGGCAAGCCTACCATGAAGAAGGACTTGGGCATGATCTCGATGACCTATGGGAACATCTATGTGGCGCAGGTGGCATTGGGCGCCAATCCCGGCCAGTGCGTCAAGGCGTTCATGGAAGCCGAGCAGTATGATGGGCCGGCGATCATTATCGCTTACTCCCACTGTATCGCGCACGGTATTGACATGACCTCAGGCATGCAGGGGCAGAAAGATGCCGTAAATTCGGCGCACTTCCCGCTCTATCGGTATAATCCCGAGTTGCTGGAACAGGGCAAGAATCCGCTCTCGCTGGATAGCAAGGCTCCGACCATGGCCTTCAGTGAACATGCAATGAAGGAGAATCGCTTCCGCGTATTGAAGCAGATGAATCCCGAGCATGCGAAGAACCTCATGTCCATTGTTGATAAGAAGATTCTGGCCAAGTACGATATGCTGACCAAGCTGGCGGGGATGGAACCCTGTGTGGGCGCCCTCACTGCGGTGGCTCCCAAGGCCTGATCAGTTGGATAGTGAGACGTTGATACAGGGAGTCCTGAGTGAAATCAGGACTCCCTTTTTTTGGTATGCTCAATCAACCACAATTCAGACCGCCTGCAGAGGCTGACAGCTTGATACTTCAAGTGGATCAAGGGTGCCCCTACAATGGCTGCACTTTTTGCGGCATGTACAAGCAGGTCCGCTACCAGCGTCGATCCCTGCCGGAAATCCGGAAGATGATTGCACGGGAAGCGAGTGATGCCCCTCACATCCATCGGGTATTTCTTGCGGATGGCGACGTGATGCGCCGCTCGTTTGAGGATCTTGAAGCGATTCTCCGGGAGCTTGCCGTCCATTTTCCAAATTTGGCCCGTGTCAACGTCTATGCCACTGGCAGCGGGATTATGGCCAAAACCGCCAATGAACTCCGTGCTTTGCGCGCCCTGAAACTTCATACACTTTATCTGGGCTTGGAAAGCGGTGATGCCGAGATTCTGCGCCGGGTCAAAAAAGGCGAGACGGCCGAGGTGATGATCGACGCCGGGCAGCTGGCCCAGGCCTGCGGATTGAAGATATCCGTGATGATTTTGCTCGGACTTGGCGGTGTTGAGCGGACGCGTCAGCATGCCTTTGAGACGGCGATGGCGCTCAACCGGATGCAGCCGCGATTGCTCTCGGCGTTACGCGTGGTTCCTGTTCCCGGAACCGGCCTTCACGACGAGGTGCTGTCCGGCAGTTTCAAACCGTTAACCGAGTTACAGGTGGTTCAGGAACTGCGCCTGATGATTCAGCATCTCGAACTGACCAATACGGTTTTCCGGGCCAACCACACCTCTAATCCCATTCCCCTGGAAGCCCGGTTCGGCCGCGACAAACCCCGTCTGCTCGCCGAACTCAACAGTCTTATTGCCTCCGGCGCCCTCGACAGCCGCACCCCCGGCCGCACCCCTTTGTGGCTGTGATCGATCTTTAGGCCGGACTTCTCTGTGCGCCGAGTATCTGGTCGGTGGCAGCCCAAGTTGCAGCTGGAACGTGTCCTGTAATTGCCATGGGGCAGGGGGCTGGCGAGTTGACCTTGGGAATGCCATGCTCTATTCTCCGAAATATTGTGCAAACCGTGAAGTTACTCTATGAGTAATGATGTGAAGGAGACAGTAGAATGAGCTATACCCCTGCTGAAGAACGCTATGCCAAAATGACTTACAACCGGTGTGGCCGGAGTGGTTTGAAACTTCCCGCCATCTCGTTGGGGTTGTGGCAATGTTTTGGGGAAGGACAGGCCTATCAAAACGGGCGGGATATGATTGCCGCGGCCTTTGATCTTGGCATTACCCATTTCGATCTGGCCAACAATTACGGGCCGCCGCCCGGCGCAGCGGAACGAATGTTCGGTACCGTGCTGGCGCGGGAATTTCGGCCTTGGCGTGACGAGATGGTTATTTCGACCAAGGCCGGCTACTGGATGTGGCCCGGCCCTTATGGCGAATGGGGTTCGCGCAAATATCTGTTGGCCAGCCTGGATCAGAGTCTCAGCCGGATGGGCTTGGATTATGTGGATATTTTCTATCACCATCGGCCTGATCCTGAGACACCATTGGAAGAAACGATGGGTGCGTTGAATACCGCGGTTCAACAAGGCAAGGCGCTTTACGTGGGTATTTCTAATTACCCCGCGGACCAGGCGCGGAAGGCTGCCCGCATGTTGCGCACCCTTGGTACGCCCTGTCTGATTCATCAGCCGCGCTACAATCTTTTTGATCGCGGCATCGAAAAGGAATTATTGACCGTTGCGGCGGAAGAGGGGTTTGGGGTCATTCCCTTTTCACCTCTGGCGCAGGGCTTGCTCAGCGGTAAATATACTTCGGGCATTCCCACTGACTCACGCGCCGGACGGGGTAGCCCATTTTTGCCGAAGGAGCGTGTTTCAGCCGAGTTGGTGGCCAAGGCGGCAAAACTTGAGCGGTTCGCCCAGGCACGCGGCCAGACGCTCGCGCAGATGGCCCTGGCTTGGGTGCTACGCGATCCGCGTATCACCTCCGCGCTGATCGGCGCCAGTCGCCCTGAACAGGTCCGTGAGAACGTGGCTGCCCTCGAACTGCGCACCTTTACGGCTGAAGAACTCGCCGCCATCGATGCCGTGGTGTCGTAATATTCTTGCGCTTGCATCTGGTGTGACTGGCGTCATAATGACGTCAAACGGATGTGTTATGAATGAGGTGAGTTATGCCTGAATCGAAATCAGATCCAGAGGTTGAGGTGATGGGGCAGAAGTCGGACAACAAGACGATTATGCCGACACGGTTTGTTTTTCCCGCTGCCCTGCCGATTCTGCCTTTATTGAATCGGCCCTTGTTCCCTAAAATGATGGTGCCCTTGAGTGTGGATGATGCCGCGTTGAAGGAGATGCTGGCAAAAACGGCTGAATCATCATCCAAATTCATCGGCCTGGTGTTGGCTAAGGATGCGGAGGAGGTCGAAGAACGTCGTATTCCCCGGCATGCGGCTGCACTCTATGAGGTTGGCGTCATCGCTGAAATCCTGCAGACCAATCAATCATCGTCCGATGGTCCTCTGCAATTGATGGTTGGCGTCCTGGATCGTTTCAGGATCAAGGATGTGATTTCAGAGGACCCTTGTATCGTCGTCAGACCGGATTATGTCATTGAGACCGAAATGGCTGACAATGATGAACTCCGGGTTTATTCGCTCTCCATAATCACGGCGATCAAGGAACTTCTGCAGTTAAATCCGCTTTTCAAGGAGGAGTTGAACCTGTTCCTGAACCGTTCCAACATCAAGGAGCCCGGGCGATTGGCAGATTTTTCCGCTGCGATGACGACGGCGAATGGCAAAGATTTGCAGGAGGTGTTGGAGGCGTTCGGGATTCGAGCCCGGATTGAGAAGTCGCTGCTGTTGCTCAAGAAGGAAATTGATATCTCCCGCCTGCAGGTGAAAATCAATAAGCAGATCGAGGAAAAGGTCAACAAGCAGCAACGCGATTTCTTCCTGCGGGAACAGCTCAAGGCGATCAAAAAGGAACTGGGCCTCGTCAAGGAAGGCAAGGAGACCGAACTGGATGAATTCAAGGAACGTCTGGCCAAGTTGACCCTGACGGACGAGGCACAAGAGCGCATCAACGAGGAGATGAACAAACTCGGGATTATGGAGCCCCACTCGCCGGAATTTACGGTCAGCCGTAACTATGTGGACTGGCTGACGTCCTTGCCCTGGGGCGTTTTCAGCAAAGACAGTTTCGATATCAAAAAGGCGGGCTCTATTCTGAATAACGATCATTACGGGCTCGAGGACGTCAAGGATCGCATCCTTGAATTCCTGTCGGTTGGAATTCTCAAAGGCAATATATCAGGTTCCATTATCTGCTTTGTCGGCCCACCCGGGGTAGGCAAGACCTCCATCGGACAATCCATAGCCCGCAGTATTGGACGTCAATTCTACCGGTTCTCGGTAGGCGGTATGCGGGATGAGGCCGAAATCAAGGGACACCGCCGCACCTATATTGGTGCCATGCCGGGGAAATTCCTGCAGGCAATCAAGGTGTGCAAAACCCAGAATCCCGTGATTATGCTCGACGAGGTTGATAAAATTGGTGCCAGCTACCACGGGGACCCGGCTTCGGCCTTATTGGAAGTGCTGGACCCGGAACAGAATAAAGATTTCCTCGACCATTACCTGGACGTGCGGTTTGATTTGTCCAACGTGTTATTTATTTGTACCGCGAACCAGCTCGACACCATTCCCGCGCCGTTGCTTGACCGGATGGAAGTTATCAAGCTGGCGGGCTATATCCTGGAGGAGAAAATTCAGATCGCCCGTAAATTCCTGATTCCCAAGCAGCTGAAAGCCCACGGGCTTCAGGCGAAGCAATTGGTGATCAATGACGCGGCACTGAAGGAGATTATTGACGGATATGCGCGTGAGCCTGGTGTGCGGGGATTGGAAAATCATATCAAGAAGCTTTGTCGCAAGGCCGCCAAGCAGATTGTCGAGAAAACGGTGCCCCAGGTGGATGTGACGCTCAAGGAAGTGGCCAAACTTTTGGGCAAGCGGATATTCTCCGAAACAGATCCCTATAAGAAGCCGCGAGTGGGCGTGGTGATGGGCCTGGCCTGGACTTCAATGGGCGGGTCCACCTTGTACGTTGAGGCGACCCAGGTGGAGGCCAAGAATCCGGGCTTCAAGCAGACAGGGCAGTTGGGTAATGTGATGGTGGAATCCTCGGAGCTTGCCTACACCTATGTCCGGTCATTTCTTACAGGGAACATGAAGGCAAAGGAGTTCTTCGAGAAGAATTTCATCCATCTGCATGTGCCGGCGGGAGCGACGCCTAAGGATGGCCCCTCGGCCGGGATCACCATGGCTACGGCGTTGTATTCACTGGCCATCAAAAAGCCGATCCGTGCCCATTACGCCATGACGGGCGAACTGACATTGACTGGATTTGTTCTGCCGATTGGTGGCTTGAAAGAAAAGACCATCGCCGCGAAGCGGGCAGGCGTAAATGACCTGATTTTCCCGAAAGAGAACCAGAAAGATTTTGAGGAACTCCCCGCGCATATCCGCAAGGGGTTGAAGCCCCATTTTGTTTCGACCTTCAAGGATGTTGTGGAGTTGTGCTTTCTTAAATAAAGCTGCTTCTTGATTTGATGGCGTGAAGCCGTATAATGCGCGTTTTCTATCGAGCAGATCTGATTCAGGAGAATAATGATGAAAAAAGTATTGATTCCTACCAAACTTGACAAAATTGCCCAGGATTTATTGAAGGCCAACGGGCACTACGAGGTGTTTCAGGATGATAATGGCGACATTGCGGCTTTGTGTGCAAAACACCCGGATGCCTATGCCCTGATTGTCCGCAGCGAGGCCGTGACGGCCCAGCTGATTGATGCGTTGCCTAAGCTCAAAGTCGTGATTCGCGCCGGGGCCGGTTACAATACCATCGATACCAAACATGCCCGCAAGAAGGGCGTGGATGTGATGAATACCCCTGGGGCCAACTCGAATGGGGTTGCCGAAGAGGTCATCGCACTCATGCTGGCGGATGCCCGCCATTTGATTAAGGCCGACGCGTCCTGCCGTGCCGGGGATTGGGAGAAGAAGGCCTTTATGGGTCGTGAGATCGCCGGGAAAACAATCGGCATTGTCGGCTTGGGCAACATCGGCCGCCTGGTGGTTACGAGACTGTCGGGGTTCGGTTGCAAATTCATCGGTTATGATCCCTTGATTTCGACCGAACGTGCGGCTCAAATAGATGTGGAATTGGTGGATCTTGAGACGCTTTTTTCCAAGTCTGATTATGTATCCCTCCACATTCCCGAGACACCTGAAACAAAGAAACTGATCAGCACCAAGCTTCTGGGGCTTATGAAGAAAGGTGCGACTATTATCAATTGCGCCCGGGCCGGTGTGATTGATGAGGAAGCCCTGCGCAAGGTGAAGGTCGAGAAGGGACTGCGCTTCCTGAACGATGTCTATCCCAAGGATGAGGCGGGGCCGAAGTCGGTGGCGGACATTGCCGATATCATGGTTCCGCATCTGGGGGCCAGCACCAAAGAGGCTAACCTGATGGCTGCCAAACGGGCGGCCGAACAACTGGTCGAACTGGATGAGAAGGGGATTACTTCCTATATTGTCAACCGGGACATTCCAGAGGGGTTGGACCAGGCGTATTGTGATCTTGCCAATACCATTGGCCGGATTGCGGGACTGGTGCTCGGCCGGGAGACAAACCTCAAGCGAATTGAGACCAGTTGTTATGGGGCCCTCAAGCAGTTTAATGGCTGGCTCATCGTCCCGGTAGTATCGGCGCTCTGGAAAGAAATGGACTCCTCCATGGATCCCAAGGCCGCGGAGAAGTTTCTGAATGGACGTGGGGTGGATTACAAGTGCCGGGATACGGATGAACGCAATGGCTTTGCCAATTCCATCACCGTAGACCTGACTGGCTCAGTGGATGTCTCTATCTTGCGTGAGGTGAGTGTGCGCGGAACAGTTGCCGAAGGGACCGTGATGATATCCCGCATCAATCAGTTCGATAAACTGTACTTTGAGCCCAAGGGCCATGTTGTTTGTTTCCAATACAAGGATCGGCCGGGTGTGGTCGGCCATATCGGGGCGGCCCTGGCCGAGGCTGGACTGAATATTGAGGACGTGCGGCATTCCCACCATGTCCAGACCGACCAGTCTCTGGCGATTTTCAGGCTAAATGCTCCTGCCAGCCAGGAGCTTGTCAAGACACTGGCGGCAGACCTTGGTGCGGGGATGGCGTTCGGGGCAACGCTGTAGCCAGTAGCCAGTAGTCAGTGAGCAGTGGGCAGTAATGCAGTTTATTCTGATTACTGCCCACTGCCCACTGCCCACTGCCTACTGCCCACTGCTCACTGCCCACTGCTCACTGCCCACTGCCCACTGC
>Ga0194056_10001784_pt1 | contig 11700 bp, 6 predicted proteins | sample SepL4413m_MetaG_FD_155458 | JGI IMG/M metagenome (GOLD analysis project Ga0194056, IMG submission 155458) | Anoxic zone freshwater microbial communities from boreal shield lake in IISD Experimental Lakes Area, Ontario, Canada - Sep2016-L442-13m | ecosystem: Environmental > Aquatic > Freshwater >...
GGCAACACTTTCCAACGGCATGCAACTGCTGTTGGTGGAAAAGCACGAGTTGCCGGTGGTCAATCTGCATGTTGTCTTCCCCGCGGGCCGCGCCAACGACGGCCAAGATATGCCGGGTCTTGCTGAAATGACGGCCGCAGTCTGGGATGAAGGCACGGCCAAACGCTCGGCCGAGCAGATTGCCTCGGAACTGGGGGGCATGGGTGCAAGCGTTTCGGTTTCCGCCGATTGGGATATGACTAGCGCACGGCTCTTCTCACTCAAGCGGCATCTGCCTAAGGCATTGGAAATTTTTGCCGATGTCCTCCGTGGGCCGAACTTCCCCGAGCAGGAACTGCATCGCCAGCAAATTAATACTCAGGGCCGGTTGACACAGATCCGCAATGAACCAACGATCTTAGCCTCGTTGGCCGCCACGCAGCTTCTCTATGGATACGATCATCCTTATGGCCATCCACCGCTGGGTAATCCGACCATCATCAAGGGACTCAAGCCCGTCGACTTGAAGCGGTTTTATGAAGCGCATATCCGGCCCGAGCAGGCCGCGGTCATTGCCGTGGGTGACATTGCGATCGATGAGCTCAAGCAGCAATTAGAAGAATCGCTGGGAACCTGGAAGTCCGCCTCGCCTGCGCCGGCCAAACCCGATTTCGCGTTGCCCAAGCTGAAACCTGGACGGATGGTGCTGATCGACAAGCCGAACGCGGCCCAGTCGGTGATCCATCTCGCCTTGGTCGGCACTCGGCGCAATACGGCCGATTCCTTCCCTCAAATTGTGATGAACATGGTCTTCGGCGGACAGTTCTCCAGCCGTCTGAACATGAACTTGCGGGAGCAGAAGGGTTACACCTACGGTGCCCACAGTGCTTGGGACTGGCGCGTGAATGAACGTGGGCCATTCGTGGCCACGTCAAGCGTTCAGACGGCCGTTACCGCGCTGGCCTTGGCTGAGTTTTTCAAGGAATTGGATGGCATGGTCGGTGCCCGGCCGGTGGAGGAAAAGGAACTCGATTTCTGCAAGAAGTACGTTAGCCGCGGCTATACGGCCGGCTTTGAGACTCCCTCCCAGGTTGCCACGCAACTAGAGACGCTCTTCGCCTACAAGCTGCCCGATGACTATTTCAACACCGTCGTGCCCGGCGTTCGCGCCGTGACGACGGAAGATACCATTCGGGTAGCGAAAAAATATCTGGCCTTGGACCGCCTGACGATCATTGTTGTCGGCGACTTAGCGAAGATCGAGCCGGAACTGCGCAAGCTGCCCATCGGCAAGGATCTGTCGGTATTGCACTTCGACGGCGACTTCCGGCTGCTGCCGGTGAAGCCCTAGGGTGGTGCCGGCCTACCATGCTCAAATAGCTTTTCCACTCTGCCGACGATTTCCGGCGGCAGACGGCCGAGTTCTTCCAGGGCTTCCGGCATCGTAGCAACAGTGACCGTCACGCCATTCTTGACCCAAACTTTGCAGGAGTGTCCCTAAATGACCTCGCGAGCAAACACCGGTGCGGCCCTGTCCGCCCTATACCGCTACATTCCCGCGATCAACTCGCTGCGCAGCTACCGCTTTAGCCACTTGAGGGCTGATTTCATTGCCGGCCTTACCGTGGCCACAGTCGCGGTTCCCCAAGCCATGGCCTATGCGCTCGTGGCCGGGGTTCCGCCTGAATACGGCCTGTACACGGCCATCGTCATGACCGCCGTCGGAGCACTTTTCGACTCCTCGCGTCAACTCATCAACGGGCCCACCAACGCCATCTCGATTGCCATACTCAGCGCGGTGGCAATCATTCCGGCCGAAGACCGCCTACAGGCCGCCATTCTGCTGGCATTTCTTGTCGGGCTGCTCCAGTTGGGTATCACTCTGGCCAAGCTCGGAGACCTGACTCGCTATATCTCGCATTCGGTTATTGTGGGCTTCACGGTAGGCGCAAGCCTACTGCTGATGCTGGACCAGATGAAGAACCTGCTGGGCTTGCACGGCATGGGCCATGTTTACGACCCCTTTCTGGTTCGCTTCTGGGCCACCATGACGCGGGGCGGCACCCCGCACTGGCCCACGGTGCAGATCGGGTTCGGCTCCATCGCGTTGGTTGTGGCACTCCGGTGGCTCAAGAAGAAAATCGGGCTTAGGCTGCTTCCCGACCTGCTCATTACCGTGGTCGTCATGGCTGCGGTCAGCGCCCTTCTGGGACTCGAAGCCCAGGGCGTTAGTGTTGTCGGGGAAATCCCGGCCAAGCTGCCCTCCCTCGTGCTGCCCAACCTTGACACCCCCTACCTGCGCCAGCTTTCCTCCAGCGCCCTGGCCATCGCTACCTTGGGCCTGCTGGAGGCGATCGCCATGGCCAAGGCCATCGCGGCCCAGACTCGCCAAAAAATCGACATCAACCAACAGTGCCTCTCGGAAGGCCTGGCCAACCTTTCGGGTTCGTTTTTCCAGTGCATCCCGGGCTCCGGCTCGCTGACCCGCTCCTCCATCAACCAGCAGGCCGGTGCCATGACCCAGTGGTCGGGGGTCATATCGGCCTTTGCCGTGGCCTCAATAGTTCTGGCCTTTGCGCCCTACGCCAAGTTTATTCCCAAAGCATCCATGGCCGGCATCCTGATGGTTTCATCCTGGTACATGGTGGACTGGAAGCGGCTCGCATACCATATACGGGCCTCGCGCTTCGATGCGGTCGTGGTCGGCGTTACCGCCCTGGCGGCAATCGGCATCAGCATCGAGTTCTGCGTGCTGGTCGGGGTCTTCATGTCGTTTCTGCTAACCGTGCCGCGGGCCGGCAAAATGCTCTTTACCGAGTTCACCGTCTGCGCCGACGGCATCATCCGTGAACGGATGGACGGCGAGATGCCAAACCCGCAGATAATGATTTTCGGCTTCGAGGGCGAGATGTTTTTCGGTGCTGCCGCAGCCCTGGAGAGCCACTTCGAGACCATCGAAAGCCGCATCGGTCCTGACACCAAGGTACTCGTGTTGCGATTGAAGCGAGTGCGCAACCCGGACGCGGTGGGCATGCACCTGCTTGACGAACACATTCACCGGCTCGAAGCCCAGGGTGTCCATGTCCTGCTGGTTGGCGTGCGTTCCGACTTGGCGGATGCCCTTGTGCGCACCGGCATTGCGGGCCGGCTTCACCCCAAGCACATCTTCCACGAGCAGCCGGTTCGCCACACCAGCACCCAGATGGGAGTGCAGTATGCCTACGAGCTTATCGGTATCCCCCTGGTGTTCGACAGCAACCAGGCACTGCACTACATGATTTGACGCTAGCCTTTCATGTGCCGTAGGGCATACCGCACCTTGCCAACTGCTAAATCGTTTTTCGTGATTGTGGAACACTCGGATTCGGTAAGATGCGGAACTTACGAGGGGGGGCAAACCGACGCGACTCCGAAGTGCTGAAATTAACGGCTTCCCCCCATTGTTTTATTAACCATAGCTAAAACACCTTTCTGCTAAACGACTTACGTACTGTTTCATAATCACGAAAAACGATTTAGCAGTGACGGTAGGCCGTAGGGTGCGTGGAGCGAACCGGCCGGGAAATGGTGGGTTGCGCACGAAGTCAAGACGCTGAAAGCACTTACCGCATGTTCCTGATTAGTTCGCGTACCGCACCGTTCGATGCTTCACCCACCCTACGTCGAGCTATACTGCTCGCGGTTGAGACTGACACTAACCCGAAGCGCGAGCGAGGTTGCTAAGTCGTTGCCTCGCTTGCGCTTCGGGCTGGTATGGATTGGGACAATCTCAACCGCGGACAGTATAGTGCTTGTCGCCTTGTGGAAAGCCTTCGCTTGCGCACTGGATCTGAAAATTGATCCCTGGGAATTTTCCCTGCAACTGTCGCACTTAGTGGATATGGGCTCGGACAAAAGCAATCTGCGGTGGCTGGTCTTGCACAGGTATGTGACATTAGCGATTTGCGACGAGAATCTCAAGACCCGGCCGAAATTTAGCAACCCTCATGCTGTCTGTCGATCAAGTGACGTGATCGGCTTGTCAGCACCCTTATTCAGTCGAGTTCCTGCGGAACGTACGAGAGTTGGACACGCAACAGCGGTCGTTTGTGGAAATCAAGCTCGACCGATATGTCCAGCCACAGTTGCGCCGTCAACCGCATCTCGGAACCAACATCAAAAATCGGCTCTCCGCTGGGTTTGCGGATAATTGTGGTGCGGGCGTCCCGCCTGTCCAAGATGTTGTGGTTGAACCAGGCAGCCGGGACGGCCGCACCCCAGATTCGCTGCCACCCCCGTAATGACTGGCAAATCGCTAACGGTCAGGTTTTGCGCACTTGCCAAGCGGTAACGGACGGCACACGGAGTGTGCCTACTACTTTTCTTGCGATACTTATTGATTCGTCGCCCCTGAATGCCTTGACAATTTCCAGCCAAACAGCCAAAATAGGGGTTTCCGCAAATCCTGGGCCTAGTTCCTTAGTCAGGTATTGCCGATAATCCCTGCGTTTGAAATGCGCAACATTCAGGTAATAGGAGATTTATGAGTACGCCAAAGAAAGGTCTCTTTATAACGGCTGACGGCAAAAATATGTTTTTTGTTTTTGCGCTCGTCAGTTCATTGTTCTTCTTGTGGGCGTTGTGCAACGGCATGATCGACGTCATGGACAAGCACTTCCAGGATTATCTGCATCTTAGCAAGGCAGATTCAGCCTGGATTCAGTTTGCCCATTATGTCGGATATTTTCTCATGGCGATTCCGGCCGGCGTGCTTGCCAAAAAGTTGGGCTATAAGGGTGGAATTATCGCGGGCCTTGTCATGGTGGCAGCGGGCTGTCTGTGGTTTATTCCAGCAACACATATCGCCACGTTCTGGGCGTTTCTGCTGGGCGTATGTTTTATCGCCATGGGATTGACGTTCCTGGAAACGGTCGCCAATCCGTATACCACTGTGCTGGGCTCGCCCGAGTATGCCGCCACGCGAATCAACCTGGCCCAATCGTTCAACGGAGTTGGCTGGGTGCTGGGCCCCATTGTGGGCGGAGTGTTCTTTTATTCCAGTGCGGGCGTGGAGGCAGCACACCAAAGCCTCTGGATTCCCTACGCCTGGATTGCGGGCGGAGTGATCGTGTTGACCATCATTTTCGCATTCATCAAGCTGCCGGATCTCGTCGGTGTGGATGCCTGTCACATCGATGAAGACTCTGCAAATCCCATGCAAGCCTACGATGACGACCGCAAGGTAAATCGTTTGCTCTCCTATATTCTTATGGTTCTCAACGTGGGTGTATTCATCGGCATTTGCGCCGCCCTTCTTGGGTTTCTGATGGCCAACGTATTCGATGTTGGAGAGAGAATGACGGGGCTTGCCTCTCAGATTGCCCCGCTCCTTCGTCTGAGCGTGGAGGACGTCACCAAGGACAATGCTCCCTGGATTCTGACCTGGGCCATTACGTGTGTAGCGGCACTGCTAGCCGCAGTAGTGCTCATTCCCGTGGCGATCCGGATTCACAACCAAAACATCTGGTCGCACCCCCACTTCGCCTCGTTCACGTTGGCACAATTCCTTTATGTGGCGGCCCAGGCTGGAATTTTCTCGTTTTTCATCAACTACATTGTTGCCGAGATTCCTCCCGTCGGCGATGGGTTCAGCAATTCGATGATCCTCGGCGGGGAAGCCGGCGTGGAACTGCGAGACGGCACATATTTTGTAAACGAGCAGGGAGCGACCAAACTGCTGGCCATCGGTTTCACGTTATTCATGCTTGGGCGGTTTTCCGGATCGGTGATCCTTCGCAAGGCATCGGCCCACAAAACGCTGGGAGTCTACGCTCTGATCAACACTTTATTGATGGTGGTGGTGTATCTGAAGATTAGCTGGTTGTCGCTGGCGGCCGTGTTCCTCTCCTTCTTCTTCATGTCGATCATGTTTCCAACGATCTTTGCCCTCGGCATTTACGGACTGGGATCCAAGGCGAAGATGGCTTCATCGTTCATCGTCATGGGCATCACCGGCGGGGCGATGATGCCGAAGGTCATGGGCTGGGTGGGCGATCACTATAACATGTCAAAGGGCTTTATCGTGCCCTTGGTTTGCTTCGGAGTGATTACCATTGTCTCCTTCTGTTGGCCTTTGCTGAGCGGCGCGAGTTCATTGCAGGGCGTGAGCACTTCCAAGGGACATTGAAAATGTCTACAGAATCTTCGCCTTCAGCCCATCCAGGAGCCGCATGCCGGAGCCGATCTCCTGCTTCTGCCGCTCGGGATCTTGCGGAATCTCGCGTTCGATCGTCAAAGGACCGTCGTAGCCGATATCCTTGAGCATCCGGAGGAACCGCTCCATGCCAACGTCGCCTTGGCCCAAGGGCACCTCGGTGCCCCACTCTTCGCCGGGCCGCTCTGCCCACTTGGCGTCTTTGCAGTGTACGCTCCGCACGTAACGGCCGACTTTTTTCAGGGCATCGATCGGATCGCCGGAGCCGTAAAGTATCATGTTCGCCGGATCGAAGTTGACGAACAAATTGTCGCAACCGGTATCGGCCAAAAACTTCAAGAGGGTATCGGCCGACTCCTGACCGGTTTCGAGATGGACGCGCTGGTTCTGCGCCAGGCAGTGGTTGCAAAGATCGCGGGTTACGGCAAGCACCTGCCCATGGATCGGGTCCGATGCGTCGTGCGGCACAAAGCCGAGGTGCAGACCGACGACATCCACACCCAGCAGACGGGTGAAGTCGGCAATCTCTTTCATCTCTTTCACCCGAGCCACGCGGGTTTCGGGCGGAACCAGGCCTACCGTCCGCTTGACCGTGGGAATATCGGCATAGCTCTCGCCTTCAAAACCGCCGAAGACGACGGTAATTTTCATGCCCAGGTCCGTCACGTGGGCAAGGAACTCGCGGGCACGCTGCGGAGTGCGGCTCGTGGTGCGCGGGGCATGAAGCTGGATCGTCGGCACACCCAACTCGTGGGCCACGCTAAGATGAACGCCGAAACCGGCATCGACGCTGGCAAAAACTCCGAGAGGCCAACGGGACATGAAAGGCTCCTTGGGCACTGGAAGAACGAATAGGAAATCCGAAATCCGAATGTCGAAATCCTAAACAAATACGAAATCAAAATGACCTAAACCGTTTTGAGCATTGGAATTTTCTGCATTGAATTTGTTTCGTATTTCGATATTCGTATTTCGGATTTTACAGTTGGTCGGGTGTTTCGTCACTCTTAACGTCAAACCATTCTTTCTTGAAATCAATCCGCGTCTCCAACTTCACCGCCTTGGCGGCGGCGACTGTGAGCACTGTGGTGTAGAGGCCGGCTGCGGCATCGCAAAGAGGCTTTGAGTTCCCCTTGCTGTCCGCCGGCGGCTTGCAGCAGAATGCCCAATGCTCCAACTCAGTGGCGAAGCCCGCATCAGCCCCTTGCAGCACAAGCCGGCCGAGGGCTTCCGACTCTTCATCGGCCTTGCCATCCTTGGGCACCACGATGGTAGGCACGCCCTTGGAATCTTTCTTTTCGACCACGCGCAGGCTCTTATCGACATCCAAGGTATGGAAGAGCATCGCCTTTTGCTCGTTCTCCAAAACGAGCGATCCTTGCTTGCCCAGAACCGTTTCGCCGTAGCCGTCGAATTCGTTGCCGATGATCAGATCGAACTGCACGGCGATCTTTTTACGGGCCTTGAGCGGGATACTCTTGTCTTCAACATAGCCTTGGATGGCATACTCAAAGACACAGTGGACATGATCGTCGATATCGCCCGCGGAATCGCGGAGGATCTGGCTGCCGCTGCCGGCCACACTGAGCGGATAAGGCCGCTCGGAATCGCGGTTGGGTGTGGCAGCGACGAACATTGCGGCCGCCTCGAAAAGCTGGCTGCCAAGTTCCGCCAACAGGCCACCGCTATATTTCTCGTAAAGCTGCCAGCGGACCAGCTCCAACGGGTTACTATAGCCGGCGAACTTCAGATCGGCCTCTTCCTTGGGGACATTCTGCCACCAATCAATCTTGAATTCGTCGGGCCTCTTGGCTTTCTTTTTGTCTTCTTTTTTGGCGGATTCACCTTTCGCGGGCTTATTCTCAGGCTTCAAGACATGCCATTGGGAACGAATGTAATGCACATCGTCCAAAAGGTTAAGGCGGACCATTTCCAGAGCGTGATCGTAGATCCAGTTATAGCACCGCTGCTGGCCCACAGCCAGGATGAGATTCTTCTGGGCCGCCTTGCTTGCGACCTTCTTGGCGTCGGCGACGGTCAAGGCCATCGGTGTTTCGACAAAGACATGCAGGCCGGCCTCCAGTGCCGCCAACGCGGCGGGGGCGTGCAGGTGCGAGGGTAGAGCGATGATCACGGCATTGAGGTTGTCGTGTACGGCACTCTTGAGCAGTTCTTCGTAGGAAGCATGGAAAGCGACTTCTTTCCTCATCTCTTCGGCAGTTGTCCAGCCCTTGCTCTTATAGACCGACATCAGGGCTTCTGCCGCGCGGTCCTGATTTGAAGGACGAAGGTCGGCGACCGACTTCACCACAATATAGTCCGGGTTGATTGCCGACAACAAGCGCAGACCCTGTTGGCCCGTACCGAGGATACCGACAACCAGCGGTCCATCCTTTGGCTTCCCGTACTTGAAGTGCTCCGCTTCCAGGCCATGCCGAGGCGAAAGCCCATCATGCAGGGCCTTAGTAACCAGGTTGCGGCGGATCAGATTGCTACCCACGGCACTGTGAAAATTCTCCACGCCGGACACTTTATCGCTGGCACGCAGATACATGGATGGTTCTCCTAGTAGTAGGTCAGGCTTTCCAGCCTGACAGAACTGACAAGTCAGGCTAGAAAGCCTGACCTACGTAGGCTCGATCTTCAAATCCCGTTCCGGGGTGTCGTCCTTTTCTGACTCAAACCACTCCGGCTTGAAGCGGATGGGCTGGCCTGTCCGCACGGCAAGATTGGTCGTTAAGGCAATGATTGCGTCGGCCATGGCAACCTTCGGAGTGCAGCGGGGTTGGTTTTCTGGTGCGGGATGACGGATGCACCAGGCCCAATGCTCCAACTCTTCCACATAACCGCGGCTGACCGGGCCTCCAGCAGCACCGCCGGCCTTGCGGGCCGGGCCGCTCGACTGAGTATCGAGCGACGGGCCGCCTCCTCCCCCAGAAACCTTGACGGTAGTTTCACCGTCGCCTTCGTCGCCGCTGCCAGTTAATAGCTTGAGATCTTGCTCTTTCTCCAGGGCCAACGTGCCCTTGGTGCCATAGACGAGTTCGCCGTAGCCCAGGTAGCCGTTGCCGTTGATCGAGGCATACTGCACCGAAATCTTCTTGCGATGTGTTTTCTTGTCTTTTTCATCATATTCCGGCATTGGGAATTCAATGATGCAGCAGACGTGGTCTTCGATGTCGCGGTCAGGACCGAAGATCGGGCGGTTTGCCGCAGCCACAACCCGCAAGGGATGCGCATGCGGATGTCCCTCCGGGTAAAGGGCCGAGACGAAGATGCTGGCCGCGTCGAGTTGGTGACTGCCGAGTTCGGCCATCATGCCCGCGCCCGTTTGATCCCAGAGCCGCCAGCGAATCAATTCTTCCAGCGGCGTGCAATCGTAGACGATCTTGCCGTTGGCATCCTTGACCGTCTTGCCCTTGTAGCCCAGGGCCTTGTCCATCTGGATCAATTGCCTATCGGCAACCTGGGCTTCGAGCTGGCCCAGTACCTTGAGCCAACCCTCGGTCTCGCTGCCGTAAGATTGCTGCAAAGCCTTGCGGGCCTTGACGATCTCGGCATCGAGCTTGATGGGCATATTCTCCTGCTTGGCACCGGGGGGGAGCGGCATCTTCCAGCTATCGTTGTACGGCGGCGGCAGATTACTGCGATGCCATTGGGCGCGAATGGAGTGAACGTCGCCCAGCAGGCCGCGCTGGATCCAATCCTTGGCCTGCCAATACTTGACGTTGTAATGCCGCTGGTGGCCGATCGCCAAGTAAAGCCTCCGGGCATCGGCCACTCGGGTCATTTCCTTGCATTGGCCAACCGTTTGGGCCATGAGTTTCTCGGTGATCACATGCAGCCCCTGATTCATGGCCGCGATCGCGATTTCGGCGTGCAAGTGCAGCGGCGTGGCGATAATGATCGCCTCAATGCCATCTTTTTTGGCGTTTTCCAAAAGCTCCTGATATGGCCCGTAAACCTTCACCCGCTTCTTGGCTTCTGTTTCGGTCTTCCAGCCGTAGATCGACATCAGGCCGGGACGAACCGGCAGCAGCGACGGCTTGTTATCTTTGTTCGTCCAGTCGCCGTGAAAGGCGCGGAACTGGTTGAATGGGCGAATGTCGGCAATCGACTTGACCGCAATGAAATTGGGATTCAAGGCCCCGATCAACACGCTGCCTTCGTCGCCGGTGCCAATCACGCCGACACGAACCGGCGAACGGATCGCCTTGTTGTAGCCGAAGTAGAATCCACCCAGCCCGACACCGGCCAGTGTACTGGCAGCCACACCCGCCTTGAGAAAGTCGCGTCGCGATACGTCAGGGGAATTGCTCATGCTTTTCGTCCTTCGGTCGTGCTACAGTTGCAAAACCTGCAACAGAAAGGTTTGATCAAGAAGTTGTGGAGGAAGAAGTCCAATCCGGTCCAGCGACCCAGCACGGTCGAGGCAATCACCAACAGGGCGATCATCTCCACGAAATCTTTGTTCACGAGCAGGGCGTGACCCAACTGGGGCGGATCGAGCGGATAAACGCCAGGAAATGACGGCTGGCTCATCACTACGAAGAGCATGAACCCTGCCCCAGCTAGTGCTGCTGGACGGGTGAATAACCCAAGCATCAGGCACAAACCGATGCCGAACAGCGACCAGGTCAGCAGGAAGGCCAACTGTTCGGTGCGTTTCCAGGATAATGGATTGGCACTCGCGGCAAAGGGACCGGTCGCGGCATGGTTCTCAGCCAAAGAACTGAAATCAACAACGTCCGCTGCGCCAACCGCTGCCTTGGCCTTCTCCGCTGGTTTCTTCGCTTCTGCCACGACCGGTTTTTTTGCATCAGCTTTTGCAGCCGCTTCTTTGTCAGCCAGCTTTACGGCTTCCACCTCGGACTTCCGGTCTTTCCTCAGCAGGTCAAGCAGCTCACCCTTCAATGCGCTTTCCCGCGAGTCCAGATCCGAGATCCAACCCTTGGCCTCTTTGCGAAGATCCTGCATCTCATCCCAACGCCGCTGTTTCTGGAACATCGTTCGGGGATCCGTCTTTCGTCCCTCCTCAAAACGCGTCAGCGACTCAAAATGGGCTTTGATCTTGTCGCCATTCTCTTTGACGAATTCGTTCAACCCATGGAGATGCCGTTCGTAGACTTTCTTGGCCTCGGCATCAAGTCCCTGGTGAAGGCTATCCCCAGATGGTGGGGCCTCTTTGCCAACCGTCGGGCGGTAAAAATCGACAAACCGTTGCCGAACGTCGTCCCACGACTTGGCCAATTTGAGCTGCTTCGTCGGCTTGTCGTCGGCATCTTTGCCGTCAACCTCGGCCAAATTGCCTTCCAGCCGCTCGTGGCCGTTGATATCGGGTAACATGGCGTAGAAGACGCCGGCCATTGGCCCACGAGCACCGGAAAGGAACCCTTCGGTCTCGCCGACAAACTGGTCGGCGTGGCGAATTTTCCAAATTCCTTCATACAGAAAATGGCAGCCTAATGCCAGTCGCAGGACGACCAGCAGGGTGACGGTTAAGACGCTAATGGTGAATTTGTTGGTAT
>Ga0194056_10001786_pt1 | contig 11682 bp, 8 predicted proteins | sample SepL4413m_MetaG_FD_155458 | JGI IMG/M metagenome (GOLD analysis project Ga0194056, IMG submission 155458) | Anoxic zone freshwater microbial communities from boreal shield lake in IISD Experimental Lakes Area, Ontario, Canada - Sep2016-L442-13m | ecosystem: Environmental > Aquatic > Freshwater >...
GTGATCTTGGGATATTAGGATGATAGATTTATAGATTGACCGGCAATGAAGGTCCGTTAAAAAAAGTGGACCTGGCTAAGTTAGTCTCTATCGTTTCTCACCTTTCTCCTGGTTGGAAATAAGTACACAAAACATATGGATTCCCGATCGGGTCGGGAATGACAAAAGAGACATTGGAAATAAGTACACAAAACATATGGATTCCCGATCGGGTCGGGAATGACAAAAGAGACATTGGAAATAAGTACACAAAACATATGGATTCCCGATCGGGTCGGGAATGACAAAAGAGACGTTGGAAATAAGTACACAAAACATTTAATTTCTAATGTCAAATAATCTAGGGTAGAGAATGTGATTTTGGCAAGGATGTGATGGTGTCATACTATTCATGCTTATCAAAATCAAAACCATGCAAATGGTTGGTAACGCAATAGACCTTGTGAATCTTAGATTTGCAAAGTAGTATTCCAAAATTTGGAGGTAGAAACATGAAGCTTTCAATAGCTCTCTTAGTCACTCTTTTGCTGATGGCTGCGTTCGTTCCAACGAATGCCGCTTCGTTGGCAGCGTCAATTATCGCACCGTTGTACAGTTCAACGACTGTGACGAACAACGCGGGACTAAGTCCTGCTGTTGAGTCGGCATCAAACCCCGACAATAAGGTTTCAGACGCAACTCTGCAGTCAGCGACCTGGACAACGAACTTTAGTGTTCCAAAATCCAGCGCAATGCCGCAATTTCGCTATTTGCTTGTAGATATGAAGATTCAAGGTTTCGACCTTGGAAAATTTACTGGCGTTGATGTAAAAATCGACGATCAGTCTGCAATCAGTAAAGAAGCGATCGATTTCAACGATCTAAAGAAAGAAGCCAAAAAAGGCGAAGTTTATGCTTCTCCCGAAGGCGCTTTCAAAGGCTCAGCGAAGTTTTGCAAAGGCAATTTGACAGCGGGTGCGCTTACTCTTCGCGAAGACGGCATGTTAGTTATAGATACTAGCAAGCTGAATTTCGGACAGTATGCTCTGGAATTTGCTGCAACTCATGAAGGTAAAAAAACAGTCAAGGATATCTTGATCTTTTTTCACTTCAAGAGTCTGCAAAAAATCACAGATTCAAACGTTTACTTCTTTACAGTAGTGAATCCATCCATCTATCTCGATGATTATTGCATGGCGCAAGCCAACAAAAATTATTCAAATTCAGATGGACGAATTCAGTCTTTAGCATTTTCTTCATATTATGATGAAACGCTGAAGTGCTACTGGAAAATGATAGACACTCCTATTTCTGCAAACTTGAGAGCGAACACGCTATGGCGTGAAGCTGTTAAAGAACAGAAGCCATTAGAAAAACTGAACGTTCAAGGCGACTGCACCCATTGGGTGAAGCTGCAAAAAGACGGAAAGGATTTCAGCGGTTGGGTGAATATCAAGGTTTCTGAACAACAGAGCGAACCATTTTTGATACAAGGGCCGACTATTCCATTTGATGGAGCAAGGTTGGGTCCACAGAAATTATGGATTCGTGAAGATGGTAAGGATTCCTGGACAATCAAATCCATCGACGTCCGTCCAAACGGCGTCACAATCGTGACCCTGTAAGGAGGGCAAGATGAAGATACTATTAGCAGCTTTGCTGCTTATTGTCACACTCGTTGCATCGGCTGAGCCGGTTCAACGAGGCATTCAGCAAAACTTGCCCGCCTATGTGGCAGCTGGTGCGCTGACTCCTCTCGAAAGAGATGAGATTGTAACCCTGATTAACAGTGGTAAAGTCGAAGACTGTACCATTCGTAAGGGGGTGAAGGGTCACAATTGGTATGTGCCTCTGGCGCGACCAAAGAAAGCTCTAGAGTGGGTGACAATCAAAAATGAAGGGCTTTATATTCTTCCTTATGACCGCCCGGCTCGAATGATAGGGCACTGTAGGTTTTATTTTCTGCGGGACTGTGATAACTTGTTTATCTTGGCTCCCGAAAGAGTAGTAACGCCTCCAGTGCCAAAGCCTGTGACGGTAGAAGCCACACCAGCACCAACTTCAGTTCGTACTGTGTATGTGCCTGTCTACCCTCCAGCACCATTGCCCGTTCAGCGGGTGCTTCCGCCTGTCGGAACGACTGAGAGCTATGCTCCAGAGTTCCGAGTCAATCCCGGAAGTAGTGAATTTCGTCAAGGAATACAAGTTCTTGGCGGAATCGCCTGCATCCCAGACCCTATCCCTGGTCCACGAGGGCCAGCAGGTCCAACAGGGCCGCAATATTGCCCGCCCTTACCGGCAGGCACAAGTCCACCGCAACCAAACTTATAAAAGTCGGTGGCAAACCCGGAACACTCTCTCCTTATGGAAGAGTGTTCCCACATCTCAAAGTAGTAATTTATTTTATTGCTTTAAGTATGTGAAGAGAAACGCAACAAAATTTGATAAACCAAAGTGGCAGGGTAACAGAGAGACTGAGTTTTGGAGGTCCAACATTCAAACACATTAAAGTGTGCTCTACGTTAGTCCGCTACAAAATTAATTATAATTTAGGAGAAAAAATGAACTGTACTGAAAATAAAACCAGTCTCAAGTCAAGAATCGCTATTGCGCTTTTGGCTGTCGCTGGAGTGATCGCTGGCGTATTGGCACCTTTGGCTTCTGTCAAAGCTACTGATACTGTCGGACCACGTTTCAACGTCTTGCCAGATGACTATAAGACTTTGCGCGGTGGCAACAAAACAAAAAATGAGCTGTCAAGAAATGCAGTCGTAACTGGCGTTGCCGGTGATACTGTCTCTGGCTTGGTTTATTATCACAATGGTGTTCTAAACACTACTGCGAACAATACCAAAGTCAAAGTAACTTTTCCTGCACAGACAACAAACAAAAAGGCGACTGTTTCTGTAAACTTGTCTGCTGACAATGCTGAAAACATTATCAACGACACTATGGAAATTCAGCTTGATCAGGATGCAAAACTAACTTTTGTTTCTGGTTCAGTTCAGTGGTTGCCAAACTTTACCGATACGACTAAACCTGCTGTTGCCCTTCCAAATGGTCAGACAGGTAACGAGATTATCACCCCAAACGGTGTCAATCTCGGTGGTATCCAAGGTTGTTGGAATTATATCGGTTATGTCTATTTCTTAGTCAAAACTGATAAAATCGATGTCAAGCTTCCAGCTCTGAAGATCGAAAAAACTGTTCGTGACTTCACTGTAAACGAAGCAACATTTGTAAAAGAGAACCAAGCCAAACCAGGCGATGTTCTCGAATACAAGATTAGCTACTCAAATACAGGCGAGGGTCCAGCTACAAACGTAACTGTGACTGACGTTCTACCAGCTAATGTAACTTATCTTGCCAACACGACTATCATGAATGATGGTACTGGTGAGAAAATGGTTTCAGATGGTGTTGCCCAAAGCGGTCTGAGTCTTGGCTCTATCGCAAATGGTGCAACTGGTTATGTAAAATTCAAAGCTCAAATCAGTTCTTCTGTTGCTGCGAATCAAACACTTACCAACACTGGTTATCTGCTTTTCAACAAGCAAAGCTTGTCTGACACAGCAAAAACAAAAATCGTAGTCAATGTGACTGTCACTCCTGGTCAGCCAGGCGCTGGCAATCCATTGCCTCAGACTGGTGCAGAGACTTATATCATCACTGCGTTAATCGTAGCTGCTGGATATATCACTGCTAAATACCTGAAAAAACGAAAAGAACTCGCAGAGTTGATCAAATAACTTTGTAGAGAATATATACAAAACCGCCCCGACTTATGTTGGGGCGGTTTTGTTTTGTTAATAGCTATTGTAAGCCTTTCGCTTCGCAGGTTGCTGGTTTCTTCCCCACCTTTTCAAGAGCCTGTCCTGAGCGAGCTTGCGAGTCGAACGGAAGGGGTTAGGGGTGGTTTATGAATCTATATTCTTTCTCTGTCGAGATGTTATTCAGATGTTACAACCCCCACCTAGCCTCCCCCTCAAAGAGGGAGGGACAAAATCATCCGCTCACAGTGTCGCAATGACAGAAGGGGCAAGGGAGACAACTGACAAACTGATGTTGGTCTTGTTTTGTTTTGTGTTACTTTTGTGCTAAAGTATAGATATTAACAAGGCAGATTTATGGGACTAAAAGAAAAACTTGAATACCTGAAAATGATCCTGAAAATCGATCAGAAGAAATCTGAAATTGCTCAAATCGAAAAAGAGATGAATGAGCCTGATTTTTGGTTGGATGAAAAAAATTCTAACGAAAAGAGTCGCGTTCTGAAAAATCTGAAGGACGAAATAAAAGAGTTTATGGATGTCTACGAGATAGCTGAGATTGCTAACGACGCCGAGCTCGAGTCAATGCGAGACGAGATTAAGAAGCTTGAGCTCTACTCGATGTTTACGGGTAAATATGACGACCATAATGCGATCGTAAATTTTTATGCTGGTGCCGGTGGCGATGATGCTCAGGACTGGACCGAAATGCTGCTAAAAATGTATCTGCGATGGGCCGAGAATAATGGTTTTCGTGCGATGATTATCAACGAATCACGTGGCGGAGAGGCTGGGATCAAGAGCGCAACTATTGAAGTGCATGGACTCTATGCTTACGGCAAACTGAAAGTCGAATCGGGGGTGCACCGGCTTGTCAGACAGTCTCCATTTAACGCAAAAGCGCTCCGTCAGACATCTTTTGCCCTTGTACAAGTATTGCCAGAGATAGAGCAGGAAACGGAGCTTATAATCGATTCTAAGGACATTCGCATGGACGTCTTTCGGTCAGGTGGAAATGGCGGTCAGTCGGTAAATACGACTGATTCGGCTGTGCGTCTGACGCATATTCCGACTGGAATCGTAGTCGGCTGCCAGAACGAGCGAAGTCAGCTCCAAAATCGTGAAAATGCGATGAAGGTGCTTCGGTCTAGATTGGCTCAGCTCATGCTTGAACAACAAAAAGAACATTTGGAAGAATTGAAAGGCGATTTTTCTTCGCCTGAGTGGGGGAATCAAATCCGCTCATACGTTCTTCATCCATACAAAATGGTCAAGGATCACAGAACCAGTTTCGAATCCAAAAATCCGGATGATATTCTAGCTGGCAACTTGAACGGATTCATCGAAGCACAGCTAAGGCAGCTAATGAAATCGGAAACTAATAGCGAATAGAGCGAAAATATAGCCTAATATCGAATCGATCGAATTAAGCGAAAATGCAGGACAGACTCCATCATGCTGTCATCTCGACATCTTGTGAGCCCACCGTTGGGTGGACCGAACAAGACGAGAGATCCTACTAGAGTTTCGCAAAGGACAGCCAAAGATAGGCAGAAGATTTCTTGTTCCGACCAAAGTCATTTGATAAGTGTTGTATAATTGTCATTACGAGCCGTTGAGCAAAGCGAAAGGCGCGGCAATCTATAAATTATAATGATAGATTGCTTCGCGAGCACACTCGCAATGACAACATGTGATAATCAAAGAATATTAAATACAGTGAGGGGATATGGACAAATTTTTAGCAATATTTCAAGGGTTCAGGGTACCGGCGATACCGGATATTTCAGGCTTTAATATTAAGAGTAATGAGCTGCTTCTGATCGTTCTGGCGATTTTGGTTTTGGCTTTTCTTATCGATCTCTTGCTCGTAAACTCCATATTTGGTCGGAGCTACCGTGTCTTCGTCGGTCTTGGTGTGATTATTCATGAATTTTCCCATGCACTGCTCTGTCTCCTGATGGGTGCTAAAATTACCAAGATCTCCCTTTTTGATAAGGACGGCGGGAGCGTAGAGCACACCAAACCACTCGTCCCAATAATCGGGCAAGTTCTTATCTCTCTTGCTCCTTTTTATCTTGGAGCGACAGCGATCTATTTTCTTTCTCTCTGGATTGGCTTGAAGCAAGTCGATCTTGGTAGTATCAGCCTCACCTTTGATGGCGCGATCAATTTCTTCAGATCTCTGATCGGTACGATAAACTTTTCTGATTACAAAAACTGGATAATCATATACTTAGTTCTTTCGATCGCGGTCACGATGACGCCGAGCAAGCAGGATATTAAGAACGTCGCCTTATCGATTATTTTCATTGCCGCAGTCGTCTATAGCATTTACCACTTTACCGCAATTCGTTTTAGCTTCGCATGGCTGCCGATGGAAAAAATCACTGTGCTTCTCTCAACAGTGCTAGTTTTGTTGATTTTGTCTTTGGTTTTAAGTATTATTGTCTTTGGCCTGTCCAAACTCATTGGTAAACGACGGGTAAGGTATTAGGATCTGTGTTTTTTGTGAATGTAGACCGCGCAAAGCGTAGTTATAGCAAGCTAAAGCTTGGGCTACTTAAACTTTGTAGACCACGCAAAGCGTGAGTGTAACAGACTAAAGTCTGGACTACGTGGCGCAGACGACTCGTAGGCCACGCAAAGCGTGTTGGAGCGATTATAGCAAGCTAAAGCTTGGGCTACACTGCGTGAAGTTAGTTTTTAATTAAACATTTGAAATTGATTTTAAATTATAAATTATAAATTATAAATTAAATAATGGTTAGGAGTTTTTATGGTAGATTTTGGAAAAATCAAAGATGTATATGAGCTTCAGAAAAAGGCTCGAGCAATTCAGAAAGAGTTGAAAGACGTAGAAGTTGAAGCTTCCAGCAATGACGGCTGGGTTACAGTAGTGTTTAACGGCGAACAGCACCTTACTGAGATCAATATCTCTGAAGAGGCTCTTGCACCTGGAAACAAAAGATTGCTTGAAAAAGACTTGAAGAATACTATTTCTCAGGCGATTTCTCGTGCTCAAGCAGTTGCTGCTGAGAAGATGAAAGATATTGCTGGCGGAATGGGAATTCCAGGACTATAGAGCGAACAATTTCGCAATTAAGAAATGGATAAATTATGAAACTAATCGTCGGTCTCGGAAATCCAGGCAAACAGTACGAAGGCACGCGACATAACGCTGGTTTTATGTTTTTGGATAAGCTTGTTAAGCATTCTATTTTTGCTACTTCTGGCGAGAATATTCAATTTTCCAAAGAGGATAAATTTGATTCGCTAGTCGCACAAACTGTTTTGTCTGGTGAAAAATTCATCTTTGTGAAGCCACAAACTTTCATGAATCTTTCGGGTAAGGCTGTCGCCGCGGTTTTGCAGTATTATAAAATCGGTCCAGAAGATATGATCGTGGTATCAGATGACGCCGATATTCCAGTCGGTACATCTAGAATCCGAACCGAAGGCTCGAGTGGAGGACAAAACGGTCTGCAAAACATTATTGATACCCTAAATCTTGATAAATTTACGCGCGTGCGCATCGGCATCAAGGCCTTGGCCAAAAATCAAAACGAAACTGATAATTTGTCTCAGATTGGTCTGGCTGATTTTGTCTTGCAGAAGTTCGACGTACGTGAGGAAAAGGTTGTCGCAAATTCTATCGACAAAACGATCGAGTATCTGATACCTTTTTTTGGTAGCAACGAAGAAATTCTGGCGCATACGCTTGATACAAGAGACGCAGTAGAGGAAGAATAAGATTTGGGGCTTAGAATCTGTCATTCTGAGGTAACGAAGAATCTATCAAGATAAATCGCATATGATAGATCCTTCACTTCGTTCAGGATGACAAAAAGTGAAGCGGGAACGACAGTTATTCGTAGCCCACGCTTCAGCGTGCCTATAATGCCTTGATAAAAGAGGCAAAATTTGTTATAAGTAGATATAAATAAATAATAAGTGGGAGTCTGACTGTGCTTACGCGCGGGACGTTTGACCACAAGGAGAAAAATGACTGAGAAGAAAAAGAAGGTCAAAGACGAAGAAGAAGTCGTCGAAGAAACTGCTGAAGTTTCTGAAAAAGAGCTTTTAAAGCAGGCTGAAGAACGCGAAATCGAGCGTAAAGCTCAGGAAGAAGCTGAGAAAGAAGCAGCAAAAGCTGAAGAGAAGATTGAGAAGTCACAGGAGCGTCAAGAACGAATTGCTCGTAAGGCAACTGTTCGTGTCAAACCAAGACACGGTAAGAACTACCGAAAATTGGCTGAAAAAATCGAAAAAGACAAAGAGTATTCACCAGTTGATGGTATTGCTCTTGCACTTGAAACAAACCCTGTCAAATTCGATGCCACAGTTGAAATGCATGTCAAACTAAACAACAAAGAGAAAAATACACGTGGAATGGTAGTCCTTCCAGGCGGCGTGACAAAAGAGAAAAATATTCTCGAAGTTACTGCTGAAAATGTTGATGAAGTCATCGCAAATGTAAAAGCAGGCAAACTTGATTTTGATCTTATGCTTGCAGATATCAAAGTTATGGCTAAGCTTGCTCAGCTTGCAAAGGTACTTGGTCCTAAGGGCCTTATGCCTTCTCCAAAAGCTGGTACAGTTGTTGAAGACGTGAAGAAAGCAGCAGCTGAGCTAAAAGGCGGCAAAGTAGAGTTCAGAGCTGATAAGAACAATGTTGTTCATATGTCTCTTGGTAAAATTACATTTGGTGCAGACCGTATCAAACAAAATTTCCAGGCAGTTATGGATCACTTGCCAAAAAGAATTGACTCAATCTACCTTACTACTTCGATGGGTCCTAGCGTCAAAATTTCTCGAAAATAATCATATTTTTGATAGATAAATGTTTTAATAAATTAGGTTTTGCAGACGATGCAAAACCTAATTTTTGTTTTTGACACTGTTGTACAGGATAATTCGGCCTAGCCTATATTTTTTCAAAATTTTGTTGAAAATTGCCTGCTTTAGTATATAATTATAAGTAGCAAAATTGAGTGTAAAATTGACTGAAAAATTAACTATCAAGCGAGGGATATGCAAATTTTTGATTATCTTAAAAAATCGTTTCCAAAAAAAGTGAAAAAGGAGACGCTTGATAACGTACTCGCTTCAAAAGATAAAGAGCAAATCTCGCAACTAGTTGAGAAGGAAGTCACTGTCGACCAGCAGAGGCTAGACCTTTTCGAGCAAAAAATGAAGATTGAGAAGGAGATCACGGCGATTCAGCGCTCGACTCGCGTCTCGATGCCAGCATTTGCCAGCCTTCACAACACACTTCGCATGAGGTATCAGTGGTATTACAAGTGGCACATGACTCCGTTCTCTTCGCTTGTTCACTGGCTTGCGCTTTCATCATTTTCCACAGTATTTGTTGCTATTGTTGTCACAGTATTATTTACAAATACAGTTGTTCGTACTTTTGCCGATACACGTCACTCATGGGATACCAAAGAAGCTTGGAGCACTTGGGAGCTGTCAAACGTCGTTGCAGATGACCTAAACACACTTTCACTTGCTCGCGTAGCTGCTACTACGAGTGGTGAAACGGTTGCTACAGGAGATTCTGCAGTAACTTCGAGCACAACAACAGAAGAAGCTCTTGTTGCTGACTATTTACCTACAGGCGTGGCCACACTTGCTTTTTCTCCAGCTCGAAAAGAGGTTGTAGATTGGCTTGCTACTGAAAGCAAGGAGGCTTTAAATGGCGGAACGATCAAGAAAGAGTATTCAACTGATAACATTTTGTTTACACAAGATATTACCGAGCTTGCTGACTCTGAAATTCTTTACATTCGCCTGACATTTAGCACAAACGATGTAAAAATTTCACCAGTTTTGTCTTCTTTGATGGTAAATTATTCACGATTGCCTTATGCTCCAGAGGGAGTCAGCTTCGAGTCTAAACAGGTTCTATTTACTACTTCTCAGATTTTATCCGCTGGCGCGTTTATCGATCCTGATAACGACGATCATGCTGCTTCTCAGTGGCAGATCTCTGCTCAGTCTGGCGACTACTCGTCTGCCGTCCTCGATCAGACTGTTGTCAGTACTGATAGCAGCGAGCTGACATCTCTAACTTTGAAGAATGCTTTAGAAGCTGGTAATTATTTTGCCAGAGCTAGGTACAAGGACTCGAAGGGTGCTTGGTCTCTCTGGAGTCAAGAGGCGTCTTTTACAGTCGTAAAGCCAGAAGGCCAGAAAACTTCCGTACAAAACAACGGTACAGCGCAAATCGCTGCTAATCCAAATGAAGTACTTGCTGACAGAACTGAAACTACTAAGACAATAGATAATAAAAATGGCACTAAGACCCTCGAGTCTTACACTGGCATTGTTCATTACAAAGAAGACTATGCTAAGGCCGATTCTCAGTGGAGGGACATCAATCCGAATCATTCTATCGACACTGCCGAATATGTCTTATTCGATGAAATGCCTTCAACAGTCAAAGTCTTTAAGGACAAGATTGGCTATGAGATTGAGTCTAGAATTACCGGTGATAAGTACACAGTTTTACTTAAAGATGTTGACGGTACTCCTCAAATCTCTAGATCAGCTTCAGGAACCGGTAAAGTCGCTTGGGCCGATATTAATACACCAGACGTTGAGTTAAGAAAGCAGCAGAATTCTTTATTTTCAAGATATCTTAGTTCCGAAGCTTTAGCCGAAGAAAACCAGGTCACGACAGACAATGGCAATCTCAAATTTGAATTTGAGATTTCTGAGTATGGTGTGCGTTTATGGAAAACTATCAAAGGCGAAGACGCTCCAAAGAATTTTCAGTGGAATATTACCAAAACTGATGGCACAAAAGCTGCTACGGTCGTAGTTACTGATCCTGAGACAAAAGAGGCTAAAACAGTTGCTATTACAGATGACCTTGCTTTCCGAGATAAGCCTGAGGCTTTCGATGTAATTGCGTCGACTGGTGAAGTAGTTAAAGACGAAAATGGCCAAGACAAAGTCGTCGCAGTAGAAGCCAAGAAAATCGAAGGCAACATGGATTCTAGCTTTGTATGGCAGGAAACAGCACCAAAGTCTGATATGAAAATTGACACTGACGTAATTTATCGTCCACAGCCATACACAGTAAGTGGTGCCACAACGACCGACGGATACATTAAAAATGAGCCTGCTGGCTGGTCGTCATGGGCTGCAATACGTGGGGCCTCTGCGGGCACTGCTGCAAACTATTACGACACTAGTGGCTATCTAGCTTGGTGGTGCACCGGTGTTTCACAATTTGCTTGTTTCGCTCGAAGCGCCTTTTTGTTTGACACCTCATCAATCCCAAATACAGCAACTGTCTCGGCAGCAACTTTTTCTGTCTATGGCGCCTATGCTGAGGATGGTAACAGTTGGAACCCAGAACTAAACGTGTATTCGTCAAATCCTGCAACTAGCTCCACGTTGGTAACATCTGATTTTAGTAGCTTCGGCACAACTGCTTTTTCTACTGCGATTCCATATTCTACTTATAACACGATGGGTTACAACGATTTCGCGCTAAATGCCTCTGGTTTAACAGCAGTAAGTAAAACTAGTGTTACGAAACTTGGTTTACGAACGACTGCTGATGCCGGCGATATCGCTCCTGCGACTACATCCGACTACGCTCCAGCCTCCTTTTACGGTTATTATTCCGAGAGCGATGGTACTTCTCAAGATCCGAAACTAACAGTGACTTATACTGGTGGCAATACGATCTCCGGTACGATTTATGATGGTATTGGTGGAAGTGTGCTAGGTGCAGATATTCCAATCTCTATCACCTCAAACGGCGGCGGCAAGATGTCTGGCGTTACTGGAAGCGGTGGCACTTTCTCTTTCGGCGGCGTAGAAGTCACTGCTGGGGCACCTCTTACAGTGTTTGTCGATAACGACCCAAACTGGAACAATGGTAGCATTGTTATTATTCCTGATTCGAGCTCAG
>Ga0194056_10001790_pt1 | contig 11668 bp, 11 predicted proteins | sample SepL4413m_MetaG_FD_155458 | JGI IMG/M metagenome (GOLD analysis project Ga0194056, IMG submission 155458) | Anoxic zone freshwater microbial communities from boreal shield lake in IISD Experimental Lakes Area, Ontario, Canada - Sep2016-L442-13m | ecosystem: Environmental > Aquatic > Freshwater...
CGAAATTGTCCGTGCGATTCCGCTGTCGTCGCCAGCGCCAACGCTTGCTACATGCAGGCCGTCCTCAATTGGATCGGATCCGAGCGCAGTAACAACCTTGCGTCGCGCTGAGGCGAGGGAGGCCTCGGGGATATGCTCGCCGAGCAGATCAATCGCGGCAACCAAGGCCTTGGCCTCAACCGGCAGCAGCCGCGCTGGCCTGGCGAAGGAATCTCCGTAAGGCTCTGGATCTACCTCAATCTTGTCGCCATCAATCTCCGCGTAGAGAACGTATGAGCCTGCCCCGAAGTTGACGATATTGAGCACGCCAATGTCCTCGGCGAGCTCTTCGTCAGTCAGCTGAAGGCGCTCCTTTAGGTCAATTGCAGAGAGTGGCGTGTGCGTGCGTCCGGCGTCGATCAGGATTGACGCGAGTGTTACAAGCCTCGCGAAACGCTCTGGACGAATTGCGTTGGGTTCACGTTCCTCGCTCGCTGGCGGCTCCACGACCGGCTCACGGCGCTTGCCACCGCCGCGCTTGGCTCGTGCAAGCTCCGGCTCGCCGCTATGACGCTGCTTGATCAGCGCAAGCCGTTCGGCATATTCCGTGGCAAGCGGCTTCGGCTCAAGAATCTTCGCGTTCGCCCCAAGGCCAAGAACCCAGGAGACAACTGCACGCGGCTGGGCATACTCGGTTGAGAAGATTGAGCTCCCGTCGCCTGCTGGCGTCATTTCTCCCGCATCGCCAAAGTGGCGTTCGACCTGCCAACTGATCCGGTCGCTCAGCTCGATGCGCGCAAGAGCTCGGTCGGCTCCGAATTGCCATACGGCACGGCGCGCATAGGACCGTGGGTCGAAATCCTCTGGCCGCTGGAAGTCATGCTCTGCCTTAGTCGCATAGGAGACTTTGCCGTTGATCCGTGACAGGCGGAAGACGCGGAAAGCCTCGCGGTCATGTGCACGGCCGACTAGGAAATACTGCCCGCCTTGGAAGAGCAGCAGGAATGGGTCAACCGTTCGTGAACCATGTTTGTCGCGTTCGATTGTGTAGTAGTCAAAGGTGACTGTCTTACGACGGAAGATCGCTGTTTCAATCTTTGCGAGTCGCTGCGAAAGGTCATGACCGCCGGCTGTCGCCGTGATTCCAAGTGCCAAAGAGGTTTGTCCGGGCTGGCGGTCAGGCCGTGGCCGCCCCCACGAGAGCTGCTGGAGTGCGAGCCGCAGTGGCTCTGCATAAGCAAACTCGCCGTCAAGTAGAACCAGCGCGGTCTGCAGAGCAGCCAATTCCGAGTCGGTGAATGCAACCGGTGGCAGATAGAAGTTTTCTGGGGGAAGCGAGTAGTTCTCCTGTTCAACCTGGCCGTCAGCTGGCCGTTCGATTGTCAGGTGGATGCCAAGCGCTTCAAGTTCGGAGCGGTCAGCGTAGAAGCGACGCGCGAATGCATCTTCATTCATCGCGCTGTAACCCTCAACATCGCGACGGATTTCCATCGCGGTCACTGGGCGCCGCTCAGCCATTAGGTAGCTGATCAGCGAAAGTTGGCGGATCAGCTTTTCGGTGTCCTTTGCCACGCCCCCGAGAATAGTCAGAGGGCGCCCAATCGTGGCTTTCCGCGACCGCCATTACCCCGCTAGTTGCGTGTTTTCTTGGCTGTTTTGGAGGGAATCGACTGAATCAGCCGGTTGGCATCAGCTTTCGCCGGAGGCTGCAAACCATGCGCCACCGCCGATTGCCATGTCGTACTGCGACCAAGCACTGCCATCTGTCAGCGATCGCTCAAGCCGATCGAAGCTGCCAAGTTGCCCGCCGAGGTGGTCAATCATGTGCACCAGCGTTGCCTCACGAGTCATCGGCACGACCGGGCTTCCATGTTCCAACTTCCCGTGATGGCTGAGGATGATGTGCAGCAGACCACGGGCAAGATCAGGTGGAAAATCATCAATCTGTTCGATCGCGCTGCGAACCCGGTAGTAGCCAAGCGGGATCTCTCCCTGAAGGCGCCCATCGTCGGTGAAGTCAATCGCGATCGGATCATCTGTGTATGCCTCAAGCTTGCCAATGTCATGGAGCAAGGCGCCGGTAAGGGCGAGGTCACGGTTGATGCCGGGGAAGTTGTTTGCAACATCACTAACCGACTGTGCGACCGTTAAGCAGTGTTCAAGCAAACCATGGCGGTATGCCTGATGGAAGCGCTTGGCAGCTGGCGCGTCGCGGTAGATCGGCCAGAGTGGCGACTGTTCGCCGAGAAGGTTGTCGAGTAATTCGGAGAGCTGCGGTTGCTCAACGCTCGCGACTAGCGCCCTTAGCTGCGCTTCCATCTTGGTGGCCGGAATTGATGAGGATTCGAACAGCTCGGCAGGGTCATAGTCATCAACCTGAGCTTCAGAAACAGCTTGTATACGTATCTGTCGTCCCCAGCGCTCGTCTTCCTCAATTGTGCCTTCAACCTGAAGGGCAGCGCCAGGTGCGTAGAGACGCTCAAGCTCATCGGTTGCGTCCCAGATCATCGCGATCACACTGCCCCCGGCGTCGCCAAGTTCAGCGCGGATATATGGCTTGCCGTTCTTCGCCTCACGCGAGGCCATTGACCGAACAGCCAGTACGCCGCCGAAGCGCTCTCCATCGCTGAGATCTTTGACTGACATGACAGGCGGCGACGCTAAAGAGATGATCGGACGGTCGCATTCGGCAGTGATCAGGAGCGGCCTCGCGCCATGCGGCGCACAGCCTCCGCCTCTAGGAGTATTTTGTTGGACGGAACAATTGGCAGTCGGAGGTAGTTCATTCAATGCAGCCACTCTTCGAACACGAGACCGAATTTGCTGGCAGGCGGACGCGGGTCCTCGAGCTAGAGGGCCATGGTCCGCCGATTGTGCTCGTACACGGCTGGTCTGACTCGGCTGACACTTGGCGACACACGCTTGACTCGCTTGGGCGTGCGAACCGGGCGGCAATAGCCGTTGACCTACCAGGCTACGGCAAGGCGGAGCCACTTGAAGACGGCGAGATCCTCCCTCAGATCGACAGCTTTCTCGACGCGGTAGCAAAGTCGGTTGGGCCGGGAGCGGTCTTTGTAGGCAACTCACTTGGCGGCTGCGCGACGATGCGATTGGCTGAACGCAACTCGCGTCTCGGCGGTGTTGTCGCCGTCGCCCCAGCTGGCCTCGACATGCCACGCTGGTTCTCAGTCGTTCAGCGTGACCGGGGGCTTAAGCGGATTGCATCACTGCCGATTCCGCTACCTCCGGGGACAATTAGGGCCGGCGTTGAGCGCGCCTATTCGGCGCTTGCGTTTGCCAAGCCTGGATCGGTTGACCCAGAGGTTTTCCGAGCCTTCTCGAGGCACTTCCCGGACCGCAAGTCGGTTGTAGCGCTACTTGACAATGGACGCAGGCTGCTGCCGGAGTTGAGTGACCCGTTCCAACTCACTCGCATCAAGATTCCATTGCTGCTCGTATGGGGAACAGCTGACCGGATGGTCTACCCGACTGGTGCTGAGCGGGTGCTTGATTCGGTTCCCGGATCGCAGCTGATCCTGCTCGAAGGTTGCGGTCACAGTCCACAGATCGAAGAGCCGCGCAAATTCCCGGAGATGCTGCTGAACTTCGCTGGCACCGGGCGCAGTCTTCAGGCGGCTTGAGCGCTATCACTCTGCGACCCGGCCGAAGGCGCTGCTGAGCGATGCGCTTTCCACCAACACCGAGCCAGCTGACAGCGGCGGCAGCCAACGGGTTTGATCGGCTAACAAGGGGCGGAGTCGCAGACCTTCGAGGTATGCCGCGGGCGATCATTGACGAAGGTCCGCAGCGAACCGTCTACCGCTATCACCGCGCGTCGCGAAAGGCATCGCGCGGTGCGCCGCTCCTGCTCGTTCCACCGTTGGCAGCTCCGTCGGTTTGTTTTGACCTTCGGCGCGGTTGCTCGCTGGTTGAGCATGAGGTGGCACTTGGTCGCGACGTGTACCTCGTCGACTACGGTGCGATCGCCTTCGCTGATCGTGATCTAGGTCTTGAACATTGGTTTGAAAGTGTGATTCCGAGTGCGATTCAGGCGGTCGCGAAAGACTCGGGCAGCGAGCAGGTCGACATCCTCGGATGGTGCCTTGGCGGGATCATGGCGATGCTGGCAGTTGCCGAGCAACCGGATCTGCCCGTCCGCGCGCTTGCGACTGTCGCAAGCCCATTTGACTTCACGCAGGTTCCGCTGATTGCGCCATTGCGTCCGCTCGTCAACATTGCCGGTGGGGCGGGCCCAGCGGTGATCTACCGGGTGCTCGGTGGAGCGCCGGCGCCGATTGTCAAACGCGCCTATCAACTCGCCGGCGCCGACAAATACATCACGAAGCCGCTCGCGATCCTCCAAAACCTTGATGACCGTGACTTCCTCGCGCAGCTTGAAGCAGTTGATCAGTTTATGGACGGAATGCTTGCCTATCCGGGCCGCACCTTTGGCCAGCTTTACCACCGCTTCTTCAGGACAAATGACCTAGCTTCCGGCTACCTCGATGTTGATGGCGGACGCATTGAGCTTGCCGATGTTCGTCAGCCAGTTCTCTCAATTGCTGGAAACGGCGATGGTATTGCTCCCATTGCAGCAGTCCACCATGTTGGTGAACTGCTGACAGGCTCTGAGTCAGTCACGCTTGAGACCGCTCCCGGCGGTCACCTCGGCGTGCTCACCGGTCGAGCGGCTCGAACCACGACTTGGGAGATCATCGACCGCTTTCTCGACCGAGCCGCCTGACCGACCGTTTAGGCCTGCGGCAGGTTCGGTTGCGGATGCTGCCGTCTGTTCTGCTGGCTTCCAGCCCGGCCCTCTAAACACGTAGCCGAGCTTTGTACGCATGTTTGGGGCTGAGCGCACATCAGCCACCATGTCCGACCATTCGTGGCTTGCAACTCGAAGTGGGTTGAAGGAGTCAACGTTCTTCGTCAGCCCGTAGACGACCTTGTCGTCTTCCTCCCGAAGCGTGCCAAAGATCCTGTCCCAGATGATCAGGATCCCGCCGTAGTTACGGTCAAGGTAGCCCGTGTTGGCTCCATGGTGAACGCGGTGATGGGATGGAGTGTTGAAGAAGTACTCGATTGGTCGCGGTAACTTGCCGATCCGTTCTGTGTGGAGTCCAAACTGGAAGAGCAGTGAGATTGCCTGCTGCAGAATGATCGCCCAAGGCGGAAAGCCGATTAGTGCTAGCGGGATCCAGAATGGCAGTGAAAACATCGGCAGCCAGTCCTGGCGAAGGGCGGTTGAGAGATTGAAGTGCTGGCTCGAATGGTGAATGACATGGTTGGCCCAGAAGAGCCGTACTTCGTGTGAAGTGCGGTGCCACCAGTAGAAGAGAAAATCCTCTGAGAGGAGCAGGACAACCCATGGCCAAACATCGTCCATCGGCATCCGTAGTGGGCTGAGGCGATAGGTGGCTGCGAGGACGGCAATCAGGACTAGCTTCCAGAAGATGTTGATAAGGACATTGCCGAGCCCCATCGTCAGTGAAGTTGCCGTGTCACGGGGTTCGTAGCCGGTCTGGTCGTCGTCAGGATCAAAGTGGTGGACAAGCACCTCAATGAGTACCAGTGCAATGAAGAAGGGGATCGCTGTCTTGATCAGGTCAATCATCTGGAAACCATTGTCCCAGAGCGACGGGCAAAGATCACAAAGAATTGCTCGTACCCGACAGTCGCATCGCCGGTCGTTATCAGCTGACAGCGTTCACCGAGAACAGCGAACCCGGCGGCTTCCAGTGATTCCGACCAAAGCGATGCGGTGATGGCCGTCCCTCGCTCAAGGGAAACCAACAGGCCCTCACTGCTGGTCAGTGAGGCGAGTCGCTCGGCAGCCGGCGCTGCTTGAGTAGTCCAATTGCTGTTGATATCCGGTTGGTCAATCTCAATAGCTTCACCGAGAATCGATCGCGATGTAAATACAAGCTCGGCTGGCTTGAGCGAGACCGGTGTTGGTGCGAATACATCGCCGGTATCAAGGGTGAGGTTCTTGATCCCCAACTCCTCTGCGAGCTGTCCTGCGCAGGCGATCGCCTCAGGTGAGCGGTCAAAGCCGGTTACTTGGGCGTTCGACCAGAGCTCGGCGATCAGGCATGTGAGCAGCCCCTGCTCACAGCCAATGTCAAGAATCGTTCCAGGCGAAAGCCCCGATGCGAGACGCTTGAGCAGGTCAACCTGCTGCGCATAGAGCTCCGCTGACCAAAGCAGTGAGGCGGCAAGGCTCAACCGGAGCGACGCATTCTTGGCGGCGAAAACCGCGCTCCTTGGAGTCGAAGGGTTGGCCGCCAGTTCGGAAAACAGATTGCCTTCCTCGCTCTCCCATTCGAAGTCGTCGGTTAGAAGCTCGATCCTTTCCAGCCAAGCGTCTTGTTGGCTGCTTCCCGCGCTCAGATTTTGAGATTTGGCCACAGCCTGATTCTTGCAGGTAGTCGGCCGAGCTCCGTCCTCAGTGGCGGGTAGCTTCGCTGCATATGGCACTGGTATTTCTAGTCCTGTTTGTGGCGTTTCTGCTCGTCCTGCTTGGTCGACGCAAACCGGCGCTGGTCGTAGGACTGCTCGGATTGCTGTTCGCGGCGCTGATGTTCCGCTACCACCTGACCGATCAGGTCAGGCTCTCGCTTTGACGACTTGGAACACCCGTGCGGTAATGCAACTGCTCAATGCGGTTGCGGCGATGGTGCTCTATTCGGTTGTCCTTGGCGCATTTTGGTTTCAGTTCGGAGACAGTGAGCTGCCTTGCCCACTCTGCCTGCTGATCAGGATCGGGATGCTCGCTACGGCATTTGGTCTTACGCTCAACGCTTTCTGGGAGCCACGGCCACTTCATTACGGAATTGCCTTGCTGGGAGCCGTTTTGGGAGCGGCAATCTCACTACGCCAAGTTGCCCTGCACGTCGTTCCCGGCACAGGATCATTCGGTGGGGCCGTGTTTGGCTTTCACCTCTACACCTGGGCGTTCATCGTCTTCAGCGTGATGATTCTCGCGATCGGTGCCGTGATCTGCTTCCAGCGCCAATTTGAGTCGCAGGAGTCCCCAGCCCCGTCGCTTGTCCGCTTTGCGGGCCGCTTCGTCGTAATCCTCGGACTGCTGCTCTGCCTCGCAAACGTGATTGCCGTAACCGCAGAGTGCGGCGTGACTGGCTGCCCTGATAACCCAACCGACTACTTAATTTCATGACGCTGCCGCTAACAATCGCAACCGCTGCTTCACCGTTTATGTGGCTTCCGTTCGTTGGCTACATCGTTGCTGTAATCGCAGCAATCTGGGCGGTACTGCGTGAATCAGCCCCCGGCGACGTCGCGGCGAAGGAAGATCACCAGAGCGACGAGTAGCGCCGGTATTGCGTAGGCGGAGCAGACCCAAGCTGCGCGAATAATTGGCTCCCAATCCGCCGGCGTGCGAAGCAGTCCCTGCCAGGCGTTGAACTGCGTGCTCAGCATGTAGGGCTTGAGGCCTCCAAGGCCGGGGATGATCGTCAGCAGCTGCAGTAGCAGTGAGAACATCAGTGTTCCGACAACCGCTCCGGCACTGTTCTTGAATGCGGTTGAAAACAGCAGTGCAATACAGGCAATCGCAATGATTGGCATTAGGTAAACGGCGAGGCTGGCGGCAACTAGGCCGAGGCCTTCGGTGGCGGACACAGTCGTTCCCGTCAAGGTCGGGATCGGATTGAACCCGGAAACGATCACCCCAGCGACCGTCGCGACGGTACCCGTCAGCAGGATCGCGAAGGCTCCGTACGTAAAGGCGGCGAGGGTCTTCGCGGCGAAGATCTGTGCCCTGCTTACCGAGCGCGTCAGAATCGTCTTCAGCGTGCCGTTCTGGTCCTCTGTCGCGAAAATGTCGCCGGCAACTAGCGCTGTTATCAGCGGGAACAGCCAGATTGACCCAAACAGAAGAAGAACAAGTGGAATCGCCAGCCCTGTGTCATGGATGTAGCGACCGAATGGAACATCACGAGGTCCACCCGGTTGAAGGGCTACTGCGACCGCAAAGATCAGCGGTACGACCGTCGCGGCGCCAAGGCCGAGATAGGTCCGCTTCTGTGATCGGAGCTTGCGAAGCTCCCAGCGGTAGACGGTGGCGGTCGACGGTGATTTCACGGTGAGCCTTCAATCGTGTCGATCGCCTGACTTACCCGCGCTTCGTCTGCGGCGTCCGCATCGTCCTCAGTCAGGTCGAAGAACAGCTCTTCAAGCGTCGCCTCGCGGGGTGCGAGTTCGATGATCAGCGCGCCTGCCTCTGCGAGCCGCCCGGAGAGCTTCGCGACGACCTGCTCGTCGGCAGGGTGGAAGGCAATTCGCCCATCTGGCGTGTCACGGACCTCCTCAATTCCATCCTGCTCACTAACGATTCGACGCGCAACGAGATCGTCGGTTGTTCTCAATCGGTAGGAGAGGCCAGCGGCGAGGCGCAGATCAGCAAGCTTGCCCTCGTAGACAACGCTGCCCTTACGGATAATCGCAACCCTGTTGCAGAGCTCCTCGACCTCGGCCAGCAGGTGGCTTGAGAGCAGGACTGTCATTCCGTCATCGGCGAGGCGTCGGACAAGCCTTCGCATGTCACGCATGCCGGCTGGATCCAGACCCGTTGCCGGCTCATCAAGCATCAGTAGCTTCGGGCGGCGCAGAAGAGAAGCTGCGATGCCGAGTCGCTGGCGCATGCCGTGCGAGTAACCACCAACGCGGTCCCGACCACGATCGCTGAGTTCGACGACTTCGAGCACCTCCTCAACGAGGCTGGCAGCGTCGTTTCCGTCAAGCGCAGCCAGCAGCTTAAGGTTGGTGCGACCGTCAAGGTACGGGTAGAAGCGCGGGGCTTCTACAAAGCCAGCCACTCCCTCAAGCGCATCGATCGACTCCTGTGGATCGCGTCCAAATAGTCGCGCAGTGCCTTCCGTCGGTCGGATCAGCCCAAGCATCATCCGCATTGAGGTGGTCTTGCCGGCACCGTTTGGTCCGAGGTAGCCGAATACATCACCGCGCTCAACTGTCAAATCGACGTGGTCAACCGCCGTGATTCTCCCGTAGCGTTTTACTAGTCCGCGTACTTCGACCGGAGGTGCTCCGGCCAGTTCACTCAGAGGTCGCGTGCCACGGCTTCAACCGTGGCAGGGGTGACCGATCCAAGCAGTGCGTACTCAATACCGTCACGGGTGAAGGTCAACCCAGTGCCGAGTGCTGTGGGCAGCTCGGTCGCTTCCTCAGCGCCAATTTTTACGGTTGGTAGCGCCATCGCAGCCTCGTCGTTGCCACTATTTCCACTACCTCGGGGCTTAGGGTCGGCTGGTTTTTGAAGCACGAGAACTGAGCCAAGTCCAGTTCCGTAGGTGACAAGAGCACCGGCAGTATCGCCAGTTCCAACCAGCATCACCTCGGAGCGCTTCAGGCCGCCCGCTTCGGCTGGGGCCGCGATCGTAAAGCCAACCCTGGCTTGCACTGCTTCAAGGCCCGTTACAGGCTTCGTCTTCGGATGCGACTTCCAGTCGGAAGATCCCTTCTTGCTCTCGATCAGCTGCTGCGCGCGCCCGGTGAAGTCGGTGACCTTCGCATCGCTTGGCGGTGCTATGTCAAATACGCTTGCGTCTACCGGTCCGAATGACACATCGGTTGCCTCAATCGCGAGTACAGGCTCACTGCTGCCCTTTGCGCGAATATCGATCCGAAGCGGCGCGCCATTTCGAGCATCCCATGAGACGTCAGCGCCGCTAAGCAGCCCACCACTGTCATTAGGGCTAACCGAGACGCTGTAAGCGGGCCTGCCGCCAACATTGTCGGGGACTGCCGAACTGAGTTCAGCGTCGCCGCTCAGGGCGGTAATTGCACGGCGAACCGATGTCAGCGCTGGAGGCCATTTATCGGCGTTCCGTGGCTTGTCATGTTCGGAACTGCGATCTGCTGGAAGGTTGAGTACGTAGACGGAGCCTGAACTTGGGTGGCTGATCCAGATTCGGTCGCCCTTGACGACGGCTTGAAGGTCGCCACCACCACCGTCGGACTGGAGCTCAAGGCGGACATTGCCCTTGTCGTCGGCCCACAGCCTTCCACTGCCACCACCGATGAGAGGGTCACTACCGGTTGCGATTGCCGAACTGTCGATCAGTCGGTTGGTGAACTTAATCCGTGCGGTGACTCCCGCGATGGGGTCGCCGGATAGCGAGCCAGCAACTGCCTCATCAAGTGGCTTCGGCGCCGGCTTGGCGCTATCGCTTGATGCGCCGATCGCAGCCATCGCACCGACCGTCAGCAGCGCTGCGAGCGCGCCGAAGAAGATTGTTAGACCCTTTGTTGATGTGCGGCGAAGGAAGGTAAGCAAGGTGGTTCCTGTCGTAGAAGTATCAGTTCAGAATAACGGGCAAACGCCAGCGATCCGCAGCAACCTCTACCTGAGGATTCCCGTATGGCCGATTGAGTAGCGGCCGGGCTGGGGCCAAACGGCAAGGCCGTGTGGCCCGGAGCCAACTGGAATCTTCGCTATAGGTCGCCCGTTTGCCGTGCTAATTGCGTAAACGACGCTGTCATGACGCCCTGAAAGCCAAAGGACTTTGCCGTCGGCTGATATGCCACCCATGTCCGGGCTTCCTCCGCCTGGGAGCCGCCACTTGAACGCAGTGTGATGGGTGGCAAACGATATGAGACTGATCGAGCCCTCATCGCGGTTCGATACATATAAGTATTTTTGGTCGCGGCTTGGGTAGAGGCCGTGAGCGCCCCTACCAGTAGGAATAAAGCCAGCCTTCGTCATGGTCGGAGCGTCAACAGTCCAGACACCATTGCTAGCCATGTCGGCTACATAAAATGTCTTGCCATCCGGTGAGAGTTTGACGTCCTGGGGCATTGCCATCGACTTCAGCTGGATGGTCTTAAGAATCCGCTCGTTGATCAGATCGACGACGATCATTCGACCACTGAACTCGCACGAAACCAGTGCTGTCCTGCCGTTTGCCGTGTAGTCCATGTGATCAACTCCGCGGCACTCTGGCGTTGCGAGCGAATGCTTCAGGGCCATTGTCTGCGGATCGCGAAAGTCAAGGCGACGTAATGCCTCCGCCACAACAATTGCCCGTTTTCCGTCGGCGGTGAAGTAAAGGTTGTATGGGTCGTCAACCGCGACAGTTGCGCCTGGCTTGCCGGTCTTTGGGTTGATTGGCGTCAGCGTGTTGCCAAGATCATTCGTCACCCAAAGGGTCTTTAGGTCCCATGATGGAGTGACATGCTGGGGCAGCCTGTCAACAGCGAAGTGGTTGATCACGCGCATTGACTTTTGCGAGATGACATCGACTGTGTTTGATTCCGAATTCGGGACATAGATCAGCGCTGGGTCGCCCTTAACGGTTGGACTCAGATTGCCAGGCTGTTCAGAGGCATAGATGTTGTTTGGATCTGTGACTGGGGGGATGTGGCCCGGCTTTGGGACGCTGACCAGCGGCACCTTTGCTGCCTGTGTTGATGATGCAGTTCGAGTCGAGGTGGTTGTGCTCGTCGAATTGCTGCCACAGCCTGCGATCAGCCCTGCAGCAAGTAAGGCTGCGCAGGCTGGTACCAGGGAGCGACTCATTGACTCACCTTGAGCTCGATGATTGAGGAATGGACGCTGCCGTCCGCACCCTTACCGCCAACCACGGTTATGTGGTCTGCGAAGGATGCGGCTCCTAAATCTGAAAGCGCGATTGGTAGCTGACCTGCT
>Ga0194056_10001791_pt1 | contig 11665 bp, 5 predicted proteins | sample SepL4413m_MetaG_FD_155458 | JGI IMG/M metagenome (GOLD analysis project Ga0194056, IMG submission 155458) | Anoxic zone freshwater microbial communities from boreal shield lake in IISD Experimental Lakes Area, Ontario, Canada - Sep2016-L442-13m | ecosystem: Environmental > Aquatic > Freshwater >...
ATATTACAATAAACATTGGAATCAAATAATTTAATAACTATCCTGATTATTTCTTCTTTCAAATATATGAATTCTTTATATTAGACGACAAAGTATTATATTTCTGTCACTTAAAATTGTTTTTAATATAAAATGCCGCTTATGAAACTAAAGTAATATTTTATTCATATTTTTTCCTCATAAATTGATATAAAATTAGTCGCAATCAGGATTTCTCATGATTACGACTAATCCTTTATTTATTAACCTTAAATTCCGTTTTATTCTCCTTTTCCGTATTTTTAACCTTTACGTTTATTTTTGCTTGATCATAGTTACTATTTTTAATTCCGATATTCATAACTACAGTAGGTACTATCTTTGTCATTCCAAAGTTTGAAACAAAGAGTGCAATATCAGCACCTGTGACGTCCTGGTCACCGTTAAAGTCGGTTTCCAGATAACCCTGTGCTCCAAATTGATTTACTATGTATATTACGTCCATTGCATCAACAGAACCGTCACGGTTTGCATCACCACCATAAAGAACCCAGACACTTCCAACCTGCTTCATATTGTTGCCGAAAGCTTGTGTTACTGCTGTTGTGAAGTCATAATTAAAAGTTACTCCGCCAACAAATGCCTGTGCTGTTGCACTCCATGTTTCAAGATGGTTTCTGTGATTTACTACTATATAATAACTTCCTGTCGATACTCTATTAAAGTTCATGCTTGCCAGACCAGTTGAGCTTAATACTACTTTCGCAGTATCAACGAATGCGAAAGGAGTTGTTGAACTTGCAAGAAATACAATCGTTGTATCGGATATCTGATTCGTACCATTCCAGAATCCATCAAGATATACTTTCAGATTAAGGCTTAATGATAATGCAAGAGTTCTGAAATTCCAAATAACAGAATAAGAACCATTTCCACCTGCGTTTGCTGCTTTCACTCTCCAGTAATATTGAGTATTCTGTGAAAGTTTTCCTGCCGGTACAGTTACTGTTGTACCTGTTATACCGGCACTGTCAAATTGTGTTGTTTCAAAGAGTGAGTCTACAGACACCTGTACTCTGTAACTTACTGCTCCGGTTACTGAGTTCCATGTTAAAGCAGGTGTCAAAGATATACCTGTTGAATTATTTGCAGGTGCTGACAGTACCGGCGCAACAGGTTCTGCTATTATTGTTGTTAAGTTCCATGTTGAACTGAATGAACCCCATCCTATCTGGTTCTTTGCTTTTACTCTCCAGTAGTATTTTGTCAGGTGGCTTAGACCTGTAAGTGAGTTTGTTGAGTCTGTTAATGTTGTGTCTCTCGTTACGCCAGTCGCAAACGTTGAATCTGTTGAAAATTCAAACCAGTAGTTTGATACTGCTATCGGTGAATCTTTTCCTGATTTACCTGATTTTACATTTTTTTTGGTAAAGAATGTCTGGTCAACTGCCTTGAACCAATGGAATGTTATGTTTACTGGTTGATTTGTTGCTCCGTTGGCAGGGGATGAAAGTAACACCTGTGTTGCGGTTCCAACTGTTTTGAAATTGTAAGTTTCGCTGAATGAACTCCACCCCGATAAACTCTTTGCTCTAACTTTCCAATAATACGTTGTCAATGTGTTTAAGTTTGTTAATACTTTTACTGAGTCTGTTAATGTTGAATCGTTTAATATTATACTGGTAAATCCAGTATCGGTGGAAAGAACTACATTATAATTTTCAGAATTAGCAGGCTTTGTCCAGATTAAGTTCAGATTAAGGGGATTGCCGATTGATGCGAATTCAGGGCTGATAAGCGTTGGAACTCCAGGCAGGGGAACTATTGTTGTAAATTCCCATACTGAACTGAATGAGCCCCATCCTGTTTGATTCTTTGCTTTCACTCTCCAGTAATATTTTGTAATATAATTTAAGTCTGATATAATTTTAGTAGTATCAGTTAAAGTGGAATCTATTGAGGATGTTGAGAAAGTTGAGTCTGTTGATAACTCAAACCAATAATTACTAATAGTGTTTCCATTTTTGTCAAATGTATTAACAGGCTTTGTCCAATTACAATATCCTGATATTGGTATACTGATGGAATAATTTGCGGGAGAAATTAAAGTCGGAGCAGATGGCAGCGGAAGTGATGAAGAAGTTGTTCCTGAAATCACTAAACTTTTAATTCGGAATTTATAAGTACTACTTGCTGCAGCCCATCCATAAACCCTCAAAATCAGAGTAGTACCGGAATTTACAGTAATATGAGTAGAATCTGACCAAGGAGTTTGGGTAGAGGATACTGATATATTTGAACCAATTTGTGTAAAACTAACACCATTATTAGTAGAATAATAAACAGCTGAGGTCAACGTACTCGAGCTTGAACTATGAGTAAAACTTGTGCTGTTTATATTAAAATTATTTCCTGATAAAGGTGAAATCATAAATTGATAATAATCGCTTGTATCTCTTGATGCTGAATTCCATCCAGTTGAAACAATTCCTGCAGGTCCGAATGAAATTGCACCTATTCCCGTTCCACCTGTTGCAAGATTCGCAGTTACATTTCCTGCCACTATGACACTGGCATCAACAGTTAATCCCCATGTTCCTGAAGCTGATGTTTGAGAAAAACTTTCGCCAGCAAACAGAACAAATATTGTTGCTAATAATAAAGTTGTGACTGTAATTTTCATATTATTATACTATTATAATTATATTTATTGTAAGCTTTTCAATTTTCTTATTTACTAATATTTAAAAGTTTAATTATTTGATTAATAACATTTTCAAAACTTTATTAAAATCCCCTGCCTGAATCCTGCAGAAGTAAACACCACTCGGATAATTTGAAGCATTCCACTTTGCTTTGTATGAACCCGCATTAAGTTTTTCGTTTACAAGAGTTACTATTTCCCTGCCTAATATGTCGAACACAGAAATCCTTACCAGACTGTTTTTAGGGATATCAAATTTAATGTTTGTTTCAGGATTGAATGGGTTAGGATAATTCTGGTACAAATTATATGAGTTTGGAATTCCATTCCCTGTTCCTTCCACTCCCGTATGATAAAGTTCGATAAAATTACCAGGAGTCATATCTTTCCCTGTAAATCCTGAGTATGTTGGAGCATATCTTTGCACCCTGAATTCGGAATTCATTGTTTCATTAGGATGTCCTGGGTCGTGAGGAAGCGTATCGTCAAAATATATCGGACCTGTATTAATCACAGGATTAATATATTTCCATACTACTGAACCGGCGGCAGTCACTTCAATAAAATTACCGAGTGGACCTACACAAATCAAAGTGTTTCCGTTTGGCTGACGTTGTGCTCCCGAAATATCTGATGCATACATTGAAGTTGGCGGGTTTGCAACATATGTCCAGCTTAATGCAGAAGGACCAAAAGCGGCATTCGGAGCACGATAATAAAATCCAAGACTATCTACTGGCGGTGCAAACTGGTCAACAGTAGAATAGTTCCTGTTGACACCATTATTAAAAACTGTAATTCCTCCGTAACCAGGGTATAGTGAATCAATCCATTCGGCATCGTGCTGTTCAAAGAACTTTTGGTTACTGGAATTTCCCAGTTTATAACAGGCAGGGTTTCCCCAACGGTAAAGAAGGTCACCTCCTTTGTTATATCTGCCACCTGTATGCCCTGCAGCCTGCTGGGTTGTTGTTGAATGATCAATAATCCAAGCTTCGCTGTTTCCTCTTACACTCATTAGTATCTGGTCATACCTTGAATTATATGTAATAGAGTTCATATGATTCCAGAAACATGGTAATTGTCTTCCGTCACCGTCACAATCGATTAGTTCAGGATGATTTGCAACAATGCCAAAATTCTGTTTTGTTGAATCAAAATCCTGAATTAAATGGTCCCATACGTGCCATTCCCAGACAATATTTCCGCCTGATGGATATGTAGGCTGGACTTCTATTACATAATCAGGAAGCATATATCCGTTAGTAAGAATTTCAGGATTTAGTTTTGCGGGGTCGAAGCCGGCAGCATAAACCTGTGCCAACGTTTTTTTCTCAACTGCAAGCAGGATTATATTGCCATTTGGAAGACGCTTAATATCATGGTGGGATGTGTAATTAGATGTTGAATATGTGAATTCCCAGATAAGTGTATCACCCCATGTATATTCTTCCACTCTCCCTCCTTCACCGCCACCTGTTCCAAGCTGCCCCAAAACCATGCACGCCCTTAATAAATGGCCGTTAGGAGTTATGTATACTGACTGACCAGGTGCATACTGGCTGTTAGACCATTTATGAATTAGCCTGCCCTGATTATTGATTAAATATGTAGATGTATAATGTTTCGGTGCGAACAAAGTATATCCATGATACGTGTTAACAGTATCATTTACAAACACTCCTACCGTTCTTGTCTGTGCCCAAAGATCAAAAGTTGCAGCTATAAAAATAATAACGTATATAAATACGACAATTAATTTCTTAAACATATTTTTTCCTTTATGTTAAATTATGAAAATTCTTTTATCTGATTAAAATCATTTTTTTAGTACTTGTAAAATTATCCGTAATCATCTTACAATAATAAATCCCGCTGGAATAATTTGAAGCATTCCAGGTTACTGTATATGTTCCTGTATTCAGTTTTTCATACACAAGTTTTTCAACTTCCCTGCCAAGCATATCAAATACAGAGAGTTTAATAAAGTTTGCTGATTTGCCGTTCTGTTCTGAAACCTGGAATTTTATCGTAGTACAAGGATTAAACGGGTTTGGAAAATTCTGATATAATGCAAAGCCTGTAGGAATTTCATTTACTTCATTAATACCCACAGAGGAAGAATACACATACCTTGCAATACGAAATCCTACATGATACCATGGATGGTTCGGGTCCTGAGGTCCTCTGTAATACGAAGGATTACGGTTTGCCACTCTTGAATGCCCCCATTGTCCGTTATACCAGTTGCCGCTTCGCATACCCCGGTATGGTTTACCATCCGGCATTATGAAGCCCGTAACAGGTCCTTTAGGATTCCTGTAATTACTTACACTATAATAATCCTGCCCATACCAGTCATTAATTAATTCCCAGACGTTTCCAGCCATATCATAAAGACCATAAGTATTTGCACCGTTTGAAGTCTGGTAACTTGCGGCTGTTCCAGGCCAGTTATAAGTTGACTTCAGCCTAAGCTGTCCGTTATAAAATCCAACCGGTGTTGTATAAGGGTATTCCCCCGTTTCATAAGGGTCACCTGAACTTGGCCAGTTTGCAATCGATAAATTCATCGAATCATTTCCCCACGGGAAAATATAATATGGAGTGTACTGTCCACCACGACCCGAGTATTCCCATTCTGCTTCAGTAGGAAGACGAATACCGTTTTTTGTAAAATCACATACCCAGGTTGTAAGGTTATAGCAGACAGGCAGCCCTAATTGCAGGCTCAGCCAGTTGCAATATGCAGCGGCACCAAACCACATTACTCCGACCATCGGGTGATTTGCTCTGAAATCTACAGTTGAAAAAACCGAACCGTTCCATCCAATGCTGCAGTACGATGCATACTGGTTTGTAAAACAATATGTGTTTGTATCTCCAATTGCTTTTACTACATTATTAACTACCTGTATTAATCCCTGAGAATATGCTGAATTAAGGTAATCACAATACTGCTGATTTGTTAATTCATAAGTTCCCATATATATAGAATCGACGTGTACTGTATGCAAAGGCAGTTCATCACTCGGATGCTGAGGGTCTACGTATCCGTGATGGTCACCCATTACAAAGTCACCACCAGGTATCAAAGTCAGGTTCGGCAAATCAAGTGGCTTTGTCTCCTGAAGAATGTTCGAATCAGATCTTCCTGGCAAAAAGAGAAACGTAAGGAAGCAAACAGTAATAATCACTAATAATTTTTTAGACATAATATTTCCTTTATTTAATATTATTTAAGGAGAATCATTTTCATCGTATTTATAAAATCACCTGCCTGTAATCTGCAGAAATAAACGCCGCTTGGGTAATTCGAGCCATTCCATGATATTTTATAGTTTCCTGCAGGTCTGTTTTCATTAACAAGGATTTCGACCTCTTTTCCAAGAATATCGATGACAGATAATTTAACTAAACTATTCACAGACAAAGAATATTTTATTGTTGTTACAGGATTAAACGGATTCGGATAATTCTGATAAAGTTGGTACCCAAATATAACATTACCATTTCCAAAAATACCTATTACAGGAGCATTAACATACCTTGCCACACGAAATCCTACATGGAACCAGTCAGTCCCGGGTCCGCGGTAATAAGACGGATCACGGTTCGATACACGCGACCATCCACACAATCCGCTCCACCAGTTACCTCCACGCATTCCGCGATATTTTTTCCCGTCAGGCATAACTGTTGCAGAATCAATGTTTGGACCTTTTGGATTGCTATACGGACTCCAGTTGTAATAGTATTGACCGTACCAGTCGTTTATCAACTCCCAGGTATTACCGGCCATATCATAAAGCCCGAATGAATTCATTCCGTTTGATGTTTGATAAGATGCTGCAGTTCCTGGCCAGTTATAAACTGATTTTAATTTTAACTGTCCGTCAAAAAAACCTACAGGTGTTGTATAAGGATAAGTCCCTGTTTCATAAGGGTCTCCCTGAACCGGGAAATTTGCAATTGTTAAATTTGTAGAATCATTTCCCCAGGGATAATTATAATACGGAGTATAATGCCCTCCCCGTCCTGCATATTCCCATTCAGCCTCAGTCAGCAATCGTATTCCGTTCTTGGTAAAATCACAACTCCATGTTGAAAGATTATAACAAACCGGTAGTCCCAGTTGCTGGCTCATCCAGTTGCAATATGCTGCAGCACCAAACCACATTACTCCCACTGCAGGATGATTAGCCCTGAAATCCATTACAGAAAATAATGTACCATTCCATCCAATGCTGTAATAAGATGAAAACTGATATGTGAAATAATATGCATTAGTATCTCCGGTTGCAGCATATACTTTATTATTCCTTACTGCAATCAATCCCTGTGACTTTGCTGAATTAAGATAATCACAATATTCCTGGTTTGTAGTAATGTAAGTACCGACATACATAGAATCGACGTGAACTAAATGTATTGGCGTTTCATCAGGCGGATGTCCGTTCGGGTCAATGTAACCATAATGGTCTCCCATCATAAATTCACCGCCTTTTATAAACGTAAGGCTCGGAAGACTTAAAGGCTGAAGTGAATTTCCTCGCACACAAATAACTCTATAAAGATTTGTTTTCACATCATAAGTGACCAGACCATAATCTAAACTCATATACCAGGCTTTTTCTACAATTCCTAGAGTTGTGGTAGAAGACCAGTAATTAGACGCAGAAAGATTAACGAAATAACCTGTATCAACCGAAGGACTTTTAAACAATTCATTATTCAAAGACTGAATCTCTTTGATATTCGGCAATCGCCAGTCACTATAACCCGCCAGAGAAAGACTCTCACAATAACTTAAAGCCTGTTCCCAAGTCAAGCCTGTGTTGTTCAGGTTCTTCTGCCACATAAGACCTGATACCAAATCGGTTACAGTACCGTCATTATTATTCCGGAAACGGATAACAGGATTTGATTTTTGATTTCTTACTGCCTTAACGTGAAAGCGTTTAGTTCCGCCTGCACTTATTGTTTCATTTCTAGGATGGGCACCTATACCACCGCCTGCATTCGTGACCCATACATTGAATGGATTATCTATTAATTTATCAATAGACCACCAGTATTCTGCAAGTGTTTTTGTGAAATAAACTGTATCCATTGCAGGATTAAGCATTTGATGATTTAATATACTGAATAGTTCATGACTATTTGGAAGTCTCCAGTCGGAATATCCGCCAAGTATAAGGTTCTCACAATATAAAACAGAGTTCTCATAAATCATTTCTCCGCCATCAGATTTCTGCCACATCAACCCTGTATTATTGTCTGTAACAGTACCGTTTCCGTTGTCAGTATATGAGGGCGGATTGATTATATAATCAGCATCTTCTCCATAAGTTGTTGTATAATGTTCAGTCTGTCCTGTATCGGGTAGTTTATAAGGAATGTAAGTCTGAGATGTAACTTCTGAAAAAGATATACAGATGATAACTAATAGTATAAATCTTATATATGTTTGGGGAAACATTGTATTCATTTGATTATCTGTTTTAGAATATCATTAATATTAATTCTTCGATCAACAATTGAAACTATCCCGGTATTTCCTGAAAAGAATACCGGGAGTTATTTTCTTATTCAATTAATTTCACCAAAGATGAATTTTCCCAGATATTTTCTTTACCTTACCAGTACAAATTTTTTAGTACTGACATAATTACCTGTTTTCAACTGATAGAAATACATTCCGCTCGATACATTACTTCCGTCAAAAGAAACCTCATAGCTTCCTGATTTAAGTTTCTCGTTAACAAGAGTTGCTACTTCTTTACCAAGTATATCATAAACTACCATTCTCACGTTCTGAAGGGTTTCATTTGAAATCAGTGGTATGTCAAATTTTATCTTTGTTGTAGGATTAAACGGATTCGGGTAATTCTGATATAACTCAAATTTACCTGGTATTTCATTTCCTCCTAGCTCTCTGACTCCGGACTGATAGAGTTCAATAAAATTACCAGGGGTCATATCTTTGCCGATAAATCCTGAGAAATTGGGAGCATACCGCCTGACTCTGAATACCATATTCATGTATTCATTTGTATGTGTCGGGTCGTGCGGAATAGAATCATTCCAATGCAATGGACCGTTATTAGTAACAGGACTTACATATTTCCAGACAACCGTTCCGGCAGTTGTTACTTCGTAAAATATACCTGTTGTTCCAACACAAATCATAGTATTTCCGTTTGGCTGGCGATGAGCACCTGATATATCACCCGCATACATCGATGACGGAGGAGTTGCAGTATAAGTCCAGCTTAAAGCAGCAGGACCAAAAGCACTATTAGGTGCGCGATAATAAAACCCTAAACTATCTACGGGTGGAATGAATTCGTCTATCGATGAAAAATTTCTGTTTACTCCGTTATCAAAACATAACATACGCCCAGCACCAGGACTTGCTGAATCAATCCATTGCACATCGTGCTGCTCAAACAATTTCTGATTGCTTGCATTACCAATCTTATAACAGGCAGGATTTCCCCATCTGTAAAGAAGGTCTCCGCCCTTGCCGTATCTGCCACCCGTATGACTTGCTGCCTGCTGTGTTGTTGTTGAATGATCGATAACCCAGGCCTCACTGTTTCCTCTTACACTCACAGTTATCTGGTCAAATTTCGCATTGTAATCGATTGCATTCATATGATTCCAGAATGAAGGCAATTGACGTCCATCTCCATCACAATCAACAAGTTCAGGATGGTTTGCTACCACTCCGTAGTTCAATTTCGTTGCATCAAAATCCTGTATCAGATGGTCCCATACATGCCAGGCCCACACAACAGTTCCTCCCGATGGATATGTAGGCTGAATTTCGACAATATAATCCGGAACCATGTAACCAAGGTTGCGGAAATCGGGCTGGAACCTGCTTGTATCAAAACCCGCGGCTATCGTTTGTGCAATTGATTTTTTCTCAATTACCAGCATAAGAATATTTCCGTTAGGCAGCATTTTTATATCATGATGCTGCATATATGTTGGAGTCGAGAAATTAAAAGACCAAAGCAATGTATCTCCCCAGTTGTAAAGCTCAACTCTACCCCCTTCACCGCCGCCTGCTGTAATGGAATCATTATGCAAAGAACATGCCCTTAATAAATTTCCATTCGGAAGAAGATATGCCCAGTCACCCGGAGTGTATATACTGTGTGTCCACGAATGTATTAACCTTCCGGCATTATTAATTAAATATGTATTCTTATACATTTTTGGAGAAAACAGAACATAACCAGGAGCTGTATGCACCGTATCATTCATAAACAATCCCACTGTGCGGGTCTGAGCCGATACAATAACTGAAATTACAGATAAAATAACTGTACAAATTACTGCGACGAAGTTCTTTTTATTCATATAAGTAATTATTTTATTAAAATCATTTTGGATGTTTCAGATTGAGTATCAGTACTAATCCTGCAGAAATATATTCCACTCGGATAGTTCGAAGCATTCCAGTTAATCCTGTATGTTCCTTGATTTTGTTTTTCATTAACAAGAGTTTCTATTTCCCTTCCTGAGATATCAAATATTGTAAGCTTCACAAAACTGCTTTTCGGTAAATCGTATTTAATATTTGTAACGGGATTGAACGGATTCGGATAGTTCTGGTATAAAGTAAACTTACTAGGTATCTGATTGTTTTCACCTTCAACTCCGGTATGATAAAGTTCAATAAGATTCCCCGGGGTTAAATCTTTGCCAATAAGTCCGGGATAAGTAGGAGCATATCTGTGGACTTTAAAGACATAATTGCCATACGTACCAGTATTCTGCGGATCAGATGGTATACTGTCATTATAATAAAGTGGACCTGTATTTATTACAGGATTAACATATTTCCAGACTATTTGTCCTGAAGTTGTAACTTCGAAAAATATTCCGTTAACACCACTCGTTATCAGCGTGTTTCCATTCGGCAGACGCTGAGAACCTGAAATTGTTGCACTGAAGAATGAAACAGGAGGTGTTGCAGTATAAGTCCATACTAAGCTTGTGGGACCGAAAGCTGTACCAGGTGCTCTGTAATAAAATCCCAGACTGTCAACCGGAGGTGCAAACTGATCAGAGGACGAATAATTTCGCCCTATTCCATTATTAAATACCATCATATTTCCTGCTCCTGACAATCCCGGATCAACCCATTCAGCATCGTGCTGCTGGTATAACATTCTATTGGATGCTGTTCCCATTTTATAACAAATTGGATTTCCCCATCTATAAAGAAGGTCTCCGCCTTTGCCATATCTGCCGCCTGAATGACCTGCAGCTTCTGTTGTCGTTGTTGAATGGTCTATTATCCAGATTTCGCTGTTACTTCTGCAACTGACAATTATCTGGTCTAAAGCTGCGTTATAATTTATAGCATTAAGATGATTCCAGAAACTCTTCAAATGGTCACCTGCTCCGTCAGCGTCTATAAGTTCAGGATGGTTTGCAACGACACCATAATTTAGTTTAGTAGAATCAAAATCCTGAATCAGGTGGTCCCATACGTGCCACTGCCATACTATTGTTCCTCCCGTCGGATATGTTGGCTGAACTTCAATAATATAATCAGGAAGTAAGTAACCATTAGTAAATACCTCAGGGAGAAACTTACTTGTATCAAATCCTGAAGCCATAGTCTGAGCTATTGTTTTCTTTTCAATTGCAAGGATAAGAACATTTCCATTGGGAAGATACTTAATGTCATGATGTGAAATATACATGTTTGTATTGTAATCAAATGTCCAGAGAAGAGTGTCGTTCCAGCTATATTCTTCCACCCTGCCTCCTTCCCCTCCAGCAAGAGATCCAGCAACTTTGCATGTTCTCAGAAGATGTCCATTTGGAAGCAGATAAGCCGAATTACCAGGTGAATAGGCGCTGTTTGACCACTTATGAACCAAACGTCCTTCATTATTGATTAAATACGTCGAAGTGTATTTATTCGGCGCCATCAGTGTGTAACCTTTGTATGTG
>Ga0194056_10001793_pt1 | contig 11662 bp, 8 predicted proteins | sample SepL4413m_MetaG_FD_155458 | JGI IMG/M metagenome (GOLD analysis project Ga0194056, IMG submission 155458) | Anoxic zone freshwater microbial communities from boreal shield lake in IISD Experimental Lakes Area, Ontario, Canada - Sep2016-L442-13m | ecosystem: Environmental > Aquatic > Freshwater >...
ACTCAAATGACGCTGACAACTACCCCGACGATGCACCGGAAGTTATGGCTGAGGAGGTGGAGTTGCGCGGTTATCGCTTCCCATATTTATACGACGAAAGTCAGCAGGTAGCGCTCAGCTATCGGGCCGCATGCACTCCGGACTTCTATGTGTTTGATCGCGATTTGCGTCTTACCTACAGAGGCCGCTTCGATGCTGCTCGGCCCGGCAATGGTGAGGTTGTAACCGGCGCCGACCTTCGCGAAGCGGTTGAAGCGGCGCTGGCCGGCCAACCGCCGATTGCCAATCAGCTGCCATCAATCGGTTGCAACATCAAATGGCGGCCCGAAGTTAGCCCCGAGTGGTTCAGCTGATCTTTGTCAGGTTGGTCGCTAGCCGCACGACTGCGACGCTGTGAGCGCTAGCGACCCACGCGGAGATCTACCTACCGAGCCGTCGAATGGCAATGGGCACAGCAATGGCAATGGGCGCGTAACAATCGAGCGCAGCGATTCCCAGCAGGAGCCGCCGCCGCTTCGCTTCCATTGGCAGAACATGCTGTCGCTTCGTTACTGGGGTGGGGCGTTGGTGTCAGGCATTGCAGCAGCGGTTGTCGCCGCGATCCTCAATAGCTGGCTGAATCTTGGCCAGTGGTTCGTTACCGGTGCCTTCTGGGTGATGATTGCCGTCGCCCTATTTAGCGGACTCGTAGCGAGGCGCTACTGGTGTCCGTTCTGCCGGAAGATGGTCAAGTCCGGCGCGACCGTCTGCCCGCACTGCGGTCGTGAGTTCGAAGTCTGACCAATTCAGTCGATCGCCTCAACACTGTCGCCGATCGCGATACGACCGCTTGTAAGAATCTCGGCACAGAGGCCGCCACGCTCAACGAGCCCCTTCAGCACGCCGTCAGTCGTGCGCCGCTCTATGTAGCGACAGGGGTCGCATAGCTCGGTGCCGAGACACTCAACCTCGCCAACCCGAAAGCGTCTGCCAACCAGTGCGTTGAGCGCGATGTCGCTAACGATCAAGTTTCGCCGCAGGTCATCGTCGGCGAGGTTGATGCCAAGTGATGCGAGGTGCTGGTAGGCGTCGCGCTCAATCAGCGTCAGGTTACGTCGCGCGTTTCCCGAGTCGAGAGGTCTGAAATTTCGATCACCTTCAAGGCCACGCCCGGCGACCGCCACCGCAGTCGTCATATGTTCGAGTCGCGCTCCGGACTCGGCCGCGATCGTTACCGATTCAACCCGTCCGGCCATGCGTTTGCTCAGCGAGGTTCGTCGCTGGCGGCGGCAATTTGTTCGCCAGCATGACGTCCACTTGCCATCGCACCCTCAATCGAACTCGTTGAGCGGTGATCGCCGGCTACCCACAGCCACGACCGCAGCCGCAGCGGGCGCTCGGCCGGATCGAGCGAGCCAACCGGCATCGCTGGCAGGGCGTTTTCGATGCGGTCGATGCGAAGCGTCTTCCAGCTATCAACGAGCGATCCGTACCAACCACCAAGCTGAGCCCGCGCTGCCGCTTCGAGGCGCTCATCATCTGAGTCAAGGTCTGGCTCAAGGATTGAGCATGTAATAAGTGAATGACCATTTGGTGCGTAGCGCGGCGCAACACTCGACATCACCTGCAGGTTGTTAACCGGCCCGGAGCGTTCGCCATCGAGGACGAGAATCGAACCGTGATCGGGTGGGTTGAGACCGCCGTCAAAGCTGATCTGACCGACGCTGCGCATCCTTGGCGCGCGAATCTCATCGCTTAGCTTCGCTGCTCCCGCGCCATCGGTAGCAATCACAACGTAATCCGCCCGGATCTTCTCGCCGTCCTTCAGGTGCACTTCGCGCTTGTCAATCCGCTTGACCTTGGCACCGGTCCTAAGTGAACCGATCGGCAGGTCGCCAGCGAGCATTTCCGGGATCCGACCCATACCACCGGCTGGAACCCCAGCCTGGCCGGCAGCAAACATTGAGAGGACGAATCTCAGGAAGCGTGCGCTTGTTGAGAGGTCACGCTCAAGCATGATGCCGCCGAGGAATGGGCGCCAGAACGCCTCCAGCATTGATGCTGAAACTCCGGCACGGCGCAGCGCTTCAAGCGTTGTGATGTCAGGGCCGTGCGATGCCGGGTGGGCATCAGGGTTCCTTGACTCATTCAGCAACTTGATCACCGCAACGGCATCGCGTGGGCGAACGATTCTGTCGAACAGTGCCTTCGGTGCTGAGAGCGGGCGGCGGCGAGGGTCGGCAATTAGGTGGAAGTCGCCACGGCGGTGAACGAGTGCGCCGGCTTCAAAGCCGCGAAGGTCGAGGTCATGCCAGTCGAGCTGCTCGTTGATCTCCGGGTAGGCGGAGAGAACAACTTGGAAGCCTCGATCAATCAGGAACCCGTCAACCTCGTCGGTCTGGACTCTGCCGCCGATTCGGTCGGATGCTTCGAGCACGAGCACATCAATGCCCCTCGCGGCGATCGTGCGCGCACAGGAGAGGCCGGCGAGCCCAGCGCCTACTACTACGACGGTTCGGTGTTGTCTTGCCATCAGCTAGATAATGACCAATCAGTTCTCACTCGCGGATACTTGGCGCCCACCGTGCAGTTTGTACTTTGATCCACGATCGTGTAGAAATTCGCGGTCATATGACAATTCGAAAATTGCGTTCACTCACCCAACGGCTAGTTCTCCCCGTCGCGCTTGCCGCAATCGCTATGGCTTCTGTCGCTCCGGCAGCGAGCGCCGACCGAGCCTTCACGCCACGATTTTCGACGGAGGCTCCCGGCAACATCACGATCACGTCCAACACCCTTATGACCTGCTCCACCACCGGCAGGAACGGGGCACAGTGTGCGGCCGCCCGCGCCAACACATCGGCTGGCACTACTACGAACAGCAGCCTCAACAACAACAATTACGACATGGTCAATGTTGATGTTGACAGCGACCCAACGACTGCGAACTCATCAACGGCAGCGTTGAGGCTCCCAGCCGGTTCTGTAGTTCTATTTGCTGGACTCTATTGGGCGTCGACTGCACCGATTCCATTGGATGTGAATGCTGTCAAGGCGATCAAGCTTCAGGGACCAAATGATGCTGGCTACAAGTCACTTGTTGCCGATGTTTATGACCCATCGCAGGATCCAAACTACGGTTACAACTGCTTCAAGGATGTAACTGCTTCCGTCGGTGCTCAAGGCGCTGGCAATTGGACTGCTGGCGGAGTTGCCACCAACCAGAAGCCCCAGGCAGCCGCCGGCTGGTCATTGGTTGTTGCCTACCAAGCGCCGGGTGAACCGCTGCGTGACCTGACCGTTTTCGACGGCCAGGCACAGGTCAACCTAAATAGTTTGGTGACGATTCCGGTCAGCGGCTTTCGCACTCCAGCCACCGGCCAGGTTAAGAGCGATGTTGGCCTAGTTACCTTTGAAGGTGACCGAGGAATGTTGGGCGACTATGCGCAGCTCAACTCAACAACGCTGACCGATGCTAAGCACCCACCCGCAAACTTCTTCAATTCATGGATTTCTGAGTTCGGCGCCGCCACTCCCGGCCGTAATCCCGACTTTGGGAATCAGCTTGGTTATGAGTCGGTGGTCGTTTCTGCAAATGGGGTCCTTGGCAACAATGCGACCTCGGCGGTAATCAGGGCAAAGACGACTAACGATGGTTACCAGCCAAGTGTTGTGACCTTCGCGACAGAGCTTTATGCGCCGAAAGTGTTGATCGACAAGACGGTCTCCGATCTAAACGGCGGCGAGGTGCGAGTTGGCGATGAACTTGAGTACACGATTGCGCTGCGAAACGATGGTGGCGATGGAGCTGTCTCGACTGTTCTTAGCGAACAGGCGATGCCACTGGGTACCGAGTATGTCGGTGGGTCACTGCTCGTTGATGCTGCGGCTCCAGCGGCCGGTCTTGCTGACACACCTGCCGATGGTGGGACTGGTCCACTTACCGTTCGTCTCGGGACCGGTGCGACTGCGAGTTCCGGTGGGCTAATTGCCCCAGGAGGGTCCAGCACGGTGAAGTTCCGCGTTCGGGTTACAGACCCACTTCCAGCTGAAGGTGGAAAGATCACCAATACGGCGTATCTCGATTACGCCGCCCAGACGCTTGGAAGCCCTGTAAGCGTCGAAAGCGCACCTGCAGAGCTAACTGTCAGGCTGCCTGACGCGGCGATCACGAAGTCCGTCTCGTCGGCTGAGATCGCCGATGGATTGCCTGGCCAGTACACGCTTGCGGTCAAGAATTTTGGTAGCTCTGCAACTGAGGGAACGACAACGGTTACTGACACGCTGCCGATTGCATTCAGTTCGCCGACGATTAACTCGGCGGTGGGCTGGTCATGCTCAATCGTCGTTCAACTGCTGACATGCGACCGCACTGATGCTCTCGCGGCCGGTAGCAGCTATCCGCCGATTGTCATCAACAGCGCATCAGTCACAAACCCATCGGCGGCTGTGATTACAAACACGGCATCTGTTACCACGCCGCTTGATTCGGATCTCAGTAACAACAGCTCATCTGTAACCACTGATTCAACCGGCTATTCGACGATTGCCGTTGCAATTAGCTCCGACAAGGGCTCGGTCCTTCCGGGAGAGCCAGCGAAGCTGACCGGCACCTACACGAACACGGGTCCTTCAACGGCAACGACGCCAACATTGACACTCGCAACGACAGACATCACCGACAGCGATTCGACAGTCACCGGCTTCACTGTCAGCTCAACAGCTGGCAGCGTCACTAGTGCTGACTGCGTACTGACAAGGCCGGCTGGCAAGCCAACCGTTACCTGCACGCCCACATCGCTGCTAAAAGGCGAAACCGTTGAGATTGTGATGGTCGTGACGCCACTTGTTGGGACGACTCTCGCCTCATTTGAGGCGGAGGCGACTGGATCAGCAGGCAATGATTCGGCCTCACCGCATTCAGCGACTACAACTGTCGACATTGTGCCAACAGCCGATCTCGCGATCACGAAGAGCGCTTCTTCAGCAACCGTTGATCGCGGTGAAACCGTTGACTTCACACTCAACGTAATCAACAATGGACCGCGGGCGAGCGGGGCGGTAACTGCCTACGACACGCTGCCTGAGGGTCTTGTGCCGGAATCAGCAACATGGACTGCCAGTGGCGGGCCGAGTAGCGGCAGTGGCAGCTGCACGATTCTCGCCGCAACTCGTGCGGTCAGCTGCGTTGACATGGACAAGCTCAGCCCAGACGGCACTTCCAGCCCACCATTCAGCACGGCAATAACAATCACAATCACGGCACGAGCTGCCAATGACGCTTACGGTCCACGTCTCAATACCGCGACCGTGGAATCGGATGTTGATGATCCGGACTTAGGAAATAATTCCGATGGTGCATCGGTAGTAATTCTTCCGTCGGCGAACCTGTTCGTTGGTAAGACCGGCCCGAAGAATCTGTCACCCGGCCAAACCGGCATTTTCACCGTCACCGTCACTAACTATGGGCCGTCAGTGGCCACCAAGACTGTCGTAACCGACACGCTTGATCCACAGATGTCGATCGTTGGATCTCTCCCGGCCGGCTGCACAGCTGTTGGCCGAAAGATCAGCTGCCAGGCTGGTGACCTCGCGACTCCCGACTCGAAGAGCTACAGGTTCAAGGTCAAGATCTCCGAGTCCGCCAAGCCGGGCGCGACCCTCACTAACCGTGCTGAAGCCACCAGCGATGTGCCAGACCCCGACCCGGCGTCAGCAACCGACCAAGTCAAGGTACTTGTTGGCAGCATCGCCTCAGCAAGGATTGGTGTTGCGATCAGCACACCGAAGGAAACCGTCGCAAAGGGCGCTCCACTGACGGTTCGTGTCACCGTCAAATCCCGCAGTGGCGCGACTGCCCGTTCGGTTGTGCTCTGCGCCAAGCTGCCTCCGAATGTCAGCTACCAAAGCTCATCCGGCCGTCACATTGGTAACCGGGTCTGCTGGGCGATCAAGAGCCTCGCTGTCGGCGCCAAGCGCAGCTTCATCATCAATGCGCTGGCAAACAAGTCCGGCAGCGCTAATGCGACCGCCGCCGCTAGTGCGTCAAATGCCTCAAGGGTTTCGGCCCACTCGCCGATCCGAGTTGCAACAGCCTTTACCGGCTAGTTGGGCAGCGACCCCAGGCAACAACTGCACCGTGGCTTGCCAGGAGGGAAAACCCTCCTGGCACCCGGTTGTCAGCGGGCAGTTTGATGCCAGGGTGCGCGTAGCGGCCATTGATCAGAGGGTCGTCAGACGTGATGACGATCGCGACGCCGCTGGTGGCGACGGGCTGCTGCGCCCTGCCACCCGGTTCAGCGTCGTTGCCGAGGATCAGCCTCGCATCAGGAAGCAATCGGAACGAAGGAAACGTCAGCGGACCGCAGCTAAGTGACCCGTTGACTTGCTCCGCCTTCAGGACCGCGACAAGGTCTTGGTGGATGCCCCGGTCAATTCGCAGTTCATCGGAAAACTTTGCAGGGCTGCTAAGCACGACTGCCGCGACGATCGCAACTGCGGCTACTCCGCTGCCGGCAATTGACCAGCCTGTTCGTAGCTGAGTGCCACGCACGATGCTCGTCCAGCCGGCAACTGCAAAGCCAACAAAGATGCTCAAGGCAAGGTCTGTAAGCAGCAGGTAACGCGGCAGCAGCGAGAGACCGGCAACTGCGATCAAAACGGCAATCAACAGGCCGATGACGCCAATGATTATCGGCACGGCGATCGCCTTTCGACCACGCAGTCTCAGAGCAAGCGCAAGGCCAATTATGCCGAGCAGCGTTAGCGGGCCACGGACGCCACCGCCAAGTGAGCTGAGAATCACATGCGCTGCACCGCCGTCGTATTCAAGGGCAAGGTTGCGTGCGGTTCGAAGTGAGAGAAGCGGGTCGCCAGCCAACAGATGATCAAGCCCAAACCAAATGCAGGCCGGCAGAACCGTCGCGATGCCAAGCCGCAAGCGGTCGCTGCTACTGCTCGACTTCCAACTCAGCAGTAGCGCCGCGGCAGCTAACAACCATGCCTCAGGCCTCAGCAGGCCGGCTAGGGCGAGCGGCAGGGCTGCTGCCGCCGGTCGGCGCTCAATCGCAACTGCTGCAGCACAGCTGATCAGGAGCAGGAACCAGACATCGAGGTAGCCACGCAATGCCATTAGCGCCAGCCCATAGCCGCCGGCAAGCGCAAACCAAGCGACAACCCCTGCTGCCCGTGAGCCGAGCGCTGAGCGTCCTACCCTGACAAGGGCAGGGGCAATCGTGATTAGCGCCAGCAGCGTTAGCGTCAGCAGTAGCTGACTTGACTTTCCACCCGCTAGTGAGCAGAGAGTCGCAATCGCAAGCAACAGTGGGTGCTCTGTCGGTGCCGCCCAACTGTCAACCGTCGGCGTCCGCCCATCGAGGATCTGGCCTCCCCAGACGAGATGCCAGCTCGCGTCATATCCGGGGACCGCTCCGATCGCACCGATCACAAACCAGCAGACGAGGGCGATGGCAGCAGTCAGGCCAGCTAAAAGGAGTCTGCGGGTTGTCAAACTCATACGGCTGGCGCGCCTGTGCTGCCAGCCTTTGCCGCCGCCGCGCGGCTCGCCTCACGCGCAGCACGGCGCTCCTCGCGCGTTGGCGGCATCGGAAGCGCAACGCCGAGTGCAAGCAGCACCCACGCCGCTGGATCTTCAAAGAAGGCGGCGTAGAGCATTGAATGAACAAGCAGGGCTACAAGGCCGGCGGCGACCGCGGCACGCGCTGTGGAGCCTCGCGCCCCACGGAACAGCTGAATCAAGGCGATGATGATCAGTGCGAGGTAGATGATTAGTCCGATTAGGCCCTGTTCGGCGGCGATTGTTACCGGCGCCGTATGTGAGGCGGTAAGTGCGGTCGGTGCGCCGGCGCTGCGTTCGTGCTGGTAAGCCTTCGCGAAACCACCCGAACCCCAGCCGGCGATCGGTCGTGAACCGAACAGATCGAGGCCACCACTGACAAGGCCGGCGCGACCACTTGATTCCGAGTTGAGGACGCGTAGCGAACTGAAGTTGACGCCTGTCAATGATGGCGCGAAGGCGACGGCGAGGATTCCCGCGGCAAACAGGGCGCCAACCGTTGCCAGCGCGTAGCGCGCACGCCAGTGGAGAGCGGCGAGAGTCGCAAGTCCAGCAAGCAGGCCGATCAGACTCGACTGCGAGAGCGTCGTGAGCAGCGCCGCGAGCAGAATCGCAAGTGCTCCACAGCAGAGCGCGATGTTGCGCCCGCGGACAGCGCTGAGCAGGGTTGCGGCAAGTCCGATCATTACGAGCATCAGGAAGCGGCCGTATATGTTCGGGTCAAAGAAGACTGAATTGACGCGGAAATAGGTGTGGAACTCGTTACTGACTAATAGCTTCGGGTTGAGCAACAGCGTTTCCGTCCAATACTCGTAAAAGCCAACGGCGCTGAATAGAAGGGCGACTCCAACAAGCACAAGGCCGCAGCCACGGATCAACTCCGCCGTCCAGTTGATTCGGATCAGGAGCAGGTAGAGGACGCTGAATGGGACATAGAAGAAGACCGCCTGCTGGAGAGCCTTACCAGGGTCAAGCGACCAGATTGCACAGAGACCAAACAGTGCCAGCCAAGCGGCAAGCGCCCAGTCAAGTGGTCGTGGTTCGCGACGCGCGTCGTCGTCACGCCTGATGATCAACGGCAGGACCCATGCGACCGCGCCCGCGGCAATAACCAGGTAGAGCGGCAGCAAGAGGTTTGCTGTTTCACCGCCGATCTCAATTGGGATTCGGAATGGAAGCGTCGCAGCGATCAGAATCGGGAGAGTTTTGCTGTTGCGCCGCAGCAGCCACGCAAGGCCGCCGACGATGAGAACACCGACTGCTGCAGCGGCAACTGCCTTGATCGGCGCCTGCCGCGCGAAGCGCAGCTGCGGCGAATCGGCAAGGTCGGCGATCAGCAGGGCTGGCGCTAGCAGCAGCGCAGCGAGGGCAATCATCGCGCGCAGGCGCTCACGCGGAGTTATTAGCGCTGTTGCGGCGACTAGCGTCACGGCAACTACTCCGGCCTTCGACGCGGGTCCGGCAAGCGCGGCGATCAAAGTGGTCACGGGGTGTTGAAGTCTACGGACAGCTCGGAAGGGCCGGTGGTTTGGTTACCGTGTCCCGCAATGCGAATTGCCCGACTGGCTGCCGTAGCCGCCATATTTGCTCTTGCTGGCTGTGGGAGTCCACGTAGTCCCTTGCTCTCAGGTGGGCAGGATCCGGTTCGCGGTGGCGCGGCCGGTTTCGCTACCTATTCGCCGCCGGTTGCTTTGCTCAACTGTCTGCGAGCGCAGCGGATCGCAGCTGTTCGTGCCGATCGCAGCACCGTTGCTGTGCTGCCACTCTCCAGTCGGCTGCGGGTTCGGTTCGCGGCGCTAGACGAGTCAGCGCAAGCTGAGCAGGCGCGGGGTATGGCCGAAGGCGCCGAGTTGATCGGCTCAGCGTTGCTTTTCGTTGGAAGTGCATCTGACGCGCGGATCGCACAGGTCGAAGCCTGCCTTGGGCGCCGCTGATGACTGAACAGACCGTCGCTGGGATCAAGGGTTTGGCGCAGCGAAAGACGCTGCTGCTGCTAGCCGTGTCGCTCGGGCTTGCGGCACTAACACTGCTGTTTCCTTCGACTCCCTCATACGACCCGTGGGCATGGATCATTTGGGGCCGCGAGGTCGTACACCTTTCGCTGCTCACCGATCCGGGCCCATCATGGAAGCCGCTCCCAATCCTGTTCACGGCGCCATTTGCCCTGTTTGGTGATTCCGCGCCCGACCTTTGGCTGATCATTGCGAGGGCCGGTGGGTTCCTCGCAGTTTGGTTCGCATTTGTTCTCTCGGGCCGGCTGGTACGCAGCACATTCCCAGAGCAGGCAGGTCGCTGGGCGTTGCCGCCAATTGCCGCCGGCACGATTGCCGTCCTGCTGCTGGTCACTCAGTTCGGTTTTCTCAACTCGGTCGCCCTCGGTAACTCAGAGGGGCTGCTGATTGCATTTGCGCTCTGGGCGGTGATCCGCCACCTTGATGGCGACTACCGGGGCGCCTTCCTGCTCGGCGCCCTTACCGCGCTGCTTAGGCCGGAGACCTGGCCGTTCATCGGCGCCTATGGCATCTGGCTGATGATGCGAGAGCCCCGCCAACGCAAGTTGGTGGTCGCTGTTGGAGTAACGATCCCACTGCTCTGGCTTGTACCGGAGTACATCGGCTCGGGCAATTTCTTCCGCGCGGCGGATCGTGCTCATGACACCAAGCGGATTCTTGTCGGCTCGCTTTCACGGGCGCCGCATCCGTTTAGAGCGATTCTGCGGCTTGCGTTCAACATGCTCGGCCATATTGGCCAGGTAACGCTCCTATTTGGCGCTATCGCGACAATCTGGGCCGCGTGGCGGAAGCAGTTTTCACCACTGGTGATCGCAGCTGCCGGCGGCGCTTGGATCCTGCTTGTGGCGGCGATGACAGCAGGTGGCTATGCGGGCAACCCTCGCTATCTACTGCTTGGTACCAGCCTGCTCGAGGTAATCGCAGGCTTTGGCGTCGGTGCGCTGCTAGCTGCGCTCGCAGCAGTGGTTGCGCGATTGGCACCAAAGGCGGCACCGGTGGTGGTTGCGCTTGTCTGCGCACTTGGTGTTGTGGCGGTCTTTGCGGCTAGCGGCAGCGACAAACTCTCGCGCTGGACTCACCTCAGTGACCAGCTCCGTGGCGAGGCCGATGCGCGTGGTGCGCTACCTGGTGCAATAGCTGCCGCAGGTGGTCGCGAAACGATGCTGCTCTGCGGCGCGGTTACAACCCATCCGCTTCAGGTTCCGCTCGTAGCTTGGTATGTGGATGTGCCAATTGGTCAGATCGGACTCGACGCCACCGGTCCCGGGACTGCCTTGCAGACAAGGGTTGTTGGCGGCAAGCTTGCCCCACCAACTGGCCCACCAGGTGGGCGCCTTGTCGCGACCGTAGGAGCTTGGAATGTTCTCCAAGCATGTCCGGCAAATATGGGGGCCACGAAATGATCACTCGACTGATATCGGTGACCGGATGAGCACCCCTACCGCTAGCCCCACCAAACGCTTCGCAAAGCTGCTCGCAACGCCATGGGCCGCCGGCCTGTTCTTCATTGCTCTAGTGCTCCTCAGCATTCAGCTTCGGACGAGTGCGATTGGTGCGAGCTTCTGGATGGACGAAGGGCTATCGGTCGGAATTGCCTCGCACGACCTGTTCGACATTCCGTCAGTAATGAGGCATGACGGCTCACCGCCGCTCTACTACATGCTTCTCTCGGTCTGGATGGGCCTTTTCGGCAGGACTGAGGAGGCAACGCACACGCTCTCATTGGTTTCGTCGCTGCTGACTATCCCGGCGGGCCTCTGGATTGGTTGGAGCCTGTTTGGCAGGCGAGCGGGCCTTATGGCGGCGGCGCTTTTCGCGTTCAGCGCGTTCCTTACCTATTACGCTCAGGAAACGCGGATGTATTCGCTAATGGCGCTGCTTGCCCTTCTGGCAACCGGCTGCTTCATCAAGGGGTTTGTGCTCGGCAGGCGTCGCTGGCTGGTTGGTTTTGCGCTGTTCGAGGCATTGATGCTCTACACGCACGGCTGGGGGATTTTCTTCGGAATCGCTTCTGCACTTGCGCTGATCCCGGTGCTGCTCGCTAGTGATGACCGACGGCGAATTCTCATCGATGCTGCGCTGACCTTCGGGGCAA
>Ga0194056_10001794_pt1 | contig 11659 bp, 12 predicted proteins | sample SepL4413m_MetaG_FD_155458 | JGI IMG/M metagenome (GOLD analysis project Ga0194056, IMG submission 155458) | Anoxic zone freshwater microbial communities from boreal shield lake in IISD Experimental Lakes Area, Ontario, Canada - Sep2016-L442-13m | ecosystem: Environmental > Aquatic > Freshwater...
CGTGAGCAGTGGGGGAAGATGCTGCTTCAGAAAAATCCCGGGCTTACCGGCAAGGCGATCAGCCAGCCGGTCGTCTCCTGTGCGCTCACCCACGGGCTCAGCATCGCGGCCTACATGTTCTGCAATGACGGCGATGTGTTGCTCACCCCTGACCTTTACTGGGAAAACTATGACCTCATCTTTGGTGTCTCGTTCGGGGGGCAGATCGTCACCTATCCGGCCTTCACTTCAGCGGGAGGGTTCAATTTGGATGGCCTGCGCAAGGCCATCGCGGCACGGCCCGAGAAGAAATTGATCATCTCCCTCAACTTCCCGAACAACCCGGCGGGGTACACCCTACTGGAGAAGGAAGTGCCGGCCCTGAAGCAGCTCCTGTTGGCGGCAGCCGAAGCTGGCCGCCAACTCGTCGTTTTGCTAGATGACGCGTACTTCGGGCTGGTCTTTGAAAAAGGGGTGTATACCCAGTCCCTGTTTGTTGATCTCTGCGATGCGCACGAGAACCTTCTCGCCGTCAAACTTGATGGCCCCACCAAGGAAGACTATGTCTGGGGTTTCCGCGTGGGCTTCATCACGTTTGGCATCAAGGGCGGATCCCCGGCGCTTTATCAGGCGCTGGAGGGCAAATGCGCCGGGGCCATTCGCGCCAATATCTCCAACGTCTCCATGCCCGCGCAGTCCATGCTGCTCGCGGCCTGGAAGAACCCGGCCTATGCCGCTGAAAAGCAGAAAGCCTTCAACTTGCTGAAAGCACGGTATGAGGAGATCAAGCGCGTTCTGGCGTCCCACCCCGAATATCATGATGAGTTCGAACCGCTGCCATATAACTCCGGTTATTTCATGTGTGTGCGGCTGAAAAAAGCCAATCCTGAAATTATCCGCCAGAAACTCCTGGCCGAGCACTCCACGGGTGTCATTAATCTTTGCGGCATCCTGCGTATTGCCTTTTCCGCAACACCGACAGCCAAACTGGAAGTGCTCTTCGCCAATCTTTATACTGCCTGTAAGTCAGTCTGATAAATTGTGAGGGTTAAGAATTTATGAAAAAAGTCAGAATCGGGGTCATTGGGATCGGCTTGATGGGTCAGGGGCACCTGATGAATCTCGCGAAGGCGAAAAACGCCGAACTGACGGCAGTGTGTGATGTGATCAGGGAGCGGGCAGATCAAGCCGCCCTGACATACGAATGTGCTGCGTTTTATGATCATCGGGAATTGCTCAAAACAAATGTTTGTGATGCCGTTCTGATTGTGACCCCTCACTATGCCCATACGACCATCGGGATTGATGCTTTGAAAGCCGGTCTGCATGTGCTGGTCGAAAAGCCGATTTCAGTTCACAAAGCGGATTGTCAGCGGCTGATTGCGGCGCATCAGAAGAAGGGCCAGGTGTTTGCCGCCATGTTCAACCAGCGTACGGACCCCCATTACCGGAAGATCAAACAGATGCTTGAGCGCGGGGATCTTGGAAAATTGGACCGTATTACCTGGGTGATCACGAACTGGTTCCGCTCCGAAAGTTATTATGCGTCCGGTGGTTGGCGTGCCACCTGGGCCGGTGAAGGCGGCGGGGTGTTGCTGAATCAGTGTCCTCACAATCTGGATCTCTGGCAGTGGCTGTTCGGCATGCCTGACCGGGTGCGGGGCTTTTGCAGCCTCGGCCGCAAACATAATATCGAGGTGGAAGATGAAGTCACCGCGCATCTGTCGTATAACAACGGCTGTACCGGAGTGTTTATCACGTCAACGGGTGAAGCGCCGGGCGTGAACCGGCTTGAGATTGCCGGCGAACATGGGCGGCTGACGCTTGAAAATAACGACTTGCGTTTCATCCGGAATGAAGTGTCGGCCAATGATTTTCTGCGGGATACCCCTGAGAAATTCAGTATCCCCCCGGTTTGGGATATCCAGATCCCCATCTCCGGCAATGGCGGCCAGCACGCCGAGATCTTGCAAAACTTTATCGATGCCATCGTGTCCGGCGTCCCCCTGATTGCCCCCGCGAAAGAGGGAATCAAGTCTGTTGAGCTGGGGAATGCCATGCTATATTCCTCGGAAATCGGGAAGACTCTCGAGATGCCTTTAAATGCGCCTGCGTATGAGCGCATGCTGAAAAAGAAGATAAGGGAATCGCGGTTTGTCAAAAAGACGCGTGAAGTCGCACATCAGGATTTGGGTCAGTCCGTAAAGTAAGGGGTGAAGACAATGTTATATTTAACTGGATTTGCAGACGAGGCCTCGACCGGGGTTGAGGGGCAGATTAAGGCTACCAGGGAACTAGGCTGGACGAATATTGAATCCCGCAATGTGGATGGAAAAAATATTCATGATCTGTCTGATGCTGATTTTGATCGCGTGGCAGGTCAGTTGGTCGATGCGGGCATTAAAATCAATTGCTTCGGTTCGGCGATTGCCAACTGGGCCAAGCAGATTACGGAGCCCATGGATTCATCCCTGGCAGAAACCCGGCGCGCGATTCCCCGCATGCAACGGTTGGGCACCAAGTTGATCCGTATTATGAGCTTTGCCGTCCTTAAGGAGCGCGCGCCGGATGACCAGATGGAGGATGAACGTTTCAGGCGTTTGCGTGAACTGCTGGCGATGTTTACTGATGCGGGGATCACGCCTGTGCACGAAAACTGTATGAACTATGGCGGCATGGGCTGGACCTATACCCGGCGCATGCTGGAGAATGTACCGGGGTTGAAACTTGTTTTTGACACCGGAAATCCGGTGTTCACGCCCGATTACGCCAAGCCCAAACCATGGCCTCGCCAGTCGGCCTGGGAGTTCTATTCGCATGTGAAGGACCACGTGGCCTATGTACACATCAAGGATGGAACCTGGGATGAAGCCACCCAGAAACAGATTTTTACGCATGCCGGTGAAGGCAATGGTGATGTTCGCCTTATTTTAAAAGATCTTCTGGTCCGTGGGTATCAGGGCGGGATTTCGATTGAACCTCATCTGGCGGTGGTATTTCATGATGAAAAAATCACCTCTTCAGATGCCGTGAAGTATAATAACTACGTTGAGTACGGTCGCCGGGTGGAGCGCATGATTGCTGATCTGCAGGCGGAAATCAAAAAGTAAAAATCGTAGAGAAAGCCCGCGACCTGCCTGCGTCACTATGCGAAGCATCACTCTGCGTAAACGCTATAAGGAGCCTTGATAATGACACAGCCTGCTGCTTGGAATCCGCTGACTGACTGGAAGCCTGCGGAGATTGATTGGGTAAAGGTCAGGATCAGTCCTGAAGAGTTGCGCCGCTTTACCGAGCGGAGCAATGTAAAGGGGCTCGCACAGTCAATCGGTTTTCTGCTTCTGCTGGCGGCGACAGGCGGTCTGGCTTATTACGCATTCAGTCAAAGTCACTGGGTCTTGCTTATTTTTGCGATGTATTTCCACGGGACGTTTTATTCCCGTTTTGGCGACGCCATTCACGAATTGAGCCATAATACTGTTTTTAAAAGCAGGTTCCTGAACGTCGGAATGACGGCTCTGTACGGGATTCTGTTCTGGCCGTGGAATCCCCATCTTTACCGCCTGAGTCATCAGGGGTATCACCACCGTTACACGTTGCATCAGGGGAGCGACGGTGAGGATGTGCCCAACTATCTGAAGCTCACGCCCCGTTTGGTCTTTGATTTGTTCTTCCGTGTTATTCAATTCAGGGCGTTGTGTAATAACCTGGCCCGTCTTTTTACGATGACGCCCACCAGCAAAGGCTGGCGTGGGCGCGGCTTCAGGCTGGATAGCTGGGAACAGTTTGTCTTGAACAAAGCTAGCGAGAAGGACCGTCGTCAAGTCTACCGCTTCGCCCTGATTTGTCTGGTTGTCCATGTGATATTCGTGGCCCTATGCCTTGCCACCGGCTTATGGTTCCTTCCGTTGCTGGTCACCTTTGCGCCTTTTTATAGTGCGGGGTTCCTGTCGTTTCCTGCGGGTGTCCATCAGCATACGGCCTGTGAACCCAATCATCCGGATTTCCGGGTGAGTTGCGGTGATGCGATCCTCGATCCTTTCAGTTCGTTCCTGTACTGGCACATGGAGTTCCATATTGAACACCATATGTTCGCCGCGATTCCCTGTTATAACCTGAAGAAATTCAGCCGGTTTGTGGCCGACCAACTTCCTCCCAAGGAGCATGCGATCCCGCGACTGCTCAAGCTTCACCGGATCTGCCCGGAAAAATATGGCAGCTGGGAGAATTGGCGGGATAAATTCGGTGTCTATAAGGGGTTTTAACCACTCATCACTTCTGGCAATCAATAAAGCCCAATTGTTCTTGGTCTGAGCCCTACTTCGCCCTGCGGCGGGTACGCCTGGTGCTACGAAGGGCGACCATCCTTCGCTCTGCGCCATTTGTTCTTGGTCTGAGCCCTACTTCGCCCTGCGGCGGGTACGCCTGGTGCTACGAAGGGCGACCATCCTTCGCTCTGCGCCATTTGTTCTTGGTCGTAGACCATCCGTAGCTCAAGCCGTACGGCGCAGAGCGAAGGATGGTCGGGGCGGCGGGATTTGAACCCACGACTTTCAGCGCCCAAGGCTGACGCGCTACCAGGCTGCGCTACACCCCGAAAATAAAATCAAGGTGGGGAAGCTACCATGATGACCGCATTCATACAAGAACTGTTGCGCTTAACTAACCAATCTCAACCAACTGCAGGTCAAAGGTCAGGTCTTTGCCAGCCAGTGGATGGTTGCCATCGAGGGTGATGGTGGTTTCTGATTCTGCCACGACATTGACGGTCAGCATCCCCTGTGGGGTCTTGAGTTGGACGCGGTGTCCGGGTTTCAAGGCCAGATGGGACGGAATTTCGGTTTTAGGGAGTTCGACCACCATGCCGGGTTGTTGAGGGCCATAAGCTTCGGCAGCAGGGATATTGATGGTGCGGGTTTCATTGACAGTCATTCCCGTGACCCCCTTGTCGAAGCCGGCAATGACGTGGCCGCTTCCCAGCGTAAAGGTGAGTGGGTCCCCGTTAAGGGACGAGTCGAAAATGGTGCCGTCATCCAGTTTCCCGGTGTAATGAACCTTAACCTGTTGACCTGATTTTGCCTGCGTCATGGTTTTCTTCCTTAATTATTAGGCCGGATATATAAGCAAAAATATATATTTGGCGATAGGGAATCTTTGAAAATATTAACAGAACTCTTGGAATGTTGAAAAATCGTGTGTTTACATACAATAAATGGCATACTACTATCGTTATGTATGGTAATGAGTTCTTATATGAGGGCGCTGAGAGTACGAACTGATACCGGGGGCCGTTCGGGGCAGGCGATGGTTGAGTATGTTGTGGTTGCGGGAATGTTGTTGGCCGCCCTGTTGATCTTCTATATTTTTCAGGGAACCTTCAGGGAGTTTGGGACGAGGGTGTTGAATCTGATTGGATCTGAATATCCGTAGAAAGGTAATATGAACAATAAACGCAAAAGTGGGCAGGGGATGGTTGAGTATATTATTATCGTGGCGGTGATCGCGTTGGCAGCTCTGGCCATCTTTGGTATTTTTGGAGACACCATCCGTGAAAAATTAGGTGGTGCGGTGAAGGAATTGGGTGGCGATAAGACCGATTCTACTACGACTTCCCGGGATTACCTCAAAGCTCTGAAATAGGCCTTTCCCAGGTTGGAGGTCTAACGTGAACGCACTCCATTGGAGGCGGGTAGGCTTTTATCGTAAGAGCGGACAGGCTCTTATCGAGTCCTGTCTCGTGATTGCCATGGTTTGCCTGATCTTTTTTGGAGTGTTTCAGATTTCCCAATTGTTTGCCGCGCAAGAGGTGTTGGATTATGCCGCCGGGCGGGGCGCGCGCGCCATTACTGTGGGCTTCAACCGCTTCATGGTGGAGAAGACCGTCCGGGTGGGAGCCATCGCGAACGCTGGACGCATGACCCATCCCCTCTATCAGGGCGGGCCGGCGGCAGAGCATGCCTTGGAGGCGGCCAGAATTCCGCTCTATCTCGGGGCGGAAAATCAGGGTCAGTTGGGAGCCATCCTTGATTATGATCATTGGGATACGATCCGGCAGGGACTGGCTGCGTCCATGAATGATGGAACGTTCCGGTTTAATGTGTCGCAGGAAATGCCGCTTACCAATAATCCATTCGTGAAGGCGTTTTACATGGCTGATTCCATCAATCTTGAGGGGGAAAACTACCTGGATGAGCATTATACCCTCTATATGGATGATGCAGGATGGTGATTTCACGGCATAGACCGCCCGACTCACGTTCGGGGCAGGCGATGATTTTCATCGTCATGATCGTGATTATCCTGACCTCCTTTGCCTTGTGGAATTTCGATCTTCACAAAGTCATCTTTATCAAGAATGTCACCCAGAATGCCGGGGATTCATCGGCCTTGGCGGGGGCGCGCTGGCAGGCCATTACCCTGAATTTGATCGGCGATCTAAATGTCATGCAGGCGGTGGCCCTGACGCGGGGTGAGACCAACGAGGTGGCGGCGATCAATGACCTGCAGGCCCGGCTGTGTTTTGTGGGACCCATGATCGGGTTGGCGGCCTCCCAGCAGGCGGCAAAGAATAATGGGGTCTTCAACAATGAGCGCTTTACGGATCGTCTGCGCCAGCATGCAGATGAGGTGCTCGCTTACCGGGATTTGGGTGGGGATGGCCAAATGATGTTCACCGAACCTTATTCCAATGCCTGGATCGAATATTCAGTGATGATTCATTCGGTGGCGGACGGGGGTGTGGCGGTCGGGCCGGATAATGCCCGCCTCTATTCGGATTATTCCGGCGGCCATTTTCTGCTCATGCCCGAGTTTTATGATGCCGTGGCAGGGGCCGATTGGTGTTGGTTTTATCACAATGCCCGCAATCTGTTGTATACCTATGTGAGTTTCCATTCCTGGTCGCCATTGCCGGACATCATCAGCAACCCGAATCCGATTAATTCTGAATATTTCGGACTTGGTCTGAGGCTGCAGGCTCTCATTAGCGATGACCGTGTGGTAAATGCCGTGAATCAGGTTATCGCGGCAAGAGGCTTGTCGGGTGGGCTTGTGGACACCAATCTTACCAGGCTGGTGTCGCAGTGGTATTGTTATGATTCGAGTGTGTGGGGGACATGGGCTGCCATTTCGCCCGGCGGAGAAAATCAATTTCCGGCCGCTGGTCCTGTGAAATCGCAGTATGATTATGCGGGTGCGGATGCCGCGACACGGGTGCTTGCCGAGTCGCCCCGGTTGACCCCCGGCGCAGGGGCCAATAAGATCACCTGGACTGCGGCCGCCAAGCCCTTTGGCTATTTGATGGCGGATGGGAAGGCTATTCGCCCCAATGCATACGGTCTGGTGCTTCCTGCTTTTCGCGATGTGAGATTGATACCGGTTGATGCCTCTTCGGCACCTGCGGGCGGTGCTTTCAATCTTGATTGGCGTGATCATATTGAACGGCATTTGCCTGGATATGACGACGATCAGAATAATCATCATCCGGGGTATATGGCGGCGGGGGAAACGGTTCCCGGTTGCTGGTATTGCCTGCAGTTGGTGGTGTGGGAAAATCCCATTTTCCGGCAAACGGGCATTGACTGGTTGAGAGACAATAGTGATTCCTGTCATACGCATGGCGGGTCAGGCGGCGGGCCCGGCGGCGGTAGTCGGAGGGGGCATTGATGAACACGCGGTCTGGACAGGCCATAGTGGAACTGGTGGTAGCGCTGGTGGTTATCATGGTACTGGTCGCCGGGATTATTCAGATTTGCAGCATGGGGGTCAGTCATTCGAAATTAATGACTTCGGCGCGTTGGGAGGCTGGACAGAAGGCCATGCTGGATGCGTCCTCCTTTGCCGCGCCAAAGTATATTGCGGAATGTACCGCGGGGAATGATGGGATTGCATATTCCCGCGACGATGATACGACGCCGGGTGATGTGAATATATTTCAAGGTGGTATCGTCCGTTACGCCAAGCCCGATGAACTTAACTTGCGCCGTGAGGACAATCCGGTCTCTTCCCTTGCCAATAGTTCTTTTCCTCAAGAAATGTTCGGGTTGGTTGATGGAGAAGCCAGGACTTCTGTTCCGCTCATTCCCGTTGTGCGTCAGTTACTCTATCAAAGCGATTCGGTGGAACTGCAGGGAAAAGCCTGGATGACCTGGACAAAAGGAATCTATTGAGCATGCGCTGCAAACATCTATGGGTGATGGTGCTGGCCGTGGGATGTCTATACGCTTCCCTACTGCACGCCAGGGTATTTTCCTCCCGGAACATCGATCTGTTGAATCCCGCCTCGTTCGGCCGGCTTATTTACCAGACCATGATGGAAATCAATGATGGCAAGGCGGATGTTTGTGTGGTGGCCTGTGATGCCGGCCTGAACCAGGTTCAGGCCGCATTGAACGGTCGCCGCGATTCCACGCTTCGGGCAATGGTGCTGAGTCCCGGGGAGGACAAGCCGGCCTTGCTGGTGACCGTGGTACAGTCCTCTTCGGAGAAAGCCGCATCGCAGGCGCAGCGGGCCAGGCATCGTCTGGCGGATGTGCCGGTCCCGGCGGATGGGGTCGTGCTCGGGACCATGAGAAGTGCTGATACCCGGACCACGTTAGAACGCCTTGTGTCCCGGCAGGGGGAAGCCGAGGTGGTGCGGTTTTTCGAGCTGGGTATGAACCGGTCAGGATGGTCCAAGCTGGTCGGAGCGGTTGAAGGAGGCGGATTGTTAGTCTATGTCAAAGGGGTTGATGTGTGCGTGGTCAGGGTGGCCACTCAAGAATCCAATGGCGAAACAGGCATAACCCTGTTACATAAGCAGGGTGCCGTCAATTGAGTGATAGGAGAGAAAACGCATGAAGCAACGCATGGTGTTGATTATTTCGGTGGTAGTGGGCTTGTTGGCGTTCTGGATGACGCAAAGTTATTTCAGTAAGCGGATGGCCGACTTGGAGAAAGAACGGGCCCTCTTGATTTCCAGTGAAAAACGGGTGGAAGTCATTGCCGCAGGCCGAGAGCTCCCGGCGGGTACTGTCCTGGTCAAGAAGGATTTACTTGCCAAAAGCATTCCCGGGCGTGAAGTGACAAAGAACACTATTCTGGTGTCGGATCAGGATCGAATTTTTGGGAAGAAGCTGAAATACAGTATGGACGCTGAGGAAACGATGATGTGGTCGTACGTCGATGTTCCCTTCCGGCCCGGGTCAGGATTGGCGCCCGTGATTAACAAAGGGATGCGGGCCATCTCGATTTCGATCAGCGGTGCGGCCGGAGTGAGTGGCCTGGTTCAGCCCAATGACCGTGTGGATGTAATGGGCTCATTTTCCTTTCCGTCCCGTAAAGATCCCGAGAAGACCGAATCAGTTACCCTGACGATTTTACAGGATGTCTCTATTCTGGCGACCGGGCAGACCTTGGGTAAGTCGGAATCAATTGACCGGAGCCGTTCGGCTTCCGGCTACAGCACGGTTACGGTGGAGGTGACCCCGCGTGAGGCTGAGTTGCTGGTCTTTGCCGAAAATATGCGGGGGCATCTGACGTTGGCGCTTCGCAATCCTGAAGATGTCAGCTATGAGAAGAATCTTCCTGAAGTGAACTTCAGTATGCTCGAAGAGGAAATGCCTGCTTTAAATAACTATCGCCAGCAAATTATCCGGCACAAAAGTGGTCAGTAAATAATGGCCTTAATTCCTCTGGGAAGCCTCCTAATGTATCTTGAAATCCAAAAACCTGATGGGACAAAAAAGCTCATGGAGCTTCCGCCCGGCTTTTATTCAATTGGGTCCGATGAGGAAAACAAAATTGTATTACAGGGCGCCGGGGTTTCCGGGCGGCATGTGATCGTGAGCCTCCGTAATGGATCATGCTGGGTTGAAGATCTAACTTTCGGTGAATCGCAGATTGATGGGGTTATTGTCCATGGACGTGCGGAGGTTATTGAGGGACAGGTTTTGCAGCTGGGAGGCTTTGGATTGAAATTCTTTTCCACGCGACCGGTGCCGGTGAGGGTGGAACTCCCCGCCGTATTGGTTTCGCCCGCCGCCCCCGCATCTGCTTTGAGTCCTGTGCCGGCGGCGCCTGAATCGATTGTTCATCCGCCCCCTGTGGTGTTGGGTGGGGAGCGTGATGAACGGTTGATCGCCAGACGTCAGGCTGTGAAGCAGCAAATTCATAAAGAACTTCTGGAGCGGATGGATATTAAACGGCTTACGGCGACCCAAATTGATGAGGGTGAGCTCCATCGGCGTGTATTGGAGACGGTGGAAGGGATTGTCAAGGATGTGAAGTTGCGATTGCCGTCTGATATTTCCGCGCAGGCGTTGATCAAGGAAATTTACGATGAGGCCGTTGGTCTGGGGGCGATTGAAGATCTGCTGGCGGATCCCGGTATTACGGAAATCATGGTCAACGGGCCTCACCATATCTATGTGGAACGTCGCGGACGGATTGAACTTACCGATCGTACGTTTCTGGATGAAAAGTCAGTATTAGCGGTGATCGAGCGGATTGTGGCCCCACTGGGGCGGCGGATTGATGAAAGCCAGCCGTATGTGGATGCCCGGCTGCGGGATGGTTCCCGTGTGAATGCCATCATTCATCCGCTTTCGTTGATCGGGCCCTGCCTGACCATCCGGAAATTCTCCAAGATACCCATGACCTCCGATGATCTTATCCGCTACGAGACTTGGACGCCGGAAGTGCGTGATTTTTTAAAGGCCTGTATTGAGGCCCGCAAGAACATCATTGTGTCCGGCGGGACTGGATCCGGGAAGACAACCCTGTTGAATGTTTTGAGTAGTTTTCTGCCGGCCCATGAGAGGATTCTTACGATTGAGGATGCCGCGGAGCTTCAGCTCAAGCAGACACATGTTGTGTCGCTGGAATCGAGGCCGCAAAATATCGAGGGAAAAGGAGCCGTAACGATTCGCGATCTTGTGAGGAATGCGTTACGAATGCGTCCGGACCGGATTGTGGTCGGTGAGTGCCGCGGCGGGGAAGCGCTGGATATGTTGCAGGCGATGAATACGGGCCATGACGGGTCGTTGACGACGATTCACGCCAATACTCCCCGGGATGTGATTTCACGCATGGAAACCCTGGTACTGATGTCCGGCATGGATCTTCCCATTCGCGCGATCCGTGAGCAGATTACGTCGGCGGTGGATCTCATTGTCCATGAGTCGCGGCTGAGTGACGGCTCGCGCAAGGTTGTAAATGTGACGGAGGTGGTGGGCAGTGAGGGGGAGCGTACCACCATGCAGGACATTTTTGTTTTTCAACAGACAGGGCTTAGCGCTGAGGGAAAGGTGCTTGGCCGGATAGTTCCCACGGGCGCCATTCCAACTTTTTTGGATGAGCTCAAGGCGCGCGGGGTGATGGTGGACCTCGCCATGTTTGATCCGCATCGGCAACAGGGGTAGTTTCGAAGGGGTAGTGCATGGATTCAATTTATATCTTGTGGCTGGTCCCGGGGTTATATCTGGTCTGCCTTGGCGGGCTCACCTACTTTACCCTTGATTCATTCCACTCGGCGGCGGCGGAATATGCGGCGGCCTATTCGGAGAACGCCTCCCGCCAGATGGAGGACATGTTCCTGTTCATTTCGCCCCGCCGCATTTTGGAACTCGCTGCAGCGTCGGCTGCGGTCTGTTTTCTGCTTGGTTTTCTGCTGTTTGGCGGCGTTGACGGGCAGTCTTTTCTG
>Ga0194056_10001796_pt1 | contig 11657 bp, 3 predicted proteins | sample SepL4413m_MetaG_FD_155458 | JGI IMG/M metagenome (GOLD analysis project Ga0194056, IMG submission 155458) | Anoxic zone freshwater microbial communities from boreal shield lake in IISD Experimental Lakes Area, Ontario, Canada - Sep2016-L442-13m | ecosystem: Environmental > Aquatic > Freshwater >...
GGCCGCGGTCGCGCCCGCCTCGGTCGTCACCAGTCCCGAGGTCGGTGTCACCGTGATCCCCGCCACATCGTTGTCGATGTTGGTGACCGCCACATCGGCCGCGTTCAGGCCGTTGTAGTTCGCGTCGCTGCTCGTGGCGGCGGCCGTCACGATCGTGTAGGCCACGTTGCCGTCGATGATTGGATCGTCCACGCCGGTCACGGTTGCCGTCTGCGGTATATTCCAATTGCTCGACGTGAAGATCAGGCTTGCCGGCCGGACCATTCCTTCGGTGGTGTCGCTCGAAGACAGGCCGATTGCGACGCTCGCCGCGGGCTGCGTATTGAGCTTCACGGTAAAGGCCGCGGTCGCGCCCGCCTCGGTCGTCACCAGTCCCGAGGTCGGACTAACCGTGATCCCCGCCACATCGTTGTCGGTATTGGTGACCGCCACATCGACCGCGTTCAGGCCGTTGTAGTTCGCGTCGCTGCTCGTGGCGGCAGACGTCACAATCGTGTAGGCCACGTTGCCGTCCACGATGAGATCGTCCACGCCGGTCACGGTCACCGTCTGCGGCATATTCCAGTTGATCGTCGTGAAGGTAAGGCTTGCTGGCAAGACGGTTCCCTCGGTGGTGTCGCTGGACAACAGGCCGATTGTGACGTTGGCCGCGGGTTGCGTGTTGAGTTTCACGGTAAAGGTATCCTTCCCGCCCGCCTCCGTTGTCACCAGTCCCGAGGTCGGACTAACCGTGATCCCCGCCACGTCGTTGTCGGTGTTGGTGACCGCAACATCGGCCGCGTTCAGACCGCTGTAGTTCGCGTCGCTGCTCGTGGCGGCGGCCGTCACGATCGTGTAGGCCACGTTGCCGTCCACGACAAAGTCGTCCACGCCGGTCACGGTTACCGTCTGCGGCGTATTCCAGTTGATCGTCGTGAAGGTAAGGCTTGCCGGCAAGACGGTTCCTTCGGTGGTATCGTTGGACGACAGGCCGATCGTCACGTCGTCCGCGGGCTGCGTGTTGAGCTTCACGGTAAAGGTCGCCGTCCCACCCGCCTCCGTTGTCACCAGTCCCGAGGTCGGTGTCACCGTGATCCCCGCCACATCGTTGTCGGTGTTGGTGACCGCAACATCGGCCGCGTTCAGGCCGTTGTAGTTTACGTCGGTACTCGTGGCGGCAGACGTCACAATCGTGTAGGCCACGTTGCCGTCCACGATGAGATCGTCCACGCCGGTCACGGTCACCGTTTGCGGTATATTCCAATAGCTCGCCGTGAAAGTCAGGCTTGCCGGCGAGACCGTTCCCTCGGTGGTGTCGCTGGACAATAGGCCGATTGTGACGTTGGCCGTGGGTTGCGTGTTGAGTTTCACGGTAAAGGTCGCGGTCCCGCCCGCCTCGGTCGTCACGAGCCCCGAGGTCGGTGACACCGTGATCCCCGCCATGTCGTTGTCGGTGTTGGTGGCCGTCACATCGTCCGCGTTCAGGCCGCTATAGTTCGCATCGTTGCTCAAGGCGGGGGCCGTTACGATCGTGTAGGCCACGTTGCCGTCCACGACAAAGTCGTCCACGCCGGTCACGATTACCGTCTGCGGCGTATCCCAGTTGATCGCCGTGAAGGTCAGGCTTGCCGTTGCCAATGGGACCGTTCCTTCCGTCGAGACCGTTCCCTCGGTCGGGTCGCTGGACGACAGACCGAGGGTCACATTGTCCGTGGGCTGCATGTTGAGTTTTACAGTAAAGGTCGCCGTCTTGCCCGCCTCGCTCGTTACCAACCCCGAGGTCGGACTGACGATAATCCCCGCGCCTTTGTTGATGGCCGCCACATCATCCGCGTTCATGCCGTTGTAGCTCAAGTCCGTACTCGTGGCTGGGTCCGTCACGATCGTGTAGGCCACGTTGCCGTCCACCAACAGTTCGTGTACTCCCGTCACCGTCACCGTCTGCGGCTTATTCCAGTTGAGCGCCGTGAAGGTAAGGCTTGCCGTCGAGACCGTCCCCTCGGTTGTGTCGCTGGACAACAGGCCGATCGTCACGTCGTCCGCGGGCTGCGTGTTGAGCTTCAGGGTAAAGGTCGCGGTCCCGCCCGCCTCGGTTGTCACCAGCCCCGAGGTCGGAGTCACGATGATCCCCGCCACGTCGTTGTCGTTGTTGGTGACCACCACATCGGCCACGTTTAGGCCATTGTAGTGCGCGTCCTTGCTCATGGCGGCAGACGTCACAATCATGTAGGCCACGTTGCCGTCCACGATGAGATCGTCCACGCCGGTTACGGTCACCGTCTGCGGTATATTCCAATAGCTCGCCGTGAAAGTCAGGCTTGCCGGCGAGACCGTTCCCTCGGTGGTGTCGCTGGACAACAGGCCGATCGTCACGTCGTCCGCGGGCTGCGTGTTGAGCTTCAGGGTAAAGGTCGCGGTTCCGCCCGCCTCGGTCGTCACGAGAACCAAGTTCGGTGACACCAAGTTCGGAGTCACCGTAATCCCCGCAACGTCGTTGTCGTTGTTGGTGACCGCTACGTCGTCCGGGTTCCGACCATTGTAGTGCGCATCGCTGCTCATGGCGGCAGACGTCACAATCGTGTAGGCCACGTTGCCGTCCGCGATTAGATCGTCCACGCCCGTCACGATTGCCGTCTGCGGTGTATACCAATTGCTCGACGTGAAGGTCAGTCTTGCCGGCAATACCGTCCCTTCCGTCAGATCGCTAGACGACAGGATGATCGTGACATTGGCCGTGGGTTCCGAGTTGAGCTTCACGGTAAAGGTCGCGGTCCCGCCTGCCTCGGTCGTCACGAGCCCTGAGTTCGGTGTCACCGTGATCCCCGCCACGTCGGTGTCGGTATTGGTGACCGACACGTCGGCGCGGGTCAGTCCACTATAGTTCGCGTCGGTGCTCAATGCGGGGGCCATCACGATCGTGTAGGCAATGTTACCATCCATGACAAAGTCGTTCACGCCTGTCACCGTCACCGTCCGCGGCGTATTCCAGTCGCCGTCGCTCGATTTAAAGGTCAGGCTTGCCGGCGAGACCGTCCCCTCGGTCAGGTCGCTGGACGACAGACCGAGGGTCACGTCGGCCGTGGGCTGCGAGTTGAGCGTCACGGTAAAGGTTGCCGTCCCGCCCGCCCCGGTCTTCGTGGGATACGTGGGCGACGTCACGGCCGGTTCCGTCGTCACCAGCCCCGAGGTCGGGCTAACGATGATCCCCGCAACGTCGTTGTCGTTGTTGGTGACCGCCACGTCGGCCACATTCGCACCGCTGTATTTCAAGTCCGTGCTGGTGGCGGCGGCCGTCACGATCGTATAGGCCACGTTGCCGTCGATGATTGGATCGTCCACGCCGGTCACGGTTGCCGTCTGCGGTATATTCCAGTTGCTCGCCGTGAAGGTCAGGCTCGTCGGCAAGATCGTTCCCTCGGTCGTGTCGCTGGACGACAGGCCGATCGTGACGTTAGCCACGGGTCGCGTGTTGAGCGTCACGGTAAAGGTCGCGGTTCCACCCGCCTCGGTCGTCACCAACCCCGAGGTCGGGCTGACGAGGATCCCCGCGCCTGTGTTGACGACCGCCACATCGGCCGCATTCATGCCTTTGTAGTTCAAGTCCGTACTCGTGGCGGGGGCCGTCACGATCGTGTAGGGCACGCTTCCATCCGCAATCGGTTCGTTTACTCCTGTCACCTTCACGGTCTGCGGTATATTCCAATTGCTCGACGTGAAGGTCAGGCTCGCCAAGGAGACCGTTCCCTCGGTCGTGTCGCTGGACGACAGGCCGATCATCACGTTGGCCGCAGGTTGCATGTTGAGCTTCACGGTAAAGGTTGCCGTCCCGCCCGCCTCGGTCGTCACCAGTCCCGAGGTCGGGCTGACGATAATCCCCGCGACTTTGTTGATGACCGCCACGTCGGCCGCGTCCATGCCATTGTAGTTCGCGTCGGTACTGGTGGCTGGGTCCGTCACGATCGTGTAGGCCACGTTGCCATCCGCCAACAGTTCGTGTACTCCCGTCACCGTCACCGTCTGCGGCTTATTCCAGTTGAGCGCCGTGAAGGTCAGGCTCGCCGGCAAGACCGTTCCCTCGGTCGTGTCGCTGGACGACAGGCCGATCGTGACGTCGTCCGTTGGCTGCGTGTCGAGTTTTACGGTAAAGGTTGCTGGCCCGCCCGCTTCGGTCGTCACCAGTCCCGAGGTCGGCGTCACCGTGATCCCCGCCACGTCGTTGTCGGTGTTGGTGACCGCCACATCGTCCGCATTCATGCCGTTGTAGCTCAAGTCCGTACTCGTGGCGGGGGCCGTCACGATCGTGTAGGCCACGTTGCCGTCCATAATCTGGTCATCGACTCCCGTCACCGTCACCGTCTGCGGCTTATCCCAATTGCTCGACGTGAAGGTCAGACTCGCCGGCAAGACCGTTCCCTCGGTCAGGTCGTCGGAGGACAGCCCGATCATGACGTCGTCCGTAGGTTGTGTGTTGAGCTTCACGGTAAAGGTTGCCATCCCGCCCGCCTCGGTCGTCACCAGTCCCGAGGTCGGACTAACGATGATCTTCACGACTTTGTTGATGACACTCACGTCGGCCGCGTTCTTGCCGTTATAGTTCAAGTCGGCGCTGGCGGCGGGGGCCGTCACGATCGTGTAGGCCGCGTCGCCGTCCGCAATAAGATCGTCCACTCCCGTCACCGTCACCGTCTGCGGTATATTCCAGGTGCTCGCCGTGAAGGTCAGGCTCGCCAGCGAGACGGTTCCCTCGGTCGTTTTGCTGGACGACAGGCCGATGGTGACGTCGGCCGTAGGCTGCGAGTTGAGGTTTACGGTAAAGGTTGCGGTCCCGCCAGCCTCGGTCGTCACCAGACCCAAGTTCGGTGTCACCAAGTTCGGTGTCACCGTGATTCCCGCCACGTCGTTGTCGGTGTTGGTGACCGCCACGTCGGCCGCGCTCATGCCGTCATAGTTTGGGTCGTTGCTCGTGGCGGCGGCCGTCACGATCGTGTAGGCCACGTTGCCGTCCATGACCAAGTCGTCCACGCCGGTCACCGTCACCGTCTGCGGCTTATCCCAGTTGCTCGGTGTGAAGGTCAGGCTTGCCGGCGAGACCGTTCCCTCGGTCGTTTTGCTGGACGAAAGACCGATGGTCACGTCGTCCGTGGGCTGCACGTTGAGTTTTACGGTAAAGGTCGCCGTCTTACCCGCCTCGCTCGTTACCAGCCCCGAGGTCGGACTGACGACCACGAGTTCACTGCCCGGCACCTGCACTCCCCATAATTCGGTGCCGTGTGTGCTATCGTTGGCGGTGAAGTACAGCGTGTCGCCCACCTGCGTTAGGTAGTCGGGACGAACCCCAGAAAAACCAAAATCTTTCACCGTCTGGGTTGTGCCTTTGTCTGTCGGGTCATACCGATAAAGTTTCTCATTATTGCCAAAATAGAGCATGCCGCCAAAAGCATGCACACTCGTCGCGGATTCGGGATAGGGGGTCGGCTGACCAGCGGGTTGCACAATTTTTGTTACCGGATCGTACTGCCAAAGCGACATGTTGTTGCTGCTGTCGCCACTGGCCGTAAAGTACAACTTCCCGCCCAAACTAGTCGAGTAGCTCGGAGAGGAACTAGCCGCACCCATGTTGATATCTTCAAATAGGCTCGCCGTGCTCGTCGCCGGATCATACTTCCAAAGCTCCGTTCCTCGATTTAGTTCAGTGGCAGAAAAGTAGAGGATGCCGTTGAGTCCCGTCATGTAGGAGGGATTAGAACTGCCGACGAAACCCGGACCCTCTGGATTGATATTTGCCTTCAAAGCGGCCGAACCCGTGGCCGGATCATAGGCCCAAAGCTCATTGCCCGTGGAACCGTCATTCGCCGAGAAGAACAATTTTCCATCGAAAACCATCAACGGTGACGTGGGATAAACACCCGCGATCTCCTGGATCACGTCCGTCGCCGGGGTATACGTCCACCATTTCGCATCGGCCGTAAAATAAAGTACGTCTTTGTAGTTAAACAGGCCGGCAGGGTTCGAGTCCAACTGGCCGGGGTTAATATCCCTCACCAGTTCCGGTTTACCCTTCGCAGGTGCCGTCGCCGGGGTGTATTTCCACAATTCCTGTCCATGATCCATCTCGTACGCACTGAAGTAGACAATCCCGTTGATGCTCGCTAGGTCATGCGTGTTTGAAGTTAGTAATCCGGGGCGGATATCCGCCACCTGTTCCGTCACTTTCGTCGCCGGGTCGTACTTCCAAAGCTCACGACCAAGAGTTCCATTGTCCGCCGAGAAATACAACACCCCGTTCACATTGATCATGTCTATCGGGTTGGAACTGCCGGCTGCTGTGCCTTTGCTTGGGTCTGCGACGACCGGGTTGATATCGGCGACGAGGAAAGGCGAGGGAATCGCCGAGAGCAGCCGCCGATCTTCCAGCGACTCGTATCGCAGCCTGCGCTGAAAGGCTTCTCGCCGGGCAGGTTGGGTGCGTGATTTCGACGGAGTGCGATAGCTACGCGAGTTTTTAGCGGCTTTAGACATGACGAAACTCCTCATTCCTTATCCACGAAGAAGGCGAAATGTTCACGGAAGGACTAGACATTACAGCCATCATAACCAGCGCAACAGGTCTCGTCAACATTTTTCTCGTCAACATTTTTATGTCAACCCCACCGATAATTTTGAAAATAATTCCATGCGGGGGTGCGTGTGGTTGTTCACCATTCGAGGGGAGCGTGCTACGTAGAACGGAATTCATTCCGTATTTCCAGAATGATTGGCCACGGATGAAACACGGAAAAAAACACGGATAAGAGGGGTGCGGAAAGTAGGGTGGGGAGAGCGCAGCGAGCCCCATCATTTTGGCCACGGATGGAACTTTCTGTCGAAAGAAGGGCGTGGAATAAAGGGCGACGGGAATAAAGGGCGCGTTGACAGCCCGCCGATTGGGGAGTAGACTCGACGGGCATGGATCATGACCGCCTTTTCAAAGAGTTGCTGACGACGTTTTTTGTGGACTTCCTGGAAGTCTTCTGTCCAGAGTTGGCGAAATACCTAGATGCCGACTCGCTGGAGTTCCTCGATAAGGAGGTCTTCACGGACGTCACCCAGGGAGAGCGTCACGAGGTCGACCTGGTGGCAAAAGCACGGTTTCGCGGAAAGCCGCTGGGCTTTCTGGTTCACGTCGAAGCGCAGGCTCGGCAGCAGGACATCTTCCCGCAGCGGATGTTTACCTACTTCGCCCGATTTCATGAGAAGTACGACCTGCCCGTCTACCCGATTGCGGTGTTTTCTTTTCAGACCCCCAAGGAACAGGAGCCTGACGAGTATCGTATTGATTTTCCGGACTTGGCTGTGTTGTCATTCCGGTATCGGGTGGTGCAACTGAACCAACTGGCGTGGCAGGACTTTGAGCAACGGACCAGCCCGATCCTTGCGGCGTTGATGGCGAATATGCAAAGGGGACCGAAAGAGGCGGCTCGGGTCAAGTTGGCCTGTTTACGAATGTTGGCCAAGTTGCAACTCGATCCTGCGCGACGAGAATTGATCTCCGGGTTTGTCGATTCGTATCTGGAGCTTACAATAAAAGAAGAGGAACAACTCGGGGAGGAGTTACAGGAACTTCACCCCCAGGAAAAGGAGAGTGTAATGGAAATCGTGACAAGTTGGATGAAAAGAGGTTTAGAGCAGGGACGACAGGAGGGACGACAGGAGGGGTTGGCTCACGAGCGCAAGTTGGTGCTGCGCCTGCTCCGGAAGCTACTGGATGATCTTGATCCAGCAGCGGAAGAGCAGATCGAACTCCTATCGGCCGATCGCCTCGATCAACTCGGCGAAGCCCTGCTCGATTTCAACTCGACTGCTGATCTGGTCGCCTGGCTGCGATCGCAGGGAAGGAATGGGAATTGAAATTGAAGGGAAAAAGGGGAGAAGGGGGGAAACGATTTAGAATCTATCTCAAAACACTCTCGAAGAACCACGAAACACACAAATGACACGAAAGAGAACGAAGTACAACTGCCTTTTTTCGTCTGTTTTGTGTCTTTTGTGGTTCTCTTTGAGTTCTGAGATGGATTCTTAGTCTGGCCGCTTGCGGTTTCGGTGGCTCAGTCAGAGACCGGCCACAACTGATTTTAATTATCCGCGAAAGAGCGCAGGGAACGCGAAAGAAACACTCTTTTGCGCTCCCTGCGCTCTTTCGCGGATAAAAAAAGAAGAGAGATGGCAGGAAAACTTCGACTGCAGGTCCCTTCATTTCCCTACGCCAACAGCGTTGTATCCGCTTTACGCCAAAGGTGTTGTGCCCTTCCTACGCCAACGGCGTTATGTCCTCTAGCCCAGGGTTGTCGCGCAGCGACTACCCTGGGAAACGGCATCCGCGAAACCTTTCCTACGTCAACGGCGTTGCGTCCCCTTCATTTTTCCGCGATCCAATCCTTCGTGCCGTCCCGAGGACACAACCCCGTTGGGGTAGGGGCTTGTTGATTCCTGTTCCTGGGGTAGCCGCTGTGCGGCAACCCCGGGCTAGCGGACAGAACCCCTTCGGGGTAGGGCCGGTTCGGCGCGGGGGGCCGATTCGGCGCGGGTCTCCTGACCCCGCCGAAAGGTTCGACCGAAGGTCTCCCGGCGGCAGGGACAGAGGGTAGGCCACAACAGGGGTGTCTACGATCCCAGCCACCTACCTGCACGCAACTGGGCCAGCAACTCGACGTCGTTGATTACTTCAATACCACGGATCCGACAGTATTCCGTTACCGTGCCATGGTGCAGGTGACGATCCCGAGTACGATGCGCATCAGCCGTGATGTGGTCGGATTTGCTGCATCGCTTCGTCCAATGCCGCGTCCGCCTCTTCGGGTGTGATGTCGTGAGTTTTTGCGTAGTCGTCAATCTTCGCAAAAGTCTGTTGCAGACTTACCCGGGCTGCGTCGCGCACCGCCCTGATCGGCGCAGCGTTCGGCGTATAGGCCATAATGAACACCTGCTGGTCGATGTCGAGGCTCCGTCCTAACAGGGCCTCGATCGCCTGCCTCTTCGCAGCCGGCATGTCGTTCACGTTGTAGTCGATCATCAATTCCATACACGAAGTATACCACGGTCGAACAGTTCTTACCAGCGAGAAATGGTTCACGTACCCCGAATGGGCATTAGCTCTATCTGCGAAGGGCAGGGATTTCGGCTCGACATGTGCTGCTCCCCGGTCGCATTTAACGCAGGTCGTCGTGTTCGTCTCCCGACCCCGCCGAAAGGTTCGACCGAAGGTCTCCCGGCGGCTGAGAGACCTTTGGTCGGTGGGGTGGCTCGGTCAGGAGACCGGCCATAACCGAGGTCAGGAGACCGGCCACAACGGATTTTAATTATCCGCGAAAGAGCACAGGGAACGCGAAAGAAACACTCTTTTGCGCTCTTTCGCGGATAAAAGAAGAGAGATGGCCGAAAAGCCCGACCGCAGATCCCTTCATTTCCTTACGCCAACGGCGTTACGTCCGCTAGCCCAAGTGAATTTCGCAGTTCTCTGTGGAAAATCCTTGCAAGTTGGGATCAGTCCAATCATCATGGATTGGCGGTCTAGGTAAAGTGCATGGCTTGCGATACATGAACGAATCCTGACATTTTTCGCGAATCGTTTGACATTTCAGTAGCAATCTGGTTTGATATATACAACAACTGGCGCGAGGTAGCTAGCCGAGGCAAGGCGGGGGCTGCACGCAGCCAGTACAAGGGGATCTTAAAAGATGTCGTCGTTTCATACCGGTTGGAAGCGATTGCAGTCGCTTTCTGGGCTGTTCGGCAAGCGGAAGAAGGACAAGCGATCTCATTCAAAAAAGGCTCAGGAGCGAACCGGGCGACGCCTGGTTTTTGATCCCCTGGAAGAACGAAAACTCCTGTCGATCAGTCCCGTGAACGTGCTCGACACGCTCGTGACTCAGCAGGTGAGTACGAGTCAGACGACGCTCGCGGGCCAATCGGTTGCGACCGATCACCATGGCGATTTCGTGGTCACCTGGACGCGCAATGAAACGGTCTATGGGCAAGACTTAGCCCATAGCTCAGCCAATACGACTTTGGCGGCCGGTGCCCCAATTGCAACCACGGGTCCAACGACGATCACCGTGGCTTCGGGCGTGAATGCTCCTGTCTCCTCGGTACCGTTCGTTCCATTCTATATCGCGGTGGACGGCGAGAACATGTTGGTGTCCGCCGTTGGAGGCGTAGGGAAAACCACGTGGACCGTCGCCGCCCGAGGTCTCGGGGGGACGACCGCGACGACGCACAGTGCCTTGATTGCCGGCACCTTGCAGCCTACCCCCGTACAGATCGTTACGCCAGCGTCGGATTCCAATATCTACGCCCGTTATTTCACCGACGAGGTCCAGCGTCTCACGATCCCCGCGGATGTTTTGACGGATACGGATCCGACGCAATACGCAACTTTTGCGATGGCTTATGGCGGCAATGAAATCCAGCAGATTTCCATTACGCCGACCGCGCCGCCAGCGATGTCTTTTTTCGGGCAGTCAAGCATCTCGGGAACATTCCGGCTTACCTATACCGATAGCGCGAACGGGACCCATACGACGGCCCCCATCAGCTTCAGCGAGACCAATTACAGCAGCCTCAACCCGACTCTCAATCCGGCGAATCTAATCCAAACGCAGTTGCGGGCATTGGCCACCGCTAGTCCATTATTGTGCGGCGACCTGGCCGACGTGCAGGTCAAGGCGACCGATCCGCACACCTATCAGATTCTCTTTGGCACTGCGTCCGGCGGGAGGTCTCAGAGCACCAACGGCACGAGCCGATTGGCCATCACCTCGCCCGCGTTCACGACGGGATACCTCCCGGCGATCGCGGTTTCCGTGGTTCGGCAGCCGACCGCGGTCAAGTTCCCCTTCGGGAATATTCCCATTTCGCCGACCGACGCGAGCAAGACGGCTTCGGCGATCCAGCAGGCTTTTGAACAGACTTCGACGACGTTTCCCATTGGGCCGGTCACCGTGCCGATGCCGCTCACGGCTCCTTTGACCATAACGACCGCGGTGCCAAGTGTTTTGGTGCAGCCCCACCCCATCACCGATGTTCACGACCCCGAGTACGATCCCCAAGGTTTGAGGCACTTTGACATTACTTTTACGGGGGACGTGGGCAAAGCGCAGACCCCCGCTTTGTCGATCACGGCGATTAGCTACGACGATACGGGCCTCCCATACCTGGGTCCCGTAACGCCGGTAAAGATCATCAAGATGACGGGGGACGAATTCCGCGTCAATCCGCCCGAGCCGCAAGACCCGTTCTCGCCGATACCGAGCGTCACCGCCCAGACGGCCCCGGCCGTAGCGATGGACGATGACGGATCGTTCGTAATCGCCTGGCAGAGCGCGGTTCCCAACTCGGTAAACTACGGCAGCGTCACCGATATTTTCGCCAGAAGGTTCGCGCCGGTTGGAGAGGTCAGCGATCCCTCCTCGGTTCCGGGCATGGTTGCGTCTCCGGCGGGCACTTATAAGACCGAGGTTCGCGCCTTGGTTGCGCCCGGCAATCAATCGCAAATGCTGACTTTCACCCTCAATCCCTCGTTGCAGCCGGCAAGCCCTCAATTTGAGCTCAAGATCGGCACCGTGACGACGGCCTCCATTCCTTTCACCGTCAGCGACCTGAGCACAACGGCGGCGGCGATTCGGACCGCGCTGGTTGCCGCC
>Ga0194056_10001798_pt1 | contig 11650 bp, 8 predicted proteins | sample SepL4413m_MetaG_FD_155458 | JGI IMG/M metagenome (GOLD analysis project Ga0194056, IMG submission 155458) | Anoxic zone freshwater microbial communities from boreal shield lake in IISD Experimental Lakes Area, Ontario, Canada - Sep2016-L442-13m | ecosystem: Environmental > Aquatic > Freshwater >...
ATGTGGATCATGGCAAGACAACTTTGACTGACGCAATTATGCGTCAAACAGGCATGGTGGAAGAAGGCATTAGTATGGACAACAACGCACTGGAACAAGAACGCGGAATCACGATTTATGCTAAAAACACCTCCATCAACTATCGCGACACCAAAATCAACATCGTGGACACCCCTGGACATGCCGACTTTGGCTCCGAGGTGGAACGCGTGCTTCGTTCAATTGACAGCGTGCTGTTGGTGGTGGATGCGCAAGAAGGTCCGATGCCTCAAACGCGCTTTGTGCTCAAAAAATCTTTGGAATTGGGACTTAAGCCAATTGTCGTGATCAATAAAATTGACAAACCGGCGGCAGACCCTGATTTGGTGCAAGAACAAGTGTATGAACTCTTCATGGATTTGGGTGCTAGTGATGAACAACTGAATTTTACAACTGTTTATGCTATTGGTCGCCAAGGAATTGCCAAGGAGCATTTGACTGATGAGTCTGACAACTTGGAACCTTTGCTGGATATGATTTTGCTCAAGGTGCACGCTGCCAAAGCTGACAAAGATGCGCAATTGCGCATGCAGCCGTTTAATCTGGGTTATGACAACTTTTTGGGTCGCTTGGCAGTTGGTCGCATTCACGAAGGCACGATCAAGGCAGGCGCAACTTATGTGTTGAAAAAAACCGATGGCACCTTGGAAAAATCTCGCGTGACCAAACTTTACAATTTCAAAGGCACGGTGCGCGAAGAAGTTGCGGAAGCTTATGCTGGCGACATTGTGATGGTGGCCGGTTTTCCAAAGATTGATATTGGCGAAACGATTTGTGAAAGTGAGGTACAAGAATCTTTGCCAGCTATTACAATTGATGAGCCAACCATTTCGCTTCGCTTTTTGGTCAATGATTCGCCGTTTGCTGGGCGGGAGGGAAAATTTGTGACGAGCAAGCAAATTCACGAACGCTTGGAAAAAGAATTGGAAGTGAATGTGGGACTCAAGATTGATTTTTCAACCTCGGAATATTACACTGTCTTTGGTCGTGGAGAATTGCACATTGCAGTGCTGTTGGAAAATATGCGTCGCGAGGGTTATGAAATGCAAGTTTCACAGCCTCATGTTATTATCAAAGACATTGACGGCGTGAAAAGCGAACCTTTTGAAGAAGTGACCGTGGATGTGCCAAGCGAATTGGCTGGCACAATCATTGAAACACTGGGCAAACGCAAAGGCATCATGAGTGATATGCAGGTGCATGGCAGTCAGACCAGACTTTTGTTTGAAGCGCCAACCCGCGGGATGCTTGGCTATCGCGGACAATTTGTGGTGGACACCAAAGGTGAAGGAATTATGTCCTCACGCGTGGTTGGGTTCAAGCCATTCGTCGGTGACATCAAGAAACGCGAAGTTGGCTCCATGATTTCCAATGGCACTGGCAAAGCACTTGGTTTTTCTTTGGCAAATTTGCAAGATCGCGGCGTGCTTTATATTGGAGCAGCGACGGAAGTTTATGAAGGTCAAGTGATTGGCAATGTTTCCAAGGGCGATGAAATGACGGTCAACCCACTGAAAGGCAAGCAACTTTCCAATATGCGTTCTTCAGGAACGGATGAAGCGATTCATTTGATTCCACCGTTTACGCTTTCTATTGAACGCGGTTTGGAAATTATCAATGACGATGAATATTTGGAGGTTACTCCTCAATCCGTGCGTCTGCGCAAGCAAGCACTGAAAGAAGGAGACCGCTTGAAAGCAGGCAGAAAGAGCAAATAGTAACCAGCAATCAGCAACCAGCCTGCCTCGTCGGCAGACAGGTAATCGGTAGCTGATAGTTTTAAAAAAAGAGATTGCAAATGCTGGCAGATGCGAGAATTTGCAATGTTTTTTGTGGTTGAAAAAAATGCCTTTCTGAGCCAAAGTTGACGGTTTTTGGTTATAATGATAAAATATCATTATAACAAGTTAAAAACAAACATATGGCAAAAGAATTTTTGGCAACCCAGGATTATCGCACCCTTATCACGCAAATCAAGCAAAGCATCCAACAAGCCCGAAGCAGAGCGATTCGAAGCGTGAACAGCGAATTGGTTGGACTATACTACAAAATTGGGAAACAAATTGTCCAAAAACAGGAAAATTCCAATTGGGGTGAAGATTTGATTGGACAAATTGAAATAGATCTCAAGCTTGCATTTCCTGACTTGAGCGGATTTTCACGCAGAAATCTGAACTACATGCGCAAGCTTTACATTTTTTTCGGTGGCGTTGAAAAAGTGCCACAGCTTGTGGCACAAATTCCCTGGGGTCATATTCGGCTTATTTTGGACAAGATAAAAAATTATGCGGAGGCGGAATTTTATGTCAGAAAAACCATTGAAAATTCTTGGTCGCGAGTTATGCTGGATCATCAAATTGACTTAAGGCTGTTTCAGCGACAAGGAAAAATTATCAGCAATTTCAAGGCAACAGTAGAAGCTCAAGAAGTCGCCTTGATTCAGGAGGCTTTTAAAGAAAGTTATGTTTTGGATTTTCTCGGATTAGACGCAGAATCAAAAGAGCGAGATTTGGAGCAAGCGTTGATTGAAAATATGACAAATTTTATGCTGGAGCTTGGCAAAGGCTTTGCTTTTGCAGGAAAACAATTCAAACTCACCGTCGGTGGGCAAGAGTTCTTTGTGGATCTGCTTTTTTATAATTATCTTTTGAATAGGTTCGTGGTGGTAGAATTGAAAACTACTGAATTTAAACCGGAATATGTTGGTCAGTTGGGATTTTATCTAACAGCGATTGATCGGGATGTGAAAAATCAGCAAGATGGCGAAACAATCGGACTGCTGATTTGTAAAAACAAGAATAACACTGTGGTGGAATATGCCTTGGCTGGCAATGGCAAACCAGCTGGCGTAGCACAATATCAGCTCTTTGCTGATCTTCCAGCTGAAGTTCAAAAATATTTGCCAACTGAGGATGAACTAAGCCTTTTGTGAAAAATTGCCGGTTGATTTTGTGAGTTTTTTTGGTGGTAGCCTTAAGGTGGAAAAATATTTTTTTCGGCTACGGCTTATCAACATCCATATTTCAAATTTGATGCCCAAAAGAAGGATGATTGAAACTTTCAGTTTCGGCGGGTGGTCTTGACAATCGTCCAATTATCGTCTATACTAAGTCTATAAGTGATAAACATAAAAAGCTATGTTTGAGCCAAAATATTCCATAACTAACAAGCTTCTAGGCAATATAAAAAGAATTGCCGAAATAGTGACAAAGCTCAACAGCCACAAATTGTCAAAGGTGGTGCTTTTGGAAATGGAAAAGCGGGCGCGTGAAATTTCAGCTTACTGCTCAACTAGCATCGAAGGCAATCCTTTGCCCCTGACAGATGTCAAAAGAATTCTCAAAAATAAACCAGCGCACATTCGCGATTCCGAAAAAGAAGTTCTCAACTACAACAGTGCTTTGCTTGATTTGGAGAAAGGCATCAAATCAAAGGAAATTTTCCTAGAGATAAGTTTTTTGGAAAATATCCAAAAAACAGTCACGGCAGGGATAATTGGAAAATACAATTGGGGTCATCTTCGCAGAGAACCGGTTTTCGTCAATAGTCCCACACTTAGAAAAACAATTTATTGGCCACCTGATCAGCAAGATGTTGTGCCAATGTTGCAGGAACTTTTTGTTTTTTTGAAAAAAAATCAGCACGAAATTGATCCTTTGATTTTGGCGGGAATTTTTCACAAACAATTTGTGATCATTCATCCCTTCGTTGATGGCAATGGTCGCACCGCTCGCTTGGCGACCAAGGTTTTGCTGGCAAAAATGGGAATCAACACCTTCAATTTGTTTAGTTTTGAAAATTATTATAATCATAATGTTACCAAATATTTTGAGCAAGTTGGCTTGATTGGAAATTATTATGAAATTCAAAATGAAATTGATTTCACAGCTTGGTTGGAATATTTTACGGATGGAATTATTGATGAACTTTTGAGAGTGGAAAAAGAATTGGAAAAAGAAATTGCCAGCCCTGGCAATTCATTGAAAGAATATCATCAGAAAATAATTTCCTTCATCAAAAAGAATGGCTTTGTCGCCGACAGGGATTATGCGAAATTGACCGAGCGTGCCAAGCCAACTCGGAATTTGGATTTTCGAAAACTTATCGACCTTGGCATCATCATTAAAGTCGGCAAAGGCAGAGCGACTTATTATAAATTCAAATAATACGAAATCAAATAAATTCCTTGTATGTCATTCCCTTGAAAAAGGGGGTTCTTCAGGAAATGTTGTGGGTAAATAAATCTAGGTAGCGGGAAAGCATTGAAAGTCCTATTCGTCGCTATGCATAGCCATTTCAAGATTGGTGGGGGCGAAGTCTCCACTGTTAGCTTCTCTTTGGAAAAGGCTTCCACTAGCGTTTCTGTACTAATGGCATCAATTTTTCTTGCAGTCAATGGTTTTAATGTTAAATGGCTAGAATAAGCCAAACTAACAATCAATGACTATTTTCCAAGATTTGTCTACCCATACAAATGTCTGAAGAACCGAAATTTTTTGTAAAAGAATTGATTGAGGCAATTGAAAAAAATAAGCCTAATCACAAATTCTGCGATCTTCAAGTTGCTGCAGAGAATCTCGAAATTATTGAGAAATACAAAGTTTAATTTTTTTCTCGCTAGTTTGACTCTCCAGTCGGTTCAATGTTCTTGATCTACCTGTCCACCCTTGGAGGAAATTAAAATAGTTCTAAATTTTAAAACAAGAACAATTCAATTGCCGTCGGAAACCTTGAACTAATAATAAGTGCAGACAGTGTCTGCATAATCTTTTCTTCTGCATCGCAACCACTAGAATCCGAACATTGCAATCATAACCATATGGACAGAATTGCAATGTTTTTTGTGATTGAAAAAGTTGCCTTTTTGAGCCAGATTTGACGGGTTTTGGTTATGATGATAAAATATCATCATAACAAGTTAAAAATAAACATATGGCAAAAAATCTTTTCGAAAGTATTAAAAGAGTTAATGAATATCAGAGCGAGTTTTGGTCGGCAAGAGAGCTGGCGAAAGCTTTAGAATATTTGGATTATCGAAATTTTTTGGTTGTAATAGAAAAAACTAAGGAATCCTGTAAAAATAGTGATGAAGTTATCCACAACCATTTTGTTGATGCCAGCGAAATGGTTAAAATTGGCTCTGGAGCAGAAAGAAAGATTGATACGATGTATTTATCTCGCTATGCTTGTTATTTGATCGTGCAAAATGCTGATCCCTCAAAAAAAGTGGTCGCACTTGGTCAGACATATTTTGCCATTCAAACTAGAAGACAGGAGCAAATGGATCAATTGATCGAAGATAGCAAGCGTTTGAATTTGCGGGGCGAAATTAAAAAGCACAATATTTCATTGGCTGAGGCTGCTGAAAATGCGGGCGTGAAGAATTATGGAAAATTTCAGAATTATGGTTACAAGGGTTTATACGGTGGGCTGGATGCTAATGATATTCATAATAGAAAAGGCTTGAAGAAATCTCAAAAAATTCTTGACCATATGGGCAGTGAAGAGTTGGCTGCCAATTTGTTTCGTGCTACGCAAGCAGATGCAAAATTGCGTAGAGAAAAAATCCAAGGAGAAATGAATGCGAATCTGACTCATTATGCAGTTGGGCAAAAGGTTCGCAAGACAATTGAAGAACTCGGAGGAACAATGCCAGAAGAGTTGGCAACTGCTGATGGAATTGACAAGGCAAAAAAGAGAATTGAGAAAAATGAAATTCCCAAAATTGTCGGTTGATTTTGCCTGTCTTTGGAGGAAAACGCAATAGTCCTGAATCTGTAAGAACAATCCAGCTGCCGTCGGAGACATTGAACTGACAACTGAAAAAACAAAAATCCAAACATTGCAATCATATGCATATGGACAAAATTGCAATGTTTTTTGTTTTCAGATTAGGTTCATGGGAGCCACATAATAAGGACATAGTATTTTTTTATCCAGTAGTCTCTTTTGTTGATGGCTTTGCAATGTTTTTTGTGGTTGGAAAAGTTGCCTTTGCTGCGCAGATTATTTGTGGTCAGATGATTATTGTAGTAGAATTTAACTATGTTTGATCCAAATTTCAATCAACATTTGCAAGATTTTGGTGGCTTGATTCAGTTTTTGAAAAGCTGGTCTTATGCTGGGATTTTTTTGCTTTCCATTATTGCTAGCTATGTGCTGCCAATTCCGGAAGCAATTTTTTTGCTGTTGGTGGGTTTTGTGGCCAGAAAAAGTGGTTTGAATATTGTCGCTGTGGTGGCACTTTCAACAGCGGGAATTATGCTGGGAGACAATTTGCTTTATCGTTTGAGTTTTTTCGGCAACAAATTTGTGGAAAAATTCAATCGCAAAATGCGTCAACACAAGTTGATTGTTTACGAACATTTGGTTGTGGATAATGTGGCGTTCTCGGTTTATTTTTTGAAATTCATTGCAGGGGTGCGTTTTTTTGGTCCCGTGATTTTGGGCTCATTGCGCGCGCCGTGGAAAAAGTTTTTCGTGCACAATGCAATTGCCTCAATTTTGCACACAGGTCTGCTGATTTTGCTCGGATATTATTTCCATCGCAAAATTATGCCCTTAGCGGCAGGGGTCGAAATTTTCAAAAACGGCATGCTTTTTTGTTCAGTCGTTATGGTTGGATTCGTTATCAAACTTGTTGGGAAGAAAGCAGAGAAGCAGTCTGGGATAATTTAATATGTATGTATTTTTGTGGTATACTTTTAGTGTTGGAAAAGTTGAAAATTAAAATAATTTTTTGAACATAATAAACATCAAAAATATGACAAAAGAAACAAAACAAAAATTGACAACGGTACTTGCGGTGACGGCAGTGTTGATTGCTATCACAGCCTTGATTTTTTGGGGGTTGAGAAACATCGACAAATCAGCTTCTTCGGATTCGAAAAGCTTACTGTCCTCCAACACCGAAACAAACAAACCAGCCCCAATCAAATTGGACCTCCCTGCGTCGGTCAAGCAGAATCAATCAGCCCAAACTTACACCGCCACCCAAAACCCTGACCAATCCACGGACATCACCCTGGCAAGTCAAGATTTTTTCAAATTGAATTTGCCCCAAAATCTCAACCAACCTGTTTCGGTTTTGCTTTCAAACAGCAGAACCATTGCGCTTTCCCAGCAAGGGGAAAACAATTTGCAGGCGATTGAAAAAACCCAAATCAAAACCACGCCCGAAAATGAAAAACTTTTGGCCATCATTCAAAAAGACCCCAGTTTGAAAATTTATCAAAATGAAAATCAAACAACTTTCTATACCGCTCAAGAATCAAAAAACGAAAACCAACAATGGCTCTTGAAAAACTGGACACTTTATAGCGCGCCCGCAAGCCAAGAGGCTCAGCCTCCTCTTGGAGGCTTAGCCTCCAGCGGTGAAAGCGCCTCCATCACCCAAGCTTTCAAAATTCAAAACGCCACCGTCAACCTTGACTCTTCTGGCAACGCCAATGTTTTCTTTGGCACCGCTCAAGCCAAAAATCAAAACCCCGACTTCGTGATTCCAAGGCCATATTTGCTGGACAAAAACGCAGTCAGAAAAGATTTGGACTGGAAATTTGAGAAAACCACTAACCTGCTTTCGGTGACCTTCACCATGCCCAAAGAAAGTTTCCCAATTGCACTGGATCCATCAATCCTCAAAACCAACAAAGTTGTGGCAACTTTTTCAGGCAGACAAATCAGTATGCACGCACCACCTGCTTGTAATGCTATTATCCCTGGACAAACCTGCACCTTTGGTGGCATCACCTACAGCGTGGTCAATGGTCCTGACGGCAAAGTCTGGATGGACAGAAACCTTGGCGCCACTGCTGTGGCAACTGCTTTCAACACTCAAGCTGCTTATGGCTGGCTTTATCAATGGGGCAGACTTTCAGATGGTCATCAATACACTGCCTGGGGCGGACAACCTGCGCCAGCTTTGAGTACGGCAATCCCCAACACCACTTCAGGACTTGCGTTCACAGGAGACGCCAATCCTGTTACCACGCCTGTCAGCGTGAACTCTCCTAATACTGCATACTTCATCACCAATACTAACGGTGCGAATGATTTTGATTGGCTCAGCACTCCAATCACAGGAGACCCAACGAATCTGTGGGATGGAACAAGGCAAAACAATCCATGCCCGACTGGGTTTCGACTGCCAACAGGTGGAACTTACACGGGCGTTCCTGATGGCAATGGTGTTATTCGAGGTGAATGGGAGCATCTTGTTAGTCTTGCTGGCATCACCAACTACACCACAGCTGCCAGTTCCGTGCTCCATCTGCCAGCAGCCGGTAACCGCCGTATCGATGGTACGCTTGCCAATCAGGGTTCTTACGGCCGCTACTGGTCTAGTAGTCCTAACTCCGCCTACGCCTACAATCTGTACTTCAATTCAGGTAGTGTGTATCCTACCAATTACGATTACCGTGCCTATGGGTTTTCTGTTCGCTGTCTCAAGAACTGATCCTGCGTAGCAGGATTGTATCCGACTCTTTCGACTCTTTCGTCTCTTTTGCATTTTTTCTTTTTCCCGCAGGTTCAAGTTTGTAACTTGAACCGCACAGTTTACCATTGCAATATTGCCACCCGTAAAAAATGCGAAGCAGGTTACAAACCTGCTCCTGCGAGAGGTTTCAAGAATAAAAAATTTGGTCAGGGTGCGAACTTGGAGGCTAAGCCTCCTATAGGAGGCTTAGCCTCCAAGTTTGCCAGCGCTACTGAGAAGCAAGCAATCGTTGAAATAGTCGCATACTGTTTGAACCATAATCACTATCATCTGATTTTGAAACAAATGTTCAAAGATGGAATCAGGAAATTCTTCCCTGCAGGTTCAAGTTTGTAACTTGAACCGCACAGTTTACCATTGCAATATTGCCACCCATAAACAACGCGGAGCAGGTTACAAACCTGCTCCTGCGAGAGTTTGCAATTTGCAAACAATCGCTTACAAACAATGCACAGCAGGTTACCAGCCAAAGGCTGACACTCAAACCTGCTCATGCAAGGATTCTAAAGTTGGCATACTAGGGTTTAAAAATATTTTCTGACTCTGACAAAATCTTCGGCAAGTTCTGGGTGGCAAGCTACTTCGGTAGTCCCCATCGGAAGTTCTTCAAAAAAAGCGTCAATATCCTCAATCCAATCAAGGCTAACTAGCCAACCAGAAGAAACGCAGTTATTTTTGGTGCAAGTTGGCAAATTGATTTTGCGCAAAAGGTGCAGCACATAGGAAACGAAATTATGATGAGGCATAAAAACACTGTCACCGAAGCGGATATAGGGGATGGCATATTTTTCACGAAGCTTGATGGCAATTTTGAAAAAAGGTGGGAAAAGATGCACATGCTCATGAGAGTTGAGCCCATCAGGACTTCGGCCGAAGATTTTTTGAAAAAGCTGGATTTGGTTTTCCCAATCAGTGGTGATTTTTTTGGTGGTCAATTTGCCAGTTAAAACTTTCCAGAGAAACTCAAGTCCCCGTCCAAAAGTCCCAACTCTTTTTTTCTTTTTGGTATCAAACTTATGCAGGATATCCAAATGCAAGTCGAGTTTGACGCGACTGCGCAAAAGTTGCTCGATTTCTTTTTCGCTCATCTGGCCATACACCATCACCGCCACACGATTGATTTTCCCCAAATCCAACAGATAAAGAATATTACGATTGGTGCGCGCATTGAGACCAAAATCATCTGCAGTCACAATAATGCGCCCTCGGTTTGATTCGTATGATTCCATCATTTACCCTATTAAATAAGCTTTGATTTTCTTGATGGAAAAACAAGTTTATTTTTATTATTTTATTATTTATATTTACCCAGCTATTTTTTAAAAAGTATTTAACAGGGTATTTTTTTTGTTTTGATAGTTTCCTGTGGAGTTTGAATTAAAGTCTAGATATGTTATAATCTTAGCAAGAGATTGCGATTAAGGCAATAAATGGAGATTAATTTTCTAATTTCGAAAGCTTTAAAATGAAAACTTCAGAATACAATGTTTATTTTTTCTTGGCTAGTTTGTTGGGGATTAGCGTGGTGACTTATTTTATTTTTCAACCGTTTTTCTTGGCGATTATGCTGGCAGGAATTTTAGCAATGGCATTGCAACGCCCTTATCTTTTTTTGGTGAAAAAAACCAACGACAATAAGAGCTTGAGTTCATTGCTGATTTCCTTATTTGGAGTCGTCACTTTGACTATTTTGCTTGGTTTGATCGTGGGGATTCTTACAAGCGAGATAAATTTTTTGTATCGCAGCACGGTGGCGCAAGGGAATTCTTATGCCAAATATGCTCAATCAACCATTGATTATGTTAATCAAAATCCCTTGATGGTTTCGCTTGGTTTTGAAAATGTAATAAACAAAGAAACGCTGGTCAAATCAATGTCGCAACTTGGACAAAGTGCGTTTGTGCTTGTGCAGAAAGCTTATCAAGGCATCGCGAGCGGAACTTTCTTTTTTGCGGTGGTGTTTTTTACGCTTTACTTTCTTTTGATTGAAGGCAAGAATTTTGTCAGTTGGCTTGCTCATCTGATTCCACTGAAGCATGCTCACAAAAAGATTCTATTCGGAAAATTTGTTTCAATTACCCGTGCAACAGCCAAGGGGGCATTGATTATAGCTGTCATTCAGGGTTCAATTGGGATGACATTGTTTCTGATTCTCGGCATTCCCTCGGCTTTTATCCTTGGCATTGCGATGATGTTTTTTTCTTTGATTCCTGTGGTTGGCACAGGTTTGATTTGGTTTCCAGCTGCGATGGCGATGTTTTTAACGGGAAATATTTGGCAAGGATGGGGCATTCTTTTGGTGGGAGTTGGAATTATTTCAACAATTGATAATTTTTTGCGGCCAAAACTGGTTGGTAAGGACACTCAGATGCATCCACTGATTGTTTTTTTTGCAAGCTTGGGTGGAGTAAATCTGTTTGGAATTTTTGGCCTGATTGTGGGCCCTATCATTGTGGCGCTTTTTCTTTCGCTTTGGGAAATTTATGCGAGTGAATTTAGAGGCGATCCAAAGCCGCATGCTGGCATATAGGCTAAATTTATATCTATATTTTTCAACTAAGTCTCTGTAACAAAATAATGAGTCTTGAATTTTATCAACAGCTTCCTCAATTGATCAATCCGATTGCCTTTAGCGTGGGGGCTGTGGCAGTGCGTTGGTATTCTTTGATGTATTTGCTTGGTTTTTTGGTGGTTTATTTTCTTTTGCAATGGCGCATAAAAAAAGGCGAAGCAATCAAATTCGAGCTTGCGAATGATTTGCCTACCAAGCAGGTAGGCAAACTGCAGGACATGATGTTGGATTTTATGCTAGCGTCTTTTGTGGGCGGGTTGATAGGCGGGCGCTTGGGTTATGCTTTGTTTTACAACCTGCCTTATTTTTTGGCACATCCCTTGCAATTGATTTCCCCCTATGATTTTGCAAGTCATGCTTTTGTGGGGCTTTATGGGATGAGTTTTTTTGGCGCCTTGGTTGGTGGAGTTTTGGGGGCGTATTTCTTTGCAAAAAGAAGGAAGTTGGATTTTTTGAGGCTGGCTGATTTTGTGGTGCCAGCCTTGCCAGCGGGTTATTTTTTTGGTCGAGTGGGAAATTTTCTCAATGGAGAATTGGTTGGG
>Ga0194056_10001803_pt1 | contig 11626 bp, 12 predicted proteins | sample SepL4413m_MetaG_FD_155458 | JGI IMG/M metagenome (GOLD analysis project Ga0194056, IMG submission 155458) | Anoxic zone freshwater microbial communities from boreal shield lake in IISD Experimental Lakes Area, Ontario, Canada - Sep2016-L442-13m | ecosystem: Environmental > Aquatic > Freshwater...
GTCTTGATCACGCGTGGCCAAGATCGGAATCCCCAAATCGTTGTTGGTGAGAAACGAACCCGGCTCAGGAAGGTCACCCGACAGGCCGATGCACTGCGGGGTGGCCATAAAGAACTCGTTCCATTCGCGCTCAGACCGAACCGGATCGGTATAGACCACTGTCGGCAAACGAAGGAACCCACCGGCATCTTCATTTGTGCCCGCATCAAGATGGGCACACAGTTGTTTGATCAGTCGAACTTGCTCGTCGTGACGCATACTTAGAGTCAACTCTAAAGTTAGAGCGCGGTCAAGGCGGCCGTCCGCCGAAACGCGCGAAGAGAGAGAACCAGTAGATGATGCGGCAGACTCTTGCGGTGAGCGGACTGCGTGATCTCAACAAAGCAAAACGCCGCGACGCAATCCTCGACGCAGCGCTCACGCTGCTCGGCTCGCGAGACTCAAACGACATCACCACCGAAGAGATCGCCGCGCTCGCTGGCGTCTCCCCCGCCACCGTGTACAACTTGGTCGGCACCCGCGGCGAGGTCATCCACCAACTCGTGGCTCGCATCATGGAACAGCTTGGCAAGTCGCTGAACGCGCTTGATCCAACCGAGCCGATCGCCGCAGCGCAGCTGATCATCGATCAGAGCGTGCAGGCGTTGGTCAGCAACTCAAACGCATATCGGCAGGTTGTCTCCATCGCCCAAGTCACCGCCGGCCTACGCCCCGGAGCGGTAGATCCATCGAGCTTTCAAGTAACAGCGATGCGCAAGGCACGAGCGATGGGCATCATCCGCAAAGACATCGACGCCGCCGGCCTGGCTCGCCAAATCTTCCTGTCGTATTCAGGCGCAGCGACACTGTGGAGTTCGGGCCGGCTCGACGACGCAGGCTTTCTTACGGCTGCCCGCCATGGCCTGTTCACCGCACTCGCGGCTGCAGCAACCGACGAGCATCGCGATCAATTCCTCAAACGTCTACGACCGCTGAGCAAGACCCTCGACAAAAAGGCTTGGGCAGACAACAAGCCGTAACCGCGGTTACGAACGAGCCGAATCGATGCGCTCATACAGCGTGCCGCGCTGCTGCAAACGCCGACCCAGCGGGCCAACGATGTGCGCAAAGCTGTCTTCGGTCATGCCCTGCCCATGCGCAGCACCGGCCGCACGCGAGATGTTCTCGTCCATCAACGTGCCACCGAGATCGTTGCAGCCGGCTTGCAGCAACTGCACTGCGCCCGCCTCGCCGATCTTCACCCACGACAACTGCACGTTGTCGATCAGCCCGCGATACGCAATGCGGGCCACAGCGTGCATCAGCAGCGTCTCGCGAAACGTAGGTCCGCGCCGCGAGTTCTTCTGCAGGTAAATCGGCGACGCCATGTGCACAAACGGCAACCCGACGAACTCGGTAAATCCACCCGTCACCTTCTGCAACGCTCGGGTGCGCAGCATGTGACGCGCCCAACTCTCGGGGTGCTCAATGCTGCCGAACATGATCGTGATGTTCGAACGCAAGCCGACCTCGTGCGCCGCCGCATGACAGTCGAGCCACTCATCAGTGGTGATCTTGTCGGGGCACAAAATGGCGCGGATATCGTCGTCGAGAATCTCAGCGGCGGTTCCCGGCAGCGACGCCAAGCCAGCCTCCTTCAACCGCAACAGGTAGGTCGTGAGATCCTCACCCAGACGCTTGGCGCCTTCGGTCACCTCTAGTGCGGTGAATCCGTGCACGTGCATCTCTGGCACCGCGCTCTTCACTGCATGGGTGACATCGATGTAGTAATCGCCATCGAAGCTTGGGTGGATACCGCCCTGCAACGTGACCTCAGTGGCGCCCAACTTCCACGCCTCGGCAGCGCGCTCAGCAATGTCATCGAGCGTCAGCAGATACGGCGTGCCGCGCAAGTTCAACGACAACGGCCCCTTCGAAAAGCCACAGAACTTGCACTTAAACGTGCACACGTTGGTGTAGTTGATATTGCGATTATGAACCCACGTGATTGCGTCGCCTACCGCTTCGCGGCGAAGGTCGTCGGCTAGCTCGGCGATGGCAACAACCTCGGGCCCACGAGCCCTAAAGAGCGTGACGATCTCGTCGAACCCAACCTCTTGGCCAGCGCGCACACCTTGTAGCACCTCACCAATCGCGCCGCTCGCCGCGCCAGGGCGAGCCGATGGCACCAACGTCATCGGCTCATGGGTCGCACCCGAATACCACTGCGTCGAGCGATGACCAATGAGCACTACCTCGGCGCCATCAAGCACCACATCGGCTGCGGTCACCTTCTCGGGCCACACCGCGCCAGGGTCGTCGCGACCCAGACCTTCAGCGTCGCTGCGGTCCATCACTGCGAAGCGCAACGACGGCTGCAACCAACGATCGGGCTCGCGCACGAACTCTGGATAGATCGTCAGACGCGGTGCAAGCGCAAAACCCTTTGCTTCGGTGACAACACGCAACTGATCAAGCGCCGGCCACGGACGCTCAGGGTTCACATGGTCGCGCGTCACTGGCGACACACCACCCCAGTCGTCGATTCCCGCATCGAGCAACACACCAAAGTCGTCACTCAGGTTCGGCGGCGCCTGCAGATGAATCTCGGGCGGCAGCAACACGCGCGCCGCAGCGATGGACCACAGGTATTCATCAAGCGGGCACGGCGCTTCATGCTGCATGCCCGTGCCTGGCTTCGGCAGAAAGTTCTGCACGATCACTTCTTGTATCTGGCCATGCTCGGCATGCGAGCGGGCGATTGCACGCAACGCATCGAGCCGATCTGCGCGTGTCTCACCGATGCCCACCAAGACGCCCGTGGTGAACGGAATGCCCAAGCGTCCGGCACTCTCAAGCGTTGCGAGTCGACGGGCCGGCACCTTGTCGGGTGCACCGCGATGGCACGGCAAGTCATCACGCAACGTTTCGAGCATCATCCCTTGGCTCGGCGACACCTCGGCCAGCAGCTTCAGTTCGTCTTCGTACAGCGCACCCGCATTGGCGTGCGGCAGCAATCCGGTCTCGGTGAGCACCAACTTCGCCATCGCGTGCAGATAGTGAATCGTGCTGTCGTATCCCTGCTCGCGCAGCCAATCGCGCGCAACTTCGTAGCGATCTTCGGGACGCTCGCCGAGCGTGAACAGCGCCTCATGGCAACCCATGCGCGCGCCATCGCTTGCGATGCGCAGCACTTGTTCGGGCGTGAGATATGGCGACTGCAAACGCGCTGGCGGCTGAGCGAATGTGCAGTAGCCGCATCGGTCGCGACACAACATGGTCAGCGGAATGAACACCTTCGGCGAGAACGTGATGCGCGTGCCGTGGGCCTGGTCGCGCACCTCACGAGCAGCAGCCATGAGTTGGTCGAGCGGTGCCGTCAGCAAATCCATCTCCGCACCGTAACGCGTGGTGAGTTCTAAAACGAAACTGACCGTACAGCCGGAATGACTACAGTCTGCGCATGGCCGTAACCGACCCTTCGTCGATCACCACCCTCGAACGCACACTCAAGTTGGTTGGCGACCGCTGGAGCATCTTGATCATCCGTGCGGCGCTGCGCGGCCTCCGCCGATTCGACGAATATCAAGCCGACCTCGGCATCGCCCGACCCATCCTGACCAACCGTTTGCGCCGTCTGGTCGACGGTGGCGTGATGGCCAAGGAGCAATACCAACAGCACCCGCCGCGCTACGAATACCGGCTCACTCCAGCGGGCGTTGCGCTCTCGCCTGCGCTCGTGGCCTTGGTGCAATGGGGCGAGCACCACATGGACCACGGCGACAACGACGTGGTCTTGGTTCACGCCCCGTGCGGCACCGAACTCGAGCAAGGCTTTTGGTGCCGCCGCTGCGCGACCACGTTCGCGCCAGCGGCAGTGCGGGCGACCACGCGCCCCGCCTCAGCCAAGTAGCGGCAACGTCACCACCTGCATTGCGCCTGCACGCCAAAACGCTTCAGCACCAATGAGGCGGGACACCCGCGCAGGCTCACATAGAACCACTGGTTGATGCCCACGAAAGCTGTGAGCAATAAGAACCATGGGCTCACTGTCGCTGTGAGCAGCGCGCTGAGAAGCGACATAGTTCCGGCCATTGCAAACAGAATTCGTTCGAGCGGCCAGCGCGTCGGCACCGGTGCCGCCACACAGCACCAACTCAGCGACCACGCGGAACTCGCGCTCACAAAAGTCGCCTCCGATGAGCAAGACTCACGGGATGCCCCACATCGATCCAAACGAAGCAGCCCTCGAGGCGATGCGCCAAGCAGACCCATCACAGCCCATTGTGATGCTCAACCTGCTGCGGTTCCGCGAGCAAGCTCTCGACGGATTCGGGGTCGATGGCCTCACTGGACGCCAAGCCTTCCAGCGCTACGGCCAACTGAACGAAGCCGATAATGTTCGCTTTGGCAGCGAGCCGATCTGGCTCGGGCCGGCGCATCGCACGATCATTGGCGACGAGCAGTGGGACGTAGCCATCTTGGTTCATTACCCAACTCGCAAACACTTCATCGACAAGCTCGACGATCCGGACTACCGCGCAATTTCATTGGTACGCGCTGCGGCGCTCATCGATAGCCGGCTCATCGAACTCACTCAGCTGCTGCCAGCACCGTCTCCTTCGGTCGCTCACTGACATGAACGACAACCTTGAAGACAATCGTCCAGTGAGCCCGCGCAGTAGTTGGTTGATCGCGCTTGCAGTCGTCGGGTCGCTGTTGCTCCTCGTCGTCAGTTTCCTGCTGTTGCGCACCACGGCCGGAGTAGGCGGCGTAGCCACAGGGATTGTGCTCTCAATAGCAGCGACTCTTTTCTTCGCGCAGCGCGCCGGGCACTCATGGCACCGCCAGCTGTGGACTGCAGCTCGCACGATGACCATCGTGCTTCTCGTCTGGTCACTGGTGTCCTCCGGTCGGTACGTGCTGCATAACAACGGCGATACAACCGGCCAACGCATGACCTCATGGGGCCGCAACCACGGGCTTGGGTTCGTCATCGACCGACTCGAGACAGCCGTCTACAGCCAGCCGCCAGCGAAACAGCCCGCCAAAGATCTGGGGTTGGCGCTCCCCGCCGCTGCGGCCACGACTACCACCGAGACGGCCAGCTCTACGCCAAGCACGACTCACTCAGATTCGGCAGCAGCCGCTACGTCAACCACGATCCCAGCCGATCAGCCGCCCGCACCGCTCAAGACCTACTTCGCCCCAGCCTTGGCTGGTGAAGGCCAATGGCTTCCGGCCGCGTCCGCGGGTGGCCATGTGGCGATGTGGGCAACGAGCCTCAGGCCTCTGCAACAGTTCGGCGAGGTCGTGGCCTCGATGGTTGTCATCAAGCAGTCGTATGTGCGCGCAGCAATGTTCAATGGCAGCGAACTCCCCGGCGGCCAATGGACGCGCGGCAACAAGATTCCAAAGGCCTTGTACTCATCGCTCACCGGCGTGATGAACGGTGGCTTTCGACTCAGCCAGAGCTTTGGCGGCTACATGACCGAAGGCAAAGTGGTCCAAACGCTTATCGATGGCAGGGCCACCTTGGCCATCGACCACAGCGGCAAGATCAAAATCGGCGAATACGGCCGCGACCTCACCAACGACGGCACATGGGAGACGCTGCGTCAGAACCTGGTGCTGATGGTCGACGGCGGTCAATCAGGACTCGAACGCGCCAAGCGTGATCACATCTTCTGGGGCGCCGAGTATGGCGGCGTCATGTACGACAGTCGGTCTGCGATCTGCACGATTGGCGACGGATCGTTGGCCTACGTGATGGCCGACAAGGTCAACGCCGAGCAGATGGCCGGCCTCCTGATCAACGTTGGATGTGTCACGGCGATGCAGCTTGATGTCAACGGCGACTGGCCCAACTTCTTGCTCTACGAGCATGGCGTCGACGGGAAGCTCACCCCTCACCGCCTCGATAAGCGGATGTCCGGCAATCCGCAGCGTTATGTGAACGGCTCAACCAAGGAGTTCTTCGGCTTCTTCGATTCAGCGTTGGTGCCCGCAGGCAGCGTGCTCGACAAGTAAGTGGGCCGCAGCTGCGCGGCGTTACTTCTTGCGGCGACTCGCTACGAAGGCGCCACCGCCAACGACCACAACACCTGCGGCAATGAGGCCAACGATACGTCCGGTATTGCTTGAGCTGCTATCGCTTGACCCTGCGGTGGCGGTCAACACCGACACTGCGGTGCTGTCAGAGGTAGCCGACACCGTGCCGGGTGTCGACCCGGCCGAGGTGCTCACGGTGGTGTCCATTGGCGCTTCTGCGGCCGGGGTCAGGTCAGCCGATGTTGGCGGGCCAGCAGTGACCATGATTGATGGAGCTGCGAACTCAGCTTCGCTGCCATCGGCATTGGGAAGATCGATCCAGTTGTTCTGGCCCTTCACGCACGTTTGCACTACTGGGAAATAGATCGGCCCTGCCGCTGTCGGCGCAGTGAATGTGATCTCGAACCGCTCGGTATCTACGGTGGCTCCAAGCGAGCCGCCCGAGAAGGTGACGACACCATCTTTGGCTTCGCTCTTCCACCCTGCTTTGTCTACGGGGGTGGCGTCGGTGACCGATGCTGGCACTTTGAACGCAAGGCTCGTGGTGGGTGATCCATCGCAGCCATGGGCGGGGGCGAAGCCCACTGTGGCGCTCTTGTCGGCCTCGACAGCGATGGGATCCGCCTCAACGTGAGCGTACGAAACGCCTGACGCCATCAGGGTTACGGCAGTACAGGCAGCGAGCGCTGCGGACAAACGGAGGGCAATGCGGTTGTTGTGCATTCCTTTAGGTCGCCGTTGCTCAGCGAATAGTTCCCGGCGTTTCGAAATATCGAAGGAATCTTGCGAGGGTGCTGTTGTCGGGCGAACCAAAACGAGCTCGGCTACTACGCCAGGCCAAGTCCTGGTCCCTCGGCCAACGTCGGTTCCCATTTCGATGGCTCTACTCGAACCGCTTCAATGCGATCGAGCGGCCACGGAGGCATCGTCACACCCACTGCGCGAAGGCCACTCTCGAGGCTTCGGAACTGAAACATTGTGTCAACTGGGATCGACACGCACGTCCCGGGAGTCAGCTCGACCACCGACTCTGTGCCATCGGCCGAGGAGCGCCACATCTCGCCGCTGCCATCGATCACGTACCAAAGCTCTTCAACCGAAAGGTGTCGAACAGCGATCGACGTCTGATCCGGCTGGAGGGAGAATTCGGCCATGCTTCCGCCAGCGAGCGAAAGGAGCACGCGGACCTCGGCCCCATCGGGCGCCATGCCGTCGGGCTCAGCGGGCACTTGGAGCGTCTCGAAAACTTCGGCGTTCATGGATGACATACGCAAACTGTAGACATCATTTCGACGCACCCGATGCGGTGCTGCCGATGCGCTTGGCCGCGCGGTTGGCAACGGCTGGGCCAGCAAGCTGACGGATGAGGAGCAGTCCATCAAGCATCGCAATGGCAGCCTCGGCCTCGGACCGACGGCGAGTTCGGGTACCCGTGAGCCGCTCGGCTGCCCAGTCGATCCAGGCGTCCACGAGATACGGCACGATCACATTGAACGGCTCACGACCGGCAGCGGCAAGCCCGCCCGCTTCGAAGAACAACGCGAACACCGGATCTGCCGCGGGCCGGGCAAGAACCGGCCAGGCTGCGCTCAGGAGCTCCAAGTGATCGGCAACCGGAGCAGAGAACACAGGAGCCAGCGTCGCCTGCAACTCGGCCCCGATGGCGCTCAGCACCTCACCGATGAGATCGTCCTTTGTCGGGAAGTAATAGACCACGATTCGATCGCTGATGCCGAGGTGTTTCGCAACTCGTCCGAACGTGAGCTGACTCAGCCCATCGCGGAATGCAACGGCGAGCGCTCCGGCGAGGATGTCGGCCTTGGTGTGCTTGTGACCCATTGGTCTTGATCGTAGTGATCACTGCGATTATGGTTTCGCAGTGATCACTACAAAATGAACCGGAGATCCCGATGACTAACTATTACGCCGGCAAAGCATGAGCATCTCCGCAGCCGCAGCAGCCGATCTGTTCCGTCACGAGCCAGACCGATTCATCGATGTGGGCACCGGCGAGGTCGCCTACCGCCGCGTCGGCAGCGGACCCGACGTGTTGTTCGTTCACGGTTGGCCCGTCAGCAGTGCCACCTTCCGCAGCCTGTTGCCACACTTGACCGACCATGTGACCTGCCACTTGATCGACCTTCCTGGAGCGGGCTCGAGCAGGTTCACAACTGACACGCCACTCACCATCGAGAACCACATCCACAGCGTGAGACGCGTGCTCGAAGTGCTCGATCTCAACAATGTCGCTGTAGTCGGTCATGACAGCGGTGGACTCATCGCCCGACACGCAGTGGCCGGCAGTCCACGACTGCGTGCGCTCGGATTGCTCGACACCGAACAGTCCACCGGCCTGAGTTGGAAGTTCAAATCGTTTATCGCCGGGCGGCGAATCCCGGGCTTTGGTGCAGGCCTCGGTTGGGTCGCCGGGCAACCACGACTCCGTCGCAATCGACTCGTGCTCGGCGACGCCTTCGTGGATCGTTCTTTGCTCGACGGCGAGTTCGATGAGTTCTTCCTGAAGCCGCTGAACCAGTCCCCCGCGCACCGCAACGCAGCGATTCAGTTACTCAAAAGCTTCGATTACCAACACGTGCGCGACCTGCGCGAAGTACACCGCCGCATCTCAGTTCCAGTGCAACTGGTGTGGGGCGAACATGATCGCTTCTTCCCCGTGAACTGGGCCCGCGAGATGCTCGCCGACTTCGCCGATGCGCGCCTCGCGGTCATCAAAGGCGCGGGCCTGTTCGCTCACGAAGAACGACCCGCCGAGGTGGCTCAAGCGCTGCTGCCGATCTTGACATCAACACGCTGAGGCCCACCGCTCGCAGCCGGCGCAGATCAGTACGGTGCGCTCGGCCGTGAAGCGCCCGGCAGAGCGATAACGACGATTCGCGTTTGGCGCGGCGTGTCGCCCCACGGCCGATCTGCGACCAGGCGACAACGGCGACCCACCACCTGCAACGTGTAGCGGCGCTCAGGGTCATCGGCCAACCACACGATGCCCTTGGCACGCACAACGCTTTCGTCCATGCCGGCGATCCAACTCTCCAGAGCATCACGTCGTATCGGCGCGTCGAAGATCCATGACCACGTCTCGTGATGAGCGTGCGACTCGTCGGCAAACGTGTCGACAGCCGGAAGGCGTGCGAGCGCCGAATCGGCATGCACACCGAGCAGCAATTGCACCGGCACCTGCGCCTCAACCGCGTCGAGGATCACAGCGTCAGGCGCCATCGTGCGCGCCCACTGTTGCAAGGCGTGGGCAGCGTCAGCGTCGACAAGATCGAGCTTGTTCAACACCAAGACCTCGGCCGCCCGCAGTTGGCGTTGCACGGTGCGACCAACAACGCGATCAGCAGAACGCCGACGAACCGTCTCGGCATCGGCCACAACCACCACGCCATCCAGCCGATACCCGGGCGTGAGCGCGTGATGCGAGATCGGGCCAGGGTCGGCCACACCGCTGGCCTCGATCACGAGGTACTCGGGTGGGTCGGGCTGATTACGAATAGCCGACATCGTCTCCATCAACGTTCCCGACAACCCGCAGCACACGCAACCATTTGCAAGGCCAATCATCGCGCCATCGTTCGACACGATCAGGTCTTGGTCGATGGCGATGGACCCGAAATCATTGACCAGCACTGTGGTGCGCCGACCTGTGCCCACACGAAGCAGATGATTGACCAGTGTGGTCTTGCCGGCTCCGAGGTAGCCGCCGATCACGGTGACAGCAATCGGAGCGCTATCGGTCACGGTTTGGGCGCCTCGTACACAACCCCGCCGACCACCGTTCCCCACACCGAGATATCGCGGATAGCCATTGGGTCCACATCGAGTGGCGAGTCATCCAGCACAGCAAAATCGGCAAGCTTTCCGGCCTCGATGGACCCAATCTCGTGGTCCATGTGCAACTGGAACGCGCCACCGATGGTGGCAGCATGCAACGCCTCGTATGGCGTGAGCTTCTCGTACTCGCCCAGCACTCGACCCTGCGGAGTGACCCGATTGACCGCGCACCACATCGTGTGCAGATGACCGATGGGAGTAACACCCGAGTCCGAGTGGAAGGAGAGCGCCACTCCGTTGCTGAGCGCAGTTCGGCAGGCCCACATACCCCGAGCCCGTTCGGGTCCCATGGTGAGTTCATAATGCTGGTCGCCCCAGTACCAAATGTGGTTCGTGAAGATGTTGGCGCACAACCCCAAACGTCCCATCCGCCGATACTGAGCAGCGGTAGTGGTTTGCGAGTGCTGCACCACATGGCGATGATCGAGCCATGCATCGGCGCGAAGAACTTCTTCGACTGCGTTGATGAATACTTCGACGGCTCCGTTGCCATTGCAATGCACATGCACGTTGAGCTTCTGCGCATGGAAGGCACGCAATGCGTCGACAAGATCCTCGGGAGTGTTGAGCAACAGCCCATGGTCATCGCCCGTGTAATACCCAGGGGGCAGCATGACTGCGGTCCAACCTTGGATCGATCCATCGAGGACCAACTTGATGCCTTGGTTACGCAACTTGAGAGAGCTGTGGTTGTCGCGCAGATCTACGGCAGCCTTTGCTACGGCCGGATAGTCGGCGGTTGATCCGGGCATCGCTGGCACGTTGTACATCACCATTCGCGCCGGAAACTCATCGCTGTTGATGATCTGTTCCCATGGCTCGCGAGCATGAGGCATCAGCAAGAAAACGCCGACGAGTTCGGTCGAGGTGGTGACACCGGCGTTGCGACACATCTCGCCATGGATCATCACCACGCCCGGCCCACTGGCCTTCGCCATCAAGGTGCCCATTGCGTAGGTCGCAAGGCTCATCGCGGGCGCTTCTTGCAACTCACCGTTCGGCTCGCCATCGGGGTCGCGCCCCACGCCGGGGGTGACTGAATCGCGGGTAATTCCCTCGGCCGCGAGCAGCGCCGAGTTCACGGTGGCAAGGTGGCCGCTGGCATGACGGATGAAGATTGGCCGAGTGGCCGAAACCTCGTCGAGGAGCCGCTTGTCGAGACGCTCTTCGTTCGGGAAAAAGATGGGGTCGAATCCGTTGGCCAACAGCTGCTCACCCTCGGGCAGTTGTGCATCGATCGCGCGCAACTTCGCCACGAGCGCTTCGTAGCTTTGGATCGGCTCAGTGAGCGTGCCGTCGGCTAGCGGATAGGGGTAATACCCGAGATGTGGCACCATCGCCGCGAGTGCGTCCATGGTGTGACCATGCGCCTCAACGAAACCCGGCACGAGCACCTTGTCGGCGAATCGATCATCGACTTCGTGCTCGCCCCAACTCGCGCACTCCTCGAAACTGCCGACTGCGATGATCATGCCGTCGCGCACAGCTACTGCCGTGGCCTCCGGATTCGCAGGGTTCATCGTGACGATATTGCGCGCGGTGAAGATGGTGTTGCTCACAGTGCGATTGTAAACAGCCGTGCAATCGCCGAGGTTCGTCGGAGGACCAGCCTCGCGGCGCCGAAAACGAGAAAGTCCCGGCCAAACAGGCCGGGACATTCCATAGTGGCGGGGACGAACGAATGTCGCTCGCCAAAACCACTGATTTCGATGTAAACGTGCTGCTCACAGCGTTGTCCAAACTG
>Ga0194056_10001807_pt1 | contig 11616 bp, 9 predicted proteins | sample SepL4413m_MetaG_FD_155458 | JGI IMG/M metagenome (GOLD analysis project Ga0194056, IMG submission 155458) | Anoxic zone freshwater microbial communities from boreal shield lake in IISD Experimental Lakes Area, Ontario, Canada - Sep2016-L442-13m | ecosystem: Environmental > Aquatic > Freshwater >...
GTACGAGAGTTGCCGGAAACGCCACCACGCGCTACGCCCTTCGACAAGCTCAGGACAGGCTTGGGTGGCCTTATTCCGGCCTACGCCTGTTTCTTGTAATAGCGGCCTCACCAAAATCAAGAATTAAAAACTTGAAGATTGAGTATAAAGGCTCAAGGTATTTTTGTTCTAAATAAAATCCGTTGAAATCCGTCCAATCGGTGTCATCCGTGTGCTATGCATTTGCCGGGCCGGAACTGGGCTAAATCGTGCATTGATATTAAATAACCGAAGAAGTTGCAGCGGTTATCATGACTTAATCAGGTAATCTTTTGGACAAAAAAATAATAAACCTGTAATCTCACAGGCTAATTGTTATTTTTTTGTATAATCGAACGTTTTGGCGGTTAATATTCACTAATGCAAACACCTTTTAAGACCATAGGTATTATAGGAAAACCCAGTGACCCCAGCATTACTGAGACGTTGACCGGACTTTACGATTACTTGATGCAACATCAATACGCTGTTTGTGTTTCTGAAAACAGTGTCAGGTTTATTAAAAACCATACTGTTGAAGCGTATGCCATGGAGGAATTGGGGCAACATTGCGATGTGGTTATCGCGGTGGGCGGGGATGGCACTTTTTTGGCCGCTGCGCGTGCCATTGTGGCTTATGATATCCCTTTAATCGGGATTAACTTAGGAAGACTGGGTTTTCTGGTAGACATATCACCCAATCAACTGCCCGATAGATTGCACCACCTACTTCAAGGCCATTACTCGGAAGAAAAGCGCTATTTATTGCGTGCCAAAATCATCCGTGACAATCAGGTGATTCACGAAGAAACTGCCGTCAACGAAGTAGCCATTCATCGTTGGGTAACGCCCAGCATGATTGAAATTGTGACAAAAATTGATAATGTGTTTTTAAATTCACAACGCTCTGACGGTTTGATTATTTCGACACCAACCGGCTCAACCGCTTATTCTTTATCCGCAGGAGGGCCGATTTTGTATCCGTCTTTAAATGCCCTGGTATTGGTGCCACTTAATCCCCATACCTTATCAAATCGGCCTATTGTCATTCATGACTCGGCTGAAATTGAAATCAGCTTTTGCCAAACCAAGCAAATCAATGCCTTGGTCACTTGTGATCACATTGAAATTCCTGACGTGCTAATCAGTGATAAAATTTTGATTAAAAAAGACCCAAAACCTATTAGAATTCTTCATCCTGAAGGTCATGACTATTTTAAAATTCTCAGAAATAAATTAAACTGGAGCAGTGGCTACCACAGCTAATCACTATGCTATTAAACCTAAATATTATTGACCTTGCCGTGGTCAAATCACTGGATCTTGACCTTGAAAAAGGCATGTCGGTTCTTACCGGCGAAACCGGAGCGGGTAAATCTATTTTATTAACCGCTTTAGGCTTGGCGCTGGGTGATCGGGCTGATTCCGGCTACGTTCGACCTGAATGTAAACGCGCTGAAGTTAATCTTGAGTTTGATTTGGCCGATGCGCCGGATGCCCAACAATGGCTGAAAGAAAATGAGCTGGACGACGAGCAACACTGCTTAATCCGGCGTATTGTTAATCAGGATGGCCGCTCAAAAGCCTATATTAACAATCGTCCCGTTACCTTGCAGTTTTTGCAGGAACTGAGTGAAAAGCTGGTTGAAATTCACGGCCAACACGCTCACCTGACTTTACTTAACAGTGACGAGCAACGCCGTTTACTGGATGCTTATGCAAAAAATCAAAGCCTTCTTGAGCAAGTAAATAGCTGCTATAAACAATGGCTGCTTGCCCATAAAGAACTGGCAAGCCTGATTAAAGCCAGTGTAGACCAATCCGAGCGCGAAGAATTGCTGCGTTATCAAATTGAAGAATTACAACAATTGGATCTGCCAAACTTCAGTTATTCGGCCTTATCGGAAGAACACAGCAAGCTGGCAAATCTGGGACAGATTTTAGCCACCGGCCAAGCCCAAGTTGACCTGCTTTATGAAGGCGACCCGCAATCGGTTAATCAAATGCTGAGCCATAGTGTCAGTGAGTTGACTCATATTGCCCAATTCGCGCCGGAATTAACGGAAATATGCACGCTTTTATCTGAAGCGCAGATTCAAACAGAAGAAGCCGCCATTCAATTACGGCGCTTTCTGGAATCCCAAGAAGCCGATCCACAACGCATGGACTCGCTGGAAAACCAGATTGGCGTTATTCAAAACCTCAGTCGCAAACATCATGTGACACCGGATGATTTGCCTGAATTGGTCGACAAGCTTGAGGCTGAACTGGATGGACTTACGCACAGCGGCGAACGCATTGAGACCTTAACCGCCGATACAGCGCAATGGCTTGCGCAATACCATCAATTGGCCGCACAATTGTCTGGACAACGGCGTCAAACCGGACAAAAATTACAAAAACAGATTTCGGACATGATAAAAGAACTGGGAATGCCGCAAGGTGAATTTTTGGTTGATATTACTGATTTGGACACCGATGCTCCGAAACTAAACGGCAAAGACAAAATTGAATTTTTAATCAGTGCCAATCCGGGGCTTCCCCCTAAACCACTGGCTAAAGTCGCTTCGGGAGGAGAATTATCGCGCATTAGTTTAGCCATACAAGTAACGACTTCCAATGATAAAACCACACCCACGCTCATTTTTGATGAAGTGGATTCCGGTATCGGCGGTGGCGTTGCTGAAATTGTCGGGCAAAAGTTACGCAGCTTAAGCCTTAATCGGCAAGTGATGTGTGTTACGCATTTGCCGCAAGTTGCGGCACAGGCGCATCACCATCTTTACGTTGAAAAAAATAATAAAACCGACATAACATCGTCCAGTGTCAGGTTATTGCATGATGATGAACGCGTTGAAGAAGTTGCCCGCATGTTGGGCGGCGTTACTATCACGGCCAATACCCTGGCGCATGCCAAGGAGATGTTGTATCAATCAACTTCCGGCATCCTGCTGGAAGGTACAACCACAGGACAATAAAAAATGAATCGATTTCCAGCCGAATGGGAAAAACAATCTGCCATTTTAATCTCATGGCCACATAAAACAGGCGACTTCAGCAATCGACTTGAATCTGTAGAGCAATCCTACAGCGTTATTGCTGACACGATTACCCAATATCAAAAGCTCATTATCGTGTGTAGGGATGATAGCCATCAGCAACATATTAGATCGTTAGTCAGTAATCACGACGCTATTGACTTTATCCATGCCACCGTTAATGACATCTGGGTTAGGGATACGGTTTTTCTTAGCGTAGAAAAGGGAGGTGCCATCACCCATCTTAATTTTCTTTTTAATGGCTGGGGTGAAAAATACCAGCATCAAAATGACAATGCACTTAATCACAAATTGTTAAATGCCAAGCCCTTTAAAGGCAAAGCGTATAAGGACATTGATTTTATACTGGAAGGCGGCAGTGTCGAAAGTGACGGTATTGACACTATTTTAACCACAAAACAGTGCCTGTTAAATCCCAATAGAAACATCGGCCTGACACAACAGGAAATAGAACAACAACTGCTGGAAAATCTGGGCGCTAAACGGGTATTATGGCTGGATCAGGAAAACCTGTCCGGCGATGATACCGATGCCCATATTGATACCCTGGCCCGCTTCTGCTCAGCCAACACCATTGCTTATACCAGTTGCGATGATGCTGATGATATGCACTATACCAGCTTAAAATACATGGAAAGGCAATTACAGGACTTTAGAAACCAGGCAGGCGATCCCTACCATTTAGTCCCCCTGCCCTTGCCAAAACCGATTTATGACGAAGAAGGGCAACAATTGCCGGCCAATTACGCCAATTTCTTGATCATTAATCGTGCCGTTATGGTGCCTGTTTATGGTGACCCCATGGACGCAGTTGCTCTGCAACGCTTGGCTGAATGCTTTCCCGAGCATGAAATTATTGCAACTCCGTGTCGACCACTGGTACATCAATATGGCAGTTTGCATTGCATGACGATGCAAATTCCTGAAAGCGTATTGAGTCCTGTTGTTTAAATAACTCGCTACTTACTTAAAACGGGACGGGGTTAAAAGCCCCGTCCCGCTTGGAGATTTTATTAGATAAATCCCCCTCGGCTCCCTCGCTTTACTCTCCCCCTTTTTCAAAGGGAGGTGAATAATTACGATGTTAGGCAACTCGCAATAAATAAGCCCCTACTTTACCGTCGCCACACGCTTAACTTAATGGCAGTGACCGTACCCGACACCTTGTCAGTTTGGAATACAAACCTAGGTTTGTACTCCGATTTTTAGGCAACTTACAATAAATAAGTCCCCACTTTATAGTCTCCACATGTTTTGTACCCAGCATTATATAAATCCTTAAGTCGTTGGTGCACCCAGAGTCAGGTAATGATTGGGAGGTATTTATTGCGAATTACCTTATTTTTTTCTTCGTACTCTTCGTGTCTTCGTGGTGAATAAATTTGTTTTTCTTCGTGGTGAATAAAAAAACTTACTTTTCTTCTTGAAACGCCGTCAAATACTTACCATAGCCAGCCGCTGCCATTTCTTCTACCGGAATAAACCGTAACGCTGCCGAGTTAAGGCAATATCTAAGTCCGGTGGGTTTCGGGCCGTCAGTGAAGACATGACCCAGATGTGAATTGCCGTAACGGCTACGGACTTCAGTACGTGGCAAAATCATAAAAAAATCCTTTTTTTCAGCGACATTCTCGGGAACCAGTGGTTTGGAAAAGCTGGGCCAACCGGTACCGGAATCATATTTATCCCTGGATGAAAACAGCGGTTCACCGGTCACAACGTCCACATAAATACCTGCCCGTTTTTCATTCCAGTAGGTATTTTTAAACGGCGATTCTGTGCCTTCTTCTTGGGTTACCTTATATTGCAGAGGCGTTAGGGTTTTGCGTAAAACATCATCAGACGGCTTGCTGTATGGGGCGCTGGTCTTTTCCTGGCTGACTTTTAAATGCAAGTCATCGCCCCAGGTTTTTTCCAGATATTGATCGCGACCTGATTTAAAACGGTAGTAATTATAGCGGACGGGGCTTTTTTTATAATAATCCTGATGATAATCTTCAGCGGGATAAAAAGCCTCAAACTTTCTTATTTCAGTAATAACCGGCGCAGCATAACGACCCGATTTATTTAATACTTGCCGTGACTGTTCCGCTGTTTGTTTTTGTTCTTCGCTATGATAAAAAATCAACGACCGATATTGCTCGCCTCTATCAACAAATTGTCCGTCATTATCAGTTGGATTGATCATCCGCCAGAACGCATCCAGCAAGGTTTCATAACTGATCAAGTTAGGGTCGTAATAAACCTGAACGCTTTCTACATGACCGGTAGTCCCCATTGAAACCGCTTCGTAACTCGGATTGGCAACGTGTCCGCCACTAAAACCGGAAATCACTTCCTTTACCCCCGGCAACTTTTCAAAATCCGATTCCGTGCACCAAAAACAGCCACCGGCAAAAGTGACAATAGACTCGTTGACCGGCTTTACTCGCGCGGTTGTTTCGGCGTAACTGTTACCTGTAAACAGCGCAACAATAACGCTATAGACTAAAAATATACTTGCTCGCATGGCACGCCTTGTTTAAGTGAGTTACGGATTGATGGCGTCTGTTCGCCATGGTTTTTTATTAATGCGAGTGATTATGATCGTGTTCGTGCTCATGTTCCGGTTCCGGCACATCGGCATGATGATGTTCATCACCGTGCTCATGGTCATGACCGACTTCAGTAACCGGAACCGTCTTAACTGCAACGCCATATTGATAAACCATCAAGCCACCCAAATCAGCACCCAGCACCATCAGCACACACAGCATAGCGGTCAGCAACAAGAACAAAGTGTTAGCGGCACCCCGAATTAGACCCCCACTTTTTATCCGCCATGCCGACAATGCTATGGACAAAGAAAGGACGGATAAACCAAAATGTTCATGACTTTCCATAATTTCATGTACGTTGCCACCGTGTACAACTGAATCTGCGGCCATAAATCCGGCAATGACCGTAAACGCAGCGGCGATACTGCCAACATAAAGAAACCAGCTGGCAACGTTGCGCCATTGCGGTTTTTTTGCCAGCGTGGCAATTAAATCCAGAGCAAAAAAAGCGGATAAAAAGGCGATAGGAAAATGCACCAGCAAGGGATGAATATTGTCCATACCGGAAATTCCGGGCAATAATGAAGAGAAAATATCTCCCGGCCCTTGGCTGATGAGGTTCTCAAAAAAAGCCAACAGGCTTGAAACGCTTTCGACAATACCGCCGCTATGGTCGGCATTACCATGAATCTGAAAAGATAAAAAGTTGTTCATTATATTATTTGATGGATTTTAAAAGGATAATCTACTTTATATTTGAGTAAATGCAAATATTCAGATTAAAGGTTAAAGAGGCGTAGACCGGAATAAGACCACCCCATACACATCAACTTAAAGATATTACAGACCACGAAGACACGAAGTTCACGAAGAAAAACCAAAGCAAAATCTTCGTGTTCTTCGTGTCTTCGTGGTGAAATGTCTTAACTTGATGATGAGTAGCCGATCTTTTAATCATGCCGCTTGGCATCAAGCGGTAATCTATCAAAGATGGGGTGCTTGCCAATGCCATAGTGTTCCGGATAATAAACCGCACCCAGATACAAGCCGTCCGGCGGTGCGGTTATTCCGCCCAGCTTGCGGCATTTAACGTCAAGCAATTCTTGCGTCCATTCTACCGGTTGTTTTTCTGAACCTATCGCCATCAACACGCCGGCGATATTTCTAACCATGTGATGCAAAAAAGCATTGGCTGAAATATCGATAATCACTTTGTCTTCTTCCCGATAGACATCAATAAAATACATGGCCCGAAAAGGACTTTTGGATTGACAGCCTTGCGCCCGAAACGATGAAAAATCATGCTTACCGATTAAGTGTTGTGCGGCTTGATGCATTTTTTCGACATCCAGCGGAGCATGGCACCAGGTCACTTGCTTGCGCAATAACGCGGATTTAATGGGTCGATTAAGAATAACATAACGATAAAAACGGGCGATGGCACTGTACCGTGCATGGAAATCATCGACCGCTGCTTTAACCCAGGTAATTCTGACATCATCCGGCAGATTACTGTTGCCGCCCAGCATCCAGGCATGAAGATCCCGTTCTATGGTGACGTCAAAATGCACCACTTGCTCAAGCGCATGCACACCGGTATCGGTTCTTCCTGCACATTGCACGGTAACCGGATGATTGGCGACTTTTGATAAAGCCTGTTCAAGTACCTGCTGCACACTGCGTTGATTGGTTTGCCACTGCCATCCCGAAAAACCGCTGCCATCGTATTCAATGCCTAAAACCAATCGTGTTTTATTCATGAACATAAACCTTAAACCCGGCATCCACCCGATTAAACAAATCCAGCATATCGGCATTGTTCAAGCGGATACAGCCATGTGACTCCGGCTTACCCGTCATCAAGTCATCAGGGCAACCGTGGATATAAATGTAACGCCACGCGCTATCGACTTTACCGTAACGGTTTTTGCCTGACTCCAAACCGCCTAACCAAAGAATACGGGTCAAGATCCAGTCACGCTGCGGGTTTTGCTTACCCAGCTCAGGATTGTAAACTTCACCCGTTGCCCGTCTGCCGACAAACACCGCATTAAGGGGCTGACCAGCGCCAATTTTTGCCCTGATGCTATGCCAGCCACCCGGTGTACATTCACTGCCCATTACTTCGCCCAGTCCATTTTTAGCGGTGGAAACGGAGTAGCACTGCACGTTATTCCCCGCCACATAAACCGTCAATTGCTGACTGGCGATATCAATATCCAGATAATCCTGTACCTCGATCGCCTCATTATTTTTCACACGCACTCAAACTCCATTCCAATCAAAACACTACAGACTTAGCTTTATATGATAAAGCAATATCACTTAAAAAGTTAGCGTGACAGGGTACGCGTAGCCTATTTTTGACAGGCAAGACTTAAATGCTGCCCTGCATTTTCTTGCTTGACTCTACCGTTTTTAGATGCTGAAATTAAAAAATAGTCGCGATATAAGGCAACTCGCAATAAATAAATCCACAATTTATAGTCGTAGGGTGCGCATCGCGCACCTAAAACCGCATCCACTAAGCGGTTTTATTTGCACCACAATCTATTATTTTTTTCTACCTGTAGCTTAATCAGGGCTCATTCTCTTGCATGGTTGTGGTGCGCGATGCGCACCCTACAGTAGTATTACGAAACTTGGCGGGTGTTATTTATTGCGAGTTGCCTAATGAAGTGAAATCGAAGCCACCTTATTTCATAGCACTTTTTCAGCTTAAACCCTACGCATAAAACAGTTATTATCTGTCAAATATCAGTGTCGTGATAAGATGTAAATGACAATTTTGCCTGAAGCAGACCCACCCGATGATGAAAACCCAAAAACCGCAGTCCAGACTGTTATTAGTCGATGACTCACCGCTTGATTTGGCCACTTTGGCCGCTATTTTGACTGAATACCGTTTGTTTACCGCGACTGATGGTCTACAAGCTTTATTGGTTGCCAGTCAAGAGCAACCGGATTTGATTCTGTTGGATATCGGACTGCCTGGCATAAACGGATACGAAATCTGCCAACAACTCAAACGACAAGCCAATACTCAACACATCCCGGTCATCTTTGTTACCGGTTGGCATGAAGAAGAAAATGAAACCCAGGGCTTTGCAACGGGTGCTGTCGACTACATCACCAAACCAATACGACCCAACATTGTTCGGGCGCGTGTGGCGGTGCATTTAACACTTAAGGAGCAGTGTGACCGACTGTCACTTACAGCAAATACCGATATACTAACGGGCATCGCCAACCGCCGCCATTTTGAAACCGTCATGCAAAATGAATGGAATAGAGCAATACGTTATCAAAAACCGCTGTGCCTTATTATGATTGACGTGGATTACTTTGGACATTATAACGATCTTTATGGACATGCGGCCGGGGATGATTGTTTAAAAGCTATCGCCCACAGCCTTGACGTGACGCTGCGTAGAGCCGGTGATATGGTCGCTCGCTGGGGCGGTGAAGAATTTGTTTGTTTGCTGCCGGAAATGCCGCTGGAACAAGCCATTAAGCTGGCGGAGAAAATATTGCACCGAATTCACGGCTTAAGAATTACCCATGCAGGTTCTACTGTTAACGATTACGTTACGGCTAGTTTGGGGTTGGCAGCACTCAATATTTCCCATCACAGTGCCTGGCAAACGTTACTTAAGCAAGCCGATCAAGCGCTTTATCGTGCCAAAAAGCAAGGACGAAATCGCCTGGTTTGGTAGTATAAAAATCAGCCAAGCCTGATACTGCGGTTGGAGTAAAACAACTTTAGCTGTTTTTACAGGCAATAGCTGAAGCTATTGCACTCCGTTTTTTAAAAACCTGCTATTGCGAGTTACCTTACAACTCAACGACACCAAGCTCTTCACAATACTGTTGCAATGCTGCCAGTGTTGCCTCTACACAAGACAACAGTTCTTCGGCCAAACGCAATAACGTCGGCAAGTCATTTTGGTAGCTGCATGCCTCCATTTTTGCCGCTAACACACTTAAAACAGTAGCACCAAAAGTAGCCGCTCCACTTTTTATGGCGTGGGCTTCAAAACCCAGCACGGATACTTCCCGTTGTTTTATGCCCAGCTTGATTGCATTTTGACGTTTTATTAACTCACCCATAAAAATGCGTAACAAGGGGAGTACTTTGTCCACCCCAAAATCATCAGTAAATTGTTGCAGTATCTTTTCATTCAGTAACCGAACACTGGCAAGCGACTTTATAGGCGGCGTTGCGACAGCCGTGGGCTTATTGCCTGAGGCGCTGCACCATTTTTGCACCAAATTTAACAGATCGGTTTTATTAACCGGTTTGGTAGCAAAGCCGTTCATGCCGGCGGCCATACAAAGTTCTTCGTAGCCTTTAAAGGCATGAGCGGTCATGGCAATAATAGGTACTGTGGCCGCAGTTCCACCCAGTAACCGGATACTGCGTGAGGCTTCCATACCCGTCATATCAGGCATGGAGACATCCATAAAAATCAAATCATACTCTTTAATTCGCGCCGCTTTGATACCCGCCGCGCCACAACCGGCAATATCCACCTGATGACCGCCTTTACGCAGCAGTGCCCCCAGTACCGCTTGATTGGCGAGACTGTCTTCTACCAGCAACAGACGGGCAGCCACAAAAGGCAAATCAAGCGTATTGGTGATAGCGTTGGCAGTCGTTATTAATGCCTGCGGCACCGCTGCCTCACCACAACTAAACCAAAAGCGAGTACCCACACCCGGTTGACTCTCCAGTCCCAAGTGCCCGCCCCATAATTCCACCAACCGCTTTGAAATAGCCAGACCCAAGCCAGAGCCTCCGTATTTACGGGTATCGGAAGGATCGGCCTGGGTAAACAAGTTAAACAACTTGGGTTGAATGTCTTCGGCTATACCAATACCGGTATCAATAACTTCAAGCAACAATACCCCATCGCCCGCATCCGTCGGACGCGCTGACAACTTTACCGTAACGCTGCCGTAGGACGTAAACTTGATGGCGTTGCTCAGGAGATTAAGCAGTACCTGCCTAAAACGCCACGGGTCGCCGTTAATCCAGGGCGACAAGTCGGGTGCCAACTCAAGGCTTAAGACTATGTTTTTGGTTTCTGCGCTGTCGGTGACTATTGCCACGACTTCATTGATGACTTGTTCAACATCAAATACCGTGTTTTCCAATTCCAGCTTGCCAGCCTCTACTTTTGTTAAATCCAAAATATCATTAACCAACATCAGTAGATGGGTGCCGGCATCTTTTGCAATTTTTAAATAACTTTTTTGAGTGGCATCAAGAGGGGTATCAGCCAGCAGTTCTTGCGTACCCAACAAGGCATTCAACGGAGTGCGGATTTCGTGACTCATCATGGCTAAAAATAGGGATTTAACCTGATTTGCCTGTTCTGCCAACTCTCGACCCTCGCGTAAAGTTGCCTCTACCTGTTTAGCTTCGGTAATATCCCGTAAAGTCGCAGTAAAATAAGATTGATCGCCAGAGTGGATCGCAGTGATCGCCATTTCTACCGGAAATTCTCCAAGCAGTCGATGCCGGGCGACCTGCTCAATACGCTGCCCCATCATGTTGCTTTCCCCGGTCGTTAAATAATGCTGAAAACCCTGCCGATACAACTTATGAAAGCGTTCCGGCACAAGCAGTTCATGCATGGGTTTACCCAGTACGTCACTTATCGTATAGCCGAACATTCTTGATGCCGCTTGATTAAAACGACAAATATTACCCAACATATCAATAGTGATAATGGCATCCAGACTGGATTCCAGTACCGCTTTTTTCATACCTTCGCTAATGCGCAACTGATCGTTTAACTGCTTGCGTTCGGTGATGTCAAAACAGGAGCCGATATAGCCCAGGAAAACGCTCTGTTCGTCATAGCGCGGTCAGCCCTGACGCATAACCCCATGCGTCCAGAAAACCAATCTATCCAACACATAGCATTACTCCAGGAAAAATTTCATTGCACGAGTATTTGACTCACAATACGGACGACTTTGGAGACGGCACGAAA
>Ga0194056_10001809_pt1 | contig 11609 bp, 6 predicted proteins | sample SepL4413m_MetaG_FD_155458 | JGI IMG/M metagenome (GOLD analysis project Ga0194056, IMG submission 155458) | Anoxic zone freshwater microbial communities from boreal shield lake in IISD Experimental Lakes Area, Ontario, Canada - Sep2016-L442-13m | ecosystem: Environmental > Aquatic > Freshwater >...
ATCTCCTGCTGAGTGAGCACAATGCCTTCACCAATCACCCGCCACGCCGTCGCCCGCCCGCGTTCCTTGGCCGCCCGCATGGATTCCTCGGGCGATACGACAGGCGCATTGGTCTTGCCGTCGGGGAAAGGATAAGTCTTCGCGTACACCTCACGGGTAACCGGTTTCGCCGGAGCCGTGATGAATTCCTTCTTGGCCGAGGCCGCACCGGCACCCTTTTCAGGCACCGCATTCGACGCCACCTGTGGCTTCACGGCTGGCATCGCCGGTGCCGGCTTAACAGGACGCTCCGATTTGGAGCAACCCGCTAATACAAAAACCGCACACATTGCGACTAACTCTGTTCGTTTCATGAACATCTTAACCATTCTACTCACCGCGCCTTCTTCAAGCCACCAAACCAGACATTCCCAAAAATCCCCCTGATTTCACCATCAACTAAAGCATACTCCCTGTTATTGTTGCCGTCCATGATGCCCATGTTAAGTTTTAGCAAAATCATCACACCCACGCCTTACGGCGCATTAATCCACTTGATCCTGAAAAATTCAACCAGATTGGTCACCAGCCCGCCATTGGTCCATATCAGCATCCCGTTGAGGGGTGACGTCACCCCGCCGACCCCTGTCCACACGTTCGACAACAGGTTGGGTGAACTCTCAATCTGGTAGATACCATCCAAAACCGCGTCCCACGACAAGGTTTGCGGCACCCCGCCAAAACCAGCAATTTCAAGCGTGGCCAAGGAAGCGACCGTGAACAGCGCCCCCTGCATCGTGGGATCAAGATCCTGACTGTAGCCCTGCAAATCAACAGCGCCACCTACCGCGGCATTCACCGCGCCAACATCCCCGGCCTGTACCGTGTAGTCGTAATACCACGTCGAGGGCCCGCTCATGCTCATCGCCGCCTGCCAGAGGAAGGCCCCGCCGTCCAGCGACAATTTCGGCCCCGGCGTATTGGTCACCGGCTCACTGAACGAAGCCGTCACCCGCACCACCATTCCGGGATAGACCGCCCCGACGGCATCACTGGTAATCACCACCGTCGGGGGAATCACACTGGCCGCGCCCGGCCCCGCCGGATTGAGTCCGTGGGCCACATCCCAACCGTCACTGGCCCCGTTCCCGTTGGTATCCCGTCGCCCGGGATCCGTCCCCAGCCGATACTCACCGATGTTCGACAATCCATCCCCATCCAGGTCCGTCAACGCATCGGATGGATCATGACAGTCCAACCCGTGGAGTTCCTCCCACACATCCTCCATGCCATCACCGTCGCCATCGAGAATGACTCTCAGCTTCTGGACCCGGTTGTTGTACGTATCCGCCACATAGATAATTCCATCATCCATCGCCGGGGCCACGCCCTGCGGCACCCTGAACTGGCCGGGCCCCGAACCGGTGGAGCCGAGCACCGCCAGCGACGTCACCACCAGCGTCGCATCAACATCCAGAACCTGGATGCGGTTACCCCCGTTTTCCGCCACATAAATACGCCCACCCACCCCGATACTTACATCTCTCGGACCATTGAACTGGCTCAAATTCGTTCCGTAGCTACCAACCTCCCACGAGAACGTTCCGTCCGCCAGGAATCCCATGATTCTGTGGTTGCCGGAATCGGCGACATAAATCTTCCCATCCGGCCCGGCATCCACCCCCAGAGGATTTTTGAACGACCCGTTACCAGTGCCACTAGCGCCAGATGCCGACCCGATCAGCGTCATGGGATCGGAAATCGAGGGATAGATGTGTACATTGTGGTGGGCATAGAAATCCGTGGGATGACTATCCGCCACCAGCAAACTGCCGTCGTCCCGAATACTGACACCATAGGGACTCCGGAAAAACAGGCTTCCGTTGGTCACGGACCCCATCGTACCTGCCGCCCATAAACGGGTCAATGTCCCCGCAACGGGGTCCACCGCAAACATCGTGATGCGGTTGTTCAAGGTGTCACCCACCATCAACCGCGTCCCATCCGCGCTGACGCTAAGCCCCTGTGGCCGGTTGAAGTTGTTGGTGCCGGTTCCGAATGACCCGTACCGGACAAGCCGGCTCGTCAGCGCGCGGTTCCAGACCTCGATGCGGTTATTGTCACTGTCGGCAATGAACACCAGATTGCTCGACACCGCGACACGTCCAGGCCGGTTCAGCCCTGTCACCGCGGCTTCCATTATCGCAGACGCCGGCAGGGGTTGAATAGGACGATCGGGATTGATGCCGAACTGGGCGCACCACGCATCGGGAATGGAATCGCCATCGCGATCGACCATGTCATTCAAACTCGTTCCCGGGAAGCGCACCGGTCGCGCAACGCCCCAGCCGCCAAACGTGACCGTCTCATTGGGCATGCCGGATACACGTTTGAGAGCCGAATCACCGTAGACCGCGGCACCCGCAAAGCTCGACGCATCCCAGGCCCGCACATACACCAGCGCATTGCTTGCCAGTCCGTGCGCAACGATCCGGGAGAACAAGCCTGCATCACGCACCACGCCGCCTTCGCCAAACCGCCCCGCCGTCATCCCGTCCACGGCGTTGAACAGCAGACGGTCATCCCCTGTAACGCCGCCATCCGGCCCGGGCGAATTGACCGCACCGTTAGTTCCGGCATAGATCACCTGGAACAGGCACGAACCGGAATTGCCGTCACCGGGCAGGAGCTCCCCGACCCCGTTGGTTACGCCGGACGAGGTTCGGACCGTCAGCAGGTTCGTAGCACCCGCCACGGCTGCATCCAACACCGTGAACAGCGCGGTATCCGAAGAGATGGAGGTCCAGCCGGACTTCGCCTGGTGATTCAAGGTGAGCCGCGCAGTATCAAACCCACCCGGTGCCGCCAACTCCAGACTGACCGGCGCGGCGCCTATAACCAGACCACCCGGACCCACGTTGCCATAGAATACCGGAACGCCATTCGTGATCGTCACACCAGCATCGGCACACGTGACAACCCCCATCAGGTTCGATTGCTCAGATGCGGTTGAATTGTAGATTGACAACGACACTGGAACGGTCGTACCCGCCGCACCGCTGTCCGGACTGATGGACGTCAGGTAAATGCCCGGCGGTTGCTGGCTCTGGAACATGACGTCATCCACATACATGGCGCAAAGGTCATCGCCAAAAAACGAAATCGCCCGGAACCGCACCTGCAACAAGCGATTGCCGAACAAAGCGTCATCGAGCTTTATCTCCTTCCGCACCCACCCGCCGGAATTAAAGCTTACCCACCCCCCAAACCCCCCGTCGGGCGTCACGTCGTACCATCCATAGCCGTTGTTTACTTCAACAACCCCATAAGCTCTCCCTCCATAGCGACGGGGGACTACATTGATCCAAAATTGAAAACTCAGAACCGGGCTGACTCCAACCTTGATCGCGGGCGAATCAATCCACGCATCCAGCCGCTTGGGGTAGGGACCATCCATCGTGCCCAGGCACTTCACGCCGCTGTTGGCCGATGATGGACCATCCCAGTTCGTTCCGTACACCGGCGGACCCCAGCGCCATCCGTCCGTGGTGTAATCCTCATAGACATTGGTTGAACGGTTCCACGCCGTGGCCACCCCTTCAAAGTCCTCGAAGTAATCCGTACGCACAAACGGTATCGTGTACGTGTAGCGGTATTCCGGATTGGGATTCGAGTTGCCGCTCATGTCGGTCAGGCGGCCGGCGGGAATTGTCAGGGAGATGCTCCCGAACCGGCTGCTGACGGAAAATGTTGCCAGATAGCGTTGCCCCATGCCGGAGACATCCGTCAGCGTCAGCAAACTGGCCCCGCAGCCAATGCTGCTGTAAAGGATATCAGAGAGAACGAAACCGGCCACACTTTCATCGAAGAGGATATCGATCAGGACCTGCGTGCCATCCGCGCTGAGGGATCCACTGAAGGAACACTGCGGCGGGAGCGTATCGCCCAGATCCATCTGGTACAGCGTAAAGACGGTTGCGCCTCCCCCAATGGCAGAAACCATGAAAGACGCGGTGTCATTGCTCATGTCGGCGTCATTCAATGCGCCCACCGCGAACGCCTGGGCATTGGACCAGTTCGCCGGCGTGAAAACAAGCGGCACTCCACCGGCAACATACAGGTTCGCGCTACCCGACACCCGGGCGACGGTCACCGTCATATCCGCCGCAGGCTGCTTGAAAAGCCTCACGTTGATATTCGTCGTGCCACCTTCCAGAACGGAATAGACCGAAGCGTCAAGCACCGGCGGATTGAGTTTCTCGATCGCCGCATTGACATCCAGCTCACCGCCGGTAACCACCCTGCCCGACAAGGCTGTGTTCGGACGGGCGGAATCGAGAATCGCATCGCGGATGGCCATCCAGGACAATGAGGGATCTATCGCCCATAACAGCGCGGCGGCGCCGGACACATGCGGCGTCGCCATGGAGGTTCCGCTCTTGAGGCCGTATGTGTTGCCGGGCTCCGTGCTGAGAATGTCCGACCCGGGCGCCCCAATATCCACGCTGGTGGCGCCGTAGTTGGAGAATCCCGACAGACTTCCCGCCGACGTGATCGAGGCGACCGCGATGATGTTGGCGCAGTTGTACCCGGAGGGATAGGACACGTTGGCGTCGTTGTCGCTGCTGTCATTACCGGCGGCAGCGATGAATAACTGCCCGGCCCCGGTGGCGGCGTCAATGGCATCCTTCAGAGCCTGGCTGTAACCGCCCCCACCCCAACTGTTGCTGGTCAGTCGTATACCATTGACCTTGGTGGCCGCATACTGAATCGCATCCACGGCATCATCCGAGTAGCCGCCCCCGCCCGCATCCAGGAACTTGAGGCCCACCATCTTGACCGTCCAGTTCACTCCGACCACGCCAACGCCGTTGTTGCCCACGCCCCCAATGGTTCCGGCGCAATGCGAACCATGACTATTGTCATCAAAGGGATCATTGTCTTTGTTGACAAAATCCCAACCCTGCCAGTCGTCCACATATCCATTGCCGTCGTCGTCAACACCGTTGGTCCTCTTGTCATGACCGCCCGCGTCCAGTCCCGCCTCGCCGGGGTTCACCCACATGTTGGCCGCCAGATCGGGATGACTGCGGTCAATACCGGTATCGATAATACCCACGACGACGTTCGTGCTACCAGTGGTCTTATCCCAGGCCTCGGGCGCGTGGATACGCGGCATCCCCCACAGGTTACCGTATTGCGGGTCGTTGGGAATGGCATTCGCATAGACCTTGTAGTTGGGTTCGACATAGGCCACATCGGGATCGGCCGCGTAGATCGCCGCCACTTCCTTGAGGGATCTGCCCTTGGGAATTTTGACGGAATGAACAGGCACCAGGGTGAAGGCGCGTTTGAGCCGGGCTCCGGCTTTGGCATGCAGTGTCAGATGCCTGGCCGTCACGGCGTTGACATCAGCGCCCTTCGTCGGCGTCTTGAACCCGACCAGCAATCCCTCGAGATCGGCATCCTTTTCCGTCAGACTATCCCAGTTAATCGCCGGTCTTCCAAGGGGACCACCAGCCTGAAGACCAGTCGAGAATAAGACGACTAACAGGCCGATCAAGCATGCCAGCAAGCCATGATTACGACCGTCCGTCCGGAAACGGCATATTGCCAGATTCATTAAATCACCTGTCATGTCATAGCTCCCTCTCAAGAGATCAGCTCCAGTCCGGTCAAACGCCTCATTTTTGAGAACTGTTTGAAACGAACCACAGCCCAGGACAAATAACACCCGCAACGCCTTGTGGCACCTGCCAAAGACAAGAATCACAATCTATTAACTATATTCCAAAATGGATTATGACAGCAAGTACTTTCCATAAACAAACAGCAGTTGCATTTTTAAAACACAATACTTCAACGGCGCACTTACGGATACGGCGTGCCGGCGGCTTTCTGGCAGACGGATTTCCAAAGCGGGCACACGCGGGCATTCATTCGCATGAAAGGCCAGTTGGGCGCAACGGCCGCATAGTTGCCGTCGGCCAGACTCACCTTCTTTCCGTCCGCCTCGCGGGTTACCCGTACCTCCCCCTTGCGAACACCGAGCCAGGCCGATTTTGAGTCAGCCATCAGTCTGAACTCCGTTCCAACGATTTCAGCATACAAGAAACTCGTGTGCATGACGAGCATGTGGTTGGCAGGTTGCGGACGGATACTGGCATCTACAGCCCCACGCTGCAACTCGACGCTGGCTCCCGTCGCTGTTTGCTTCAGGACCAGCACGGTACCCTGATACAGCCGCAACAGCGACCCATCCATGAAGGCAAAGCAGGCGGCCGCGTTTGTTGCCAGAGCGATGGTGGCGCCGGCATGAACAACGGTGCCTGACGACACGACGACGATGGAATTTGCGCTATGGCCCTCAGATATTCGCACATCACCATTCAATTCGACAAGATGCCCCACCACGGGCAACTCAATGACGGGCGCCACGGCAAGGGATCCGTGCACGGCCGGCTTAGTCTGAGGGAGGATGAGGCGCAGCGCAAGTACCAGGCCGGCGGCCGCAGCCAGTGGCAGCATGATCCGCATGACCAGTCGCATGACAGGACGCGCAGACGGCTTCTTGGAATCACATTTTACGGCGGCTTCGTCCTTCAAAGCGACTGGAAGTTCAGCCTCGAAATTCGCCAGGACCAGGAGTTTCCTCCTCAACAACGGGTCGCGGCGCAGCGCTTCCTCGAATTCATGGACATCAGCGGGCTCCATGCGGTCATTCAAATAAGTCATCAGGTCTGATTCCGAGAACTCTTTCATACTGTCGCCCCGCCTTCTGCCTGCAACTTTCCCTCAATACAGGCGCGCAGAGAGCGTCTTGCTCTAACCAGAATCATCTCGACAGCGGCCGTTGTCTTCTTGACTCCCATGGCGATTTCTTCGATTTTCATGTCGCGGAAGTACTTCATCTGCATAACGACTCTGCTGTGTACTGGCAAAAGCTTGAGGCAATCTCTGAGGTAGTGGCTACGCATATCGAGTTCTTCGCAGTGCGTCTCGGCTGTATCGGCGAGCAAATCGATCACATCCGGGGCCAGTACTTCCCTCGAACGGGCCAGATTTTGCCGCCATTTAAGCAATTGCAACCGGGTAATACCCATCACCCAACTCCGAAAGGGCCTGTTAGGGTCGTATTCAGAGATTTTCATGCAGGCGACCCGCCAAACATCCTGAATCACGTCGTCCGTTTCACGATGGCCTCTTGTCACTGCGCGAACATAGGCACGGACAACGCTATCTTCTTCAATGAAATGCTTGAGCAGGGCCTCGTTTAAAGGTTTGCCCTTGTGCCAATCGCCGGATTCAGCATTTTTGTCTTCACTCATGACTTGATCATCGCTCGCCAGTTTGACTTCGCATTGCCCTTAAGTACCACCTTTTATATAATATATCCGCAACAAGGCGGGAAACCAACACAGATATATTGGCATATAATCGCAACCAATTGAAGGAAAGCATGATATGTAAGGCAATATTTGCTTGTGCAAGCGAAAGCCACCGAAGTTTTTGTTGGGTTTCGAGAGTGAGTGTGGATTATAATATATAGCCGTAATCATTGTCCGATCATAGAAATGACATTTATGAAGGCCGTTCAAGGTCAACCCACCCCTGACCCCTCCAAGGAGGGGAGCTTGCTAATGAGTTTCAACCCAACGAGTTCCCCTCCTTGGAGGGGTCAGGGGTGGGTTTCTGGCGTAGAGAGTCGTTAGCTGGAAACTGAAAGGAAATTTTGTGATAGTTCATAATGCAAATTGCTGGAAATTCACCCGATTGACAGAAGCTGTTGTAATAGCAGTTGTGATGTTGAGCATGTTGTTGCCGGGCACTTCGGAAGGGGCGGAATTGAAAGTGGCCACGGAGTACATTTACCCAACGGCTTATGAAGTCCGGGGCGGGCAAATTCAGAGCGGTCCAAATGGCCGGGGCAGCCGTGTTCAGGAGTCGGTCGTAGTACCCACGGCGTTTGCGACCCGGGAAGTCGGGGTGGTGTTCTCGGTGGAGGCCACGGTGTCGGGCATGAATCGCGATGCGAAGGTGATTACATCATTGGAGCCGAGAAACAAAAATGACAACACGGAATTGATGATTGCCGCAACGCTTGGCAAGCTTAACGAGGTACGTAACTTGCTGAGCCGCGGGGCCATGGTCAATGCCAGGAATAATTTCGGCTCCACCGCCCTGATGGGTGCGGCTGCGGGTGGATATGATGAGATCGTGCAACAGCTTCTTTTGAAGAATGCCAAGGCGGACATAAAAACACGAAACGGTTCGACGGCATTAATGTTCGCAGCCAAGAACGGGCAGTTGCGGGTTGTGGAGCAATTGCTGGCAGCTGGCGCCAAAGTTAATGAGGGTGACAGCGAAGGCATCACGGCATTGATGTATGCCGTTCAAGGCAGTTATCCCGCTGTGGTCGAGAAACTTTTGAAAAGCGGAGCCAGGCCCGATCATGCGGATCGGCATGGCACCACCCCCAAGGCTCTGGCGCTCAAGAATAACGACCGGGATGTTCTTGTCATACTGACGAGGGGTGTCGGCGTCAAGTGAGAGGGCGCATGAACTTCCTGCGGTCTGCGGTTGCACCGGCATTGATGTGCTTTCTTGAGGCCGGTCATACCGGGGCGACTGAGGTTCCTTTTGAGATTGGCGGGGGAATTGTTTTGGTCAAGGCCAGCATCAATGGAACAGTTCCCTTGCCGTTTATTCTCGATACCGGAGCCACGGAGTGTCTTTTGACGCCGCAAGCGGCCAAGCGGGCGGGGCTGGGACCGGCATCAGGTACCGGGGAAAAGATGGCCCGCTCCGTCGCTGTTGGCGAGCATACGGTTCCGGCAATGTCCTTTATCATTCATGATCCATTACAGGCGATCTCGCTACGTTTGGACAAAGGGATCAATTATGCGGGCATTTTGGGTTACCCCTTTCTGTCGAAGTTTGCTTTTTCGATTGATTACCAGCGGAAGATGCTTGATTTGTCTGGCGGCGTCGCATCAGGCACAGCCTTAAAGATGCCTCAGGCAGGCATTCGCGTGCCATTTTTGCTTCGGGATCGATTGATTCATGTTGCCGGAATGATAAATGGTCGCGGGCCTGTGACATTTATTGTGGATACCGGTTCCGCCGAGGTGTTGCTGTTGCCGCAGGCGGCTGAAAAGTTACGCTTAACGGCGTTATCGGCTAATCGCGCCGATGGCATTCGTTTCACGACGCTCGAGCGGATTTCGGTGGGGCAGGCGACGGTGACGAACGTTCCGGCCATCATCCACCGGTTGCACCGGGAAGGGACCGGAGCATTGTCCTATGATGGCATCCTTGGCTATCCATTTCTCTCGCAATTCAAGACGACGTTCAATTATCAGGATAAAGTGCTGATCCTGGAGCCCAACATCGCCAGATGATGGTGTTATCAGCATATTGAATTGCTGCCCCCCGCTCACCTCTCTTGTTAATCAACACGAATTCATATAGTCTGTCCCCATGAGCAAATCAAAAGTCGCCATTCTCAGGACGTCACCAGCCACCGCACTGGCTGACTATCACAGGGTTATGAATCTGGCAGGATATCAGGATGTCATCTCCAAGACCGCCGATACCGCGCTGAAAGTGAACATCAGTTGGCATTTTTTCTACCCTGGCAGTTCAACCACCCCCTGGCAATTGGACGGCGTGATCAGGGCCATGAAGAAGGATGGCTATTCGCCCTCAAATATCCACGCCTGTCATAACCGCACCGTCGTGATCGATGCCCACCTCGGGGAACGGGAAAACAAGCAGCTCAACGTCGTCCAAGCGCACGGACTCAGAAATGTGCACCTTTATGAGAGCAACGAGCCCTGGATCAATGTTCGGGATGCCGTTGGGTCTATCGCTGATAAGTTCCTCTGCCTGAACGAGGTATACCCAAATGGCTTTATGATTCCCAAGCGATTTATCGGAGAGAACATCATTCACCTCCCCACGGTTAAAACCCATGTCTTCACTACCACCACCGGCGCCATGAAAAATGCCTTCGGCGGCCTGCTCAACGAACACCGCCATTGGACACATCCTGTTATACATGAGACACTTGTAGATTTGTTAAGGATTCAGCAGAAGATCCATCCGGGCATCTTTGCGGTCATGGACGGCACCTTCGCCGGAGATGGGCCTGGCCCGCGTTGCATGATCCCGTATGTCAAGAACGTGATTCTCGCTTCATCGGATCAGGTTGCCATTGATGCTGTCGCAGCTAACCTTATGGGATTCAACCCCTTACAAGATATTAAATTTATCAGATTGGCTCATGATGCCGGGCTTGGCTGCGGGGATATTCGCGAAATTGAGATTGTGGGTGATCCTGACGCTTTGAAGGAAAACTGGAATTTTGTCGGTCCTTTCAAGAAAATGACCTTTGCCAGCAAAATGCAGCATAAAATCTATTGGGGACCCCTTCGCAAGCCGATCGAATGGTCGCTGAAGACCGTCTTAGCCCCTTGGGCCTACATCGCCAGCGTGATTTACCATGATTCCTTCTGGTATCCCACCCATCAGAAGTTGGTGCATGATATTCTTCATAGTCCCTGGGGCCGGCTTTTCCACAATTGGGACAAGGTGGCAATCCCGCCGGATGACCTGACCACTCCCGGCTGGGCTGATGTCGGGGAAGATCCATTGGAATTGAAACGGGATAGCTGGAAACTATTCAAGAAATCCCTCGCCATCCTCGGCACCTGCATCAAAGAAGCACCGGAGTTTGCGGCGAAGAAGAGAAAAATCGAGAAGTGATAAAAGACTCCGCATGGATAATAAGAGAGCGAAAATCCTCTCCCTCTCCCCTTGCGGGAGAGGGCGGGGGTGAGGGGATTGTTGGTCCGGATAACACCCCTCACCCTAACCCTCTCCCACAAGGGGAGAGGGGAAAAATTCATCCTTCTCCCCATGAACCATAAACGATCAACCACGCCCCTCCCCGCGCCCCTCCCCATGTCCCGCCGCGAAATGCAGCAGCGAGGCTGGGAACAGTGCGATATCATTCTGGTAACCGGCGACGCTTATGTGGATCATCCTTCATTCGGGGCGGCTCTGATCGGGCGACAACTGGAAGCCTGCGGCTACCGCGTCGGAATTATTGCCGCACCCGACTCGACTGATGTTGAGGCGTTTCGCGTTCTGGGACCGCCACGGCTATGCTGGGGCGTTACTGCCGGAAATCTGGACAGTCAACTCGCACGCCTGACCGTGATGCGCAAACGCCGCCGCGACGACCCCTATCTGCCAGAAGGCCAAGGCGACCTCCGCCCGCCCAACGCCACCATCGTCTACGTCACCAAAGTCCGTCAGGCATTCAAATCTCAAATCTCAAATCTCAAATCTCAAATTCCTGTCATTATCGGAGGGGTCGAGGCATCACTCCGCCGCTTCCCCTACTATGACTATTGGACTGACAGCATCAAGCGCTCCATCCTCTTTGACTCCAAAGCCGACTTGCTGGTTTATGGCATGGGCGAACGCGCCATCACTGAAATCGCCGCCCGTCTGGACCGGGGCGAGTCCCTCTCCGGCATCCCCGGCACGGCAGTTATTTCCAAAATCCCGAATCTAACTGCCCACTGCCCACTGTCTACTGCCCACTGCCCACTGTCTACTGC
>Ga0194056_10001815_pt1 | contig 11575 bp, 14 predicted proteins | sample SepL4413m_MetaG_FD_155458 | JGI IMG/M metagenome (GOLD analysis project Ga0194056, IMG submission 155458) | Anoxic zone freshwater microbial communities from boreal shield lake in IISD Experimental Lakes Area, Ontario, Canada - Sep2016-L442-13m | ecosystem: Environmental > Aquatic > Freshwater...
ATGGCGATGTTGTTTTTCAGGACGGTATGATTTGCCTCCAGAGCCTTGGCGATTTTGACGACTTCCGCTCTGTCCCGGGTAAAATAGGTCGCGTCTCGCAGGTCGATAAGCGCGGTGGACTCGGCATGTTGGTTTGGATCTGAAATGATCATCTTTATCAGTCTCAAACACTCGGCAGTGCTAATCTCGCCTGTGCCGATAATGTCAACATGATCTCCCGAAGGTGATATTTTGTAAGTATAAGGCATTTGTGATTAACGTTGTGAATTTCTCATTACGTTAAATTATAATGGCCATACTATTCCCGCAATCGGGAATACCCTGAAAAGTGGATCAGGTTTTTCCTGATAGAGAAGTCTTTTTGGTTCAGTAGGCTCACCGCCGGAGAGGAAAAAACGGATAGTGGGGACACGGGGCAAAAGCGAAGCGTTCGCGGATCTGGAGTTATTACGAGCGGTGTGAAGCGAGGTAATCGTGGAGGACGGCATATGGGCAAAGACGACAAGCAGCGCATATTGAGGAATAGAGCCAAAAAAGCGGCCCGCATGGCCGTGCGCAAGGCCAGACGCCGCAAGGCAGCCTTGGCTGCGGGCTCCGGGTTCATCGCGAGGTTTGGAGTCAGCCGAGCGGAGATAGGGGCCAGCCCGATATATCGCGCGCTGGTGAGCCAGGCAATCTTCGATCAGGGTATCGGTGACGTTCTGATAAGCCGCACACTTCAAGATGGCCGGATTGCGCTCGCATGTGCGCTGATCGATCCCTACTGCCTGGGCGTCAAGGACGCATTTCTGCGAGTTCTGTCTCCGGGCGGCTATGACGAGCTCGTCGCGCGTGCGGCGGAGGTCCAACGGTTCGAAGAGGTTGCGCCCGCTTACGCCCGCAAGCTGATCGACGATGCCATCGATTACGCGGCTGCCCTCGGTTTCGAACCGCACGAGGATTTTGACGACGCCTTGGTCGTGCTCGATCCCATCGACTCCACTTCGTGCGACGCGCGATTCACCTTCGGTAAGGACGGTAAACCATTCTATGTCAACGGACCCAATCATGACGTCAGCAAGGCGCGAGCGATTGTCCTCCACCTTATCGAACGGTGCGGCCCGGAAGGGTTCGACTACCTGGTGGGTGGTCTGCCGCCGAATGTTCTCGCCGGTCTGCCTGTCGCGCAACGCGTTGTTGCCGTTCCGAACGACGCCAATGCTTCCATATGAAGGATGACAATACGGTTTCCACACCATCTTCGAGGGCAACGGTTTGGCAGCCCCACCTCAGGAGAGGAATAAACGGCTAATAATGAATCTGAAACGTTTCAGATCGTGTTTTACGGTTACCAGTTCAAACGCCCGGATGCGGCGATGGAACTCTTCATGACCCTTACCACCTTGCCGCCAACCGAACCTGATTTGGCCGAGATCATTGACAAGGCCGGGTCTTTTCTGCTGGATCAGGATGACGGCAAGAACGCGGCCCGCCTGTATCGTGCTGCCACGCAATCCTATCCCAATGTCGGCGCGCATTGGTCAGACCTGAGTTATTGCCTTGGCAAATCTGGAGAAATAGAAGAGGCGGTGGTTGCAGCGCGCAAGGCGCTCGCGCTCCATGAGGACGATCCCTACGTGCTGAATGACCTGGGATGGACGCTGGTCTTGGCCGGGCATCATGAAGAAGCCCGAGCGGTTCTCGAGCGGGCCGTGGCACTGGCACCTGGGGACTACGAGTTGCCTCGGAAGAATCTGCAAGAACTCGACAAGCGCATGAGTGCCGCACGCCGCGCAAAAAGGAGACAAGTATGACTTTTGCGGAACTGACATGGGAAGACCTGAACGCCCGCAAACCGCGCCTGATCGAAGTACTCGACGGATTGGAGGGCAAAAGGTCACGGATACTCAAGTCATGACCGTCCTCTCCCATCACGCCGCAAGGGGAGCTTCGCACCGACTTTGAACGGTCAGAATCACGGTGGACAATGAGAAATCCGGCTTCGAGGGCAACGGTTTGTTAGACTCTCCATAGGGGGTTGAAAAACAGCTAAAAATGAATCTGAAACGTTTCAGATCGTGTTTTGCGGTTGTTGAATGTATTGCAACGATCAGTGTTCATTATAATGATTATTATATAATTTTTATGCTTGCATGATAGTCATCCAATTTCTTATTATTCATCTTGATGAATACCGGTGATATAGGTGCATTGATCCGTAAGCGACGGGGTGTGCTGGGGATCGACCAGCGAACACTAAGTGAGATCGCCGGGATCGCCGTCCACTCGCTGAGCAATATCGAGGCAGGGAATGGCAATCCCACAGTGGCGACACTTGAGCGGGTGTTACATGCGTTGGGGATGGAACTTCGTGCCGAGATCAAAAAATAGGAGTAGATCGTGAGTCGGAGAGGAAAGGTCTTCTGTCGCGGAGTACTTGCAGGGTGCATCGAGGAGATGCCGGATGGCTACCGTTTCGCCTATGACGCCAACTACCTGGCATCAGGGAACGCAAAGCCGATCAGCCTGACCATACCCATGCGGAGCGAACCTCTCCATTCGAAAGTCCTGTTCCCCTTCTTCTTCGGGTTGCTGGCGGAGGGCATCCTCAAGGAGACGCAGTGCCGGAAACTGAAACTTGACGAGAACGACCACTTCGGACGTCTGCTCAAGACGGCCAACAGCGACACCATCGGCGACGTCACCGTGGTCGAGGATCTGGAGGCCTAGATGTTCCGCTGCATGTCAACCCTGGCCGAGATCCCCCGCGATGGCTACAGTCCTGCGGCGGAACGTCTGCTGGCTGGAGGGAACCGCCGTTTTCCTAATCGATTGACGTTCAACCGCACCGACATCGTCGAGTTCCGTTTTCAGGCTGCGGAACATATGTCCATCTCGGGGGTTCAGGACAAGGTCTCGCTCAAACGGGTCCGCGGAAAACTCCTGCCAACCGAGAAGGACGGTGAGTACATTCTGAAGCCCATCCCCACGGCCGATATCCCCCGCTTCAAGAACGACGTCCCGGCCAACGAGCACCTGACCATGCAGATTGCGTCGCAGGTTTTCGGTATCGCCACCGCAGTCAATGCCGTGATCTCCTTCGCGGACGGCGAACTTGCCTATATCACTCGCCGGTTTGATCGCCGGGGTGGTGTGAAGATCGGGCAAGAGGATTTCTGCCAGCTCTCCAACCGGAGCGAGGAGACGGCCGGCAGAAACTACAAATACGATGGAAGTTACGAGGAGGTCGGCCGCATCCTGAAGCAGTTCTGCAGGGCGTACCCCGTGGAAATCGAAAAGCTTTTCGCCCGGATAGTCTTCAGCTACGTCATCTCGAATGGGGATGCCCACCTGAAGAACTTCTCCCTCTTCGAGAGCGAGTTCGGCGACTATGTCCTGACACCGGCCTATGACCTGATCTGCACATCGCTGCACTTCCCGGACGAGGCCCGGATAGCCCTCGATCTGTTCGACACCTTCGAGACCGAGAGTTTCCGGCAGAACGCATTCTACAAGCGGCCGGACTTTCTGAAGTTGGCTGAGCTCTACGACATCAACGCTCTGCGGGCCGAACGTTGCCTACGACAGTGCGCTGACAGCGAGGCCGCAGTGGTCAGCCTGGTCGAGCGATCGTTCCTCACCGAGAAAGCCAAGGCCGATTTCCTCGATCGTTTCCGCGACCGGTTGCAGGCGATCACGAACTGACGACATTAACGGTTCAGGGGAAGCCAGCGGAGAACTCTCTGGATATTAGTGTCCCAATAACCCCACTCATGGGTCCCGGGTCCTTCCTCATAAGTCAGGTCGAAGGGCAGGGTGTTCAGATGGGCCTTGAATTTCAAGTTATCCTGATAAAGGAAATCTTCCGTGCCGCAGCATTGGAAAAACTTGGGTTTGGCGGCATCCGATTTTGCAAGTTCACGAGAGAGATGGTAGAGATCATTGGAGGTTCCGTAAATCGACTTGTCACCAAAAATGCTGAGGTGCTCGGGGCTTCGTTCCGGCATGTGGTTAGCCAATTCTTGCGGGTCCATCGCACCGGATAGACTGGCGGCGGCGGAAAACTTATTCGGCCTGGCCAGCGCCAGTTTGAAGGCCCCGTACCCTCCCATAGAGAGCCCCGCCGCGAAGGTGTCTTCCCGCTTGCCGGAGATCGGGAAGAAGGATTCCACGAGCCGGGGGAGTTCCTCGCTGACAAACGTCCAGTATTTTAGCCCGAAGTGCATGTCGGTATAGTAGCTGCGCGCCACGGCAGGCATCACCACGGCGAGGCCCATGTCAGCGACGTAGCGTTCGATGGAAGTCCGGCGCGCCCAGATGGTATGATCATCCGACATCCCGTGCAGAAGATAAAGGACGGGATGTTTTGTGTTTCCCGCCTTGCCGGTCATCCCAATCTGGCGTTGGGTGTTCTGGGGAAGAATGACCGTCATGGATGTGCTGAGCCCAAGGCTATCGGAGAAAAAATTGCATTGAATAAGTGCCATGATGTCGGATCCTTATGTGAGTCAGATTTAGCTTGAATCGGGTCAATCAGTGTGGTCTTTTTCGTCTTGCGCATGCTCGTGATTGTCGTTCTTGCACGTGTCATGGACGGTTCTTCGTGTGATTCGTTCGAGCAGGCTTTGGGCTGAATCCGGTGGCTGATTGCCTGCCTCAAGCATGTTGATACGTTCTTTAATGGAGGAGCGTTCCGGGAACAAAGCCGATGCGGTTCTGAAGTATTGGATCGCTTCCGGGAGTTCGCCCTTGATCTCATGGAGGAAGCCGAGGAACGTCACCATTTCCGCCTGATCGAGCGCGAGTTCTCTGGCCCGGTCGGGGGTGGCTGGGGTATGGGCGTAGAGCGTTAGGGCGGAATCGAGGAGTGGGATCGCCTCGTTGAATTTCCGGGTTACTATGGCCATGCGCCCTTTCTCAAGAGCGATGCGATAATCGCCGGGATTCATGCGTTGGGCTTCATTCAGTATTTCAATGGCGAGATCCTGCCGCTGCAAACCTGTGCTTGCCCAGAAGGCGGCTACCAGAAAGGCGTCGACGTTATGCGGGTCGGCGCGGGTGGCGAGTTTGAGCCAGGGAAGGATCTCGGCACTGGCGTCCCCTTCCGCATGGGCATGTTGTTCGGGGGTGATCTCGGCCTGCCAACGGCGAAAGGGGCCGGGAAGCGGAATGGAGGCTTCCCGGTGCGCCACTCCCTTGTGGAAATACAAATCCGCCTCGTTGAAGAAATTGAGGCTCAACACCTGGCGACTTTCTCCAAAAAGCAAATCCGCCAGTTCTGAAGTGGAGCCAGGTTCAACGTGCGTGGAGGTCAGGTGGGCGGCCAGTGAGAAGGCCAGCCCCCCGGCACTGATTGCCAATATCCCGGCACCCCATGCTGGAGAGCGGGAGGTCACAGGATGTCCCCGCGTGAGAAGCGTCGTTTCCGATATCCCAACCACGCGAGCGAGATGAAGACGATTGTCATCAAGGCCGCATAGAGGAGGATCTCCGTCAGGGTGAGCCAGTTAACCGGACCCCAGTCATGAACGAGCCGGCGGCGCAGATCGAATAATTCAAAATGCGGAAAAAGATAGTAGACGGAAAAGATGGCGTAACTGGCTGGCCCTTTGGCCTCAGCCAGCATGGCGGGGACGCGGGGTAACAGGAGGAAGGCTGCGCCTGTGATGAGATAGGTGGTGACGGTGGCGGCATCATGGTTCAGCCGGGTGGAGAAGGCCAGTCCGAGTGAACTGATCAGAGCCAGGGCGGCGGCATGGAGCAGTATGGCTTGAATCAGAGTGCTGAAGTTGAAAGCTCCACCCTTGATCCAGACGGCCAGACAGACGGTCAGATAAAAACACACCAGAGACAGGCAGGTGATGGACCATACTCCAAGCCATTTGCCGATGATCAAGGTCAGTCGTGACACAGGTTTGGCGAGCAGGGGAAACAGTGTCCCCCGCTGTTCTTCCTGCGGCAGCTGGCGGACTGACGTATTGATTGTCAGGATCCACGCCAGGACCCAAACGGTCAGAAGCCCCATATCTTTTACATAGCCGGATACCTGGGAAAGTCCGAAAACGTCAAAGGAAAGCAGGCTGGTCAGAAGGGTGGCGAGAAGGATCAGGAGGACCGAGAGTTCTTTTCGTCGCACCATCTCAAGCCAGACGATGCCGGCTATGGTGATGATTTGTTTCAATTTATTCATTCCTTATTCAGCCTTTAGGAATTTTTCGGTCGCACAGCCGCGCGATTACAGGGATTTTACCACCCGCTTGGATTACCAAGCTTGAGGCACTGAGGCACAGAGAAATGCAAATGTGGCGTTTATTTCGATCCCGCGAGTACACGGGACCAAAATAAACGCTACGGTTTCTCGAAGGAATTTTTTGAGAGGGAGGAGTTGTCGATAGTTCCTTCTCTTTCTCATGGTATGGCTCCAGGAAACCGGCGCGGGATTTTTGGCTCGGGTACTCCCGAACGAAAATGCCGCGACATTCTCTTCTTGGCGCTTCTCTGTGTCTCCGTGTCTCAAGCGAAGCGGGTGGTAAAATTCCGGCTACTGTAGCTGCGTCTGCCATGGTTACTCCTTCAGTCTACAATACTCCTTTAGTATCGTTAGCCTTCTGAACACCGGTGGTGACTGCCTTAATAAAATACCGTTCCAGGTTTTCGCCCGGAGCAACCAGTTCACTGACCGGACCCTCGGCGATCAGGTTGCCCTGCGAAAGGATGGCGACCCGGTCGCAGGCCAGTTCAACCTCTGACAATTCGTGCGAGGAGAAGAAGACGGTTTTTCCAGCCTTTTTGCGCTCGGCGATGATCCGTCGGATATCCATGCGACCCAGCGGATCGAGCCCGCCGGTGGGTTCATCGAGAATCAGGAGATCGGGGTCATTGATGAGTGCCTGTGCCATGCAGATCCGTTGCCGCATGCCCCGGGAATAGCCGGCAATCCGGCGGTCAGCTGCGAAAGCGAGCCCGGTTTCGTTCAGGAGTTGAGCGGCGCGTGTCTTGATTTCGGACGCAGGCAGGTTGAACAGCCGCCCTGCCATGGTCAGAAGTTCGCGGCCGGTGAGGAAATTGTAGGTGTCCGGATTTTCGGCGAGGTAGCCGATTCTTTCCCGGGCGATGGTTTCGGAAATGGGTTTGCCGAAAAGCCGGGCTGTGCCCTGGTCGGCATCCTGGAAACCAAGCAGTACCTGGATGGTGGTGGTTTTACCCGCGCCGTTAGGACCGAGGAACCCGAACACGGTGCCCGGTGCAACGGTGATGGTGAGGTTGCGCAAGGCATGGACCGTTCCCGTTGGAGAAGGAAAGGAGACGCTCAAGTTTTGAATGTCGATGGCCGCAATCACGAAAAACTCTTTATCATAGTCATGAGTGAACGTCAAAAAATCATCTCAACCAATGTCGTACGCCCCGGTCTGGGTTTTACAAGTTTAACGATATTGAAATCCCATGGTCCTCTGTGTAAGGTGCTGCCTATCTGTGCTAACGGCGTTTGTGAAACATTGGACAGCGACGTGGTACTGCCAGTTCGGGAGGAAGTAACTCTGTGCCAACTTTAGATTGGATCGGTAGGCGAGCGGTTGAAAATCATCACCATCAGGTGCCGTTCCATCTTTTGAAGGATGTTCCTGAACTTTCGGTGGGCGACCCCGGCACCGCCAAACGCCTTACGAGGTGAAAGTCACATGAATATTTCAAAGCCAGGAACCAAGGCATTTTCGGCGGACTACGTGCGGGTGCTCAAGGACATCAAGACCCGCATCCGTACCGCCCAGGTCAAGGCCGCTCTTTCTGCGAATCTCGAAATGATCCACCTTTACTGGGATATTGGCCGGATTATTGCGGAACGGCAAAAGCAGGTGGGGTGGGGCGCCGCAGTCATTCCACGCCTGTCGCGTGATATCAGAAACGAGATACCGGAAGTGAAAGGGTTTTCGGAGCGGAATATCGGTTATATGATTAGGTTCGCGCAGGAATATGGGCAGCGCGTAATTTTGCAACCGTCTGTTGCGAATTTTGCGCAGGGCCGGAAAGATGCGAAATCAGAGCGTGACTCGATTTTGCCACTGGTCGTGGCAAAATTGCCTCCCCAAGGAAAGCAGGCGCAGACTCAAGATTCTGTTTTGCCAATTTCGACAATGGCGTTGGCGAAATTGGAGCCCGCTGCAATTTTGCAGCCACTGGTTGCAAAATTACCGTGGACGCACAACATCATCCTCATGGAGAAGGTCAAGGACATCTCTGTACGCGGTTGGTATATGCAGGCCACGCTTCAAGAGGGTTGGAGTTCTGATGTGCTGGCCCTGATGATTGACAGTCGCACCCATGAGCGGAAGGGAAAGGCTATTACCAAGGGGGTGGACAAGGCGATTGGTGTTTCCCAGTACCAACTCACCCGCGCCCTGCCTAAGGAATTCCGGTCAAGCCTGCCCAGTATTGCGGAAATTGAGTCGGAACTCTCCGAATTGTCGCGCCGGAAACCGGTGAAGACGAGTCGGCCACGGAGGCGGTCATGATTCAACTCAAGGAATAGCACACGTATTCCTGTCAGTGGCCCCTTCATTGACAGAATGGAGATATGTGAAAACATGGCTGAGGAAATGGCTTGTTGGCGAAATATCGGTGCGAAGAATGATTGTTTCATTAATTGAGATTTATGTCTGCGTGCTGGTGTTGGCCTGGTTCTTTGCGGATCGGCTGATTTTTCAGCCGCAAGAATCGTCGTATTGCGAGGGGGGTGACTTTTACCGGATCCCCGTTTCCGCATCAGAAAAAATCGGAGTTCTGGCCCTTCCCAATCCTGCGGCGACATGGACGATTCTCCATTGCCATGGGAATGCGGAGGATATCGGGGATCTTCATGAGTTTTTTGAACAGTACCGGAGTCAGGGATTTCAAGTCTATGCATTCGACTACCGTGGGTATGGGATCAGCGATGGCAAGCCCGGAACGATAAAAGCCTGCGAGGATGGTGAGGCGGCGCTGAACCACTTGGTCAATGATAAGAAAATCCCATTGAATCGGATCATCCTTCACGGCCGATCGGTCGGGGCGGGGGTCGCGGCCCATCTGGCCGCAAAACACAAGGTGGGTGGACTGATCATGGAAAGCCCTTTCGTGACGGCTTTTCGCGTCAGGACAGTGATTTCGATAGCCCCCTTCGACAGGTTCCGTAATGACCGTCGGATCCGCGAGATAGCATGCCCGTTACTTTTGATTCACGGCCTGAATGATGAGGTTATTCCAGTATGGCACGGGCGGAAGTTATTCGAGTCAGCCCGAGTCCCGAAACTTGCATATTGGGTGCCCGGTGCCAACCATAATGACATCCCGATGATTGCCGGAATCAAATATTGGGAGCACATTCAGGATTTGGCCCGCCTGGCCACAAAATAAGAAGCCTTTACCTGCCAATAACCGAGGAAGTTTGTCGCTCCTGATGAGCGTGCCAGCATTTTACACTTAACCCCAGCAGCGCAAGGGCCAGCACGAGGCCGACAGCTTTGCGCTCGCCGGAGGTCAGGGCGAAAGTGGACCGGGTCAGTTCCTTAAGTTTGGTCAGCCAACGATTCATGGAGTGGCCACTATGTTGACCAATTTGCCCGGGATCACCACCACTTTGCGGATGGTGAGCCCTGTCAGCATCTGTTTCACCGGCTCCAACGTCAGGACGTGTGTCTCAATTTCCTTGGGCGTCAGGCGTGTGGGTATGACCTCGCGGTTTTTGATTTTGCCATTGAGCTGAACGACGATCTCGATGGTGTCCCGCGCCAGGGCTTTTTCATTTACCTGCGGCCAGGGGGCCGAGAGAACACTGGGCTGATGCCCGAGCTCGACCCACAGCTCCTCGGCGATATGCGGGGCAAAAGGCGAGATCAGCACCACCAGGGTCTCAATGGTTTCCCGGTAGACAGCCCGGCATTGCTCGCTGCTGGCGGCGTCCACTTTCATGGCGTCCACTGCATTCATCAATTCCATGATCTGGGCAATGGCGGTATTGAATTGAAACGCCCCTTCCAGATCGTGTGTAATCTTGGCAATGCTTTCGTGCAGCTTCCGATAAAGATCCCGCTCCGGTGTCTCCATTTTTGAAAGATCGGTTTTCAGTGAGGCGGAAGCCTGCAGCAGGGGGTGGGTCTCCTGAACCCGGCGCCAGATGCGACGGAGGAACCGGAATGAACCTTCCACGGCGGTGTCGCTCCACTCGGCGTCCTTCTCCGGCGGACCAATGAAGAGCGTGTAGAGCCGCACGGTGTCGGCGCCATATTCGCGAATCAGTTCGTCGGGCGAGACCACATTGCCCTTGGATTTTGACATCTTGTGGAGCTGGCCATCCTTTTCACTGCGCTTACAGATCATGCCCTGTGTGAACAGCGCCTTGAACGGCTCGCAGAATGAACAGGTGTCGGCATCATGCAGAACCTTCAGGATAAACCGTGAATAAAGCAGATGCAGCACGGCATGCTCTATGCCGCCGATATATTGGTCCACCGGCAGCCAGTAATCGACGTCCTTCTTATTATACGCCACTGTGTTGTCGCGCGGGTTGACGTACCGCAGGTAATACCAGCAGGAGCAAATCCACTGCGCCAGTGTATCAGTCTCGCGGCGGGCCGCCTTGCCGCATTTCGGGCAGGTGGTGTTAATGAAGCCTTCGTGGAAGGAGAGGGGATTACCGCGTTCGGTTTTGAAATCCACATCATCCGGGAGTAACACCGGCAGATCCTTTTCAGGCACCGACACTGCGCCGCAGTCCTTGCAGTGGATGATCGGGATGGGCGAGCCCCAATAGCGTTGGCGGCTGATCAGCCAGTCGCGAATCCGGTAATGCGTGGTGAAATCGCCGAATCCTTTATCTTTGGCCAATTGAATTATATCCGTCATTGCTTCGCGGTTATTCCGCCCGTTGAAGGGGGCGGAGTTAGCCATGGTTCCGTCTTCGACATACGCCTCCTTCATGGTGGCGGCATCGAGTGTTCCTTTCGGGTTCTGGATGACGATCTTGACGGGCAGGTTATAGGTCTTGGCGAAATCGAAATCACGCTGGTCGTGGGCGGGTACGGCCATGACCGCGCCGGTCCCGTATTCCATCAGGACATAGTTCGTAATCCAGAGGGGGGCCAGTTCACCGTTATAGGGATTACGGACGTGAAAGCCGGTGAATACGCCTTCTTTTTTGGTCGTGTCATCGGTGCGTTCGGCGGCGGAGACCATTTTCTCCTTCTCAACGAAGGCTTTAATCTCTGCGGCGCGCGGATTGTTTACGAGCAGTTTTCCGACCAGAGGATGTTCCGGGGCCAGCGCCATGAAAGTTACGCCGTAAATGGTGTCGGGGCGGGTTGTGAATACGGGACAGGGATCGCCGGTTTCCGCAACGGTAAAGTCGACCTTGGCGCCAGTGGAGCGTCCGATCCAATTACCCTGCATGGTGCGGACCTTTTCGGGCCATTGATCGAGTAACGATAAATCATCCAGAAGTTTGCCGGCATATTCGGTGATTTTAAAAAACCACTGGGTGAGGTCCTTCTTAACCACTTTTCGGCCGCAGCGTTCACAGGTGCCATCGGACAGGACTTCTTCATTGGCAAGGGTGGTGCAATAC
>Ga0194056_10001819_pt1 | contig 11560 bp, 7 predicted proteins | sample SepL4413m_MetaG_FD_155458 | JGI IMG/M metagenome (GOLD analysis project Ga0194056, IMG submission 155458) | Anoxic zone freshwater microbial communities from boreal shield lake in IISD Experimental Lakes Area, Ontario, Canada - Sep2016-L442-13m | ecosystem: Environmental > Aquatic > Freshwater >...
CCGAGCTGGTCACCTGCCAAGGCATCGCGTTCGAGCCTGGGCGGGGATGGGTGGCTCAATCGCCGAGTTGGAGTGTCGGAATAGGGTTTTTTGAGACGTCTCGAAAAACGGGACGGCTTCCGGGGACGCCCACACGACATGGCCCGTCGCCGTGTTTCCCCCCTTAGATACTGGCTTCCATAAACCACATGCTCCGTCTGGGCCTCGATCCTACGGCCGATGCCAGAGCGACTTCCAATAGTCTTGATCGCACTGGTAAACATCCAGGTGATCCTTGGCCGGGTCCAGGTCCGGCCGCAAAATCCCGTAGTTCTTCATTTCCCGAACGTAGCCGGGGTGAGGACGAAAGCCCGGCATGTCAAAACGCTTTATCTGCTGGAGCTTGTCACCGGCCGCGCGGATGCCGGATAGGATGCCCTGGTAATCCGGATCAGTGGCGGCGGCGAAGACCACCGGCTTGCACAGGCCGTAACCTCCGTGCTCCTTGGCCAGCGGTGCCAACAAGAGCATTGAATTCTTAGGACGCGAAAGGTTGTAGAGCAGTTCACTGTCCAGCGGTTGCTGACGATGGCACGTCGTGCAGCGTCGTTCCAAAATCGCCTCGGGCGGGGGCACCCGGACGCACACACTTCCATCGATTGGGTGTAGATTGGTCGGCGTGCCCCAGCGCCCGGGAAGATCGATCATTCCGGTGCCCCCGGCGGCATACGTGCCCGGGTAAGCCGCCCCGGTCTCAATCCACAGTCGAACAAGGGTCTTTTCCAGTGGCGTGAGCCGCGATTCGTAGTGCTTTCCATCGAGCATCTGCATCACCGGACTGGCCGAAGAGCCGATGGTGCGTGGTGGCCGGTTGCCTTGATCGTTTCTGCCGTCGCTAAACTGTTTGCGGAGCGTCAGGGTCGCATACGCATGGGAGAACCACGGGCCATGGTCGCCCGTGAGGATTACGCCGCCGGCCCGCGGCCCGCCTTGGGCGGTTGCCTCGTAGTCGTGGCAGGCCACGCAGTGCCGATCGAGAATCGGCTGAACGTGGCGGGGAAAATCAATTATGTCCGGGATTCCGGCAATCGGCTGGATTGAGCTGGCCGGTCGCCGCAGAGCCAGGAGCCCCAATCCCGGGCCGATGCGCGGCGCCTCCGTGCGGTGTTCGTGGCAGCCGACGCAGCCAGTGACCTCGCCGGGCTGGAGAGTGACGTAACTCTGCATCCGCTTGACCGACAGGTCGTTCTCGTCCAGCGCCACGAAAAACAGGTTGCGCAGGGCCGGCACTTCCAACGAGGCCGATCCGTCCGGTTCGACCGGTACCGTGCCCAGGATGCGCTTGAAGGTGAAGGTTCCCCCCATGCTGATTGGCTGGTTCCACGAAATCTGGAAGCTGATCGGCTTGGGGAGCTGTTCCAGCACCAGCAGTTTCTTGATTTCGCCAGGCCGAACCCCTTTCATATTCCGGCCATGGGCCGCATCGGCAAGGACGAGCTGCCCCGTGGACTGGCTCGAATCGGTCCGGGCTGGAATGATCGTTTCACGCGGCCGGGGTCGAATTGGCCGTGGTTCTTGGATGATCCAACCGCCCGGTGCATCCGCCGGCAGCGTATAGATGCGCCGGCTATGTCCCTTGCCGTCGCTCCATAGGATGCTCCGGTCATGTGCGAAGAGAAGACTGTCTTGCGCAAGCGGATACGGATCGAAGCAATTCCCTTGAAGGGGATGAAACTGCGGACCAAGGTTCAGCGGCCGCGACGACGCGCGGTCATCTGGCCCGCAGCGAGGATCGACCACCATCAGCACGCCCGCGTGGTCCAACTGCCCGTGGCCTGCCGACTCGACGTACATGACTTGGTCCGTGCCGGGAATGGGCTTCCCGTCCAGGAATACATTGCCCGGGAACTGATTGCCATAGAACACCATCACCCCGGTGCCGTCCGGGTGCATGGTCCATAGGTGCTGATAGCGCATTTGGTTGCGATCGACGTACTCCCATCGCATGTAGAGTACGCGGCCGTCGGGCAACACCCAGGGCGTATTCTCATTCAGAGCACTCGATGAAAGCTTGCGCATGTTCCTTCCGTTGCCGTCGCAGCGGTGGAGCGTGGTCACCTTAAAGGAGCCACAACACACCCAACTATTGCAGCGAGTCGAAACGAAAATGAGATCGCCGTCGGGCAAGTAGGTCGGCTCGATATCGTCGAAAGGGCCGTCTGTGAGTTGCCGCGGTTCCTTACCATCGAAGTCTAGTTCATAAAGGTGATAGTACTCGCTTGCTTCACGGCGCCAGGAGAAGACCATCCTCTTGCCGTCGTAGTGGACCTGCGGATCGCGAAAGGCGCCGTTGGAATCGTTCAACAACACCCGGACTTTGCCCGTATCCGGATTGAGCGACTGAATCTGGCTTCCAGGCGCACAGTAGAGTTTTGCCTTGGTGTCGACGCTGAACCATCCCAGATCGTCATACCAATGATACGACCGGCTGCGATGGCGAACGGCAAAGACAATATCGTCCGCCAAATGGCCGGCTTGTCGGATTGCAGGCGACGGCTGAGCGGACGGCGGCTCACTACGGGACGTCACCGCGACATTATCGATGATTATCCGGAGGGCCTGTCCGGCGGTTGCCACGGTGCCGTTGGTCGCAAGCCTGATGCGTAATGTGCGGCGGGCGGTTTCCTGGTAACTGAACCGGATGACTGCGATTTCTCCGGCGGGCCTGGAATCACCACAGCGCTCAGTGATTGCCGCCAATTCTGAACTCGTGGCAGCATCGACGAGGCTGATCTTGTATCCGGGTGCATGCCCATTCAGCGTCTTCACTTTCGCCGTGACGGTGTAATACCGCCCTGGTTCCGATTGGCCGAGGTTCTGCCATGCGGCCCCCGAGGTGCTGCGCCCCCCAACCAGATCGACACCGAGAAAAAGGCAATAATCGCTGTTCATGGCCAGTTCAGGATAGGCCTTTCGGCTAACCGCGCCGACGGCCGAGGCGTCACCTTCGATCGTCCAGCCCTTCAGAGCGTAACGCGATATATCAAGGGCTGGGCCAACATCCTCGAAATCGCCGTTGGAGACAGCCATGTCGCCTGGCTCATTGGCATCTGCCGCGAGACTTTCCACAAACGGCAGTGCCGTCATGGCCAACATCCAACACAGGACGGCGCATGTGAGTCGTGACGTCGCGAGCCTAGATGTCGAGATCGCCAACAAGCAATGGAATCTGAGATGTCGCATGTGGTACGCTGCCTTGATCCGCTGTTTCCCGTTAGCGATGATACTGGAACCGATCCAAGCTTTCACCGTCATCCATTGTTACCAAGGCGTCCTGCCATGTCTAGCGCCCGAGTAGGTTCTTATTGCATGACAACCATTTTTGTTCAGTTTGAAGCCGCATTCTCACCTCTCGCCGAGCGAAGAACGGTAGGCTTGGCGGCCAGTGGACGCAGCTTTCCCGACACATGAGTCCTTGCCTAAGCCCGGCCATGCTATGCGAGAATGCTCCTGCAGAACCCACTGCGACCGAATTGCCCCCCCTGTGCTGTACCGGGGCTGCAAAGAGTGGCCTTGTCCGGTGACGTATCAAGAACCCTTCCATTCCCGGCTACCGACCCAACACCCGCCACTCGGCCCCAATTCCCCGCCAAAAGACTCCCAAAGTGCCATCCTGTAATTCAAAGTACCGACAACTCGTGCCGAGGCCAGGTTCCTTGGATGTGCCCGGAGTCGGTCTCTCAGGGTGGTTGATCGCGATCGCGGATCACTGAAACACGGTGCAACCGGACGCATCCTCCCCCACTTCACCCGCTGCATTCCCCAATCCAACTCCACCACAACTGGCCGCAAAGTCCGTTCGGAGATAATAGCTCGTCCACTTTTGATGGCCGGCAGATCCAAAATCACCTCCTGAATGTCGGGTGTCAAATTAAACGACTCATGATCTGTGTCATTCGTGCCCGCGTGACCAGCCCAAGTCGGGCTAATTCAGCCTGACCGCTCACTTCTTTATTGCGGATGAGCGTGTCGAACCGGATTGCCGCGGTGCAACCGACGAGGCAATCGTGGAGCAGATTGGCCACCTAGACGGGTTGGCACCAAAAGATGGCGGCAACGAATCGTGTGTCTAATGACGATTTATGCTGACCTCTTGGTTCTTCGTAGGCCTTCAAAGAATCGCCATCGGCCGCCCGTGCGGTTAGAATGTTCTCATCGCCAGACTTTTTGGCGGAATGGGTCTGGACGCAACCCCCTGAATGCGCCTTCAATTTGGCCCACGGGAACATCTTCCCCCGGCACTGGAAAACCGACGATCATGAATGCTTCTCGACAGGTGATTATTTTAGGAACACTCATCGTGATCGGGACCGGTATGTCGATACTGGCCGGCAAGGAGCTATTGGCGGTGGAACCTCCGTCGGAATCTTCACCACATTCGGCCAGCCAAGGTGCCGGCGACGCGTCCAAGGGTCGTGGCGGTCAACGTGCGGGAATCATGACCGATCAGCTTCGAGACTTCGAGGCCGTGATGGATGTTCACTACCGTGGCGAGCCGATCGAGAAGAAGATCGCCGTGCTGAATCAAGTGATCGACGAACACAACCGATGGGTCAAGTCGATGCAGGTCAGCCACGAGGCAGCACGAAAGGAACTGGAGCGAGAGTCTCAGGCGGTTCTGGCCATCCAGCGGCAAATCGAGGAGGCAGATCGCCGGCTGGCCGAGAAGCCGGACCACGGCAATAAAGCGGCCGTTGAGAGTTACAATACCTCGATGGAGCAAAGAAACAAGCTTGTCGAACAACATAACCACATTGGCTTGGCGTACCGGCAGCATGAAACCTCCTTCAACGACGTCATTACCAAATCGCGTGCCGAGCAGCGTGTACGCCAGGAGAAGCTTTCCACGCATCGGGCCGACGTGGAGAAGCAAATCGCCCAGCACAAGCAATGGTTCGAGAATGGCGAAGATTTGCTACTATTCCGGGGGGTGAACCGACTCCTTGCTGAGTTGTATGCAGAAAAGCTTACTGGACAGACAGCCGCGGTAATCAAGCGGATTGATCAGGCGCGGGCCATACGCCGCGAGATGACCGAGCACACGATCGCAGCCAATGAGCGGGCTTCCCACGGCCTGCTGATTGTCGAGGCCACCCTGTGCGGCCAAGAGAAATGTTTCCTGGTGGTGGACACCGGCGCAACGACGGTCACCCTACCGCGATCGCTGGTCGATGCCCTGGGACTATCGGCTCGGCTCGGCAAACCCGTTGAAGCAAGGCTTGCTGGCGGGGGCAAAACTACTGGCCGAGAATTGGTCATACCGAAAATCTCGGTCGTCGGCGTGGAGGCGCAAAACGTCTCGGCCGTAGTGTTGGATGAACCGGAGGCCGGCGTGGATGGCCTGCTCGGCCTGAGCTTTCTCAACCGGTTCGATTTCCAGCTTGACCGGCGACGCCCGAAAGGGCTGATCCTGAAGCCAAAACCCGACCAGTAATAGGGAGGTTTTTTGCCGCAATTCGTTGGTGCACTGAGCCGTCAATCCGGCGGCCACACCCCTCGTATTTCAAGCAGTCTGCCGCTTTCAGGCCGCTGAAGAAACCATTCTGGGCCTGACGGATGCTCCCCGGCGTTTCAGTGTCCGTAGTGCTTACCAGGCTCGGGATCAACTGCGGAGAAGTTTTACCGCAGTACCGTAGGCGAGCACTTCGGTCGCTCGCTCCGAAAACTCGGTCGCATCGTAGCGCATGGCAATGATGGCATCTGTGCAAAAGATTTCACGAATAGTTCTCTCTGACTCTTGTACCGCTAGGGCTTCTTCGAGTCAGACCGACTGTCCTTCAACTCGAAGGTCACTGACACGCCTGCCCGGATAGAGATTTTGCCCAGGGCCATGGACTCGGGGTTTTCGCCACCCGATCCACGCTGGTCCTGAATCACGTTCTGCGACATTCCCCCCGAAGACCGCCCGTAACCAAATCCCGACCAACTGGAAAAATACCACGACCCGCCGCCGTAGGTTTCGTTGATAGCGACCGGCTTGCCGATAGCGCATCCCAACGCCGCCGCCATCTTGTCGGCCTTTTCTCGCGCCGCCTTAAGTGCCAGCTCGCGGGCCGATTCCCGATGCTGCTTGAACTGCGTGGTCTGGAACTCGACGCCGTTGACGTGATTCACCCCAACCTCCAGCATCTGGGAGATCAGTACCTCCACCTTGGCTGGATCGGCCAGCGTCACGACGAACATGTTGCGCGTCACGTAGCCTATTGGCCCTTCCATCTCATTGTAGTTCTTATATCGCGGCTCGATGGAGAGGTAGTCGGTCTGCACATCCTTGTCCGGGACGCCGCTTTCCTTGAGTGCGGCGGCGGCTTTCTTCCAGATGTCGGCGGTCTTCCGTTTCGCCGTGAGCAACTGGGTGTCGCGAGTCTCGATCCCGAAGTTCAGAATGATCTTATCCGGCTTGGCGTAGACGAGCGCCTCGCCCGTGACCGTAATCTTCGGTTGGTCGAGATTCGGAGGCTGTTGGGCGGCCAGCGTGGAGGCCGTGAAGACAACGAACAGCGAGGTAAGCAGGCTCTTCATTCGTACACCCTTTCTGTGGGGAAATCAAAGCGGAAACGTAATCCGCCCATTCTAGCAGGCACCACGAGGCACCAATGTAAAAAGGAAACGACGGCTTGTGTGCGTACCAGGTCGGCTGACTGTAACGGCGTGGCAGCAACGAAGATCAACGCCATCACCAAGGCCATCGACACCAGGTTCACGCTCATAGAACGGTAGCTTTCTCCACGGTGACATTATTCTGCTTGACGTTGCGACCTTGGTGCTGAATGACTTCGTAGAGGAGGTCTGTCTTCTCGCCTGGCTTCACGGTAGCCGTGTACTCAACCGTCTGGTAATCGAAGTTTTTGGCTGCCAGATCGCCGCGGAAGACAATGTGGCCGGGGAAGGTTCGCCGAATCTCCAGGTCGATCGGCTTGGCCGTGTAGTTGCGCACCCGCTGACTGAACATCGCCCGGTCATCCCAGCCCACCACCGAGCTATTCACCTCGATCTGGACGTTGGCCTCGCCCACCTGCTTGAAGATGTCAGCACCGTGGATTTGCATCCAGATGTTGTCGCGGTAAGATCGTAGCTTGACCAGCTCGAAAATCACGTTGGGATCGCGGCCGAGGTTCAACTCAATCTTGTCGCCGATGGGGATGTACTTGATCGGCTGCCCGACCAGGTAACTCAATCCATCCTGGCCATTCTGCCGGAAAACACGGACCATGCCGTCCGGCAGCGGTGTGGTGCCGAGTTTTGAGTCCTTGTCGTTGGTGAGCAGATACATCCGCACCAACTGGTCACCGTATTCGGCCGGGCGGTAGCGGTACTGGATTTTGAACGGCACGGTGGTGCACTCAAGGCTTCGCATCCGCTTCGACCAGCCGTTGCGGATCGTTTCCGTCCCTTCGATCGTGTAGATGAAATACTCACTCAGGCCCTCTTTGATGATCTGCTTCTCCTCTAATTGCTCCTGGCCATCCTTGTCACCATTAGACCCCCGGCCGCCGCTCTTTGCCCTGGACGCGGACTTTTTTGAAAGCCGTCTTGTCGCTTCGTAGCGGAGTTCCTTCTTCTTTTCGAGCCCGAGGTTGTCGACCTCGTTCATGGGCACCCGCGCCAACTGCGCGATCTTCTCGACCAGGTTGACCCGCCCGACGATCAGCCGCACCTGCGCGTCTTCGTACTCTTCGCCCGAATTGTTGTGTACCCGCACAAACCCTTCGAGGCCCATGTCGGTCTCGGCCGGGTTGGCGATGCAAACGTAATCCGCCGCCCAACTGATCCCGCTCGTGAAATAGGTGATCTCGACCGTTGCCTCACCATCCATCTCGCTCTGCACGTTCCAGTAGAGCATCTTGGGTTTGTCGTGCGGGAAGGTTGTGTCGAGCAATTCCAGCTTGTCGGGATGGTTAAGAAATCGAAGTTGGACTGAAGTTGGGTCAATGAGCGTGTTGGCCCAACTAAACTGCAAAGGATTAGCACCCGGTTTGAAGCTGACTTTGCGGGTTTCTCGCACGAGCGTCAGGTCTTCCGAGTTGTAGATGGTCAACTGGACGCTCTGCCGGGCGGGCACCGTCGAAAGATCGACGTTCTTCGCCTGCCCCAAGCTAGCGGCAGCCACGAAGATCGCCAAGAGTATCGCGTCTTTTGTCCAGTGTATCATCATGCCAGTCTCGATTACGGTTTAACTTGGGCCTTTTCGATCGTCACATTGTTCTGCTTGGCCAACCAGCCCTGGTGCTGGATGATCTCATACAGCAGATTAACCTTCTCGGCGGGTTTCACCGTGGCCGTGTACTCGACCGTCTGGTAGTCGTGGTTTTTGGCAGGAAGCTCGCTACGGAAGACAACATGGCCGCCGAAGGCTCGGCGAACCTCCAAGTCGATCGGCTTCTTGGTGTAGTTGCGGACCCGCTGGGTGTAGAGGGTATGGTCATCCCAGCCAACCACCGAACTGTTGACTTGCACCACCACCCCAGCTTCGCCGACTTTCCGGAAGACGTTCGCCCCGTGAAGTTGCATCCACAAATTATCACGCCAGGTGCGGAGCTTGATCAGCTCGAAGATGACCTCCGGGTCGGGGCCGAGGTTCAACTCGATCTTGTCGCCAATAGGGATGTACTTGACCGATTGGGCCACCAGGAAGCTCAGTCCATCGCGACCGTTCTCGCGGAAGACACGGACGATACCGTCCGGCAGCGGAGTGGTGCCCAGCTTCGAGTCCTTGTCGTTGGTCAACAGGTACATACGCACCAGTTGGTCGCCATATTCGGCCAGGCGGTAGCGATACTGTATCTTGAGGGGCACTTTGGCCGCTTCCAGGCTTCGCATCCGCTTAGACCACCCGTTGCGGATCGTTTCGGTCCCTTCGATGGTGTAGATGAAGTATTCGCCTAGTCCTTCTTTGGCGACCTGCTTGGGCTCCTCGGATCTGCTTTTGCGAGCCGAGGATTGTGCGGTGAGCAGGGGCGCTTCTATTGCCAATACGAGGGCGTCTTTCTTGAACTTACCACGCTCTGTATCGTCCAATTCTTCCACCTGCTGCGGCGTGATACGGGCCAGCTCGGCGATCTTCTGCACCAAGTTGATCCGGCCGACGACCAGCCGGACCTGGGCATCCTCGTATTCTTCGCCCGAATTGTTGTGTACCCGCACAAACCCTTCGAGGCCCATGTCGGTCTCGGCCGGGTTGGCAATGCAGAGGTAGTCGGCTGACCAACTGATGCCGCTGGTGAAGTAGGTGATCTCGACCATTGCCTCCCCATCCATCTCGCTCTGCACGTTCCAGTAGACCATCTGCGGCTTGGCATGCGGGAAGGTGGCGTCCAGCAGGGTTAGCTTGTCTTTGTGGGTCAGGAACCGCAACTCGACCGACGTTGGGTCGATGAGCGTGTTGGCCCAACTGAACTGCAAGGGGTTAGCACCCGGCTTGAAGCTCACCTTGCGGGTTTCTCGCACCAAGGTCAGATCTTCGGAGTTGTAAATCGTCAGTTGCACCGTATTGCGGGTGGGAACGGTCGAAAGATCGACGTTTTCCGCCCGCACGACAGAGGCCGCCACGAGCAACATTCCCAGCCCCAGTATTCCTCGAATCATTGTATTTCGCATAGTATCACCATTCATTCTTGATCAGGAGGTGTAGCTTGTGGACGATCTTCTCGGCCTTGGTGTCGGCGCCGCGTGCCGGGAGTTTGATGTGGAATACCAACTGCTCGAAGGTACTCTTCTCTTTGTCCGATCCTTCCACGAAAGTCGTGTCCTTGCCAAGTTCCCACTGAATATCGCGGCCGTTGTTGCCATAGAGTTCATTGCGGATCGCCCGCACGTTCTCCGAGATATCCAACACGACGGCCTTGTCCTTGAAGTTCTCGATCTCGAACTTGATGACCACTTCGCGGTCAAAAAGGTTGCCGGCGATGCGATGCTGTTGGTTCTTGTCGATAGTGCGTTTCACTACCACATCCTGGGCCACGCCGACATAGAGCCGCATCTCGTCGTCCAGCGGGGTAAACTTGCCCCAATCCTCGCCAATGAAGGCCGTGCCGCCGTGACCGTCATCTTGGAAGATGCGGACCTTGCCATATTGCAACGGCGCCACACCCAGGCGGTTGGCCTTGTTGTTCTTGAGGACGTAGTGCATCGGCACCAGCAGCTTGTTCTGCGGGCGGTCAAGATAGCCGTGGGCCTGCGGGTCGCAGGTGTAGGTCTTTTTGACCGGCACCTCGGTAAACTTCTTGACGAGCATTTCCTTGGTTTCATTGATACCGATCGGCTTGAGGAAGCGTGGGCCGAAACCTGCCCAAAGCCCGGTCGAGCCGAATGACTCATTGGCCAGGTTCTGGATGCGCATGTATTCCGAGAGGATCAGCGCCTTCTCGTCGTTGGTAGCGACCGCCCGGTAGTTGAAACTCTTCGTCAGGTTTCCCAGCAAGTAGCTGATGCGGACGCGGGCCGAGCCTGAGTCGCTAGAGGAAACCTGCCAGACCAGGGCCGCCTCGTTGGGCGGATAGCTGACGGAGAGGACTTTCACGTCCAGGGGCTTGGTTTCTTTGGCCGCGGCCGGTTTGGCAGTTGCCTTCGGGGCCTCGCCGTCCGCACCCGCTATCACGCGGAAGACGATCGTGTTCGGGTCGATCTGGGTATTCGCCCAGGAGAAATCGACCTGGTTGACGCCTTTGACCAGGGGAACGATCCGTTCCTCCTCGACCAGCGTGGCACCGGGGTTGTCCAACTGGATTTCCGCCCGTTCCCGCACGGGGAGGGTGATGAGTTTGATCCGGGCCATCGCCGTGGCCGGCAGAGCCGAGATGGCGGCGGCCACGAGGGACCAGAGTGCCAAAGTACGATATCGCATTGTGTTTCTCCTTGGGTTTGTCCGGTAATAGACGAAATTGCGTCCGATTTAGTTCCCGGTCGGTCGTATTATTCTGGCACTTGGGCGACAGTATTTCTAGCCTCCGTCCAGGCCACTTTCCAAATATAGGTTGAATTCCGACTTTTCACGTCGAACTGGTTGGGCGGCCACCGGGAATCCGTCAGTCGCGGCATCCTCCATGTGGGCTAGCACCACGTTCGTTCGGGCGAGTTCTAGCTGGCCTCCCTTTGTACAGGTTTGAGCAGCCCTTCTGTTCGATGGCGTCCTGTTTCTCGCTTATCGTCGTTGCGGCGTCTGAGGCTGGGCACCAGGGGCGTAAGAGATGCTGTTGCCGGGCGCGACCTTCAGTCCCCACTGCTTAATATAGTACGCAGCGGGACGGAACGGGTCGCCGATTGTCCGCAGGGTGGATTGTAGGCGATCGTCGAATTGCTGGCACAACGCGGCACATTCCGGCACGGTTGCAAGATTCCTCAGTTGATACGGGTCTTTCTCGTCGTCAAACAGCAGCCAAGGCCCTTGTAGGTCACGGACGTAGGTGTATCGGCTGGTACGAATGGCGCGATACTCCTTATTGAAGCCACTACCGGCAAATGGTGCTACGCCCATGTACAGTGCGGCGCGATCCGGTTGCTCCCGGCCGTCGCGAATTAGCGG
>Ga0194056_10001821_pt1 | contig 11559 bp, 8 predicted proteins | sample SepL4413m_MetaG_FD_155458 | JGI IMG/M metagenome (GOLD analysis project Ga0194056, IMG submission 155458) | Anoxic zone freshwater microbial communities from boreal shield lake in IISD Experimental Lakes Area, Ontario, Canada - Sep2016-L442-13m | ecosystem: Environmental > Aquatic > Freshwater >...
CTCGGGCAAGCATCGCGTTGCACTCCTCCCAGATGCCACCCGCCGTCTGGGGATTGAGCAAGCGGTCGCTGATCCCCAGCGGGCGTTTGAGTTCCAAATGAGTCCAGTGATAGAGCGGATTGCGGAGCGTTTTGGGCACCACCTCGGCCCACTTCGCGAACTTTTCCCAGTCCGCGGCGTCGCCGGTACAATAGCGTTCCGCCACGCCGGCGGTGCGCATCGCCCGCCATTTGTAATGATCGCCGTTGAGCCAAATCTGCGTCAGGTTGGCGAAGCGGTGGTCCTCGGCAATCTGCCGCGGCGGCAGGTGGCAATGGTAGTCGATAATCGGCAGATCACGGGCGAACTGGTGATATAGCTCGACGGCGCGGTCGTTTTGCAAAAGGAAGTTTTCGGTGATGAAAATGTCGTTCATGATTCAATTCTACTGCTCAGCGGCGGATCGGCCGCAATGAACTCGGTAAAACATGCGGATACCGCCACCCTCTCGACGTCGCAGGGCAAGAACCAAGCCCTCGCCCGGGCGCGAAGAATCACACCCTTTTCCAAACATTCGGTTTGAAACAACGGGTGGCGTAAATGGTAGGTGGCGGATGTCTCGGCCTCTGCGGTCAACGCACGATGGCCTAGATCGGCCGGATGAACCATCACCGCGAGCGACCAACCCTGGGCGGCAAAGAGGTTTCCAAGCAAATCAAACTTCTCGACCACGGTCACCTCGGGAAGAACGCTTTCGAGGCAAACATCGGGTCGCCAGTCGAGTCGGTCGGTACACACGGACACCAGCAGTTCGACGCGGACAATCCACGGATCCTCTGCGGCGGGGTGGGCCACATGCCACAGCAGATCAACCCGGGCCGCATCGGGCTGGCCCATTTCATAGACCGCGATCAAATCATCACCGCGGACGTGCCAATCCGTGAGTGTTGTGGCAGCGGCGAATTGGACCGAACCGGCGATGCCCATCAGGCGGCCCTTGGACCAAGGCCGATCGAGAACCGTAATCTTCGCGATTCCCTTGACGGGATGATCGGCATCGAAGGCAAGCGATAACCCCGGCAGACTCAACCGAGCAACATGGCCGTCCAAAAGCCAGCACTTAGAATTCATAGCAAATGAGAGGAAAGAGGTAAGAAAAAGTAGGCTCTTCCGGTTCTAGGTGCGGAACGCGAATAATTGTAGGGAGGGGAGAGCGCAGCGAGCCCCACCAATTCCGTTGCGGTCCACTCTTGGTGGGGCTCGTTTCACTCTCCCCACCCTACTTCTGCATCTAAAACCGGAAGTGTCAAAAAAGTATGATTGTAGCAGAATTCCCGCAAGACCTGTTGTGGCCGGTCTCCTGACCGAGCCACGCGGTGTCGGGAGCCCCTCGCTGAACGAATTATTTGTTATAATCATTTTCATGAGCGAACTCCAAGCACATCTTGAGATCTGTGAGAAGGCTGTTCGGTCGGCGGGGGCGACCATCCAAGACTGGATTGGCAAAACCAGCGTCCAGCACAAGGGGCCGGCCGACTTTGTCACCGAGGCTGATTTTGCCGCCCAGGAAGTCGTCAAAACGACCGTTTTGCAGACATTCCCTCACCATTCCGTACTCAGCGAGGAAGATCAACTTGCCGGTGACACCCCCAGCAAGACCGACTACCGCTGGATCGTCGACCCGCTGGACGGAACAACCAATTTCGTACACGGAATCCCCCATTATGCCGTTTCGCTCGCCCTGGAGCATCGTGGCAAAGTGCTTGTCGGGGCAGTTTTTGATCCATCGCTGAATGAGTGCTTTACTGCCGCAGTCGGCCGGGGCACCTTTCTCAACGGCCGGCCGATCCGCACCAGCAGCTCGAACCGGCTATCCGAAGTGATTGCCGGATCCTGTTTTCCGGCACGGCTTCAGCACGACTCCCCTGACTTGGTGATGTTCAATAAGGTTCTGTTTCGTTGCCAGGGCATTCGCCGTACCGGCTCGGCATCACTCAATTTGTGCGATGTCGCCGCAGGACGTTACGGCGTGTTATGGGGATTTTCGACCAAGATTTGGGATATTGCCGCCGGGGTGCTGTTGGTCCAGGAGGCAGGAGGGATCGTCACATCACCGGAAGGCGGGCCTGTCGATCTTGGGACGGGTCGTTTTCTCGCCTCGGCAAACCAAGATTTGCATCAGCAATTGCTGGAGTTGGTGCGAGAAATGGGAGACGGTTGTCGTTAAGCAAGATCCGCTCACCGCCGGGTTTGCGGATGATTGTGGTGCAGGCGTCCCGCCTGCCCAAGATGTTGTGGTTGAACCAGGCAGGCGAGACGCCCGCACCACAAACCCGGCGGAGAGCCGAATTATGCCAATGGAACAGCCTGTTTTTCAAGATGTTTCCTGGGAACGAATGGAGCGAGCGGTGGAAAAAGTGCGCATGCGTTTGTTGCGGGCGGCTTCGATCTTTGAAGAGGCCGGCATTCCCTATGCCGTCGTGGGCGGCAACGCCGTGGCTGCCTGGGTCTCCCGCGTCGATGAGGCTGCGGTGCGAAACACCCAAGACGTTGACATTCTGATTCGCCGCCAGGATCTGCCGGCCGTCATCGAGGCGATGTCGAAGGCGGGGTTTTTTCATCGCCACGCGGCCGGGGTTGACATGCTCCTCGACGGTGCCGGAGCAAAGGCCCGCGACGCCGTACACTTGGTTTTCGCCGGCGAACGAGTGCGGCCGGAGTATCTGCTACCCACGCCCGACGTTACCGAGAGCGAGTTGTCGGCGTCTTTCCGCATGCTTTCGCTGGAATCGCTGGCACGAATGAAACTCACGTCGTTTCGGCGCAAGGATCAAATGCACCTGCTTGATTTCATCGAGGTTGGCTTGATCGACGCGACATGGCCTTCGCGTTTTCCACCCGAGTTGGCCGCTCGCTTGCAGGAGCTTTTAGATCATCCCGAGGGATAAGGAAGGTTTTCTGGGCATGAAAATGCAAGCTGTGACTTTCACCACAAGGATGGTAAACTGTAGACGTCACCTCTTTGTGACGTATAGTATTTATTGTGCGGTAGTTTTTTGATAGATGAGGAGCCTATATGCTGGGAATCAATATCGACCTAGGGTCTTACCTGGAACGTCTTTGCACGGAAGTGAAGCGAGTCAGCCAAGAGGAAGTTATCCACCTGACAGAGTTGCTGTATGCCACCTGGGAGCAGGGTAAAACGGTGTTTATTGTCGGTAATGGTGGTTCGGCCTGCACGGCTTCGCATCTCTGCGAAGATCTCGGCAAAGGTTGCCTGGCGCAGGAGGATCTTTGCGACGAGTCGCGGCGGCGATTGCGGGTGCTGAGCCTTACCGACAACGTCGGCTGGTTGACGGCCATCGGCAACGACTGCGGCTACGACCAGATCTTCGTGCAGCAATTGATGAATTTTGGCCAACCGGGGGACGTGCTGGTGGCGATCAGCGGTTCAGGCAACAGCCCCAATGTTCTGAAGGCCGTCGATTGGGCCAATCGCCATGGCATGCAGACCTTCGGCATGACGGGCTTCCGAGGCGGCAAGCTCAAGGAGATGGCGCACGCCGGAATCCATGTTCCCCTGGACGACATGGGCATGGTCGAAAGCGTTCACATCTGCCTGATCCATTGGATCGTCGACGACCTCCATGCGCGTATCAATTCCAGCGGCCGCCATGCGAAAGTGCAATAGATGACAGAAACCGCGATCATCATCGGCGCCGGGCCGGCGGGTTTGACCGCAGCCTTTGAACTGCTCCAGCGGACCGGCGTCGTGCCGATCGTGCTGGAAGTCGAGGACTATGTCGGCGGCATCTCGCGCACGGCCAATTATAAGGGCAACCGCATCGACATCGGCGGTCATCGCTTCTTTTCCAAGTCCGACCGCGTCATGGAGTGGTGGCTCGAACGCATGCCCATGCAACGTGTGCAAGCGGGGCAGGCTACGATCGACTACCAGCGAAAAAGCCGTGATGTGGCAACGACAGGGCAGGGGCCTGATCCGGAACAATGCGACGAAGTCATGCTTGTGCGGCAGCGCAAGAGCCGCATCTATTTCCTTCGCAGGTTCTTCGACTATCCCATCACGCTGAGCCTCGACACGATCCGCAAGCTCGGCCTGCTGCGAATGGTGAAGATTGGTTTCAGCTACCTTCGCTCGGTCTTGTTCCCCGTCCGGCCCGAGAAGAACCTGGAGGAGTTTTTCATTAATCGTTTTGGTCGCGAGTTGTATCGCACATTTTTCAAGTCGTATACGGAAAAAGTCTGGGGCGAGCAATGTTCGGTTATCAGTGCGGAATGGGGCGCACAGCGGATCAAGGGACTCTCGATCCTCGGCACCTTGAAGCACATTTTCAGCAAAATCTTCCGCCGCCGGGGCGACCTCACCCAGAAGCATACCGAAACCTCGCTCATCGAACAGTTCCTCTACCCCAAATATGGGCCGGGGCAGATGTGGGAGACCGTAGCCCGAGAAATCGAACGACGCGGCGGCCGGATCGTACATCACCAGCGAGTCGGCAAGATCCATCTTGACGGCGAGCGCGTCGTGGCGGTCGAAGCGGTTGATCCGCGAAGCGGTCAAGCGACCGTCTATCGCGGCGACTGGTTTTTTTCAACCATGCCGGTGAAGGAACTCGTCCGTGCGCTGGACGCCGAGGTTCCGGCCGAGGTGCGGCAGGTCAGTGAAGGGTTGATCTACCGCGACTTCATCACCGTCGGTCTCTTACTGAAGGAATTGAAGGTCCGTGAGGATACCAAGCAGGGGCAACAGCTCATCCGCGATAATTGGATCTATATTCAGGAGCCTGACGTCGTGGTGGGCCGCTTGCAGATATTCAATAATTGGAGCCCTTTCATGGTCTCCGATCGTACCAAGGTATGGGTTGGCCTGGAGTACTTCTGCTACGAGACCGACGATTTATGGAAGATGTCGGACCAGGAACTGATCGAGTTGGGCGGCCGGGAAATGGAGAAGATCGGCATCATCGAACGCTCGGCGGTGCTGGACGCCACGGTGATCCGCATGCCGAAGACCTACCCGGCGTATTTCGGCACGTACGACCGCTTCGAGAAGATTCGCCGCTTCATGGATCGTTTCTCGAATCTTTTTCTGCTGGGCCGCAACGGCATGCACCGCTACAACAATCAGGATCATTCGATGCTTACGGCCATGGTGGCGGTCGATAATATCGTCGCCGGAGTGCGCGATAAATCGAACCTGTGGGACGTGAACACCGAGCAGGATTATCACGAGGCAAAAGATCCGTGGCAGGGAAGCGGCAACTAGGGGGCCGTAAGAGAACCGTGGCTCACCGCCGGGGTTGCGGATGATTGTGGTGCGGGCGTCCCGCCTGCCCAAAATGCCGTGGGTGAACGAGGCAGGCGAGACGCCCGCACCACAAACTTTGGCGGAGAGCCGGAAAAAGTCAATCGCAGGGCAGGGGGGGCAGGGCAGGGCAGGGGGGGAAGATGCAAGGAAATCTCGGAGCAGGTTTTGGATGGGTACTAAGTCGCCGCACATTGATTGTGCTGGCGGTTCTGCTCGTCTTCGCGCTGTTGCTTGGGGTGATTCCGCGGATGCTTGCCTGGCCGTTTCAGGCTGCGTCGTCATCCAAATCAGCCGATTACTTCTGTATTCACGGCAACGAATTGAGTGCAGACGGTTTCCAAGCGTATGATGTGGCCGCCGAGTGGCATGGCAAACCGGCTGGTCGAAAAATCCTTGTACTCCTGCCCCATGTCAGCCGCATCGTGGAGATTGGCGCGGTGCGGTCGTTCGAGCAAACTTGCCTCAGCGAGTTGATCAAGCGCGGTGTACCTTCGGCCGATGTTTGGCCGATCCGCGCCGACGCTCTCAATGTGTGGGGTGAGGCCCATGCCCTCTCCGAATGGCTGAAGGCTCACCCTGAATCGACGGTGAGGATAGCATGTAGTCCGTTCAGCAGTGGCCAGCTGCGGTACGTGTTCCGCAAGATACTCGGCCCGATCGACTCCGAGCGGGTGGGGCTGGCGATCTTGCTTGACCCCAAATGTCGCGTCGAAAGTTGGTGGCAGAGCCGCGCCGGCGTGAAAGGGGTCATGTACGGCTGGCTGGAATTGATCTATGCCTGGGCAAAAGGGAACGAAGCGTTTCCGGAGATGCCCGATGCCGCCACATTTCAGCATGAAATACGCACCCAAATCGGGGAGGCTCCCCTTTGAAACGCTCACGGTATCGCCGGTGGCCGATTATCGCCTTCGGCTGCATCTTGGTTTTCGTTTTGGCTTTTAACCCTTGGAGCTTGCCTTGGGTAGCCCGGTGGCTCGATGTCGGCAGCCCACCGCAAAAGGCCGATGCCGTGGTGCTACTGAACGGCGGTCTCAACACCCGACCTTTTGTCGCGGCGGCCCTCGTGCATGGCGGCTGGGCACCGAAGATACTATTGAATACCGTGGCCGCCCATCCCAGCGAGATCAGCGGTGCGATCCCGCCATTCTTTGAAATCAACTCGAAGGCTTTCGAGTATGGCGGTGTGTCGCGGGATCGCGTAGTCTGTTTGGATTCCGCGGTGAATACCACTTTCGACGAGGCCAAAGCGGTGGCCGACTACCTGACCGATCACCCGGCCAAAAGATTGATGATTGTCACCGAGGGTCCGCATACTCGACGATCACGCTGGATCTTTCAGCGAGTCCTGACTGGTAGGCCGGTCGAGATTGTGCTGATCTCTGCACCGGCGGAAGGGTTTGAAAACGAGAACTGGTGGCGGAGCGAGGCGGGGTTCCTCTTCGTCGTGAGCGAGTACTTCAAGCTCTTTTACTACGGTCTACACTACAGTTGGCTGGGCTACGAGATCGTCGTCAGTGTGGCAGTGATGATTTTCCTGTGTACATGGTTTTTGCGGCGGCGGAAACTATACTGTCCGCGATTGAGATTGTCCCAATCCATACCAGCCCGAAGCGCAAGCGAGGCAACGACTTAGCAACCTCGCTCGCGCTTCGGGTTAGTGTCAGTCTCAACCGCGAGCATTATAATAACTTATTTGGAGATCCGATCATGCGAACTTTGAACGTGCGCCTTACGGCGACTTGCCTTGTGGTGGTTGTGCTTTTGGGTGGCTGCGTTCACTTGTTGCACGGATTTCAAGTCCGCCGTCAGGCCAACGCATTGAGGGTCGCGTCGGAAAGGGCGGAGGAAGCGAGAGACCTTGATGAAACGATCCGCCATTTGGAAAGTTATGTTGCCCTCGTACCGCAAGACCGACAAGCACAACTGCACCTGGGGATGTTGTATTCCGAAAAGCTCAATGTTCGTGCCGCCTTTGTCAAGCTTGAAGAAGTTTTGCGCACGGCCGACGGCTCAATTCCTCCGGAAGATTTGCGTAAGGCTCGACGGAAGCTCGTCGATATGGCACTGCGGATCGGGCGAGCATCGGATGCCGAAACGCACCTCAAGGTGTTGATGCAAGAGACTCCCGACGCCCCTGAATTGCTCGATCTCAGTGGTCAGATATTTATCTTCAACAACAAGGATGATAAGGCATGTGAGCAATTCCGGCGGGCCATCAAAATATCGCCCACCCAAATCAACGCCTATGTACACCTGTCAGACGTTCTTCGGGCGCGAATGCGTAATCGACCCGAAGCCACTCAAGTCATGGAGTTGATGGTTGCCAATAATTCCAAATCGGCGACCGCGATCTTGATGTATGCCTACTATCTGCTCGAACAGGAAAAGTTTGACGAGGTTCTGACCCAGGCGAAGCGGATTTTGGAACTGGTTCCCGAAGATCCCAAGGCATTGTGGCTCGCCGGACGTTGCTACTTGGCGAAAGGGCAGTACAAGACGGCGGAAGAATTCTTGGATCGTGGCATCCAAGTGAGCAAAAGCGATCGAGCCATGTATAAAGTCATGGCCGAGGTCAAGAACCGTCTCGGCCGGCACAAGGAAGCCATGGAAGTCCTCCGCATGGGGTTGGAAAACACCAAGGGAACCTACGGCTATGCGGAAATTCTTTGGGACGTCGTCAATTCAGACATCATGGATGGAAGGTTCGACGAGGCCGAAAAACGCATCCAGGAACTGCGCGAAATTCGTTTTGAGCAGGGACTCAGCTATCGGCCCCAGTTGGTGAAATTCCTCGAGGCACGGCTGGCGGTGATGAAAGGCGATTGGATAACCGCCAGGAAAATTTTCGTCGATATTCTGCCAAAGCTGCTGGATGACCCCGGGATTCTGAAACTTGCGCACCTATACCTCGGCCAATGCTACCACCAACAAGGGGATGTCGAAAAGCAGATGGTTGCTTACACAGAGGCCCTGAAGATTGATCCTCTCTTGTCTCCGGCCCGAGCGGGACTTGCCGAGATTTTCATGAGCCGCGGAAAACTTGCCGACGCCGCCGAGCAATACCGCATCCTGGTCCGATCCGCCCATTCCGATTCGGAGGCGGTACTCTCTTTGGCGCGGATTTTGATTATGATCCAACTGCGCGAGGACAAAGAGAAGCGCGATTGGCAGCCTGTTGATAAGTTGCTCGATCAGATCGATCGGCAAAGGTTGCTAACCCCCAACCTGGCCGTACTCAAGGCGGAAGTATTGCTGGCGAAAGAGTCCCCCGTGGAGGCGGAAGATTTTCTCAAGCAATGTTCCGTGAAGTTCCCCAAGAGTGCCCAGATATGGCTGGCTTTGATCAATCTTGCCATGTATCAGGCCGACCAAGAATCGGATCTTGGTCGGAAAGAGCAGAAATGGAAGCAGGTTTCGGACTATATCGATCGGGCGGAGGTGAAACAGAACCTGGGCGATCACCCGATCGTGCGGGAAAAGCGGGCCAGTTGCGCCGTCCGCCGCAAGGATCCTCAAGTGATCGCGGTGCTGAAGAAGCTGGGCGACCCCAAAGACATTGGCAAAATGACCGATTTCGAGAAAACGCATCTCTGGGCTAGTCTCGCCGCCTTGAGCGTTCAATCCAACGATCTTGATTTGGGTCGATTCTACGGCCGCCTCGTAGCCGACCAAGAACCGAAGAATATTCTCATTCGGTATCTTCTCTGCGATTTGAATCTTCGTATTTACGAAAAAGGCCAGGTACCCAACTTTCAGGAACTCGACCAACGGTTGGACGAGATCGAACAACTGGGGGGGCGCGGGCCCTTTTGGCTTTACGGCAAGGCCATTCGCGCGCTTGCGCAATCCAAGAAGACGGATCCGCAATTGCTCCTGGAGGCCCGAGGTTACCTGCAGCAAGCCCTGGAAGTTCGCAAAGACTGGTCGGCCCCGGCCGTTTTGGCTGGTAAGATTTGCGAGATGCAGGACGAACCTGATCAGGCATTGGAATTCTATGTTCGCGCCATCTATCGCATGGGAGAACGCGATAGCGACGTGATCCGCCGCACCGTGCAACTCCTCCTGCCACGCGGGCACATTGAAGAGGCCAGGCAGTTGTTTGACTTCCTCGAAAAACAAAAAAGTCCGCTCCTGGGGGAGATGAACCAAGAGTATGTGTATGTGAAGGTGTTCACGGGCAACATCGCCGAGGCCGAGAAGGACGTTGAGAAATCGGTTGCCGCCGACAACAAAAACTACAAAGACTTTTTGCGTCAGGGACAGATGTACGGCCATCTTGCCCAGCGTTTGAAGCTCAAGGCGCAGAGTGATAATCGTGATTGGAGAACCGATACGGAAATGATCCGAATGGCGCAGCGGGCCGTGGATGCGCTCTTGAAAGCCCGCCTCTCGAATCCCCAGGCGGATGAGACTTGGGTCGCGCTGGTGCAGCTTCTGGTCAATGTAGGCCGGCCCGACAAGGCGCAGCCGCTGATCCCCGCGGCCGAGGCAGCACTCAAGGGCGAACAGGCCCCGATCACGCTGGCCGCCTGCTGTGAACTCTTGAATGAAACGGAGAAGGCCCAGGCAAAATACGAGGAAGCCGTCAAGGCCTCGCCACAAAACAGCCGCGTTCTGCGGTGGGCCGCCGCTTTTTACTTGAAGAACAACAAGCTTGACCGAGCCGAATCGCTTCTCAAGCGGATTGTCGCGCTGCAATCGCCGGCAACACTCACCGATGCCTGCTGGGCTCGCCGCAGCTTGGCCGGCATCTTGATGAGCCGCGGAGGCTTCGATCAGCTCCGTCAAGGCATGGCGATGATCGACGAAAACCTTCGCAGCAAGGTCGCTTCGATCGACGACAAGCGCGTGATGGTGAATCTACTCCTCACCGACCCCCGAAAGGAAAAAATCGGTGAAGTCATTCAGGCCATGGAAGATCTCGTGAAGAGTACCGACGCGACCCCCGAAGACTACTTCACGCTCGCAAAACTTTACTTGAAGAAGAATGATTGGACCAATTACGGCAACCAGATGCACAGCGTACTCGGTGCCCAGAAAGGCGTTGTGCAGCCCCGATACCTCGTCTTCTACATCAACACGCTCCTAGAGAAGAAGGAACTTGATGACGCGAACAACTGGCTGCAAACCTTGGAAAAATCCGATCCCAACCTCTTCGATACGATGCAACTGAAAGCCGAGTATCAGTTCCTTCGCGGCAACTTCAAGGTCGCAGGCGACTTGGCGATGGCCTTCCTCGACAATCCGCTCGCCCAACCCAAGGATCGCGGACAACAACTGTTGCTCGTGGCCCAGGTCATGGAAAAATTCAGCGATCGGCTCAAGGTGGGGGGCAAGCAGATCGTCGCCAAGGGGTTTGGAGAAAATGCCGACACACTCTTTGCCTCTCTGCGGAGCAAGAAAATTTCCGAGACGGGAGACATTTTCTTTGCCGCCTATCTTGCCAGGCAAAAGCGGATCCGCGAATGTCTCGATGTCCTGGAGCAGTGCTGGGATAAGTGCCCGGCAGAAAACTTGCAGCTCCCCGCGGTCCTCATGATGCACTCAAAAGCGGCGAACTCCGCCCAGTACCAGCAATTGGAAAAGATTCTTGTCGCGGCATCGAACAAATCCAAACGCCCGGTTGCCCTGCTGCTGGTTCTTGCCGATCTGTACGCCCAACAACAGCAATACGACAAGTCGATCGCCGCTTATCGCGAGATTCTCGCCAAGGATCCACGCAGTTATCAGACTATGAACAATCTCGGCTTAAATCTGGCGCGGGCCGCTCAGAACCTGGATGAAGCACTCAAACTGGTCAACGACGCCATGGCAATCAGTGGACCGATGGCAGAAGTACTCGATACCCGGGCAGTTGTTCATATCATCCGCCAAGAACCTGAAAAAGCCCTAGTGGACTTGGCTGAGGCGATCAAGGACGATGGCACCGCCGATCAGTATTTTCATCAGGCCTGGGCTTATTCGCTGACCGACAAGAAGGCCGAAGCCTCGGCCGCATTCGCCATGGCATTGAAGAAAGGCCTCGACCCCAAGGACCTCGATCCCCGTGAGGTTATTATCCATGACCGTCTGAAGGATAGGCTGTAGTCGCGAGGGTTACTTCACATTCCGTTTTAGTAACTTCTGTCGAGTAGACATAATATGGTTTTCTCATTTAGGTATGCTTTGTATTCTCTGTTTCTCCGCTCTTTCGATATGCGGAGTGCCACAATATTCAACCATGTGAGAAGACTTCAATGCCCCTCACAGAA
>Ga0194056_10001823_pt1 | contig 11555 bp, 9 predicted proteins | sample SepL4413m_MetaG_FD_155458 | JGI IMG/M metagenome (GOLD analysis project Ga0194056, IMG submission 155458) | Anoxic zone freshwater microbial communities from boreal shield lake in IISD Experimental Lakes Area, Ontario, Canada - Sep2016-L442-13m | ecosystem: Environmental > Aquatic > Freshwater >...
CTACTGGATCGGTCGACCGGACTCGGGCTACCGGTGGCGCAGGTGGGGGAGCGGCATTCCAGTCGACGGACGCACCGGCCATCGACTGACGGCATGCCTGGCTTCCCTGGAGTCACCGAACAGCGGATCGGAGCCTCGGCCGGTGCGGCGGATGACATGCGCGAACTGGTGGTAGCTGATCTCAGTGCGCTGTGGGCCGGCCCGTTGGTCGGTGCCGTCCTGGCTGCAACGGGGGCCCAGGTCATCAAGGTGGAGTCACCGTGGCGGCCCGATGGTGCCCGGCTCGGCTCGCCGCAGCATTTCGCATCGCTCGATGTTGGCAAGGTACCGGTGTCGGTCGACTTACGCACAGTCGCCGGGCGCCACCGGCTGCACCGGATCGTGGCCGAGTCCGACGTGGTGATCACCTCGTCTCGTCATCGCGCTTTGGAGCAGCTCGGTCTCGACCTCGACGAGTTGGTGCGTGCAGAGCGCCCCCGCATCTGGGTGTCGATCACCGGGTATGGCACCGATCCGGACTCGGAGGACCGGGTGGCCTTCGGTGACGACGCTGCGGCCGCCGGCGGGTTGGTTGTCTGGGACGACCAGGGTCCTTGCTTCTGCGCCGATGCCGTGGCCGACCCACTGACTGGACTGGCGGCGGCGGCAGCTGTGCTCGCAGCCTTGGCCGACGGCGGCGAGCATCTGCTGGTGGCGTCGATGGCCGATGTGGCCGCAAGCATGGTGGACGGGCCCTGACCACTGTCTTGCCCCTGGTGCGGCACGTCGTTGATCTGCACGGACATGATCGAAGTGAGGTGACACCGGTTGCCCCGTCTGTGATACTCGGCGTGACTACGCCCCGGGGGGGCAAAGGGAGTGCGCGTCATGGACATCAACGAGATGGTGCTGGTGAGCGTCGACGACCACGTGGTCGAGCCGCCCGGGCTGTTCGATGGTCGGCTGCCGGCCAAGTACATCGACCTGGCCCCGCAGTTCATCACTAACGACGACGGGACTAACTCGTGGCTCTACGAGGGACAGGTTCTGCCTAACGTGGCCCTCAACGCCGTCGCCGGTCGCCCACGCGAGGAGTACGGCATCGAGCCAACCTCATTCGACCAGCTGCGGCCTGGCTGCTACGACATCAACGAGCGGGTCAAGGACATGGATGCCAACGGCGTCCTCGGGTCGCTGTGCTTCCCATCGTTCCCACAATTCTGCGGCCAGCTCTTCGCCCGCACTGAGGACAAGGACGTGGCCCTGGCCATGGTCCGGGCCTACAACGACTGGCACATCGACGAGTGGTGCGGGACCCATCCGGGCCGGTTCATCCCGTGCGTGCTGCCCGCCATCTGGGACCCTGAGGTGATGGCTGCCGAGGTGCGTCGCACGGCGGCCAAGGGCGTCCATGCCGTGACCTTCTCGGAGAACCCATCGAAGCTCGGCTGGCCCAGTGTCCACAGTGACCACTGGGATCCGTTCTGGCGTGCCTGCAGTGAAGAGGAGGTGGTCGTGTGTATGCACATCGGATCGTCCTCGGAGTTGGTCATCACCTCACCGGATGCACCCATGGACTGCCTGATCACCCTGACGCCTATGAACATCGTAAAGGCAGCCACCGATCTGGTGTGGTCTCCGGTGCTGCGCAAGTTCCCTGATCTTCGGGTGGCGCTGTCGGAGGGGGGAATCGGTTGGATTCCGTACTTCCTCGAGCGCATCGACTACAACTACGACCGACACCACCTGTGGACCGGTCAGGACTACGGCAACCAGCTGCCGAGCGAGGTGTTCAACCGTAATATCCTGACTTGCTTCATCGACGACCGGTTCGGTGTGGCCAGCCGTGACTTCCTGGAGATGGACAACGTGATGTGGGAGTGCGACTACCCACACTCGGACTCGACCTGGCCGACAGCGCCGGAGACCCTGGCCGAGAGCCTGGGCGGCGTCAACGACCACGACATCGACCGCATGACCCACCTCAATGCCATGCGTCACTTCCGCTACGACCCGTTCACCGCTCTCGGGGGCCGGGAGGCCTGCACCGTCGGGAGTCTGCGGGCTCAGGCGGCAGGCCACGACGTGTCGATCCGAGCCCAAGCCCGGGCCAACGTGGCCAAGCGCGGCATCCTGGCCAGTGACCTGGCCGCCGCCGCCGGGCGCGACTAGCCCGACCCCGCTACGTCCGGGACCCAACGCCCACCTCTACTGCGTCATCGACTGTCGGCATCTTGCGCACGTTGCCCGAACAAAGGATAGAAACCCATGTCTGAAGCACTCGCTGGAGTCCGTGTCCTCGAAGTGGCGGCGTGGACGTTCGTTCCTGCCGCTGGGGCGGTCCTTGCCGACTGGGGGGCCGATGTGATCAAGGTCGAGCACCCCGAGATGGGTGACCCCCAGCGCGGCCTGGTGTCGATGGGCCTCATCCCTGGTGGGCCGGACGCCGTCAACTACATCATGGAGCAGCCCAACCGAGGCAAGCGAAGCATCGGCATTGACATCAGCACCACCGAGGGGCTCGAGATCCTCTACAAGCTGGTCGAGTCGTCTGACGTCTTCTTGACCAGCTTTCTGCCTGCGGTGCGCCAGCGGCTCAAGGTCGACGTGGAGCACATCCGGGCCATCAACCCGACCATCGTCTACGCCCGGGGATCAGGGCAGGGTCCAGTGGGGGTGGACCGCGAGCGACCTGGTTACGACGGCTCCGTCTACTGGGGACGTGGCGGTATTGCCAACGCCCTCACTCCGGCGGACTCGAAGTTCCCCATCGGTGGGCGGGCCGCCTTCGGCGATCTGGCCGGCGGGATGGCTATTGCTGGCGGCATCGCCGCAGGCCTCCTGCAGTTGGCTCGCACCGGGGAGGCTCCGGTCATCGATGTGTCGCTGCTCGGACTGGCCATGTGGCAGCTGTCCCCAGACATCGTGGCCTCGGGGCTCTACGGGGGAGACCCCATGCCGAAGTTCAGCCGTAACTCCTCACCCAATCCACTGGTGGGCAGCTACCGCACGAGCGACGACCGGTTCATCACCCTGATGATGCTGCAGTCGGATCGCTACTGGCCTGAGTTCTGCACCTGTATCGGACGAAGTGACCTGATCACCGACGAGCGGTTCGTCGATGGGGGCGCCCGGTTCGCCAATCGCGAGGAGTGTGTGCAGGAGCTCGATGCGGAGTTCGCCACCAAGACCTACGAGGAGTGGAAGGCCATGTTGCGTGGCCTGACGGGAGCGTGGGCACCGGTGCAGATGGCCAGTGAGCTGGTGGATGATCCCATGGTGGCCGCCAATGGGTACCTGTCCCGGGTCGAGCGGGGCGATGGCAAGTCCTATGACCTGGTGGTGAATCCGGTGCAGATGGACGAGACGGCCGATCAGCTCCAGCCCGCACCCGACCACGGGCAGCACACCGAGGAGATCCTCCTGGAGATGGGCTTCGACTGGGACGCCATCATCGCCTACAAGGAGGTCGGGGCCATCCTCTGAGAGTCGGCATCGGCGCAGCTAGGCGGTACCCTCGGCAGCCAGGTCCCCTAGTGCGAGGGACTACTAGTGCGAGGGACTACTAGTGCGAGGGACTACTAGTGCGAGGGACTACTAGTGCGAGGGACTACTTGGGCGGGAAGCGCAGGGCGCCGTCGAGGCGGATGTTTTCGCCGTTCAGGTACGGGTTGGTAACGATGCTCTCGACCAGGAGGGCGAACTCCTCCGGCTCACCCATCCGGCGAGGGAAGACGATGTTTTCGACCAGCTTGGCTTTCATCTCCTCGGGGGCACTCTGCATCAGCGGTGTGCCCATAGTGCCCGGGGCGATGGCGCACACCCGGATGCCCACTGGGGCAAGGTCACGGGCCAGGGGCAGGCTCATCCCGAGGATGGCTGCTTTGGCGGCTCCGTAGGCCACCTGGCCGGTCTGTCCTTCGTAGCCGGCGATCGATGCCGTGTTGACCACCACGCCGCGCTGGCCGGTGGCATCGGGCTCATTAGTGGCCATACGGGCGGCAGCCAGGCGAGTGACGTTAAAGGTCCCGAGGGCGTTCAACTCCATGGTTGCCCGGAAGGCGCCCATGTCCATGGGGACGTTGTCCCGGGACAGCGTCCGGCCGCCCATACCGCCACCAGCCACGTTGACCAGCACCCCGAGCGGAGCCAAGGCGACGGCAGCATCGAGGGCGGCGGCCACGTCAGCGTCATCGTTGACGTCTCCTCCTACGGCTGCACCGGATCCCAGTTCGGCCACCAGTGCCTCACCGGCCTCGAGGGCACGGTCGAAGATCACGACCTGCATGCCGAGTGCGCTGAGGCGGCGCACAGTGGCCGACCCGAGACCGCCGGCGCCGCCGGTGACCACGGCCGAGTGCTGATTCAACTCCATTGGAGACTCCGTTCGTCAAGGATGGGTGGGACTCAGGATGTGGGGAACGTCATTGGGAAGTGGTCGATCGACCGGATCCCTGAGGTGTAGGCCAGGGTGTGGCCCTCGGCCACGGCGTACTCGGGGATCCTCCGGTGCCATTCGCGCATGGCCACCCGCAGCTCGAGCCGGGCCAGGTGGGATCCGAGGCAGCGGTGGACGCCGCCCCCGAAGGCCAGGTGCCGGTTGCTCTCCCGGTCGAAGCGGACCACCTCGGCGTCGGGCAGATCGGCTTCATCAGTGTTGACCGAGCTGAGCATCACCATGACCATGTCGCCCTCATGGATCGGGCACCCAGCAATCTCGGTGTCCTGGACGGCTACGCGGACGACGCCCATGACCGGGGTCTCCCACCGGAGGAGCTCCTCGATGGCAGCCGGAACCAGTGCCGGGTCATCGACCAGCAGACGTCGCTGATCAGGGTGCTCGGCCAGGTAGGCGAACATGCAGTCCAGCGAGGCGGTGACCGTATCGAGCCCAGCGATCAAGAAGAGGAAGCAGATGTCGAGGATGTCCTCGCGGGTCAGCTCTTGGTCGTCCACGCTGGCGTCGAGGAACCGGCTGAGCAGATCGTCCTGGCGCTCGATCTCACGTTGGTCGAGCACCTTGTCGAAGTAGGCGTAGATGGCCTCGGCCGTCTGCTTCTGGTGGGCCAGACTTTCGGGGCTCCCGTACGTGCTCCCGACGGCCACCTGTGGCCGGATGATCCCGTTCTTCAGCGCAAGGAAGTGCGGGAGCTCGTCGACCGGGAGGCCGAGGAGGCCGAGGAATACCCTGGTGGGAAAGAGGGTGGAGAACTCGGCGGAAAAGTCCACCTCGCCTTGGTCGACGAAGTGGTCGATGAGCTCGTTGACTGACTCCGTGAGCCACTCCTCGAGTTTGGCTACCTCTCGGGGGGCGAAGATCGGGTCGAGCAGCTTGCGGTACTTCTTGTGCTCGGGCGGGTCGATCTGGAGCGGAATCAGCGGCCGGATGTTCTGCAGATCTACGGCATCGGCGTTGGAGGAGAAGATCTCAGGATGGCGGAAGACCTCTTCGACGTCGACCCGTCGGGTCAGCGCTACCCCTCCCGTGTCGACCGGGATGACCGGCATGGACTCACGCAGCATCTTGAACAGCGGCTGCGGGTGGGCCGCCATCTCGGGGTCCATGGCGGCAAACGGGTCTGAGGGTGGCGGGGGTGTTGGACTGTCCATGCGACTCCTTCGTTCCCGGGGAGAGGGCTCGTACCGGAGCCCCATCTCCCACGAATCCTAGGACTCTAGGTTGGAACGGCATCTGGTGCCCGGTGCCCGGTTTGCGGTGTGTGGCGCTGGGCTCAGGTGATCCGTGCCCGTAACTGGTCGAGTATCGGATTGTCGTCGATGGGCAGCAGAGCTGGCTCACCGGCATCCCGGCGGAGGTACCCGATGCGGGTCATGAGTGCAGTGCTGCGCACTATCGCCAGGGTTTCGTACCAGTCGAGCCCAGTCACTAAGCATCCAGCTGCCTCCTCGTAGCCGGTGATGGTGGCCTGGCGATCCGGCCAGCCTGGCAGTCGGCGCCCGAAGAGGTGCTCCATGGTGGTGTCCAGGCTGGTGAACCAAGCCAGGTCGTGCCAAGGGGCCCCGACTGTGGTCATATCCCAATCCAATACGGCACGCACAGCGAGGTCGTCGCCCACCACCACGTTCTCGAGGCGGGCGTCCCCCCACAACAGGGCTGGCTCGGGCTCCTCGTCAGGCCGGTGGCGCCGACACCAGTCCAGGGCATCCACCAAGGTGGTCACCGGTGCGCCACCACTGGACCACTGGAGGTACCGGTCCCAATGGTCGAGTTCGGCCTCGTTGTCGCGGTGGGGGACCGCCTCCGGTCCCGGGGGGACCGCCTGATGGACGCGCGCCATCATGTCGAGCAGCCCACCGGCGACCCGACCTCGTGATGGCTCGTCGAGCGCCACCAGCCACGGATCGGTCAGGGTGACGCCACCGGCGAGGTGGCCGTCGACCCGGCGCATGAGTATGAAAGGACGTCCGATCCAAGAGGGGTCGGTCTCGAGTACCGGGTCGGCCACTGGAACCCCGGCGGCGGCTGCCGAATGCTGGGCCCGGCACTGCACGGACAGGTCGTAGTCAGAAAAGGTTCCTGGTCCTTGGGGTGCGGTTCGGAGCACCAGGGTTTGCTCCTGTATCTGGCCGGCTGTCGTCCACGATGCCCGGACGAACACCGTGTCGCTGGAGAACCCGCTGCTCGGACGCTCCCACTGGGTCAGCCTCACCTGGTCGGTGTCCTGGCGGTCGGCCAACCACAGGGCGAGCCCGGCCTGGACCCGCGCATCGTCGTTGGTTCGCTCTTCCTCTGAGGGTAAACCTGTCATCGGTCGCCGTTCACCGGTCTGTGCCCATCACGGTGAATGTACTGCCGGTGGGCCCGTGGTGCCGGTTGTCGGCGGCAAGGACCAGGCCAGCAACCCGAACCCTGCGGTGGGTCGGTCCTACAATGGTGGCCCGTCGACCAGTTGCGGACGACGAGGTGATCAGTGGATCGGGGGAGTGTCATGGCGGACAGCGCAGGGCCGGCCCGGAGTCGACTGATCGACCGACTGATCGACCGACTGATCGACCGACTGATCGACCGACTGATCGACCGACTGGATCCATACGTCGCCCCCGTGGGCCCATGAATCTGCGCACCAGCTTCCATCAGGCCGGTGCTTCCGCCTACCGGAGCCCGGGCGGTGCTTGGGATCTCCCCGGACTCGACCAGTTATTGGCCTCCCCACGGTTGGGCACGTCACCTGCGGTCATCGACGGCGAAATGGTCCTTGACGCAGCCACGCTCGACGCACTGGCGTCGGCGGTAGCCGGTGGCCTACGGGCCATGGGTGTCCGGCGCCGGGACGTTGTGGCCTGGCAGCTCCCCAACTGGTGGGAGGCGATCGTGCTCTTCCACGCCTGCTGGCGTAGTGGGGCGGTGGCTGTCCCCATCCACCACCAGGTGGGTTCGGCCGAGGTCGAGCGGATCTTGGAGGCGCTCGATCCGGCAGTGCTCCTTTCCACCATCGGCATGCCGCTGGCCAACGCACCCGGACGCAAGCCGGTCATCGGAGTCCGCTCCAGCGACCCTCGCTTCGACCTGCTGCTGGCCAGCCGGCCCGTCTCCGAGAGCCACCCCCGCGGATCGGATGTCGCCGTGATCCTCTTCACCTCTGGGTCTACGGGCAACCCGAAGGCGGTACTACACAGCCACCGCGGCTTGGTCTACAAAGCACGCGGCATGGCAGCCGCCCACGGACTCACGACGGACGATGTGGCGCTAATGCCGTCTCCGTTGGCTCATATCTCTGGCCTCCTCAACTCGGTGCTGGTTCCTGGGGCTGCCGCCATGCCGGTGGTGCTGATGGAGAAGTGGGATGCCGAGCGAGCCGCTGATCTCGCTGGACGGCACCGGGCTAGCTTCATGATCGGCCCCCCGACCGTCTTCTTGTCGCTGATGGACGTTCCCGGCTATCGCCGTCAGGTGGAGCACCTACGGATCGTGTCGTGCGGTGCCATGGGGGTGACTCCGGAGTTCATCGATGCCGCCCGTGAGGGTCTCGGTGCGATGGTCAAGCGGACCTATGGTTCCACCGAGGCGCCGACGGTGACCACGAGCGCCTGGTGGGACTCTGCCGACAAGGCCCGGGACACCGATGGGCACTCGGTCGGTGACGCCGTGGTGCGAGTTGTCGACCCGGTCAACGATCGACCGGTGGCCGCCGGGGTCCGTGGCGAAGTACAGGTACGCGGGCCAGAGCTGTTCATCGGATACGGCGACGCATCCCAGACCGGCGAGGCGGTGCGCCGGGGCTGGTTCTCCACTGGCGACCTCGGCGTGCTCGATGACGACGGATGGCTGACCATCGGCGGAAGGATCAAAGAGCTCATCATCCGGGGGGGCGAGAACATCGCCTCCACCGAGGTCGAGCGAGTGCTCGAGCAGCACCCCGGCATCCGCCAGGCCGTCGTAGTCGGCCGGCCGGACGAACGGTTCGGCGAGCGGGTGGTGGCTTTCGTGGTGGCTGACCGAGAGGTCGACCTCGACTCGTGCCGCCAGTGGTTCGCCGACCAGGGCGTGGCTCGGTTCAAGACACCTGAGTACCTCGTCCACCTCGACGAGGTGCCGGTGCTCGGTGTGGGCAAGCCGGACCGTCCCGAGCTGCGCCGTCGGGCTGAAGCCTTGACCGATGACCGCGGCTGATCACAGGAGTCCACCTCGGACCAATAGTGCCTCGACCGGGCTCAATGGCACGTCAGGCCAGGTTCAGCGGAGCCGCCAGTCGATCCGCTTGCCGGAGGTGAAGACGGCCTGACCTTCGGCCAGCGTGGCCGGGTCGGTGCCCACATGGGTGATCAGGAAGGCATGGTCAAGGGCCTGGCGACGGGACATCTCGAGTCCCATCCATAGGGCGCGCACGGTGCCCCCGATGGCCCGCTCGGGCTGGTCTGCGATGGCCTGGGCCGCCCATCGGGCCCGATCGGCGAGCTCCTCGGCCGGCGCCACCTCGGAGACGAAGCCGATCTCTCGGGCCCGCTCGGCCGACATGCGTTCGTGAGCACCGAGCAGCGACAGGCGCATGACCTCCTGGAAGGGCATCTTGTGCATGAGGAAGATCGGCTCGAAGGCTGCGGGCATGCCGTAGGTGACGTGCGGATCGAAGAAGGTGGCGCGGTCCGAGGCGATGATGAAGTCGACCTCTCCCAGGATGTAGAAGGCGCCACCGCAGGCCATGCCGTTGACGGCTGCGATCACCGGCTTCCACATCTGGTTCGTCTTCGGACAGACGCTCTTGCCTGGATCGTCGAAGTCCCAAGGTGTGTTGTAGCCGGGGAGCTTGCCCGGGGGCTGGTCCTCGATCGAGCCGATCCCCTCGCGGTCGAGTCCGGTACAGAATGCCTTGTCGCCGGCACCGGTGAGCACGACGCAGCGGACATCGTCGTTGGTGCGCAGCATCAGCCACAGCTCGCGCAGTTCGCGCTGCATGGTCGGATCGAAGGCGTTGAGGGCGTGGGGCCGGTTGAGCGTGACCCAGGCCACGCCGTCGGACTCGTCATAGAGCAGGGTCTCGAGTTCGGGCATGGCGGTCATGGTATCGGTGGGCCGGGCGTCGGACCTACTGCGGATCGAGAAGCCCCACCGGGCTGGCGGTGTTCCCATCTGGCCACCGTCAGTGGCAGTGGCTGGGCGGTGGTAGGTCGAGCGCCGGGTTCCGATCGAAGAAGCCGGCGGCGATGAGGTGGAAGCCGCAGTACTCCACCGGCATGATGGGCCAGTCCTCGGGTCGAGGGGAATGGGTGACTCCGAAGGTGTGCCACACCACGATCTCGGTACCGACGAGCGACCGGTCGGCCGCCGTCCACGTGGGTAGGCCGGACCCGCCCACGTGCTGGTTGGGATAGTCACCCGCCGCTCGACGCTCGTCGGGGTGGTACGGCGTGACCCACAGGTTGTGGCGGGCGAAGGCGGCGCGGCGCCCGATGCTCGAATCGGGATCGGCCAGCAGTGTCGGCGTCGATCCTGGAACCAGCTTGTAGGCCACGGGCTGGTTCAGGGCGTTGGTCCGCTCGGGATTGACCAGCCGCCAGTGGCGGCTCGAGGCGGCGTCGACTTGACGTTTTGCAGCAGCCTCGGACGCCAAGCGGGTCACTCGGCGGCTGATGGCGTTGCCCATGAGGTTGTCGGGGCCGGTGGGCTCGCCGGTGAAGGAGACCTCGTAGACCTCGTTGATCGGACCGTCGATGGCGGGGTCGAGCCGGGCACAGAACAGGTGCTGATGGATGGGTGCGGCCAGACCGGGGGCGATCACCGTCCCATGTGAGGTGGTTCCGCCCACTGGAATCCCTTTGGTCGACATGATCCCGGTGAGCTTGGCCTCGAGTTGCACCGTCCCGTCCTGGTAGAAGTACCAGAAGAACCCGTAGTCGTAGTTGCCGACCGTAGCGATAGACGAGACCACCAGCCGGCGGGACCGGCGCACCTCGGTCCGGCCCGTGTTCATGTCGGTGTGCTTCCAGAGGATCCCGTAGTCCTCTTCGTGGATGCACACGGCGTGCTCGAGCACGTAGGGCTTGCCGTGCTCACTGGCGAATACCGCGTCGAGATAGGTGATCTCGCCGAGGCAGTCACACCCGAGCTTCAGCGAGTTGGCCATCCGCCCTAGCCCCCACTCACCCACGTCGAAGGCGTTCTTCCAATTGTGCATGGGGTCTGGGTCGCCGTAAGGAACCACCATCTCGCTGATGGCGGCGCGATGGAGGATGGTCCGAGTGGCGCCCGAGGGAGCATCCACCCAGCCAACGTCATGGAGTACCAGTCCCTCGAGGGCGTTCATGTCCACCCGCATGGTCCACTGCTGCCAGGTGAGCAGGTTGCCGTCCACCGACAAGCTGGACCCATCGGGCTGGATGATGTCGAGGGTCCGGAGACTTTGGCGCAGCGGCTCGTTGTGCTCGGGCAGGTAGCTGCCTGGTTCGGGAGCCAGCGGTACCACTCCGAAGTCCGTCACCTCGAGGACGATGCCTCGGGCTGCGTCCACGGTGGCCAGTACACCCTCCACTGGACGGGCATAGCCGTTGTCGGATGGCTCCTCCCGGTAGTAGCTCAAGCACCGGGTAATGCGACGGCCGTCCTCCATGTCTCGTCCGAAACTCCCGGTGGGCCACGGATCGATCTGGACCTTGTCGTAGTCGGTGATCCCCCGGCGGCTGATGGCGGCCTGCCATGCGGGGTCTTCCTTCAGGGCGAGGATCGACCGGTAGGCATCGTCGTAGAGCAGGGCTGGCCGCACGTCGTCCCGAGGGGTCCACTCGATGATGGCGCTGTCGGACACCCGGACGACCACCTCGATGACTGCTGCCTCGGGACCGGGGAGGACTACCAGGCGTATCCGGCGCTCCAGCGGGGCTCCGGCGGCGAAGGCGGCCATCTGGGTCCGGTTGGGCTCATCTACGGCGATGGTGGCGAACAAGGTGCCAGCGGGTACCCGACCGCTCCCGGTCACAGCAGTTACTGCCGTGCGCACCTCGTCCGCGGTGAGTGGGTCGTGCGGGTGGGCACCGCGTGTCGCTGTGTCCGTCATGGAACTTCCTCCTTCAACGGGCGGCCCAACTGGAGCCATCGCGCAGGCTACCGCTCAGCCGAGCCC
>Ga0194056_10001824_pt1 | contig 11555 bp, 3 predicted proteins | sample SepL4413m_MetaG_FD_155458 | JGI IMG/M metagenome (GOLD analysis project Ga0194056, IMG submission 155458) | Anoxic zone freshwater microbial communities from boreal shield lake in IISD Experimental Lakes Area, Ontario, Canada - Sep2016-L442-13m | ecosystem: Environmental > Aquatic > Freshwater >...
AGGTCCATGCCCCAGAGGTAGGTTTGAGCGACGGCGAGCGTGGTGCCGTTGTATTCGGCGATGCAGTTGAAGCCGTCATAGAGATAGAGCGTGGCCGCACCGGAGGCGGGGGCTTTGGCGATGCGACGGCCGAGGGCGTCGTAGTGATAGCTGGTGGTGACGCCGTTGACGGTGGCCGAGGCGAGCCGGTTTTCGCCGTCCCAGGCGAGGGTGCTGTTAGCGGTTGGATATGCCGGAAGCGGATATGCCACGGCGTTGCCATCGTCGTCGTGGGATGGGACTAACGGGACGGATGGGACCGATGTATATTGGTTGAGGGCGTTGGAGGTGTAGGTGAGGGTGCCCACGCCGGTGGTGATGCTGCCATCGGTTCCAACGGGAACCCCCACAGCGCCATTGCGGATGCCGCGACGGTTGCCGATGGCGTCGTATAGGTAGCCCCGGTCCCCGGAATTATCGGTCGCGGAGTCGTCGGCGCTGGTGAGCTGGCCGAGGGCGTCGTAGCCCCAGATGGTGCTGTTGGCAGCGGATCCGCCGCGGGTGCGGCTGGCGTTGGTTCTTTGGCTGAGATCGTTCACGGTGTAGGTGATGGAGGAAACGTCCAGGTTACCGGTTGTCTTGGTGTTGGCCTTTGTCAAGAGGAGATCACGGCCGGAGTCCCAGGTGTTGGTGACGGTGTGGACGGGGCCGGTGACGGTCCGGACGAGACCGTAGGAACCGGCCTGGTAGCCGTAGGAGAAGGATGCGGTGCCGTTGCTGACGGTCGCGAGGCGGCCGGTGGTGGAATGATAGGCGTAGGTGGCTTGGTTTTGGATCGTGGTATTCCTGTTGGGCGGTGTGCCGGTGATAAGCTGGAGTTGCCAGCCGGTGTCCCGTCCCAAGGACCGGTCGTTGCGGTCCAGAACCCGTGTGAAGTCAAGGTTGCCGTCGTGGTCGCGGTCGTAGGAAATGGTTTCGGTGTTGATGCCGAGGTCGGTGGCATAGGTGTATTCGAGTTTCGACTGTTTGTTCTGGGTGATGCTTTTGGGTCGGCCGAGCGTGTCGAAGGTATAGGCGAGTGCCGGGGTGGTTGGGTCGGGTGCGGCGGCGTTGGTGGCATATGCGGAGTTCATTCCGGCCTCCGCGGCGGTGATTTCCCCTGGGGTCGAATCCGGATCGTCTTTGGCCGTCTGCCAAGCTGTGCGCTTGGTGAGATAGGCGCTCCAGAGGGACGGGGTGCCGAAGTAGTCGACTGTGGACAGGCGTCCGCTCACGTAACCATAGGAGGTGATCCTGCCTCGCGCCCAGGTGCGGGTCTTGAGGCGTCCGGCAAGGGAGTAGGCGTATGAGGCACCCTTGCCTTCGTTGTCGAGTTTGGAAAGAAGCTGGCCGGTGGCGGAATCATAATTCCAGGTGGTGGTGCCGGAGGTGGTTGTGAGGGTTTTCACCCGCCCGGCATAGTCGTAGATATAGGAAACGGGATAGGCCTGGGCACCGGAAACGCTCAGCACCGTGCCATCGGTATCGTAGGCGGTGGTGGTGACATTGCCACCGGCGGCAGTGTCCGGGGCATCGACGGTGAGGCGGTTGCCGCGGTTGTCATAGGTGAAGGCGGTGACGCGGCCGCCGGGAGCTTCGATGGAAGCGATGGTATCACAGGTGGCGGACACGTAAGTGGTGATGGTGGTGCCGGTGCGGGAATCCGTCTGTTTCCACGGTCGCTTCAAGGAGTCGGGGATGAAGCTTGTGCCATTTATGAAATCAGTGGTGGTCACTTGGGTGATGTCGGGAGGGGCGCTATTGGGCAGCGTGGAGTTGGCAGCCCAATGGGTGGTGGCGATCATCTGCCCGTTCTCATAGTAATTGCGGGTAAGCGTGTGATCGGGACTCGTGGTGGTTTCGGTGCGGGCAAGACCGATGGTGGCGACGGTGGTGGTGGGTTGGTTGCCGGCAGTGTTGGGGTTGCCGGTCCATGTTTGGGTGGTTAGGCCGTTGGGACTGCGGCGGTTGACCGAAACGATGGTTTCCACCAGCGGGGTTCCCTCCTGCCAGACTTTGGTGGTGGTTTCGAGCCATGTACCGTTTGGATAGGTTTCGGTGCGGGTGATCTGGTCGGTGCCGTAGGTGATGGAGGAATTGGCATCAAGTTTGAGGGCGGTGGTGGTGCGCTCGCCCATTGGGTTGTACCCATAAAGGGTGCGGACGTGGTCGGCGTCTTCCACACCCAGGAGTTGGCCGGTGACGGTGTCGTAAGTAAAGGTTTGGGTGATGGAACCTTTGGCGGTTTGGGTGGTGCGACCGGCCCAGTCGGTGGTGCTGACGGCGGACTCCCCCGGGGTGGCGCCGTCAAGCAAGGAGGCGGTGGTTTCCAGATAGCCGTCGGAATTGACCGAATAACTGTAAGTCATGTCGGGTTGAAGGTTTCCAATGGATTGATAGCTGCGGCCATCCGGGTAAGTGGTGGCGGTTTGGTGATTTGTCCCGCGAGTGATGGTGGGGATGCCGGAGGTAAAAGTGACGGTGCCACCGACCTGGGTGGTGGCGGTGGTGATCCCACCGGGATAGCTGGTGTCGATGGTGGTGGCGACCAGTGCGCCGACGGCGCCAGAGGATGGGTCCGGTGATGCGGACGCGGAATAGGTGCCGGCAATATCGCGCATTGAAACAGCCACCACTCCCCCGCCGCGTTTGGTGGTGGTGGTCAGACCATTGTATATGGTCTCGGTGGTGACGCCGTTGGTGGTGGAACTGATTCGGCGGCGGAGGCCGTCGTAGCCATAGGTGGTGGTGACGCCCTCGCGATCAGTGGTGGATCCAATTCCACAGCAGTTATAGGCAGTGGTGGTGGTCCATGCGTAAGTGTTAGTGCCGGTAGGAAAATAGCTGATTATCTCTGGGCGGCCGTAATCGTCCAGACGGGTGACCTGGAAGCTTTCGGTGGTGATGGTTCCGTGATCCGGCACGGTGAGCGTCGAGTTTCCCAGGATAGGGGTGCCGTGGGCGTTGTAGGTGGTGGTGGTGGTGGTGCCGTGCTCGACATTGCCGCCGTTCACTTCGGGAGATGTGACCTTGCCGTTCTTGATGGTGACCGTTTTGCCGCCGCCGCTCTGGAGTTGATATTTATAGGTGGTGAGCGTGCCGTCGGTGTGGACAATCTGTTTGGGTTGGCCGCCGAAGACCTCGCCGTTGGGAATGAGGGTGGTGGTGGTGGTGAGGGCCTTCCCGCTGCCGGAATAAGTGGTGTTTGTCTTTGTCAGGGATGTCTCATTGGAGATTGCCATCGAAATGGTTTTGCCTGCTGCCGTGCGGGTGGTGGTAAGGATAGTGTGATTGCCATTCCATTGGCGGGAAACAGTGAGGCCCTGGGCGTTGTCCAGGAAGGGGAGTAGGGTGGTGTCGTTATTTGGCCAATAATAACGGGTTTCCACAAACCCGTCGTAGCGAACGTGTGTCTTGAGGCGGCCATAGCCCTCGTAGGAGCCGGCGTCGCCGGTGTTGGGTGGACCGGTGCCTTCCCCGGCGGAGTAGTAGGACCAAGTGGAGGTGAGGTTGGCACCACCTGTATTGGGATCAATGACTTCCCCGATTTTCTCCCAGCCCCATGGGTAATTTCTCCAGGTTGTTTTGATGTCGGAGACGGGCACTTCATTTTCCCTGACTATCGCATGGTGAACCTCGGTGTCGTTTGCCGTGTCTGGCGTGATGGTGAGGTCTTCCTCGCGCAGAGTGGCGTAGGGGATGGAGCTGCTGAAGGAACCGGATTGGAGGGTGTAGGTGCTTCCCTCCTTCTTTTGCTGGTATCGGGCGGTTGTGCCGTCAAAGAGGCTGTCGGCACGCAGATAGGTAACTCCGCCGTCCGTTACCTTGGAGATGGTGGCGGTACGGAATGCAACGGCGGTGGGAGTGGATTTGTAACTGACGGTGATGGCGTTTGCATTTCCGGCTACGGGTTCGGCCACGATGGTGGTGGTCGAGGTGGTGATGGTGATTTTTGTGAGCGGGTTGGTCGCGCTATGGAGAAGTATGGGATTGGCAAGGGTGCGGACGACAGTGACCGTCGTGGGAACGAAGACGCTGATACCCTCAAGGCCGGGAAATGACATGTCCGGGGTGTAGAAGCGGAGGGAGCCGGCGGTGTCCCCGGCGTCGGAACGCCCGAGCGGCATGTCGTAGGTGAAACATCCGTTGCTGGCACTACCGGGACAGATGCCACCCTCACCCGAACAAGCCGAGCAACCACCGATGTCTATGGTAAAGGGTTTTTCGCAGGACTTGTCGTCGGAACCCGACTCCGCGGGTGTGTTACTGGTTGTTTGGACGATGACTTTCCATTTTGTTGTATTGGGGGTTATCATTTCGCGAGGGATGGTAAGCACACCCGAATAGGGAGTGCTGATTTGCCCGGTAACAGGAACGAAGCACGCCTTGTCGGAATCGGACTGGAGCCTGATGGAAACGATGGTTGCGCTGCCTAACGGAACCGCCCCAATGTCGAGTTTGACCTTACATGTTCCGGAAAATTGGGAGAGCGGAGGCTCCACTTTGATAACATCGAGGTCCTTGCCGGGGGATGGTTTGTCTGACCTGTCGTTGCCATTGATCACGATAACGATGTTCTCGCATTTGTAGGGGTTCGGATTGAAATTGGCTGCGGCGCAAAGCGGGACTGCCAGCAGGGCGGCCATAGCGGTGAGGCGGAGGAACGTAGTCATGGGTAAATGCGGTGTTTTGAATGCCGGTGTTTTGAATGCCGGTGTTTCGGTATGAGAAGAAGGGCGAAGGGCGGGAAGGATGGTTCAATTCACGGGACGGGCGGAGTGGTGAAGAGGTCAACATCGGCACACATCTTGGGAGAGTCCGCTCCGGTCCATTCAAAGTAGATGGTGGCGATGCCGTTTTGATCGAAATCCGCGTTGGTGAGCCACAGAGCATCGGCTCCATTGACAAAAAGGGTGCCTTGGAAGAGGGATTTGATCCGGATGTAAACATCAGGCGGGAGACCGACAGCGATGATGGTGCCGCTCATGAGACGGGTGCCGTCGGTGTATGTGTGGACAAGCTTGGCATCACAGGTTTCATCAATGTAGGCGAGGTAGAAGGAATTGACGGTTCCGCGGTCAACGATGGCGGAGGGGGCTCCGGGCACATCGTCCGGGATGCGCGCAACAACATGCCGCTCGCCAGCCTCGAAGGTTGAGACACGGAAGCTGCGGGGAGCGCCGGCGGCGGTGATCTCCTTCAATGAGATGCGGGAATCCGCCTGGACGGTGAGGTTGTCGCCCAGCGACGCGGGCGTCCAATCCCGTGGGAAATAGGCGCGGGCACTCAGGGCGGGACCGAAATTGGCGTGGTGGACGTGGAGGGTGGTGGTGTTGGGCGGTTTGTTGCCATAAGTGGTGACGAGCGTGTGTGTCCCACCGGTGTCAAAAGTGACGGTGAAAGGCTGGCCCGAGGTGTGCGTGGTGTTGCCCTGGGTGTCCGCGAGCAGGGTTCCGTCCAGGGTTACGGTGAAGGTCTTGGTCGCGTCCGGACTGCCGGCGTTGTTCCACGCGTCGAGCCGGAGGGCGTCGCCCTTGCGGATATGCAGGGTCTTGTAATCGCGGAGATTGGCTGGCAGCCAGGTGATGTCGCGGGATTCGCCGAGAGCCCCGGATTGGAACGAGGCGGTCAGGGTGACAGGACCGGTTTCCGAGAGCGGCACGTCGGCGTAGAACGAGGAATCGACGGAAGGAACGGGGGCGAGGTGTTCGCCGTTGACCTTGAGGGCGAGGCCGGGGATTCGCCTGTTAGTGCCCTCCTTCACGACCCCTTCGCCGGTGACCCCCTCAATGCACACCGGGGATGTGAGCGAGGTGGCGGGGATGCGGGTGAGGCGGTTTTCCGCGGCGAGGCGCTGTTCGATCCAGTCGGGGAGTTGGTTGCCGTTGGCATCGAGGCCGGAGAGGCTGCGGATGATCAGGGAGTCGATACGGAGTTGCCGGGCGGCACGATAATTGTCGTGAAGGATGGTGAGGGTGTAATCGCCCGCTTTGAGCCAAGGGGTCAGGAGGCTGATGGTGGCGGAGGCACCGTTGAGGCTGGTTAGGGTGACGGAGCCGATGCGGTTGCCATTGATGGAAAATACCAGCGGAAGTTCTTCGACGGGACGGAGGACTCCGGCGGCTGCGCCGGTGAGGACGACCTCAAAGACACCCGCATCGCCACGCGCCACGGTGAAGTCATAGGTGATTTCGCCGCGCCGGTCGATGGCGGTGAGACTGCCGGAGGCGTCGCGGCTCCAGTAGCCGGTGGCACTGGCATAGTTGTGCGGCGGGATGGTGGCGTAGGTGGACGTTGTGATAATGTTTGACACGGTGGGATCCGTGCGATAGTAGTCCCGCTCAAGCTGGTCTGACAGACCATCGCCGTCCGTGTCGGCGAGTTTGGGGTTGGTTCCCAACTGATATTCCTCAAGATTTGTTAGACCATCGCCGTCCCAGTCCGCGTATTGCCCGTCGCGGGCGTTGGTGCGGCCGTTGTCGGAGGGGTTGAGGCCAAACAGCATTTCGTAGGCATCGGGTAAATTGTCATCGTCAAGATCGAGGGCTTCGGTGGGATCGCCGGTGAAGGCCGAGGCGGGGATGATTTCGCTGGCATGACCGGGGACCTGCCAGGCGAGGGCCACGTTATCGCCAAGGTCCGCCTGTTTGTGGAGCACTTCGATATAGTATTTCTGACCGGCAACGAGTTCAACCGGGCGGCTGTGCTGTGAAGGGAGTTTGTCGAACTCCAGCGGCAAGGTGTAGTTTTGTTCCAGATGGGGATCTTCGATGGAGGCGATGCGTTGTTTGCCGAAACGGTTGGTCAGGGCCACCAGCGGGTTGCCGGCGCCCGGGAGCAGGCCATTGAGCGTCTGCTTGATGGAGCCATCGGCCAGCCAGAGCTCGGCTTCGTTATCGCCCGCAATCCAAAAGTGATAGGTGCCGGTCTCCGGGGCGGTGATGAAGCCGCGGTAACGGGAGGCATAGTTGACGCCATGGCCGCTCTCATTGACGCCGGGGACCAGCACGCTTTCGTCGGGATCGCCGAGGAACCTGGCCCGGTTGCGGGTGAGGTCGGTCACGCTGTTGCCGTCGATGTTTTCCCAGCGGTCGCGGGTGAGAGAGTTGGAGAAATCCTCCGCGACAGTGGGATCAAGCCCGTAGGCGCATTCCACCTGGTTGGTGAGGCCGTCGCCATCCGGGTCGCCCGTGGGCGAGAGGTCGGGATTGGTGAAGGTCGAGAAATCAAAACCGGCGATCCAAGCCGCGAACGGTCCGGCGACCCAGGCATCATAAGGGTTTGTGGGCACAATATCCGAAGCGGCAAGGACCTCGCTGGCTGTTAGAGCCTGGTCGAAGATCTGGAGCCTGGCAATCGCGCCATCCCGGAAGCGCCAATACTGGTCTTCGCCTCTCATGTTGCGCCAGTAGGCTCCGCCGACCATCATCATGCCGCCGGGCTGGAGGTTCAGGGCTCGCGTCTGGGCCGAGTCGATGACGCCGTTCACATAAACGATTTCGGTGGTGCCGTCATAGGTGATGGTAATATTGTTCCAAACGCCCGCGCCGGGCATGGTATCGAAAGAACCCTCGACGTTGTAATGGGTATATGCCCGGTTGTTGACATAGTCGAACTGGGCTGTGCGGCCGGTGCCCTGATCCCTTCCGGCCCAGCAGGCGTAGCTGTTATCACTGCCATTCCATTCCGTGTTGGCCATGTAGAGGTCCGCGGAAATTGTCCAGTCGGAGTTGCCGGTGATGCCGGCCGGTGCGGGGACCGTGGCCACCAGGGTCTGGCGGGTTACGGCAGGGTCGCCCTCGGGCTGATCGAACCTGACAGCCTTCCTGCCGCCGATGTTGGCAACCACGGACGGCGCATGGGTCGCGTCGATGGAATCGAACGTGCCGGCCATGGAACCGGTGTTGGTCCAGTGGGTCAGGATTCCCACATTCAGGGTGGATGCGTCCAGGTCCACAAGCGGATCAAGGCCGGTGCTCCTTGCCAGGGTGAAGTTTGCGCCGCTCACTGCGGATCCTGTCATCACAACCGTCAGGTTGTCCGAAGTCACATGGCCGCCTTTCGAGGCTATCAGGTAGTAAGTGCCATTTGAATCCGGAGGAACCACCGTATATCCGCCCGCGGCGTTGGTCATGGTAATGAAAAGCGGGGCGCTGCCATCGGGCTGGGTGCCCAACGTCACTTTGGCGTTGGAGAGTGCGCCACCGGGATCGCTCACCACTCCGGAAATGCCGGGCAGCGGCGCAAAGGTGGCGGCGATGGATCCGTTGGCAACCACGTTGTCAAAAGCATAACTTGAAACAGGTCCAAGGTGGCGTGTGCCATCCGCCACCACATCGTCTATCCGATAGCCGTAATCGGGCGTGATGGTGAATGTGAGGCTGGCTCCCGAGGCGACGGGGACATTGCCGGCCGGGCTGATGGTGCCGCCCGCTGCGGCGGATGCGGCGATCATATACTGCACCGGGGTCACGACACCTGCCACGGTTTGGACTTCGCTGGCCGTTAGTGCCTGGTCGAAGATCTGGAGTTTGGCAATCGCGCCATCCCGGAAGCGCCAATATTGGTCTTCACCCCTCATGTTGTGCCAATAGGCTCCGCCGACCATCATCATGCCGCCGGGCTGGAGGTTCAGGGCTCTCGTCTCGGTCGAGTCGATGACACCATTGATGTAAACGATTTCGGTGGTGCCATCATAGGTGATGGTGACATTGTTCCATACGCCAGCACCGGGCACGGTTCCGAACCCCCTGTCGGCGCCATTGTGGAAGTATGCGAGGTTGTTGACATAGTCGAACTGGGCCGTGCGGCAGCCGCCCTGATCCCTTCCGGCCCAGCAGGCGTAGCTGTTCTCGCTACCGTTCCACGCCATGCTGGCCATGTAGAGGTCGGCGGAAATGGTCCAGTCGGAGTTGCCGGTGATGTCGGCCGGTGCGGGGACCGTGGCCACCAGGGTCTGGCGGGTTACGCTAGGGTCGCCCTCGGGTTGATCGAATTTGACAGCCTTCCTGCCGCCGATGTCGGCAACCACGGACGGCGCATGGGTCGCGTCGATGGAATCGAACGTGCCGGCCAGGGTCCCGGTGTTGGTCCAACTGGGAAGGCTTCCCACATTCTGTGTGGAAGCGTCCAGAACCACGAGCGGATCAAGGCCCGCGCTCTTCGCAAGACTGAAGTCTTTGCCGGTCACGGAGGATCCGGTCATCACGACTGTCAGGACATCCGAAGTCACATGGCCGCCCTTCGAGGCTGTCAGGTAGTAAGTGGCATTCGCGTCCGGAGGAATCATCAGATATTCGCCGGCGGCGTTGGTCATGGTAATAAAAAGCGGGGCGCTGCCATCGGGCTGGGTGCCCAACGTCACATTCGCGTTGAGAAGCGCGCCGCCGGGACCACTCACCACTCCGGAAATACCGGGTAGAGGTGCAAAGGTGGCGGCGATTGTGTGGCCATTTTCGGTTACGCTGGTGAACGTGTGACTGCCAGCGGCAATCGCGTCCGGGTTGCTAACGGAATCCACCGCCACATCGGCAATCCGGTAACCATAATTGGCCGTGATGGTGAATGTCCGGCCCGCTTCCGGCGCAACCGGCACGTTGCCGGCCGGACTGATGACGCCGCCCGCTCCGGCGGATGCGACGATGGTGAAGAAGTCGCCCGAGGGGGCATCGGGTAGTTCGATATAGTCCCAGAAAGGCCCCCAGTCGAGGTTGTTATAGAACACGATGGTGTTGTCACCGGCATTCAGGGCGACCGGCACGGTGTTGGTGACATAACCATCCACAGCCGTTCCGGTGTTGGACACCGGCGCGGAAAGATCGACCCCGTTGACCCTGACGCATGTATCCCTGACCTGAAGACAGGTACACATGGCCATCTGATAGATTCCACGTGTGGAAACGTTGACAGTGAAGGTGATCAGATCGCCGGTTCCCATCTGGTTGCTCTTGATCACCCGCTTGCCCCCCGACGCGTTCGCGTCGTCATGATATAAACCAAGGGGGCCGAGCACGGCGTTTTCAGCCTCATAGCGGGTCGCCGCCCCACATGCCGAGCCCGCCAGCACGAACAGAAGCGGCATGATTCCCTTTTGCAGGATGAATGACCGCGCTGCGCGGGCGGCCGTCGCCGGGGCGTGGACCAGATGTTGCAAGGCAGCTCCGAGAGGGTTGGCGATAGGCGGGAGTTTCATGGTGCGTTGACTTTCGTTTTTCATTCCGAACAGGACGATAGATTGTTAGTATGGCTGGAGGACCGGTTGCGGGATTCCTGCGAGACGGTCCTGCAACACGCGGGCGGCTGGCTGCGCCGATGGTGACCGCGCCGGAGTGGCTGCGGATTGAACTTTCACCTGTCCTGCCCCATTACCCGCGCACAACAACCATGCCGCACAAGCAGCAAGCGTCAAAGCGAATCGCGGCGGACGTGTCCTTTCACTTTTTGAAGGTGACAATTACCCAGTCGGGCGGCAAGCGCTATTTCCAATTATTATTTCCAATCTTTAGTCTCAATTGGTGAAAATATGTTTGCTTTTTTCAGAATGGCATTGCATGAATCTTACACTGCAAATTTCTTTATTCCGCCTTCATTGCCGCTGATTCCAGCTCTTATGTACCTCTCGTTTGGAACCGCAGGTCCAGCTGCTTCCCCACCCCGTCTCGCGACAACGCAGTTGCATTCGGCTGCTCCCTATCGTCGCCCTCGTCGGCACGAATGCCGACCCTGCTATTGTGGACTCCAGTTCTGTCCAGTGCTACGGCGATGAACTAGCATATCGGCATTTTATGCCGTGAATTTATCTACGACGATGGCGGTCAAGTCGAATTTCAGGCAATGAGGCACCTAGGGAAAATGGGTATTTTTGACGGTTCCTTGTGGGAGTGATGATTTTCAGACTGTCGGAACGCAAAACTTTGCAGCGATCGGCAGGCGGATCAAGGCCGTTGTCATCTTGGAAAGCGTCGCCGGTCATCAAGGTGACCGGCATTACCCTAAAAGTTGGTCCTCGCCGTCGAAGATCTTCCCATGCGTCGCGGTCCGGCGGTTCGGTTGCATCGGATTTCCATCGGATCGAAAACCGAAATCCTTGTAGAATAAGGGAAAAAATGGTCTGTGCTACAGGCTGGAAGCCTGTTCTCCTATCAAAAAGAGCTAAACGGACAGTATTGGGCGTCCCGCCCACATTGCCCATGAGCTGCCAATACTCAGCGGAATGCCTCATTTCATTCGCTCACCATGGGCCTGGCGGCCAGAGTCCGCCACCGCTTGAGTGGGCGCAATTGAGTTGCGGCAATCTTCGTCTTTCATTCAAAATTCAAAATCCAACATTCAAAATTGCCCGCCAAGCGGACTCGTGGGCGCGGCGAGGCCATCACGCCCTAGCTGCGGCTGTCACAGCTTTTTTCTTGTCGGCTTTTTTCTTTGACGCCACTGCTGTCAGGCGCTAGCGTCTGACGCATGACAACCCTCCCGTTGCGCGAATTGCTCCGACATCCCACGGCCGTGAAAAAGCTCACGGCGGCCGGTCTGAGTGTGCA
>Ga0194056_10001828_pt1 | contig 11537 bp, 9 predicted proteins | sample SepL4413m_MetaG_FD_155458 | JGI IMG/M metagenome (GOLD analysis project Ga0194056, IMG submission 155458) | Anoxic zone freshwater microbial communities from boreal shield lake in IISD Experimental Lakes Area, Ontario, Canada - Sep2016-L442-13m | ecosystem: Environmental > Aquatic > Freshwater >...
AACATAAGCTAGTAATTAGTAAAAGGAGGTGTTGTTTCATTTTATTGTTTTAATTGTTAAAAAGAATTTGTTGTCAATTGCGGTTTATAGTTCACATAGGTTATTGAAATAGCCAATTCAACTAGTAAAAGCTGAAAAAGTATTAAGCATTTCAAATTGTACTCAAAAAAGGAAATTCGTCCAGAATATGGAATTTATAGTAGTTATTATTTTTATAAGTTCCTTAATATCAATCAACTAGTTTTTGGCATAATCATAGGTATATAATCGAAAATAGTTATAATGAATGACAAACTTACTACTATTGGATTTTATGCAACTTGTCTAATATTTTTTGCTTTTCAAACCCAATCAAACTTACCAACTAGTACCGGTGCTCATGCAAATACAAATTTGCCTACTCCCTTAACTGAAGCAGTAAGAAAAATAAATACTCATTCAATTGAGCAATCACCAATAGGTAAAGCTCAATTTAAAAATATAAAAAGTATCTGTAAACAGCCAATAAATAATGTGGCTATAAAACAAATACGATAAAAGTGTAAAAGGTACGGTTGATTTTCATAAGTTCCCCCCATTCTTGGGGGGAACATTTTTTTATACGTATTTGTGCGATTGCTATTCGGTTATACCCAACTAAATCCCTCATTTCTGATAGGCAAATTACGTGGGCGCTCTCCGGCTGCTGCTAATGCATTACATAGGGCGGGGGCTACAGTTGGCAATCCTACTTCACCCACACCACCTGGTTCTTCAGTGCTTTCAATCATATAAATTTCTACTGGGGGCATTTCATCATATCTTAACAATTCATAGCTAAAAAATCCATCCTGTAATACTCGACTGTTGCTAATGGTAATTTCGCCTTTTAAGGTTTGTGTTAAGGCAAAAGCCAATCCGCCCTGCATTTGATTCATTAGTCCGTCGGGATTAATGACCAAGCCACAATCAATAGCTGCCACTACTTTTATAATTCTGAATTTTTTAGGTCCAAGCATTTCAATTTCTATTGCATGCGCAGCATATGATTTAGCAAATATGAAAGAGTGTGTTGCTAAGCCAATATAATGGTTGGCTTTACGGGGAGATGACCAGCCAATTTTATCGGCAGCCATTTTTAAAACTGCAGCTATTCGTTTTGGCGATTGGGTCATTGCACCTGGGCCTTCCCCAGTTTTAAAATCTGCTCTATTCTCTAGTAACGAAAGTCGATAGCTTAAAGGGTCTTTATTTACTTTTTTTGCAATCTCATCTATAAAACTTTCTATTGGAAAAGTATTTACACATATATCTACTGAACGCAACCACCCAATATTAATATTAAAATCAATGCCGGTATATCCTGTACTTACGTTAGGAATGTCATAGCAAAAAGTATTATCGGCACCATCCATCTCTGGAGCATTTTTAGTATCAGGGCCCTCTGTTTTATAGGCTACCGGTGTGCCTAATACATGATGTTGCCAAGCCATTAATTTTCCACTACTATCTGTACTCGCTTTAAGTAAATGATAATTTGCAGGACGAAAAGGTGAATATTTTGTGTCGTCTGTTCTTTGCCAAAGCAATTTTACAGGTTTGTCAAACTGTTGCGCAATTCTAACTGCTTCAATGGCAAATTCAAAATGCAGTCTTCTTCCAAATGCACCTCCCATTAATGCTAGGTTTACTTTAATATTTTCTTTTTTGATACCGCAATCTTTTGAAATAGTATTTACAGCCCAATCGGGCAATTGCAATCCGCCCCAGAGTTCACAACCCTCATTTTTTACTGATGCAATAAAATTGACAGGTTCTAAAGTGGCATGAGCCAAAAAGGGTGCTGAATAAGAAGCGGTAATTTCATTTTTTCCAGTATAAGTTTTTATATCACCTTTATTATAAGTAATAAACTGTGGTTTTTCTATTGCTTTTGTTGCAAAGGTTTTAAACAGTTGCGCTGTGCTTTCTAGATTATTTTTTCCTTCATCCCAAGTGATGTTCAATAAATTACATGCTTTAATTGCAGCCCATGTATTAGTGGCAATTACGGCTACGCCCTCTCGTACATGCATAGGCGCACCAGTACCTTTATAACTTACCACTTTTAATACACCAGGAATTTTTTTTGCAGCGGCATCGTCAAAACTAATCAGTTTGCCATCAAGTACCGGGCATCTTGCAGCAACAGCATATACCATTCCCTCTATTTTTAAATCAAGCCCATACTTTGTTTTACCGGTTAATATATTAGTTAAACCCGAACGCTTTTCTGATTTACCAATAATTTTAAAATCTTTTGGACTTTTTAATATTATGGTTGTAGGAATAGGCAATTTGGCTGCAAGGCAAACCAGTTCCCCATATTTAATCCTTTTCATGGTAATGGTATTTACCACTTCTCCATTATCTGCTGCGCAGGAAGATGGATTGATTTTCCAAACCTTTGCCGCTGCACTTATCAGCATTGCTTTTGCTATACCTCCAGCATTGCGTAATTTATTGTATTGCTCCAATACACTTTGGCTTCCTCCTGTATCATGTTCGCCTTCTTTCATAGAACCATATGGCGCAATAGCAGCTTGAACATCTCTAATGTCAACATCGAGTTCTTCTGCAACTATCATTGGAAAAGCAGTGTCTACGCCCTGTCCCATTTCTTGTTTAGCAACAAATACGGTAACTTTTCCTTTTTTATCAATTTTTAAATACGCGTTAGGTTGAAAAAATTCACAATCGTCATCGGGCAATGCCAGTGCAGGAAGGCCCGGCACTAAAAATCCTATCACAAGACTTGTTGATGACAAGGATCCGATTTTTAAAAAATGGCGGCGGTTGATTTTTACTTGTTGCATAAAAAATAATTGACCAGTTTATTTATTGATTTCTTCAATTGCAAAATGTATTGCTTCTTTTATACGGTGATAAGTACCACAACGACATAAATTATTACTCATTACAGCATTAATCATATCGTCAGACGGGTTTTTATTTTTTTCTAGCATAGCAGCGGCAGCCATTATTTGTCCGGGTTGGCAATAACCACATTGCGGCACACCTGCTTTTTGCCATCCTTTTTGTACGGGATGCAAACCATCTTCGGATAAGCCCTCAATGGTAATTATTTTCTTATTCACACAGGAGCCTAGGGGCCTTTGGCAGGCATAAGTAGCAGTGCCATCTATCATTACTGTACAAGCACCACAACTGGCCACTCCGCATCCGTATTTTGTGCCTGTAAGATCAAGTAGATCGCGAAGTACCCACAATAGTGGCATATCGGATTCAGCATCTACTGCATATAATTTGTTATTGATGTTAAGCGTAAAAGTAGGCATGGTTGTAAATTGAAGTAAAAAATATTTAAATAAAAGTTACGCAAATAATATATAAAAACAATGTTGTAAACTATTTCCAGCTACAATATTGGCGGCTTATTTTTTTGCAAATACCAACTGTTTATTTATAAATCCTTTTAATTGCATTTCAATAACTGGCGGATCATCATCACTGAATGTAGCATCAAAAATAATAGTGTGTTTGCCTAATGAGCTATTGGGTAATTCTGTAGGTAATGAGTAAGTAGCTTTTTGTTTTCCTTTTTCATCAAAAATTATTATTTGTTTGCTGCCATCTGCAACTAGGTATTCGCCATTGGATAATTCAACTGGGATTTTAATATCTGTATTATTGTCTAACTGAATTTTTAAATTCTTTACATAGCCTTTCTTTCCTTTAATATGAATTTTAAATGATAGTGATTGTGCATCCCATTGTTGATTAAAGTTCCAGGTACTATAAGTTGGTTCGCCGGGTTGCTTTTGATTTTTTTCTTTTGTAAACATTGGTGAAAGTGAATATTGAAACAAATTCCATTGACCCTCACTAATTTTTTCTAAATGAAAAACATTGCGCGTATCTTTTAATTGTTCTTGTTGGTCTTTATTAAAAGCATGTTGTACCCTAGCAGCTTCCCATTCTCTTATTGCATCTAGCAACGCAGGCGACTGTACATTTTTTTGAATAGCTTTTGGCGATGCTACCATTGCAAAACCTGCATTATATCCTGCAGATTTGGCTAGCATCCATTCCATATCTTCCATACTGGTATTTTCGGCAAGTAGGTACCACCCTAACATATGCGGCATAAAATTTCTTTCAAACAAACCCTGATTGTCTATTCGGTATTGTTGCATGCTTTCGGTAAAGCCTCCATACCAGGGCTCGCCCCAATTATAATAAGAACACAAATGCCAGAAAAACGTTTTACTTATGCTGGTACCAATTAACAAGGGGTGGTTTGTTTTTTCATATACATCTTTGGCAAATAATTCTACACCATAGTCACCTTGGCCCGATGCAAGACCTCCTTCAAATCCATCAAAATCAAAATGATCAACACCGGTTTCATTTAGTAATTGGGCAAAATTACTAGCGGTTTCTTTTTGCATATCGATATCTGGAAAAAAAACATTGTAGGAATGATCAAAAAGTTTTGCAGCCATATCGCCAGTATAATGTATCGCCGCTTTTGTGCCAAATGAACCCCGCTGGCAATTCAATAAAAGATAAGGCTTGGTTTCAGTTACTGATTGATATCGTATCAATTCAGTTCCAATTTTTACTGTATGTAAATTATTATTTTTTATTTCATTAAAATATTCCGGCGAGGCTACTTCAATTTCATTTTGCTGTTCGTTAATATTTTTTATTAAATACGAATGTCCGGTTTGACTTAAGCGACTATCCGGTACCGGTGTTACATATGCATCGTTGGTATTAATAAAATTACTTAGCATGTGTAAACCAAATAACAAACCTGCCTTATGCGCTTTATCGGCAATGGTTTTAAGTCCGGCTCTGCCATTGGGAAATTGTTCTGGATTCAGTACAAAATGGCCCCAATTTTCAAAAGGGCCTTCATGGTATAATGAAATCATACCAGCTCTTTTTGCATAATTTATCATTTCATCTGCTTCATTTTCTGCAAAAGAAGCAATCATATATGATCTGCCAAATAAAGGAGATTTTTTAAACCAAACATTATTAAAAGTTGGATGAGGTAATTTTTCGGCGATTTCAATTTTTTCAAGCTCATCTAGTGTTACGTTTTCGGGGCAAGAAAAAAGTGCAATACTACTTCCTACAACTGTTTCATCTTTTATTGGTGCAACCGGCATGTTTTTGAATTGTCCACCCCATGCATCAACAAATCGTTGCCTATTTCGGTTAATAGCATATGCTTGCAAACAACTACCCCAATTTTTTTTTGTTGCAGCAAGCCCACGTTCCCAGGTGCTTCCTTCGCTATTGGGGAAATCGCCTCCCAATGTTTTTATATTTAATACTTGGATGCCTAATGCAATATCATTATCTCTTACTACTCCAATAACTTCGCCAACCGTTTTATGGATAGTAGTAGGCAATGGTCCCCAAATTACAGCTTCAATTGCAGCCGCTGGTTCAGCTTTAATGATCGTAAATACAAGGTGAGAACTTTTACTTTGAATGCTGATAGCTATAGTTAATCCTAAGTTATATTTAAGCGTAATTTTTTTTAATCTTACAGAATAGGCCATGGCAATTGGATAAATATGTTTACCCTCACTTACTACTGTAACCATTGGCGCAATGGTATCTTTATAAAGATAATTAGAATCCGTTTTGGTGTTAATTAATGCAGTTACAAATCCTTGGTTATTGATACTGCATTTTAAATCTCCAGCAGTAAAAGAAACTTGCGCATTACTATAAGCGCATAATAAAATGAATAGCGAGAAAAAAAATATTTTCATTTGCAGCAATTGAACTACAAATTACTGATTTAATTATTATTGTGTTTACAATACTAATTGGTTAAAGAAAGGGGGGATGTCCTTTTTTTTACGGAACTTCACTTTTTAAAATATTATTCATTTCAAAGTTTATAGCGCATGAATGTATCAGTAGTTAAAAAAGTATGTATTGTTGTAGCAATAATGGCTAGTTCTGTATCGCTGGTTTTGGCCTGGGGTGTTTGGGGACATCAACATATTAATCATGCAGCTGTTTTTTCTTTACCAGCAGAAATGCGGAGTTTCTATTATAATCATATTGATTTTATTACCGAAGAATCTGTAGTGCCGGACATCCGTAAGTATACCATTAATGATAAGCCTGAGTTTGCTAGGCATTATATAGATATTGAGGCTTTTGAAAATACGCCCTTCGACAGTTTACCTAAAACGATGAAGGAGGCAATGGCAAAGTATGATGATAAAACATTACAGAAAAATGGAATTCTGCCTTGGTATATTCAGGAAATGATGGTAAAGCTTACAAAAGCATTTAAAGATAAGCGCAAAACAGATATCCTTTTTTTATCTGCCGATTTGGGTCATTATTTGGCTGATGCTAATATGCCTTTACATACTTCTTTAAACCATGACGGACAATTTACTGATCAGAAAGGAATACACGGTTTTTGGGAATCGCAATTGCCCGAAATGTTTGGAGATGGATATAATTTTAATTTACCCGAGGCTACTTACATTAATGACATAACTGTAGAAAGCTGGAGTATTATTAAGCACAGTCATAGTCTTGCCGATTCTTTATTATTAATTGAAAGAAATGTAAAAGCATCTTTTAACAAAGAAAATATATACAAAAAAGATTCTTCTGGGGCAATATATAAGAATGCTTATGGGCAGCCTGTACATACTTTCGAATATTCGCAAGCTTTTCATACTGCCTTGAAGGGTATGGTGCAAAACCAAATGCGTCATTCTATTGCTGATATTGCCAATTTTTGGTATACCGCATGGGTAAATGCAAGCAAACCTGATCTTAAGGATCTAGATCCGGTTGAACTCACCAAAAGCAATAGTAAAAGATATAAAAAAGAACTGCAGTTGATAAAAAAGGGCAATTTGTTTGGCTTTAAAGCAAATATGGAATACTAATATTAAGCAAATAAAAATATTGGATGGCGCCAATTTACTGGCGCCTTTTTCGTGCCCTTTAATAAAAACGACTAATTTTCCAAATTTTATTTTTAGTCTTTATATGAGATTTCACTTCCGTATTGTGGAATAGTTAGATCCTAAACTTGAATTAAAGTATAGATATTCAATAACTTACATCTCGGCATCATTTTTATAATACTTTGAGTCAGAATGATAATGACTAGTAACGACTCCCTGAAAATATTCATAGTTGATGATGATAATTTTTGTTTAAGCTTGTATGAACAACAGCTTTATAGCCTAGGCTATGACAGGGTTTCTGTATTTAATAATGGATATGATTGCATTAATAATTTAAGCTATCAGCCAGATATTATTTTACTGGATCATGGTATGGAAAACTTTAATGGATTTGAAGTGCTGAAAAAAATAAAAGAAATCAATCCTGATATTTATGTAGTGTTTCTTTCAGGTCAGGAAGATTTTTCTATAATAGCTGATACATTGAATTTTGGCGCATATGATTTTATTGTAAAAAGTAGTGAGGATATCATCAATATAAGGTCAGTTTTTGAAAAAATTACATCAACAAAAGCTAGGATAAAGATGATTAAAAATATTAATTTGTAATTTTTTTACGTTTTTTATCTTAAAATGCTGAATGTCAATCTTATATAACTTTAGCAAAAAAACAGAGGCTAATCTTGTAGTTAAATATACTTATTACAAGTAGTTTATTGTCTACAAACTAGTAGTAAATAAATTAGGACAACTGTAGTTGATACAAGCAACTTTTTAAATACAGCCAGTATTTGGAAATTTTCTACAATTTGGAAAAGATATTCGCGTTGTTTTAACAATGTGAACCAATAATTTTTTCCAATGAAACTTTTTAAGATTTTTATAGTAGAAGACGATCCTTGGTATGGAGAAATTCTTGCATACCACCTTTCCTTAAATCCCGATTACGAAATAACACGATTTACAAGTGGTAAAGAACTGCTTGAAAATCTTTATCAAAATCCCGATCTCATTACTATTGATCTGGCTTTGCCTGATTTTAATGGAGAAGACCTTTATGAAAAAATTAAAGCATATAATGAACAATTGCCTGTAATTGTAATTAGTGGCCAAGAAGAAATTGCTGTGGCAGTTCAATTGCTAAAAATGGGAGTAGTAGATTACTTAACCAAAGATGAAAGCACCAAAGACCAGCTATGGAAAGCCATTATAAAAGTGCGGGAGACCAGCAAATTAAAAAAGGAAGTTGAACACTTAAAACAAGAACTGGAACAAAAATTTTCTTTTGATTTAGCTATTAAAGGACAAAGTCCTGCATTGCAGAAGATATTTGGGCTTATGGATAAAGCCACCCAAACCAATATAAACATATCAATCACTGGTGAAACCGGAACCGGTAAAGAAGTGGTTGCAAAAGCCATACATTATCATAGCAACAGAAAAAAAAATCCCTTTGTTGCTGTTAATATGGGCGCTATCCCCAAAGATTTAATTGAAAGTGAATTGTTTGGCCACGAAAAAGGAGCTTTTACTGGCGCAGTAGCACGCCGAGCAGGTAAATTTGAAGAAGCCAATTCTGGAACCATTTTTTTAGACGAGATTGCAGAGTTGGACTTATCCCTACAAAGTAAAATACTTAGAGTTTTGCAAGAACGTGAGTTGGTAAGGGTAGGTGGAACAGAAACTGTAAAATTAGATTTTAGGCTTATTATTGCAACGCATAAAAATCTTGCCGAAGAAGTGAAAAAGGGAAATTTTAGAGAAGACCTTTATTATAGAATTATAGGCTTACTGATTGAATTGCCCCCACTTAGGGAAAGAGGGAAAGATGTATTAATATTGGCAAAGCACTTTGCTGATGAATTCACCCTAGAAAACAAAATGAAAAATATTGTTATTGCTCAGGATGCAAAAGATAAACTAATGAAATATAGTTTTCCGGGAAATATTAGAGAATTAAAAGCAATAATTGAACTTGCCGTAGTAATGTGTAATGACAATGAAATAAAAGCTGATGATATCAACTATACATCTATTAAAGAGGAAGATAACTTTATGGCAGAAGAAAGAACATTGCGCCAGTATACCAATAAAATCATTAAATATTATCTTAAAAAATATGAAGATGATGTGATTACCATTGCTCAAAAATTGGATATTGGGAAAAGTACTATTTATAAAATGATACAAAAAGGAGAGTTAAACTAATTCAATAAAAACTAAGCTAATTTCGAACAAATCAAGTTAAACTATTGTATATAAAAATTTTAAAAAAAGATAATCCCAAAAAACGCATGTATGAATACAGATAGTCTTGTATTTCTTGTTGACGACGATCCGTTTTCAACCAATATTTGCATGGAATATCTTAGTGGTCTAGGATTCACAAATATTTTTAGCTTTACTTCAGGGAAACAACTTCTTGATAATATTAATAAAAAACCTGCAGTAATTTTTTTAGACTATTACCTTGGCGATTACCAAGCTTCTGGTTTACTAGAAAAAATAAAATCTGCAACTCCTGATACCTATATGGTAATCTTGAGTGGGCAGCCTGAGATTGAAGTTACAATCGACTTATTAAAAAATGGGGCTTTTGACTATATCGTTAAAAACGAGTATCAATTTCAAAAAATTTCAGCTGTATTGGGCAGATTAATTGCTGCAGATCAATTTTCTCAAAAATTAAGATTAACTGATAATGCTAAAGACAATTACCAAACAATAAAAGTAATAATAGAAGCACAAGAAAAAGTACGAAAAGAATTATCGGGTGAACTACATGATAATGTTAATCAGTTATTAGGAGCCACCAAATTATATATTGATCTGTATATTAAAAATGCTAGTTCCGAAGATGAAGGGAAATTGAATATGTTAAAGCAGTCAAAATCTATTGTTGAAACTGCCATTTCAGAATTAATAAAACTTAGCCGAAATCTTAATGCTGGCTTCATTAAAAATTTAAGACTTAAAGATGCTTTGCTGTCATTACGAGATTCAATGCAGCAGCAATATATTATTAAAGTAAGTGCCAATGTACAATTGGATGATCCTCCCACAGGCCTTACGCCCCATATACAACATGAAGCTTATCGGATTATTCAAGAATTGATGAACAATGTAGTCATTCATTCTCAAGCAAAAAACTTGCATATTGAATCTATTGTTCAAAATAATTTATTGGCAATAAAAATTATTGACGATGGGATTGGGTTCGATAAAAATGAGTGCATCTTCGGCGAAGGGCTGACTAACATCACTGCAAGAATTCAAAAATTGCAAGGCACTTATAATTTAAACAGTTCTACTGCCAATGGATGTAGCTGGAGTATTGAAATTCCTCTTTTAAAAATGTAACCAATAAACTATTATAACCAATGCAAACTTCTTTAAATTTATTTAAAAATCTTGAATGGGAAAAACATACCCAATCTGGTTTAATTAATGATGCAGATGCGCAATTGGTTTTGTGCTTTTCGGCAAAACATATTTTAGCAAAATCAGGGATTTATCAATTGCTAAAACAAAAATTTCCTAATGCCCAAATACTTATGGGTAGTTCTTCTGGCGAAATTTACCAAGATGAAATTAAAGACGATACATTAGTAGCAGTAGCCATTCGTTTTAATGAAACTATATTTCGTACGGCTTCAGTCAACATCTCGGACTTTTCTAATAGTTACGACGCGGCAAAAGCATTGGTTAAATCATTACCTTCTCAAGATCTTACCTCCATATTTGTAATTTCCGATGGCAGTATAGTAAACGGTAGTGAATTGGTAAAAGGATTAAATGACGGCACTCAAAATGAAGTACTTATTACTGGAGGGCTTGCAGGAGATGCTGACCAATTTCAATCTACATTTGTTGGATTAAATGCCGAACCTACAAATGGGGTAGTTGCTGCAGTTGGCTTTTATGGAAGTAAGCTAATCATTTCACACGGATCACTAGGTGGGTGGGAAATTTTTGGTCCCGAAAAACTGGTAACAAAGTCAACAGGTAATAGGCTTTTTGAAATTGACGGCAAACCTGCACTTGACCTATATAAAAAATACCTAGGTGCAGATGCTGCAAATCTTCCTGCATCCGCATTATTTTTTCCTTTATCGGTGATTATTCCAGGAATTGAACAACCCGTTGTAAGAACAATTTTAAATATTGATGAACCAACCAACAGCATGGTCTTTGCCGGCGATATTCCTATTGGCTCAAAAGTTAGGTTTATGAAAGCTAATTTTGATAAACTTACAGCAGCAGCAGCAGGAGCGACACAAAATACAATTATTAATGAAAATCGAAACCCCGACCTTGTATTGCTTGTAAGTTGTGTAGGTCGTAAACTTGTATTGGGCAATCGTACTGATGAAGAAGTGGAAGCCGTACAAGAATTATTGGGTAATAAAACCATCATTGCAGGATTTTATTCTTACGGAGAAATTTCTCCATTTAATGATGGCGGAGCCTGTCAGTTACATAATCAAACTATGACGATCACTTCTTTTTATGAGCTTTAATAAATTATTACAAAAACAGGTGAATAAATTTTTGCCGGAAGCTTTACAAGAGCTGCCCGAATTACAGAAA
>Ga0194056_10001831_pt1 | contig 11535 bp, 11 predicted proteins | sample SepL4413m_MetaG_FD_155458 | JGI IMG/M metagenome (GOLD analysis project Ga0194056, IMG submission 155458) | Anoxic zone freshwater microbial communities from boreal shield lake in IISD Experimental Lakes Area, Ontario, Canada - Sep2016-L442-13m | ecosystem: Environmental > Aquatic > Freshwater...
AATACCTTCCCTATCCCATCGCTGTAAAGTTTTGGTAGTTTTGGCTATTAGCTTTGCAAATTCATTCGGTCTATAGGTATTCATATTTTTCAATTTTACACACTTTCGCGTATAAAATTAACTACTAAGTAGCACCTCTATAAAAAAATCAGTTTGTTCACGAAAATCACGAAAGCCACAAAAAATAAAGCGAGTGAGTTGGAGTAAAACCGCTTTAGCTGTTTTGCAGGCAATAGCTAAAGCGATTGCACTCCCGTCTTTTAAACAACTTGGGCTCCAATGCCGTTAAGTTAAGCCGTTCGCTGAGCGAAGTCGAAGCAATTTTGCTGGCTTCGGCTCCGCTCAGCCAACGCGGCTCCGCTCAGCCAACGGTTTATCTTGCCGAGGCGCTTAACTTAAAGGCACAATACCTATTCAGTGGAAGCACCAACCATTTTAAAATATTCGCTTTCGGCAACAATATCGCGGTTATTTTCAACCCGATCCAGATAAACCTTGCCTTCCAGATGATCAAATTCATGTTGAAAAACCCGTGCAACGAAGCCTTCCAGCTTGGCTTCTACTACAGCGCCTTGTTCATTGCTATAGGTGATGTGTATGTCTGTATAGCGGGGTACTAAAGCCCGAATGCCTGGAATGCTTAAGCAACCCTCCCAGTCTTTTTCTGTTATATCAGACAGTGCTTCATAAGCAGGATTAATCATTACCGTGGGTTCCATCAGTGGCGCGTTAGGGTAACGTGGGGAAGGGCGCGAGGCAATAATGATCACTTGCTTTGATTCGCTAATTTGAGGCGCAGCAATACCGACACCCTGCGTTGAAGCCAGGGTGTCTTGCAGGGTTTTAATCAGTTGCTGTATTTCAGTGCTTTGACTATCGGTTACCGCAGCCGCTTTTAGGCGCAGCACTGTTGCACCTAATTGGGCTATCTCACTGATGCTATCCATTAGGATGCCTGCAACTCATTTAAAATAACCGATTGGGCTTGGACGGGTTCTTCATTGGTTACGTTTAATAACTGAAGATAACAACCATCGGGTTGTAACAGCCAGGCTTGCGTATTGTCTTTTAAATACAAATCAAGGTCGTGCAGTATGCGGTTATAGAGTCGTTTACTTTCAATGGGGAAGCAAATTTCCACGCGCCGGAACATGTTGCGATTCATTAAATCGGCGCTGGAGGCATAAACTTCTTGATTGCCGTCATTGGCAAACGCATAAATTCGCGCATGTTCCAAAAAGCGTCCGATAATGGCACGCACTTCTATATTTTCAGAAACACCCGGTATTCCGGGTCTTAGACAGCAAATGCCCCGGACGATTAGTTTAACTTCAACGCCGGCTTGTGAGGCACGGTAAAGTGCGCGTATGGATTTCTCTTCAACAATAGCATTGACTTGAATAATAATTTTTGCGGGTTTGCCATTTTTGGCGTGGGTTATTTCCCGTTCGATTTTTTCAAGTATTCCGGTGTGCAGGGTAAAGGGTGACTGTAGCAGTTTATTTAATTTGGTCACCTTGCCCAAGCTGGTAAGTTGTGCAAAGACGCGCCTGACATCTTCGCCCAATTCTTTATTACAGGAAAACAGGCCGTAATCGGTGTAAAGTTGAGCTGTTTTGGGATGGTAGTTACCGGTGCCCAAATGCACATAATTGCGTAATTCTTTGCCTTCGCGCCGTAAGATCAGGCACATTTTGGCGTGGGTTTTATAGCCCACAACGCCGTACACAACATGAACAGCCGCTTCTTGTAATTTGGAGGCTAAATCAATATTGGCTTTTTCATCAAATCGTGCCCTTAATTCAATGACAACCGTCACTTCTTTGCCTGCGCGTGCGGCCCGTATTAACGCGGCAACGATGGGCGAATCGGCACCGGCACGGTAGAGTGTCTGTTTAATAGCCAATACTTCGGGTGATGCGGCCGCTTGACGTAAAAATTCAACGACCGGCGAGAACGATTCAAACGGGTGGTGCAATAAAATATCGTGGCGTTTAATCGCGGCAAAGATATCTTTGTTCCGCCCCAGTAGTGCTGGAACTCTGGGTTTAAAAGGGGGGAACTTGAGGTCGGGTCGATCAACGAGGTTGTTGATTTCTTGAATCCGGTTTAGATTGACCGGCCCATCGACTAAAAATAACCGATCCCTGCCGAGTTCAAACCGCTCCAGTAAAAAGCTTACGGTGTCATCAGGGCACGCGCCATCTATTTCCAGGCGCACTTCATCACCATAATTACGCATCGCCAGTTCGCCTTGAACAGCCAGTAATAAATCGTCGATGGCATCATCATCGACAAAGAAATCACTGTTCCGGGTAACCCTAAATTGATAGCAGCCTTTAACCGTCATCCCGTGAAACAATTCACTGACAAAGGCATGAATAATGGAGGACAAAAACACAAAATCAGCCGGGCCGCTTTGGGTTTCGTCAACGGGTAATTGAATCACGCGCGGCAAGGCTCTGGGCGCTTGTAAAATAGCCCGTCCGCTATTTCTGCCAAAAGCATCTTTTCCGGTGAGGGAAATAATAAAATTTAAACTTTTGTTGAGAATACGCGGAAAAGGGTGGGCGGAATCAAGTCCTACCGGCGTTAAAATGGGCAATAACTCATCATTAAAATAATCAGACAGCCATTTATGTTGCGCTTCAGTCCAATCATTACGGCGTACAAAGCGAATATTTTCATCATTAAGCTTGGGGATCAAAATATCATTAAGCACCTGATATTGTTCATCGACCAGTTTATGGGCATGAATGGAAATTTGTTCCAACTGTTCTTTGGGCGTTAAGCCATCAGGGCCAATGGCTTTAGGATCAATAGCGACCATTTCCAGTACGCTGGCAACACGAACCTCAAAAAACTCATCCAGATTTGAACAGGAGATGCACAGGTAATTAAGCCTTTCGAGCAGGGGTACAGATTCATTTTTTGCCTGTGCCAAAACCCGTTTGTTAAATTCCAGCAAGCTCAGATCGCGATTAATATAAAGCTCTGGTTTTTTGAGGTTTATGGGTTCTTCAGTTGCGGTTATGTCCATTTCTTTCCTTAAACTATCGGGTATAATGCCGGTGATAAAAACATGTCGGTCACTGATTTTTTGGGTATGCAAGTCTAAACTTAAATCTGCCAGCGCCAACTGTGCATTAATTTCTTTTAGGCTAAAAGCGGCCAGTAAAGAATGATAAAAATCCCGTTGCAGAATCTCGGGTTCATTGGCGGCATAATTATCGACCATCATTTGCGCTGACTTAACGTTGGCGGGGCGCAATAAATCCATAATGATGATGCGCGTACCCGGCCGGGAATATTTTTTTATGGTCTGCCAAAGTACCTGCGGATCGGGCAAATGATGCAACAGACTATTACTAAAGATTATCTCATAGCCAGGTTGCGGTAATATGACATCAGGCAACAAACCTTTTATAAAGCTTATCCTGTCTGCCAAATCAGGCGGCAAAGCAGATTTTGCATAAGCCAACATCGACTCTGAGCCATCAAGCGCATGGAGTTTACTTAAAGGAAAGGCGTTGGCAAAGCGGCAACTGATATCGCCGGGGCCACAGCCTAAATCCAGTGCGGTACCGCTAAATTTCGGATCATCAATAAAGGTTTTTAGTTGTTGTATAAAGTCATTGTGCGGCACTTCAAAATCGGCCTCGGCGTAGGCTTTTACCTGACTTTCATCTTCCATTAACTCGGGTTCCAACAAGCGTTTCATGCTGTAAATCCTCGGTTTCCCTGTAAGCCGCCGGTATGGACAGCGATAAGTCGCAGGCCGGGTTTAAACGTGTGTTTTGTTATCAAATCGTAAAGTGCGTACATCATTTTTCCGGTATAAACAGGTTCAAGAGGGATGTTGGTTTTGTATTCAAAATCGGTAATAAAGGCCATCAGTTCAGGTGTCGTTGCGGCAAAACCACCAAAATGATAGTCCAGGTTAATCTGCCAGTTGGTGTTGGGTCGTGGTAATAAGGCTTCAACATCAGTCTTTAAAAATCCGGCATTTTTTAAAGCCGCAAAACCCAATACAGATACTGACTTGGGAACGGTATCAATAATACCCGCTAACGTTGCTCCGGTGCCACAGGGTACACAGAGAAGGTCATAAGGGATAGCTATTTCGTTAACCAGTTCTGCGACACCTTTTAACGCCAATGCTTGTGCCCCGCCTTCCGGCAACCAGTATTGCCCCGGTTTTAAGCCGGGTAAATCATGACAGCCTTTATAGTGCCGCAGGTCTCTATAAGCAGAGCGGGAGATAAAGGTAAGTTCCATGCCCCAGTTTTGTAAATCCAGTAAAGTGGGCGTTAATGTGTCGGTTTGCTCGCCGCGAATAAAGCCCTGCGTTTTTAAACCTAAAAGTTTACCTGTATAAGCCAGTGCGTGTAAATGATTTGAATAAGAGCCACCCATACTAATAAGCGTATCAGCACCTAAAGACAGTGCGTGATCAAGGCTGTATTTAAGTTTGCGCCATTTATTTCCGGAAATAACGGGATGTAGCAAATCATCACGTTTCATCCATAATTCAAGTTGATATTCATCCAGCAGCGGGTCATTAATTTTTGTTAGAATCGACGGCTTAAAGGTTTTTTCCAGTTTATCAAGTTCAGGGTGCATTTATGTGTGGACGTTTTAACTTAATCGCAACAAAGACGCAGATTATGGAGCATTTTTGCTTGCCGTGCTTGGCTGATTATCAACCTGACTATAATATTCCACCCGGACAAAAAATAATCACGGTCGTAAGGCTGGAAGATGGCAGCAACAAAGCCGTCAATTTGCACTGGGGATTGATACCTTTCTGGAGCAAAGACCGTAAAATAGCCAGTCATTTGATCAATGCCAGAGCGGAAACGTTAACAGAAAAACCGTCCTTTAGGAAGGCTTATCAACAGCGACGTTGCCTGATTCCTGCGACCGGATTTTTTGAATGGCAAAGCACGGAAACCGGCAAACACCCCTACCATATTCATCAACCGGCATCTGCCTTGTTTGCTTTTGCAGGGCTTTGGGAGCATTGGGAACACCAGCAAGAAACCGTTTATTCCTCCACCATTATAACTACCGCTGCCAACGCTAAAATAGCGCCCATCCATGACCGAATGCCGGTTATTATCACCCCTGATTTTTATGACCGCTGGCTGGACAAAACAAACACCGCTGTCGAGATGGCTGATTTTTTAGCCGCCGATGGTTATAAGGCGATGCAGCTAACCCCGATCACCACCCGAATTAATAACCCGCTGCATAATGACGCTGAGTGTTTGGCTGCGGTGAGTCGGTAAAAACTGATTTCTTGTTAAATTCCCGGACAAATTAAAAATAGATTGATGTTACCATCAAAAAGTAGTCATACTTAGTCATACCATTAGCATTTTTCCGGGTTTAAATTATGTCAACCATTGAAAAAATAAGCATTGCCCTAACTCCCGATTTAGCATCTTTAGTAAGAAACGCCGTAACTGACGGCTATTACGCATCAACGAGTGAAGTTATTCGTGAAGCTTTGCGTGACTGGAAAATTAAGCAAAGTCTAAATGAACGAAGCGCAACCGAATTAAGGGCATTATGGCAAGAAGGCATTAATAGTGGAACCGCAGGTGCTCTTAATATGGAAGAAATTAAACAACAAGCCAGGAAGCAATACGAAGAATCGCATAAAAACGCCGAGATATAGAAATGGTCATTCATTCACGGAAGGCCAGATTAGATTTATTGGCTACCTACTTAAGGCGGGACAAGCCCGCAAGGCTTGACTTTGGCAGCACGCAGAAAATATCCTCCCAAGATACGCCTAGTTCCCACGCTCCAGCGTGGGAATTCATCCGGCAACGCTCCAGCGTTGCGTGACGCGGAGCGTCACTGTCGGCATTCCCACGCCGGAGCGTGGGAACGATAGAGTGGGGTTATTTATTGCGAGTTACCTTTAAACTGTCCCGCCTTAAGTGGGTAGCCGTCAAACCGATTACTGACTACGCCGAGCTGGGGCTCAGCGCTCCCGGAATTAATAGGCCAGTTTTATTTATCTGTCCCGCTTTAAATTGGTAGCCCAATTGTTGATTGATAGCTCCAAATTTAGACTCAAGAAGTAACAAAAAAAGCTTGGTAGCTTCTTCTTGCCTACCTTCCTGCCTGCCTTCTTGCTTCCATTCTTTTGTCCATTGTTTAACGCGTTCTGCCAGCATGGTATTTACCTCGTTAAGATCATTTAATTCTGTAAAGTGAGCATCGGGTGCTTTAGCGGGTAATAGTACACGGTTAAACCACACTGTAAAAGTACAACAGCAAATACACATACAACCACTCATCGCCCCAGCGAATTTTCCAAATCAAATCATCCTGACGATCCCTAAGATCATCAGCGACATAACTGCCGCTGACTTTTTCCAGCGTAGTAAAATCGCATTGCTCAACCCAGTCTTCCTTAACAAAGCCTTTAAGGAACGCGCATGAAATAACTGGACCATTTATATTCCCTCACCCCAGCCCTCTCCCAGAGGGCGAGGGAGCAAGATGCCGAAGTTATTTCATGCACATTCCTAAGCAGATCAGTAACCATTTCAGGATGAGAAAAAAGCAGTTTATAACTGTTATCGTGGGACATGGGCAATATTTTGTACGGTTATGGTGTAGTGATTATGACGCTCGAGCGTCTAGTTATGCATTCCCAAGCACTCTTTACGCTTTACAAACAAACTGCTGTAACTTTGACAGGTTTTTATTAATTAAACTAAACCCCCCGCCGGACATGTTATTATTTTTCATGGCTTGCAGGTCTTCCATGCTTTTTCTGATGACATTTTTTAGGCTTTTATTGCTCTCGCCACCTACACGCATTTTAATTAATACGTTAGGGATATAATATGTTGAAATTTTATACTTACTTAAAAAACGTAACATCAAATCATAATCGGCAGCGATTTTAAAGCTCGTATCAAACTTGCCATGTTGTTGGTAGATAGTTCGTTTAACAAAAAATGTCGGATGAGGCGGCATCCAGCCACAGCGTAATTTTTTAAGTACAAACTCACCACTTTTCCAATAACGAATCACTTTCGTGGGGTCACTTTTATTCACATAAGTTAAATCCCCATAAACAGAGTCTATTTCGTTCTCCATAAAGGCTTTCGCTACTTGTTCAATGACGGTGTTATTTTCATACAAATCATCCGAATGCAAAAAACCGATCACATCACCCGTCGCCAGCTTAATGCCTTTATTAAGACCATCGTAGATACCCTTGTCAGGTTCCGAGATAAACACGGCAATGCGGTCTTGATAAGACTTAATGATATTTACCGTATCATCAGTAGAGCCGCCATCGATAATAATATATTCAATATTAGTATAGGTTTGTGATAAAACAGAATCCATCGCTTCAGCGATCGTTTCCTGGTTGTTATAGACTGAAGTAATAATGGAAATTTTCAAGATAGATGCCGTTATGTGTTGTTTGCTTGGAGGCTATTAAAAATAGGTAACTATTCGGTTCCCTTCTTTGAAAAAGAGGGGGTTAGGGGAGATTTTTTAAATAAATCCCCCTTAGTCCCCCTTTTTCAAAGGGGGAGGGCAAAGCGAGAGAGCCTGAATATTGACTAAAATATTAGCTATGCAGTTAGGTTTAAGAAATATCGTAACCATATTCATCCTTGACTACTTGTGCCAAGGAATGTCCTCGCTCAGCTATTAATTTACGTAACTCATAAACCTTAACATCTACTAAAAATCTGTACCAAAACCCCTGTAAAACATGGAACACCAATCCTTGCCATCCATCCAAAAAACCTAAGCGTAAAAAGTAGCGATAAATAAAATAACTTAAGGCACGAAACCCTAAAGGCATGCGATTATAAATGTTTATTTTTATCCATCTTTTGATCTTAATATTCGTACTCATCGTTGCATTAATTTCGGTTGGATGAGATTGATTGCTTTCAAGCTTTAACAATTCAATCGCTTCGAGCGTCGCGTAATTATTATGCTTGTTTGTCCACCAAGTAATATTATTCAAATTATCATCAGCAAAATCAGCATCAATGTGCTGAACTTCACCTTGTACTTTAATGTGCTCATCCATCCAGCGGGTTTCACAACGGCCGGTATTGTTTCGCCATATACGAAGCAGTCGTATCGGATACAATGCACCGCGTCGTAACCATTTACCGAAAAAAATTCTTCGCAAATTGACTGTGTAGCCGTTGACTGTTGACGGTGAAGAAGGTAATTTCAATTTCAGCGCTTCAGCTAATTCGGGTGTAACAATTTCATCGGCATCCAAACGCATTATCCAATCTGTTTGAATAGACGCATTATCCAAACCCCAATTAAACTGTAGGCCGTGATTAATGAAAGGGTTCACAAAAATATCTGCGCCCATACTGGCTGCAATTTTACAGGTGTTATCAGTTGAACCACTGTCTATTATAACTATGCGCGTTGCGATGCTTTGGATGCTTTGTAAGCAACGCTGTATATGACGTTCTTCATTTAGAGTCAATATTACAATCGTCAGGTTTGGTGCTTGCTCGTTAGTTGGCATGGTCTGTTCCATAAATAGTACAAATTAATCATTAAGTGTGCGTAAACCAATCACTTTAGGCGGCGAACCAGCGACTACGTTCCAAGGTAAAACACTGCGCGTAACCGTAGAGCGAGCACCCACAATAGCTCCCTCACCAATCGTTACACCAGGGCCGATAAAAACATCCGCCGTCACCCAGGCATAATCACCAATAAGAATAGGTGCGGTTATTAAGGGCATATCACGCCGCGTATAATCATGGCTGGCAGTACAAAGATAGGAATATTGACTGATTGTGGAATGTGCTCCCAGCTCAATTTTATCTACACAATAACAATCAACGTGATGACTTAAACAACTATGCTTGCGCATGATTAAATTCCAGGGTGCCCAAATTTTTGCAGACGGATAAGGGTGGGTTCCCTCTTCAATCGTTGCACCAAAAGAACGCAATAAAAATCGCCGCCAGGCATGAAAAGGTACGGGGCTAGGTCTATATAAAAAAAGCCAAACCAACTGCCAGAGCACTCTGGCTAATTTATTAGCGGTTGATAGTTGTTGGTGTGTTAAGGGTTTTACATTATTTTTTTGCACAGGTTTTATCCTTAATTGTTGTAAATATTCACCTCCCCCTTTGAAAAAGGGGGGAGGGGGATTTATTTAAAAAATCTCCCCTAACCCCTCTTTTTCAAAGAGGGGGACTGAATAGTTACTGATTGTTGTACGCAAATGCGTAATAAACCAACTTGACTACTTCCTTGGCACAAAATTGTGCCCATCTTTCATCTTGCCACCACCTGTCAGCATGCCAAGTTGGCACGTCGCTTTGTATAAGCTGATAGTGCAAACCGGCTTTTTTAAAAACAGGACGCAAGGCATAATCCAATCGCCGGATATGCGGTGGATCGCTGACCACCAAAACACCTTGCCAGTGATTCTTCTGCAACAAAGCGGCAATATTAATTGCCTCCTGATGCGTGTTTGATGCTTGATCGTCAAAAATCAATGACTCAATAGGAACGCCTTGATCAAGTAAAAACTGGGTGCGAGAATTTAAATAATGACGTTGGGTAGAAACCTGCCTGCCGTCCATGCCGGTTAATAAAATCTTTTTGGCATAGCCTGTTTTGTAGAGTATTGCCGCCATTTGTCCACGTTCACCGCCATCACCACCCAATGACACAATAAGGTCAGCTGGAATAGGTGTACTTGCAGGCGCAGAAAGCCAGTAACCCAAATTAATGAAAGCAAATCCCGCTAATATAAATAAAAAAATGATAAGAAAGAGCATGCGTTTCATCGGTTATTTGTATATTTAAAAATTAATTTCCTTGAATGCTATAAAGCTATTATTTGAGAGAGCTGCTTCCATAAGGGTAGTTATTCAACTCCCCTTTTAAAATCAGCACTGTTTTGTATGGCATTTGGAAAACATTTATCTTAAAGTGTGTATATCAAGCTACTTTTCATCTGATTTTTTATATCCCTGTGCGGCCGGAATGACGCTACTTTTATTTGTGTAGATACCTATGTCCTTTGAGAAAAATGGGGCGATTTATCTCCTAACCCCTCTTTTTCAAAGAGGTGTTGAATGATTACAGATTAAATAGTTAACATGTTTTGAAATAGATTTTTAAATTGAATGGCTATATTTTTCCATTCATATTTATTTGCCAATGCTTTAGAATTTATTCGCATAAGTTCTCGATCTTTTTCAAGTAATTCCAGTACGGCCTGGGATGTATCATCAATAGTATTGGACACCCATTTCCCACAATTAGAGTCTTCCACTACTTGCCAAGGCGTATTTTTACTTGCAACGACAGGAGTACCTGCTGCTAAACTTTCAACATAAACATTACCAAAGTTTTCATTATGCGAAGGTAAAACAAATAAATCTGCATTAGCCAGAAAATCAATTTTATCTTGCCCACTTATTGGGCCAATTAAAAAGGCTTTGTCTTCTAACCCAAGTCTAATGATCTGATTTTTGAGATTGGCTTCTTCACCCTCATCTTGTCCGGCAATAAATAACTTAATATTAGGGTATTTTTTCAATACCTCCAAAAAAGAATCTATTAAAATATCGAATCCTTTTTTCTTTTGAAGGCGTCCCATTGAAACGATAATCTTGTAAGCATCAACATTTTTTTGAGTAAACTTTTGTACAAATTCATTTTTCGAGAGTAAATTTGAATTCTGGAATGGAGCATACTCAATCCCGTTAGGAATAACCTCAATCTTAACTCCAGGAAAAATAGTCAGAATTTCATCTTTTTCCTGCTCAGCAGTAGCGTGCCATATTACCTTATAAGCAAATGGCTTTATAAACCAATCCAACCATTTTTTCTTAAAACTACTACCATTTTCTAAACACCAAGCACCGAATTGACCTCGTGGAGAAAGAAGAACTGGCTTTTTAAATACTTTTGAATAGAGTAATCCAAAAATAGTTGAGAAACTATATACTGACTGTATATGAACGACATCTGCTTTTTTTATATCGGACCACATAAAAAAATACATCGAAAGAGAAATTGTATGATTTATTGTTGTATTGTAGTATTTAACAAATAGATACTTTTCAATTTGTTGCCATTTATTAGTTACCACATCTAACTTAGAAGTCATATTGGCATTAGTTGTCGAAACATAAATCTCTGTATCATCAAGTTTTGATAGTTCTTGACAGGTATGTAGTGTTGAGAATATTGGACCACCATAGACAACGGCAGGATAAAATGAAGGAATGACTAACGATATTTTCATGTTTAGACGGATGTGTTTTTATATTTAAATGGTAATTATTAAGGAGGAATTTAATTTTTTATTTATAGGTTTTAAGGTATCAATAAATTATATTATGAAAAATATAATTAATAATTTTTTAGGCATCTTTCATTCATCAGTTTACACTTTCTCTAATTACAGACGTGTAGGTCGGGTTAGCGAGAGCGTAACCCGACAAATAGTACTATCTGTGTCGGGTTACGGCTAGCACCTAACCC
>Ga0194056_10001837_pt1 | contig 11507 bp, 8 predicted proteins | sample SepL4413m_MetaG_FD_155458 | JGI IMG/M metagenome (GOLD analysis project Ga0194056, IMG submission 155458) | Anoxic zone freshwater microbial communities from boreal shield lake in IISD Experimental Lakes Area, Ontario, Canada - Sep2016-L442-13m | ecosystem: Environmental > Aquatic > Freshwater >...
CGCCGGCTGGATTGCAGCAAAGCAGGGCATCGTTGAGCCGGGAAATTGGTAAGGCGTCTGAAATAATTGTGTTACCAGAACCCATGATCCCGGAAAACAATGGAAAGGATTAAAGTAGATAAAAGGGCAATTTAATTTCTTACGAAATATTTTATCCCATTGATGTATTGAAGTTGTGTGCCGGTTTTCATTCTGCCCCGGTAATCCTGTGTATCAAATGAAGAATAATAGGTAAAGGAGGAACCATCGATGGATTTAACCCGGCCACGGAATGCTTTATCTTCCATCGAACTGTAATAGCTGAAAGCCGTATTGCCTACCGATTTAAGTTTGCCTCGCATAGCCTCATTTTCGTAGGCGGCAAACCAGTTAAAGGTCGTCATGCCAATGCTTTTTATTTTCCCTTGTAATGCCGCATCATCGTAGCGGGCATAATACTGAAAATTATTATTGCCGATGCTTTTGATCTTGCCTTTGAATTCGTCGCCTTCATATGATGCATAATAATTAAAAGCCACCGACCCTACATATTTGATCTTTCCGCGGAGCGCTATATCTGCTGCTTCAGAAAAATATTCTATGCGACCCACATAACTTTCCAATTGGCCTGTATAGTTTTCGCCTCCCCTCGATTTGTAAACATCAAAGCCCCAATTGATCAAACTGCCATCGTCTTTCAGGTTCATGATGATATTGTCGCCCAGGTCGATCGAGATAGCATCCATGCTTCCTTTATCTGTAAAACTGATCCGGTAAATGGATTGCGAAAAAACGGTAGCCGTGATCAGGGTGGTCAGTGCTAACAAATAGATCTTTTTCATAAAATAGATATTGCTTAAATGAGCCATAAAATTAAGCCGAATTTAATTGTCCTACTGTTAAACCTTGAAACAAATTTTCAACCCTATTGTCTATTATCCGAGTATTTTGGATATAAAATCGGAATGCAGACAGATGTTGGAAAAAAACCCAGCCATTTTCTAGGGGTTTATGCCAATGGACAAGAACGCTTCGGTCATGTTGAACAGGTCGTCAAATACATTGATCGCGTCATATTCTTGCTGGTAGCCTTCGGCCTGTATTATTATTTAGAATAACTAAGGTATTTAAAAAAAATAGTATTGTTTTTATTTTGTGAAAACCAATAGCTCGAAATGCCCAGCGGAAAATGAAAAGAAAAAAATATACTACATTTGAAAAAAAATACCCGATGGAACTGAAAGTGAATTTTGATGCTGCGGTGGCTGAAAGTAAAGCCCTGTCTGCAAAGCCAAGTAACGATACCCTTTTGCAATTATACTCTTTATACAAGCAATCAACTGAAGGCGATGCCGGGGATGATGCTCCTGCTAATCCCTTTGATTTTGTGGCCAAAGCAAAATATGATGCCTGGTCTTCCTTGAAAGGTACCGGGAAAGAAACCGCTATGGCGGCCTATATTGATCTGGTGAATAAATTGAAAGGGTAATTATTCCTCATCTTATTGTATTATATGACAAAGCCAGCCAATTGGCCGGCAATGTCATTTGTAAAAAACCAAGCGATTTTATTGGATCAATGCCACATCACCTTTAAAGGTGAGCACATTGCTATTGTCGCAAACGATATCCACCATGTACACATACACATCCGGATTCAGACGTTGTCCGTTAAAACTTCCATTCCAGCCTGCAGACGCATCATTCGGCATGAATCCACCTTTTTCATAAACCAGTTGTCCCCAACGGTTAAAAATCCTGAATGATTTTATGCTGAACAGGCCTGTTCCCCTGGGATAAAAAATATCATTTACTCCATCACCATTAGGCGAAAAAGTATTCGGAATGAAAACATTGGCCCCATTACAAACCACAAAAACGGTCACCTTATCTTTTGATTTGCATCCACCAGGATTCCTGGCTTCAACAGTATATTCAGTTGTTACATTTGGTTTTACCAGCACTGCTGGGTAATTGCTTGATACAATACTATTGGTGGGTATCCAAATGACATTGCTAACATCCCCTGAAATAACGGGTTTTAATTCGATGCTTTGGCCCACATTGATGGTTTGATCTAATCCGGCATTCACAGTGGGAATTGGAAAAACTCTTACGTTCACATATCCTGTGTCCTGAAAACAACCTCGGTCATCTGTTCCAATCACCCGATAGATAGTACTATTGGCAGGAGTAGCCAGCGGAGTAGGTGAGGTAGTGCTGTTCAATCCGGTACTTGGCCACCAGGTATAGGCATAGGCGCCACTGGCGAAGAGCCTTACAGATCCTCCTTTGCACAGGGTATCACCCGGATTGTTCCTCATCACAAAATGTTGTTTCACATCGATGGTAATTGTATCCATATTGCTGCACCCGTGAATGGTAGTTCCTTTCACGATATAGGTAGTGATGGAATCGGGATTGGCGAGCGGACTGGCACAATTATTACAACTGAGGCCTATTGCTGGCGTCCAGGTATAGGTATCTGCACCCAGGGCATTGAGGGTGATACCCGTACCGCGACAGATCAGCGTGTCGGTGCCAGCCTGAATAGTAGGTACCAGGTATGATTCAATTGTTCCGGTTACAGTATCCTTACAACCGGTACTGTTGGTGGCAATGAGTTGAATGGGGTAGCTGCCATTAATGGAATATAATTGAGCCGTGGGTATTTGCAAATTCGAATTATTGCCATTTCCAAAACTCCAGTTCCAGCTCACAACAGAACTGTCGGGAATATTCAGCAGACCATTAAACTGAACCGTTAGAGGCGCACATCCATTTCCTGAATGGGTATAGGCCGCCTGTGGTGAAGCTACGATCTTAACCGGCACGATTGACTGGGCCGTATCTGTACAACCCAGCAAGGTAGTGATGATCAACTGCGGGTAATAGGTACCGGTAGTTGAATACGTGTGAATCGGATTTTGAATAGTGGCCGTGCCGCCGTCGCCAAAATTCCACGCGTAAGTAGCAATGGGGTCGGTACCGATGGTAGAATCTGTGAAGGCTACTGGCCCTGCATCGCATAAGGGTTGGTTTAAAAATCCAAAATTGGCAGTTGCTCCTTTTACACTGATGGTATCGCCACCGAAGATGGGTACCTGGCAACCTGTTGGATCGATCAGGATCATCTTGGGCAGGTAATATCCGGGTAATGTGTAGGTATGCGATATCAACGAGTCGGATGTGACCGCAACATTGCCATCGCTAAAATCCCAGACAAAGGAAAGCCTGTCTTGTGTGCTGGCCGAAAAATTAACGGTCAGTGGTTCACAACCGATTAAAGGGCCATATCCAAAACTTCCACTCGGTCCGCTTATCACAATTCGTTTGACGATAGAATCCACACAACCGCCATTACTCGTTATCGTTAGTTTGGCAAAATATGTGCCGGCTATAGAATAAAAATGGGATGGGAAAGTGGTTTGTGTGGAAATGCCATCGCCAAAATCCCAGGTTTCGGTGGTATAGCTATTGGAGGTATTGGTAAAATTCACCAATAGCGGAGGACAGGTGGCTATGGAATCACTCATGGTAAAATCGGCATGCGGGGTCGTGATCTTGATATAAGCCGGTTTGATCAAACTATCACGGCAACCATATTGGTCAATGACCAGCAGGCGGATCGTATACCATCCGTCGGCCGTATAAGTATGGTTTGGAGCCGCAGCTGTACTGGTGGCACCATCACCGAAATCCCAGCTATAATTTAGTGAAGGCCCTGTTGAGGTGTTAGAAAAATGAATGATCTTATTGGGGCAACTGGCCGTATCTACAGAGCTGAAAATAGCTACTGGTTTTGATACGGTAACGGCATTGGTCATCATTACGCTATCAATGCAACCCTGAGTATCAGTAATCTTCAAGGAAATATTATAGACACCCGCACTGGTATACTGATGACTGAATGGTGGGGCAAACAGGGTTTCATTTATGCCGTCGCCATAATACCATACCCAACTGTTGATGGGATGTGTACCATCACCGACTGATTGATCGGTAAAGAAAATAGTACTCAGCATACAATTTCCCGGAGTAGTAACACTAAATCCGGCGGTAGGCCCGTTCACGTTGATGTACTGTGTTTTTATTAGCGTATCGCGACAGCTATTGATATCAGTGAGTATCAGTCTTACGGTGTATTGCCCCGATACATTATACGTATGATTCACATTTACTCCGCTGGCAGATCCGCCGTCACCGAATGTCCATTGATAGGAACTCACATTGGCCGGATTACTATTGAGGGCGGAGAAGGTAACGGTGGATTTTCGGCATATAACGCTGTCGGATACACGAAAATCAGCTTTCTCGATCACCACATTGGTAGTGTGGGTTCGGGTATAACTACAACCCGTAACACTGTTGAATACAACCAGTGTAATGGTATAATTACCCGTATTGGTATAAGTATGTACAGGGCTTTGCAGGGTTGAAGTATTGCCATCACCAAAATCCCAGTTCCAGGTGTCTGCGCCAATGGATTGATCAAGGAATGTTCTGGTCTTGGGAAGGGTACAATTGAGTCCGATGGTAAAGGCCGCAATCGGTGGATTGATATGAATATAATGGGTGAAACGGATCGTGTCTGAACAACCTTCATTCCATACGATCAGTTGTACATTGAAATAACCCGTGTCTTCATATACATGGGAAGGATTTTGTGCTGTAGAAGTTCCTCCATCTCCAAAATTCCATAACCACTGCGTAACGGTACCTGTGGTTAGATCCGTAAACTGAATGGGAACATGCGCACAAGCATCCAGGGGTGTTGCCGAAAAATTGGGAACCGGTTTGATGCTGGCAATGATCCCTCTCAACACTATTGCCGTATCTGTGCAATTGCCTGCGGTAATAATAATTAGTTTGATGTCGTAAGTGCCTGCGGCAAACACATGGGTAGGACTGGCAATTGTTGAAGTAAAGCCATCCCCAAAATCCCAAAGATAGCTGACTATCGGGTCAATGCTGGTATTGGTTGACGTGAACGTCCAGGTAAGCGGCGCACAGTTCCTTTGCGGGAGGTTATTGATGCTGGCATGCGGTGCCTGAATTTTTACCAGGGCTTGCTTGCGCAGGGTGTCGGAACATCCTGTGGCATTGGTAACAATTAAGGTTACATCAAATGTTCCTGTTGTAGTATAGGTATGAACCGGATTTGCAAGCGTTGAAAAACCACCATCCCCAAAATTCCAGTTGTAGGTATAGCCGAAACCGGGACTAGTGTTGTTGAAGGTAACCGTAAGCGGTGCTGAACAACTTGTAGAGTTGGAATTGGTGAATCCGGTTACGGGCTTGTCGAGAACGATCACTGTTTTCGTTGTCGTATCAAAACAACCTCCCATGCCTACGATCAGCCTTACTAGTCTGGGCCCTGCAGTAGCATAAACTTTTACAGGGTTCAATACTGTTGAGGTGCTGCCATCGCCAAAGTCCCAGGCAGATGTGATGGGTGGTGGAACAGATGTATTGGTGAAACTGAGTGGGCGGTTAACACAGATGCTGTCGGCGCTGGTAAAGCCGGCAACAATACTGCCAACTACAATAAGATTTGGTTTAATGATGGTATCCCTGCAACCGGTAGCATTGGACACGATCAACCGAACGGTATAGGTGCCTGCACTCACATACACATGGATCGGATTAGCCGTAGTGGCTGTTCCGCCGTCGCCAAAGGTCCATTGATAGGTAAGGGCGCCCGATCCGGTAGACTGATTTTGAAAACTAATGGTGGCCGGGGGCAGGCAGGAATTTGGGTTGTTATTGGTAAATGCCGCATGTACGCCTGCACTGGTGCGAATATACTGGGTCTTGGTCAATGATTTGATGCAACCAACGGTATTGGTTACACGCAGTGTAACATTAAAATTTCCCGCTGCGGTGTAAGTATGTGTAGGGTGCTGAACGGCACTCAGGTAGCCATCTCCAAAATCCCATTGCCAACTGCTGATGGTTCCGCTAACAGGATTCGACAGGTCGCTGAACTGAACAGGTAAAGGGAAACATCCCATCAGCGGATTGCCCAAAAATGCAACCGTGGGTTGGGCATTCACCGTGATGTATTGCAATTTGGTGAGCGAATCGGCATTGCCTGCTGCATTGCGGATCACCAATTTGATATTGTATTGACCCGGAGTGAAATAGGTACATGAGGGATTTTGATTGAATGATATGGTGCCATTGCCCAAGTCCCAGCGCCATTGGTTTGGGCCTCCGGTTGATTGATCAGTAAAGTTGACCACTACAGGGATACATCCGGATAATGGGTTGGCGGTAAAATTGGCAGCAAGCTGGGCATAGGCCGGGATAATGCCGATTGCCAGCAGGGTTACAATAAGGGTGCGTTTGACCGCAATAGGGGCAGTCATTGGATCTTGCTTTAGTTTTTACAAAAAATAGATAGTGTACGGATTACAAATAGTACAATTCCTATTAGTACTAACTAAATGCAGGTTCAAAAAATTGTGTAGGAAACCAGGAAAATTGAAATAACTGGATAGGTATTAATTAATTATAATCTTTCCATATGCAAAACCTTGGGATCGGTGGTTCCCCAGGGTGCCAATTCCATGATGGGCAAGGTCTTTTTAGTGAATTTCCATTCCCGGTTGAGGAAAATAAAACAAGCAGGTGTAACAGGCAGGGTAATGGTCAGTTTGCTATAATCGCTGTTGCTGCTCCATGTGCCGTTGTAAACGGTCAAACCAATATGGCTGGTCATGGGCCCGCTTAGTCCGCTCCCCTTGGTAAGCCTGAAAATATATCCGGTAAACTGGGAGGTGATATTTAGCGCGGTATCCGTAGCGAGTTGAACCTGAAAATCGTGGTTCAGGATATTGTCTTCAAAATACTGTTGTACCAGACTTACGGGTTGTGCCGGATCCGAACTTGATTTTTTGCAACTCAATAAAAGCAGCATGAGCGAAAAGGCGATCACGATGGCAAACCTGGCCCGGTATAATAAACCGGGTAATTTAGATAGATCAGCTGGTAATGAAACTGTCCAATTTTTTTGTGGCATACTGTATAAAATAGTTACTGTCTAATTTTTCTCCGGTGGCCTTTTGGCAAAGGGCATCGGAATCATAATAACGCCCAAAAGGGAAAATTTGTTGTCGCAGCCAGGTTAAAATAAAACTAGTATCTCCAGCCGCAACCAATTTTTCAAAAGACGCATTTTCACGATTAAGTGCTGCATGCCATTGAGTAGCATATAAACTTCCCAAGCTATAGGTTGGAAAATATCCGAAACTGCCATGGCTCCAGTGAACATCCTGCAGACAGCCCTGGTTATCATCAGGAACATTGATGCCCAGGTGTTTATGGTATAATTCATTCCAGCAGGCAGGGATATCCTTGGTGCTGATCGTTCCGGCGATCAGCATTTTTTCAATTTCAAAACGAATGAGTACATGAAAATGATAGCTGAGTTCATCGGCTTCAGTTCTGATCAGGGAGGGTTTAATGCAATTGATGGCGGCATAAAAATGGGCCAGACTTACTCCTTTGAACTGTTCCGGAAAATAACTGCAGAGCAGCGGAAAATATTGCTCCCAGAAGGGCAGGCTTCTGCCGATACAGTTTTCCCATAAACGGCTCTGGCTTTCATGAATGCTGATGCTGGCATACTCGCCTAACGGTAATCCGTATTCGCTTTCTGGTAACCCCTGTTCATACAGGGCATGTCCGCCTTCATGCAGACAACTCCAGGTCATGTTCATGAAATCATGCTCATCAATACGGGTAGTGATGCGCACATCACCTGCGTTGAAATTGGTGGTGAAAGGATGTGCACTGATATCCTGCCGGCCCGCTTCAAAATCATAGTGGATCCTTTTCAGCATCTCGATCCCAAATTTCCATTGCGTTTCTTTATTGAAATACTGGGTTAAAAAACGGGTGTCGGGCGCCGGCATTTTTTGTACCTGTTCCATCAGCTTGGAAAGCTTGGGGATCAGTTCGCCAAATAATTCATCCACCCTTGCCGTGCTGAGTCCTTTGTCATGATCATTGAGCAAGGCATCATAGGGTTGATGCGGATAACCCAGGATCTCGGCTTCCTGTTTCTTAAGTTGGATCAATTTATCGAGGGGTTGCTGAAAAAGGGAAAAATCATTCTGCTTTCTGGCCCGCATCCAGGCATGAAAACTGGTATTGACGGCCTCACTCATTTTCCTCACAAAGGCACCTGTGAATTTCTTGTTCTTTTCATAATCTTCCAAACTCAGTTGAACATTTCTCTTCTCCCGGTCAGATAAAGCATCTGCTTCTTGAAGTTGTAGCAACAATGCTCCTAATTTTTTATCGGTGAATTCACGGTGTGCCAGTTCACTGAGCGTGGCGATCTGTTGTCCGCGGATTGATTGCCCCTTAACCGGCAGATAGGTCTCCTGATCCCATTGTAAAACCGCCGATGCATATTTTACATCAGCTATTTTTTGCATCTTTGTCAGGTACTTCCTATACAGGGCTGTTGCTTTCATGGCTTAATTTTGTAAAATGAAAATTCAAGATATTACATCTTTCTTAGAAACTGTGGCACCGCTTTCCTTGCAGGAGTCGTACGACAATGCAGGTCTGATTTGTGGCAATGCAGGATGGAATTGTACCGGGATCATCACTACCCTGGATGCTACCGAGGAACTGGTGAATGAAGCCATTGAAAAAAAATGCAACCTCATCGTTGCCCACCATCCCATCATTTTCGGCGGATTGAAAAAGATCACCGGCAGAAATTATGTGGAGCGCACCATCATCCTTGCCATCAAAAATGATATTGCTATCTATGCCATCCATACCAACCTCGATAATATTCTGGATGGGGTGAACGGGAAGATGGCCGATATGCTCGGGCTTATCAACCGATCTGTTTTGCAACCTAAACAAGGACTGCTTAAAAAATTATTTTGTTTTGTTCCGGTTGACCATGCCGCCGCCCTTCGGGAGGCTATGTTTGCCGCAGGTGCCGGACAGATCAGCCATTACAGTGAATGCAGTTTCAATAGTACCGGTACTGGCACTTTCAAGCCTGGAGCAGGTACAAACCCTTTTGTGGGAACCATTGGCCAGCAGCACCAGGAATCGGAAATGAAGATAGAAATGATATTTCCGGCCTGGCTTCAATCTGCCATCTGTTCAGCCATGATCGCGGCTCATCCATACGAGGAAGTGGCCTATGATATCATTTCGCTTGAAAACAAGGCCGGCGATACTGGTAGCGGACTGCTGGGTGAACTGCCGGAACCCATACCCGAACAGGCCTTTCTTGAACTGCTGAAAAACCGTTTCGGGCTATCGGTGGTAAGGCATACCCCGCTGCTGGGGAAACCCGTTAAAAAACTTGCCATTTGCGGCGGAGCCGGATCCTTCCTGATCGGCGCTGCTATTGCATCCGGGGCCGATTTCTTCGTGAGTGCCGACCTGAAATACCACGAGTTTTTTGATGCCGACGGAAGGCTGGTGATAGCCGATATTGGCCATTACGAGAGCGAGCAATACAGCACCGACCTGTTATTTGATATTTTGAGGAAAAAATTCCCTACCTTTGCCGTCCTTAAAACAGGAGTAAAAACCAATCCGGTACATTACTTCCTGTAATTTTGAACTTCAAATTTCAATAATAAAATGGCTTCAGTAAAAGACTTCTCGGTTGAAGAAAAATTAAGTTCACTGGTACTTTTGCAAAAGGTAGACTGTAAACTGGATGAGATTCAGATCCTGAAAGGCGAATTGCCCATGGAAGTAAAAGACCTGGAAGATGAGATCGAAGGTCTGCATGCAAGGCAAACCCGTGTGGAAGAAGAGATCAATGGTATCCAGGAATTTATTGAGCAAAGAAAACAAGGGATCAAGGATGCCGAAGCGCTGGTAAAAAAATATGAGAAGCAAAGTGAGAATGTAAAGAACAACCGCGAATTTGAAGCCATCAACAAGGAAATTGAAATGCAAACCCTTGAAGTGAAACTTTGTGAAAAGCATATCAAGGATGCTACTGAAGAGATCGCTGAAAAAGCCAGGCAACTGGAAACTGCAAAAAAAGCAGTAGGCACTAAGGAAGGAAACCTGAGCGGAAAGAAAGGTGAACTGGAAAAGATCATTGCCGAAACTGAAAAAGAAGAGAAGCATTATAACAAAGAAGCAGATGCTGCCCGCAAACATGTTGACGAGCGCTTGCTTACCAGCTACGATCGCATCCGCAAGAACTATCGCAACGGACTGGCAGTAGTGCCGGTTGAGCGTGATAGCTGTGGTGGTTGTTTCCATGCTATCCCTCCTCAAAAACAAAGTGAGATCAAACTGCGCAAGAAAGTGATGGTATGTGAAAACTGCGGACGTATCCTGGTGGATACCGACCTGTTTGATAAGGTTGACGTAAAATAAATAGGCCTCGGGCTTTAATATAACTGAAAAGAGTTCACATCCCTGTGAGCTCTTTTTATTTGTGGTAAATAAATGGCCCTGCTGCGGCTAAATTTATTAATTTGCTATTCTGTCCATAACCATATGCTTCAAAAACTATTCATACAGAATTATGCCATCATCGAGGAACTTGAGATACAGTTTTTCGGGCACCTGAATATCATCACCGGCGAAACGGGTGCTGGTAAAAGTATACTCATGGGCGCCCTCAGCCTGATCTTTGGCGAAAGAGCCGAAAGCAGTCTGTTGTGCAATCCTGATAAAAAATGTATTGTGGAAGGAAGTTTTTCTGCAACAGACCAATTAGAAATAAAAGCATTTCTTAAATCCCATGATCTGGACAATGATCTGGAACTGGTGATCAGAAGAGAAATAGCGCCCAATGGAAAATCAAGGGCTTTTATCAATGATACCCCGGTGAATCTAAGTCAGCTGAAATCCTTGAGTGATCTGCTGGTAGACCTTCACCAGCAATTTGATACGCTTGAGTTGAACCGTTCCGACTTTCAACAGGAAGTGCTTGATGCATTAGCCGATAATGGTTCATTATTGCAAGAGTACCGGGCATCTTATCAACAATACATCAGCACAGATAAAGAAACGGAGTTGCTGAAAACACAGCAGGCAAGAGCCAATGCAGAGTTAGACTATAACCGCTTCCAACTGGAAGAACTGGATACGCTTGACCTGAAAGAGAATGAACTGGAAGACCTGGACGCTGAGTTAAAATTATTGGGTAATGCAGAGTCGGTAAAGCAGCAACTGGGACAGGTCATTATAGAACTGGACGAGTCAGAGCAGCCGGTAGTGGCACATCTGAAATCGCTGGTCAATAAGCTACATGCCCTGGAACAATACCATACACAAATACCGGTGATGGCTACACGATTATTAGCTACCCAGGTGGAATTACAGGATATCACCCGCGAGTTGCAACATATCCATCAAGGCATTCATTATAGCGAAGAACGGATACAAATAGTTAACGACCGACTTTCGGTGGGGTACAGGCTGTTGAAGAAACATGGCGTACAAACTTCCTCCGAATTATTGCAGATCAGGGACGAGTTGCAGCAGAAAATGAATGAGGTATTGAATATCAATGAC
>Ga0194056_10001839_pt1 | contig 11505 bp, 10 predicted proteins | sample SepL4413m_MetaG_FD_155458 | JGI IMG/M metagenome (GOLD analysis project Ga0194056, IMG submission 155458) | Anoxic zone freshwater microbial communities from boreal shield lake in IISD Experimental Lakes Area, Ontario, Canada - Sep2016-L442-13m | ecosystem: Environmental > Aquatic > Freshwater...
CCTGACGAGGCTTGCGACAGCGACACCACCCATGACCTTTCAGGACTAGAGGATGGAGTTCATTCTCTTCGCGTCAAGGTCGTGGACGAGGCGGGCAACGCCTCAGCAGGGATCACAGCCTCGTTGACAACCGATACAACGAATCCAGAGTCACCAACCGTCACTGTCAACCGCTCCGACTTCACCTCTCTGACTGATGCACGCTTGACGTTCTCAGGGGAACCGGGGGCGACGTTCACCTGCAGTCTCAACGGCGACGGTTCTTCGCCGTGCTCGTCACCGGTCGACCTAGCCGACCTCGAGGATGGGCAGCAGACATTCGAGGTTACGCAGATTGATCAGGCCGGCAACGAATCCGAAGCTGCCTCTGTGACATGGGAGGTTGACACGATTGCGCCGGCGGCGGTGTTTGACCTTCGCTCTAACCGGACGGGCATTACCAACCAGCGCAACGCACACCTAACTTGGACTGATACCGAGCCGGATCTATCGCCCTACTGCCGACTGACCCGAAACGGTGAGCCAGGCCTCTGGAATCCCTGCTCTTCACCTAAGGATGTCTCGGACCGTCCGGTCGGCGACAACCTCTTCGAAGTTAAGCTCCGTGACCGGGCGGGCAACGAATCGACGGTGGCTCAGGCCACGTGGAAAGTCGCGCCTCTCGCCGTTGTTAGGCCGCCGAGCATTGACGCTAACTCAACCTCCGACCTTCCGACAGGCAGGCTAGTTAGCGCCGTCGCACCGCAGTTCTCGGGCTCAGCCGATATCGCAAGTGACGTCACCGCATGGCAGCGCTGCGCAAACAGTCTGATCAGTTCCTGTGAAACGATTGAGGGCTCAACTGGCAGCCCTGGCCCAGCCTCCTACGCTCCCGGCGCAGCCGACATAGGGAAGCGACTGCGCTACCGCGTAATCAGAACTATCGACGACGGCTCAAGCGTCCTAACTGCATCAACGATGACCGGCGTTGTAGTACCCGTGATCAGCGCACCAACCTCTATAAACGGCCTTACTTCGGCATTTGACGGGGTAGACCCCCTCACCCGAGTCCCCGCGCTCGCTACGACTCTCAGGGGCGTAAAAGCCATTTGGACCACGGGACTTGGCGGCTTCAGAGTTCAGTATCGCTGGCAGCGCTGTGGAGCGAACGAAGCTACCTGTGAGACCATTGTGAGTGCCAAGTGGTCGACCACCAAGTGGGCTGATCAGACGACCTACGTACCGCGCTCCCGCGATATCGGACACAGGCTGCGGCTCTTGACTGGGGTGTACCTCGGTAGCGGCAGGTACGTCTGGTCGCCATCCACTCTGACCAAGCCGGTTCGGGTCGTCGCCGAGAATACGGTTGCGCCGAGCCTCGTGTTTTCATCCGGTTTGGTGCCAAAGAGCGGCAAATCGGTGAGCGTCAGGCCCGGCACATGGCGGTACACCTTCAGAGGCGGCTACCGCTACACATGGCGCTCATGCTCCGGTTCTCCTCTTGTATGCGCCAGCATCCCCGGCGCAAATCAGTCGTCATACGTGCCCGGCTCCTCAACTGTCGGCAAGCGTCTTAAGGTAAAGGTGACCTACAGAGGCTTTGACCGCACAGAGGTGACGGCCTACACGGCGGTAAGCGGCGTGACTCTCGGCTAAGTGGGGTTGTGGGGATCAGCCATCCCCACCGACGTCGAGACGCGGGGGAGTTGTTCCCCGATTTAGTCCCTGACGAAAATCACCGGGACTGAAAAGCTAAGCCGAAGGGGGGATTCGAACCCCCGACCCCCTGTTTACAAGGGGCTAGGAAACAATCGTGGCAGAAAGCCCAGATCGCCTGTAATCACAAGCGGTCTGGGCTGTTCCCATTTGCATCAGGTGTGAGTCAAATAGTCATCGATGTACGTCGAAATACCCGGGTCTAGTCCCTGAATGGGCCGTACGATTAGCGTCTGGCGTTCGATTAGTAGACCTTGCTTACTGCGTAGCTAGCTTGAGCCTGCGTGTAGCCCTCGCCAGAAGATGAGGTGAGTTGTTCGATCAGGCCCGATCGTGAGAACGAGTCATATTCAAGGTAGGCCTTTGCAGATTCCACTGCTTCCGCATTCCAATTGGCTCCGGCATGATCTGTTGCGTAGGTTGCCTCAGCCTTCGTGTAACCCTCGCCAGCCGACGATGACAATTGGCTTATGAGGCCAGCGCGTGAGAAGGAACCGCCATCGAGGTAGTCTTTGGCAGACTGCAGAGCGTTCTCCTGACCGGCGGTTAGCGCGGGTTTCGTGGGAGCTGGCGGTTTCACAGGAGTTCCTACTTCGTTGCTGGTTGCCTTCTCCGTGACCGTGGTGGTTTTGTCCGAGGCGGTTTGGCTCGCGCAACCCGCGTTGAATAGCAGGATGGATACCCCTCCGACGCTCGCCGCAATCTTCCAAGATCTTACCGACACTTACATTTCCCCTTATTTGGTTTGTGTGAGTTAAGTCTGACAGAGACGCGTGCCTGATGCCAATCAGCGCCGCCGAAACGACCAACGGAAGAAACGGCAAGCATTGAAGGAAATCTTCGTAAATGACGGTCGCGCAGCTTGATTTAGATTGACGGCACGTGATGTCGGTTTAGGACAAGCGACGGACGCGGGAGGCCTTCGTGTGTTCAGTCAACTTTTACTTTGCGGCGCTGCCGCATTGTGAAGGCTGTTGTGTCAGCTTTGCGTAACCTCTCAACCTCAGCGAGCGTGAGGTAGCGGGTTCCAGCAAAACCTGCCTGAGTGGCTGCGGCAAACCCTTGACGAACCCATCTATCAACAACTGCCTTATTAATCCCGAGTGAGTTTGCCGCTTCCGGCACCGTCAGACAGCGGTTCCCGTTCACCATCATTGCGGGCCCCTCGTCGCTCAGTTGCTTTGCTCCCCGGGCAAGGTTGCAGCGCAGGTGAGTGGTCTGAAGGTTGCTTGCCTCATGGGTGCCTCCGCGGGCAACGGGGACGATGTGATCGAGGCTCGGAGCATCTGGATTCGGATGCCGCCCAGATCGATCAACTTCAGTGCCGCAGAGTTGGCAGATCCAATGGTCCCTCTCGTAGATGTCGATTCGGCGAACTCTGTGGACGGTGCCATCCGAACCGCGAGCAGTGATTCGAGATGTGGCTTTTTTGATCGTGTTTCGAGAAGCTTGCATACAGTCGTTGCTGCAAAAATAGGCATCGCTTCGCTTTTCGGGACTCAACAGGGCGCCGCAGTTTGCGCACGAGCGCGTTCGAACGGCATTGCCTGCCACACGCTTATCCTTTAGGGAGTCACCTCGCGCAAGACCTTTGCAATTGCGAGAGCAGAACTTGACGTCAGTTCGGGTGGTGGTCTTCTTTGTGCCACATCGCGCGCAGGTGATCTCGACCTCGACCGAACCGTACCTTTCCTTGTGCCAACTGCTCATGCAACACTTGCACATGCCCCGTTTCCCGTTGGCCAGCCAATACCAGCCCTCAGGTGGAATCTCAGCGGTGCAGCCGTCGCACCACTTTGGCATTGCGTCGTCTGGGGGGCTATTCCTTAGTTTGGCCATCGGTGATCCATGGTGATTATTGCGTGCTGACCGCACGACTAGGGATCCACGGTTACATCGCTTCCGTTCCTTCGCAAAACACCGCTGTCTGAAGATTTGGGATGGGTTTGTCAAGCTGACCCGGGAGTGACTCTCGGCGTGAACGCGCACGTTATGCGTCGAGAGGATGGGATCGCGACGCATTGATCGGAGGTCCAGACCTGCAGGTGCCCTCTGAGTGGCAAGAGTTTAGCCCCCATTTAGCCCCTGACGAAAATCACCGGGACTGAAAAGCTAAGCCGAAGGGGGGATTCGAACCCCCGACCCCCTGTTTACAAGACAGGTGCTCTGACCAGCTGAGCTACTTCGGCGGGACTCGGAAGTCTACGCGCCGCGGGCTAGTTGTGGCTGCTGCGGATCGAGACTTCAACGCGCTCGGTTAGCGCCTTGATCTCCTCGGTCAGCTTCTTGACCTGCGATGTCAGGTCATGTGTCTCGCCGGTCAGTGCTGTGTTTTCGTTGATCAGCTTGATGTTCTGGTTGGCAACCTCCTCGCGGTGAAGGGCTGCGGCCTGCTCGGCGTGCTTTTCCCGTTCAGCTGATCTTGTCTGGGCGAGCAGGATCAGTGGCGCGGCATACGCAGCCTGGAGTGAAAAGGCCAGGTTGAGAAACACGAATGGGTAGACATCCCAAGTGAAGATGATCCCGACGGCGTTCATCGTTACCCAGACGATCACGATGCAGGTCTGGACGATGATGTAAGTCGGCGTGCCAAAGAACAGCGCTATTCGCTCGGCGATAGAGCCAAACCTGTCCTCACCAAAGGCACCATGTAGGTGGGCGTGGCCTTGTATGTGGCGGAAGGGATCCGACTCGGCCGGTGCTGACTCCCCGTTTGCTTCCGAATCGATGCTCACACTGTTAAGGCTAGCCGCGCCGCGGACGGCACTCACTTAAACGTCGTGGCTCAGGCCGATGCGAGAGCGTCGCTTACCGACTGTGAAAGGGGAATAAGCGGCTGCCAGCCGGTTGCTGCGATCAGTTTGGCTGGGTCACCGACAATGTCATCTGTCTCGTGCGGGCGAACAAGCCGCGGGTCAACCTCGTGAACCACGGTCAGTGGCGCCGATGCTTCTGTTGCTGCTGTCACGATCTCAGCCGTCGATAGAGAGTGTCCAGAGCAGATATTGAAGGCTCCAAGCTCACCCGCCTCAACAAGCAGGCGCATCGCTCGCACGACATCGCGCACATCGGTGTAATCGCGTCGTACATCTGCGGAACCGGTCAGTACGACCGCCGATTGCTCGCCGGCTTGCTCCTTCAACTGACTTGCAATTGATCCGAGTAGAAAGGACTTCCCCTGATCGGGACCAATTTGATTGAAGGCTCGGGCGCGGATCACGCGAAGTCCATGTGCTTCAGCGAATAGGCCGCCGACTAGGTCGGTAACGGTCTTTGCTACTGCATATGGGGTAGCTGGCGCCAGCGGATGTTGTTCGTCAACTGGCAGGCCTAGCGGTGCGCCATAGCTTTCGCCGCTTCCTGCCACTACGACCGTCGCATCAGGAGCGTTAGTGCGGACTGCCTCGAGCAGATTCCAAGTTGTGGTCTGGTTGTCGCCAACGCAGCGGGCCGGGTCCTGCCATGAGCGCCCGGTAGAAGCGAGCGCCGCAAGGTGGTAGACGACCGTCGGTTGAAAATCAGCCACGACTGCGTCTATTGCCGATGAGTCGAGCAGGTCGACTGCACGACCTTCGCCGGCGACGCTAGTGCCACGGCGTGATACGGCAAGTAGCTCTGAACCGGCAGCAGCGACTTCGCGTGCAAGGTGGCCACCGACGAAGCCTGAGGCTCCGGTGATCAGAACGCGTTCGGTCACTGCTCCTCAGCCGGCTCCTCCGGGTTCAACCAGAGTTCAAATACTCCGAGCGCGGTGCCAAACACAAAGTGGCGCCATGCCGCCTGCCACCAGGCGCGACGGTTGCCACTCATCGTTACGAGCTCTTCACGGGCGGGGTGGAAGCGATCGATCACCTTGACTCCCGGCCAGGAGGCAACATGTTCAATCAGTCCTGCTGCAGTACCCGCAATCGGTCGCGGCAGCGGTGTGCGTCTAACGACGTTTGCATACACAGCGCCAAATAGGGCCCCGTTCTGGATGTGCATTGCAAGACCGATTGGCCGCCATGCAGGGCCGCGCGTCACAAATTTTCCAAGCAGTTCCACGTCGTCGTAATCGACGCCAAATGGCTTCTTGTCAAGCGGCTGGAGCAGCGCCCAGACGCCTGCGGCAGCGGCGCCAGCGATTGCGCCACGAACTGTTCTGTTCCGGTCGATTGCCATTAACAACGACGATACCGGCGCGCGGCGCTCGTAATGGCGACGCGAGAATCCTTTCGCGCCAACAATCACCACTTAGAACCGCCAAATGGCAGCTAACAGCCTCCGTCAGGACTGGGGTTTGGGATTGCCAAGCGAGGCAATCAGCGGGCGAGCCGGGAGGGCGAGCTCCGCGCCGAGTCTGGCAAACCAGACCACAGGCCAGCCACACGGTTTGAACGCCCATGCCACAGGTACTCTGGCTTGTAGTGGATAGAGACGCACTACACAGGTACGCGCGAGAACGCGGTGTCAATCGCCTCATCTACTGGGTTGCAAGGGCGGTGCTTGAGCCGTTCTTCCTTATCTACTTCCGTCTTGAGCGCAAAGGCCTGAAGAACATCCCTTCGTCGGGTCCGGTAATCATCGCCGCGAATCACCGCTCGTTCCTTGATCCGTTTGTGATTGGGACCTGCCTGCGCAGGCCGATCTACTTTGTTGCCAAGAAGGAGCTGTTTGACAAGCGAGTCGGTGGCTGGCTGATCGCTCGCCTCGGAGCCTTCCCGGTTAACCGCGATAGCGGGGATGCGGAGATGGTCGCTACCGCTAAGGCGATTCTCGAACGTGGCGGTTGCGTTGTGATCTTCCCGGAGGGAACGCGGGTACGGCCAGGACCGTTGGCTGCTCCGCGCCGTGGGGTAGCTCGGCTGGCGCTGGAGACTGGTGCGACGATCGTTCCCGTTTCAGTTTCCGGTACTGAAGATATTCGCACCGGTTGGCGGATCAGGCCAAAGAAGGTCAGGATCCGGATCTCGCGCTCGATGCGTTTTCCGCGTGAGAGTGATCCTTCGCCACAGCTCGCCCAGGCGGTTACTGATCGAGTTTGGGTGCTCGTTCAACTTGGTTGGGAGGCGCTTGGTGGTGCGCCGCCATTCCGTCGTGTCGCAATCGTCGGTGCCGGATCGGCTGGCACAGCGCTAGCGATCCTGCTGGCTAGAGCGGGGGTTGAGGTCCAGCTCGCCTGTCGCTCGGGAGAACAGGTTGCCGAGATCAAGAAGCGGGGTGAGAACCGCAAGTACTTGCCGGGAGCCCAGATACCGGATGGTGTGAGGGCAGTTCGGGCTGCCAAGCTAGATACGAGTGGTTGTGACGCCATCTGTTTTGCGGTTCCGTCACGGGCGCTGCCAGCTGTGCTTGCTGCACACGCGCCGCGGCTGCCGGATGGGGCGGCGCTGGTGTTGCTCTCAAAGGGATTGGTTCCACCGCTTGGCGAACTGCCAGCCGACTATGCAGAGCGGCGGGCTCCCGGGCATCCGGTTGCGGTGATTGGTGGACCCGCGCACGCGGCTGGTGCGCTTGATGCCGGTGCGGCGTTCGTGATTGCTTCTGAGGACAGGGTTTTGCTCCGCCAGCTTGCTGATCCACTTGCCGCTGCTGGTACCGGCGTAGAGGAGACGACCGATGTAATTGGCGTTGAGCTTGCTGGCTGTATGAAGAACATTGCGGCGCTTGCTGCTGCAGCGGCTTTGAGTGGCGGCCCTAATGTGGCGGGTGCGGCGGCTGGTCGTGTTTGGGCTGAGTTGGCAAGTTGGGCAATGACGCGCGGAGCGCGGGCCGAAACGCTCGCTGGGCTTGCTGGTGCCGGTGACCTTGTCGCGACGGTGCTCGCTGAGGGCAGTCGTAATCGGCGTGCGGGTGAGAAGCTTGCAGCCGGCGTGCCTCCCAACATGATTGAGCATGAGGTTGGTCAGGCTGTTGAATCGCTTGACACGGTGCCTCTGCTTGTTGCGCAGCTAACTTCCGACGAGGCAAATGCACCTGAGACGAAGATGTTGGCTGGGCTTGTCGCAGGGCGAGTCGAGCCAGCTGTCTGGCGGGCGCGGGTTACCTCGGCCTCCGGTCGCAGACGTGCTCGTGCAGGTGTGCTGCGGCGCTGAGCGAGTCTGACCGGGCATGACCGCGCTACCGTGACGCGCAATGGCTGAATGCGCTTTCCATCCGGGGAGGGAGACCGGCGTCTCCTGTTCGTCTTGCGGTAAACCGATTTGCCCTGATTGCATGACGCCAACACCGGTCGGGATGCGCTGCCCGGATTGTTCGAGGGAGCGCACTCGGGTTACGCGGATTACTGCGGCTTCGGCCTCAGCGCTGCCAGTTGTGACGGTTTCGTTGATCGCCATCAACGTTGTTGTGTTCTTAGTCGCGGCGTTGACCGGTGGTGGCCTTGCCTCCGGTGGTGCCGGGCCGCTGATGTACAACGGCCAGCTTTATGGCCCGTCGGTTAGTGCCAACGGTGAGTATTGGCGGCTTGTTACGAGCGGCTTCCTGCATGCCGGGTTCTTCCACCTGCTGATGAACATGATTTTCATCTGGATTCTTGGATCAATGCTCGAGCCGGCGCTCGGCCGACTGCGATTCCTGACGCTTTACATCGTCTGTCTGCTCTGCGGTTCGTTGGGGGCGCTGCTGATCGAACCGAACGTCCCGGTTGTTGGTGCGTCGGGTGCGGCGTTTGGATTGTTGGGCGCAGCGATTGTGATGGCGCGCCGTCGGGGAATTGATATCTGGGGGTCTGGCCTCGCACCGATTCTGATGCTCAATCTGGTTGTGACATTCCTGGTTCCGGGAATCGCGATTGGCGCGCATGTTGGCGGCGTCCTTGGCGGGTTCCTCGCCGGTTTCGTAATGGAGGAGGTTGGCGAACGGCACGGCAGCAATGCCGCCGCCGGAGCAGCAGCAGTGATTGGTGTCGTTGCTGTGGTGCTGTCGCTTGCCGTTGCCGGCAGCAACATCTAGCTGACTGTTAGTCGGCGAGCTTCCATTCGCCGTCAACCTTCTTGAACTTGATTGGCTGCTCGCCAGCCCTAACCGGTGTGAGTGATGCGGTCGCTGTGTCGCCTGTGATCTTCACATTCGTGACCTTTGCTGTCTTTAGGCGACCGAATGTTGTGGCCAGTTGGTCACGCAGGTTCTTAAAGATTGCCTTGCCCTGAGGTGTCTTTTCGATCTGCCGAGCACCTGAGGCACAGCTGCCGTTGCCACCGACGCCCTTGCCAGCGTCTCCCAGCTGCTTCGATGCCGTAGCCGCGATCTTGGCGCAGAAGGTTTCCCAGTCGCCCTTGTCGATCGCCTTTACAGCAGAGATCAGGTCGCCTACGCCTTCGGCACAGTTTGCTCCACCGGTCTGCTTGCTGACTTGCGCCGTGAACCGTGCGCGTGATTCGGCCGTCATTTGGGCGCAGAAGCCAGCTCCGTCACCATCACTGAGGGCTTTGGCAGCCGAGCCGAAGCTCGACTTGATCTGGTCTGCATCGCTCTGCTTCTCGCCGCCGCCGCCGCAGCCGACCGCGAAGGCAGCAACTGCTGAGATGGAAAGAATTGCGAACGACTTGCGAAGGTTCATCAACGGCTCCTCAGTTTGGGATGGCTCGGATTGGCTCCAAGCCGGAATTACATTGAGTTTGACTCTAACCCAGCGCCCGACAGATCGCTAGTCTCACCTGTCAATGGGAGAGCGACTTGACGAAGATCAGATCAATTCCGCCCTTGAACAGAGCAGCTGGCGCCGTGATGGCAATGCAATCGTCAGGGACTGGGAGTTCAAGGACTTTGCTGAGGCATGGTCATTTGCTGATCAGGTTGCCACGACTGCCGAAGCTCTCAACCATCATCCAGACATCTTGGCTCACGGTTGGAACAGGCTGCGAGTAACGATTACAAGCCATTCAGCAGGAGGAATCACCGCCGCGGACTTTTCACTTGCCGCCGCAGTTGATCTACTTACCTAATGAACGGGATCGCACTCGTCTTTACCGGTGTGCTGTTGCTGGTCAATGCTTTCTTTGTTGTTGCTGAGTATTCGCTCGTTCGCTCGCGGCGCGCCAAGCTTGAAGCGCTCCGCGATGAGGGCGCACGTGGGGCGGATGCCGCTCTGGGGCAGATGGATCGCATAGCTGAGGCGATTTCCGCCTGCCAGGTAGGAATCACGATGACTTCAATCGGTATCGGTGCAGTCGGTGAGCGCGCGCTCTCCGAGCTGCTGCGAGGACCGCTTGGCAATGTTGCCGCTGAGGGCGTTTCTGTCGTCATCGCGGCGACGATCGCCTACATGCTGATCACTAGTGCGCATATAACAATCGGCGAGCTTGTTCCCAAGTACTACGCGATTGGTCATGCGGAGGGTGCTTTGCGGGCGGTCGCAAGGCCTTTGCACTGGTTTGAGGTCGCTGTCCGCCCGATCGCTTGGGTTTTGACAAAGGTTTCAAACGGGATTCTGAGGCTGCTTGGTCAGGATCCGGTCGCGCTAGGGACCGCTGGTCAGAGCTCTGGTGAACTGAAGCTGTTGATCGCCGAGTCGCTTAACGCTGGCGAACTTGACATCGGTGAGGCGGGGATGCTTACCGGTGTATTCCAGCTGCATGAGCAGGAGGCGCGCCAGGTGATGACGCCGATTCCTGCTGTTACAACGATTGACCTTTCAAACACGGTCGGTGATGGTCTGCGCAAATGTGTTTCTTCAGGGCACACGCGATTGCTTGTGATTGGTGATGGTGACCGTGACAAGGTTCACGGTTTTGTTCATGCCAGTGTGCTGGCTGGCAGGTTGCTGTCTGAGACGCCGGACGCGCCGATTGCGGGGCTGATCAGCGAGGCGCCAATCGTGCCGGAAACAAAGCCACTGGACGATCTGTTGGCCGACCTTCAGCGCGAGCGTTCATCACTCGCTGTTGTCGTCGATGAGTATGGGCGAACCGCGGGAATCGTCACGGTTGAGGACATTGTTGAGGAGGTCGTTGGTGAGATTGATGATGAGACTGACCCAATGAGTGGGCCGGTGCGGAGGCTTGCAAATGGTGACCTGTTCGTGCGCGGCGAGGTTACGATCGCTGACCTGCTTGATCATGAGGTTTCGCTGCCTGAGGATCCTGACGCCTATACCTCTGTTGGCGGACTTGTTTTCTCGGCGCTTGGGCGCAGGCCGCGGCGCGGCGACAGTGTCCATGTTGACGGCCATACGCTGCGTGTAGAGGCGATGAGGGGAAATCGCATCGAGGCTGTGCGAATCCGCTCAGAGATAGTGCCGATTGACGCAAGTGGCTAGTTAGCGGTACGCTTTAAGCCTCGTTACGCGTCAACCTTAGTTGGCGTTCGAGGGAGGGAGACGACGGGCCGGGGCGGGTCCGTCGCCGAACAGAGCGAAGCCGACCTTACGGTCGGCTTCGCCGCTTCCGGCATCAGTTCTGTTCAGCGGCTGTAGTCGAGCAGCCCGCGGCCACTCTTGCGACCGAGCGCGCCTTCGGCGATCAGGTCACGGATGCGCTGCGGCACATTGGCGCCGATCTCATCGCCGATTGCGGCTGAGACATCAAGGCCAACGAAATCGAGCAGTGCCATCGGCCCCATTGGGTGGCCGGCACCGAGCTTCATTGCCGTATCGATGTCGGCGGCAGGAATCCCGGTCTTTTCCATGTGATCGACAGCATGGAAGAGATAAGGGAACAGCAGCGCATTGACCACGAATCCAGGTACATCAGGCACGGCAACAGCAGTCTTGCCAAGCTCCTCGCAGAGCGCCAGCGTCCGCTCGCGTGTTTCGTCTGATCCCTCGTCTGCAAAGCAGACTTCAACAAGCTTCATTGCTGTGACCGGGTTGAAGACGTGCAGAGCTGCGAA
>Ga0194056_10001842_pt1 | contig 11498 bp, 11 predicted proteins | sample SepL4413m_MetaG_FD_155458 | JGI IMG/M metagenome (GOLD analysis project Ga0194056, IMG submission 155458) | Anoxic zone freshwater microbial communities from boreal shield lake in IISD Experimental Lakes Area, Ontario, Canada - Sep2016-L442-13m | ecosystem: Environmental > Aquatic > Freshwater...
ACTTAAAATTGGCGAGAGTGGCGGCGGGCTTGACGGCCTTAGAGCTTGGTGAACAAGCAGGGGTCCGAGAAGAGAAGGTGTATCAAGTCGAGCGTGGCCGTTATCAGCCGACCAAGGAGGAGGCTAGTCGGTGGGCCGCCGTCCTTCAGATGAAGCCAGAGGAGGCTTTCCCCGAGATTTTTAGCAAGGAGTGTCTCCCGACCGTAAGTGCGGTGCGGGTAACAGAGAAAACCACAACCCAAAAAGAAGTCCTCAAGGCTGTGGCAATTAATAAACGGGGCAAAGCCGACAAATAATCGGCAGAAACGGTAAAAGAAATGAAAAAGGAAACAGGAGATGAGATGAAGAGAATAATTAAAAAGGGAGTCACGGGAAAGATGCTGGACGATGCAATAAAGGCTGACCCAGATCTTTTTGCCCATATCCCGTCAGAAGGTGATTGGGTTCAAAAACTGGCAAAGAAGGCGGCAAAGAAACGGAGTGAGGCAAGTTTAATTGGTCGGCGGATGGCTGAAGCTGAAATTGCAAGGCGATGCAGGGTGAAAACAGGCCGAGATCGGTATGGGGAGACATATTTTTACGTTGAACATATCCACGAAGATGGATCGATCACACGTGAGCGGACTAACCCAGACGGAATTAGCGGATGAATCAAGGAGAAATAAGACAAATGAAAACAACTACTGAAGGAGGAATGACAATGAAAAATATGACTGAAGTTAAAAGGACTAAGGAATCAGAGGCGACTTTGCATAATTGCAATGGTCAGTCAATGGCTTTCGAGTTCTGCACGCCTGAGTGCTCAGACCTTAAATTTGATGCCAATTTGACCGAAGAAGACTTTGCGGCAATGATCCCTTTTTTGACCAAGGGAGCAACAGCATTACCATTCATGGACGGGAAATACGGGATAATGGCGGTCAGTCACGATGGTCAGAACTGCCAGTATATAATAAACGATGCCGCAACTCATCTTTCAATCGCAACCGTAGTTTGTTGTCCCGATTATGCGTCCACATTAAAATATTATAATTCATTGCCCGAATGTGATCGACGCATTCTGCGCACACAGGGGTTGCCGAACGCATCCCTACCCCTGCCTTTTAGTTTTGTCAGTATTAGTGATGTGCCGATATCTCCGCAAGACAAACAGTCAGTTCTTAGACTGGTGAAGTGGATTGGATGGGCTTGGTGCATTATGCCTGTGCCAAACAGGAGTGCTTTAATAGAGCTTTCAGCCGCCTTTAAATTTCTTGCGCAATCATTGGAAGTGGCGGAGAAAGTCAAACTCGATGAATTGACGAATTCATACGAAAAAAGAATTTTGACCTTGCGATCAGATCATAAATCGGCACTGAAAGAATTTCTTAATTTTAAAAGCGAGACTGAGGCTAAAGATCGATCTCAGGTAGCCCGCATTAAAGAGCTTCAAAAGACTGTAGATTTGCTCTCTGAGCAATCCCTCCAACTTGAAAATGCCGCCCTGAAGTCCACGCTCCAAGACAAAGACCTAAAGATCGAAATTCAAAATGAGGATGCTGAGGAGATCCGGAAGGTCATTTCATCAAATTTGGCGCACATCAGCGATCTTGAGCGCCGTAATAGCTATCTCGAAAAACGCCTGCGGACAAATGGAATCACGTTCAACGTTGTGTGCGGTCATGGCAAATCGCATGCACCGAAAGCGGCTTAAACATCATAGGCAGTGAGGTAAAAATGAATAATAGCATAACAAAAGATCAAATTGAACGTCGGGTGCGACATATCGTCGAGCATAAATATGTTGATGGATGGAATATTTGGCAGGTGATTGTGGTACGAGCGTATGAGTCCCGAATCGAAGACATCATCGGGTACACGTACGACGCATCCCCGACCCGATATGTTAATGACGACGGGGTTGATAATCCGACAATGGAGATCAGGGCCGATACTGATTGCGAATGTGACCCTAGTGATGATTGCGATTGTGCAACCGATACTATTGAGGCGGCGGTTACAGATTTGACGAACTGGGTCATTGAGGAATTGGGAGTGCACAACAAATGAGCAATTGTGACGTTCAAGGACCTACAAATCGAACCAGTTGTGGACCACAACATTTCACCCCTATATCTGAATGGCAACATCAGAAATTGATCATAGCAGGCGGAAGACTATGGGCGGAAAGCGGAAAAAAGCGCATTTACGTCAACCGTAAAGCCATTATTACGATCATCGAATTTGTCGAACCTGTCCGCTACGGATGCCCACGCCGCAAACTTCCCCCCATTCCGGAATCTATCTGGGTGGATTGCAGAACAGGACAATGGGGTAGTAAGGGATGCATCGGCAAGGATGTGCTCGATGTTCTGCGCAAATATTTGGGGAATTAACATGACTATCGAAGGTAATAATATAAACACACCGCCAGAATTTACAAAGACGGAGGGTGATTGCAGTTCGAACGCTGATCAGACATCCTCCAAGACAGAGTCGCATGACCTGCAACAATGGACATCATGGGTGGTTTACAAACTCATCCCTAGAAAAGATAAAAGGCCACGGAAGGTGCCTATTGATCCTGTGACAGGACGAAATCTTCACTGGCAGGACAAGTCACAATGGTTGACTCACGAGCAAGCCGCCGCCTTCGCTAGGCAGGGAATAGGCAATGGCATCGGATTTGTGCTTTCCAAGGACGACCCGTTTGTCATGGTGGATCTCGACGATTGCATCAATGCGGATGGTGGTTTGACAGCGACCGCCCGCCGCATTGTTGACCAACTCGATACTATGACCGAGATAACGCCCAGCGCAAAGGGTCTTAGGATCATCGCCGTAGGGAAGAAATCTCTTGCCGCCACTGTATACTACTGTGATGGCATGCGGGTCGACATTATGGACTCCAACGCTTTTATGACTGTCACGGGCAACACATTTGAGTCCCGTTGTGCGATTCTGAGTCGACAGCAGAAGCTGGACGAGCTGATGAAGACCTTTCAGACGGATTCAACCCGTTCATCATCAGAAAAGGGGGCAAAATCCAAGTCCAACGGTGATAACCGTAGTGCACTAGCATATTCACTAATCCGACGACTCCACAAAAAGGGGATGGCGGAGAAGTCGATACTGGCTGAACTGAAAAAAAGCAAATGGTGGAGCCATTATACCAGCGAGGATGAGGCAAGGGCCGACATCCGGCGCACTATCCAAAAGGTCAACCATATCATCCCTAATAACCCGAACCCCCATGTCGAATGGAATCCTCCTAAAATTGCCCTGAGTGACCATCTGCGTGCCATGCGGGATCAATTCTCAGTCCGATATTATGACGTGTCCGGTGTATCCTACGATCATATCCTGTCACTCTATGAAAACCTGATCGTCAGTAAAAGTTCTGCCGTCGTGGCCGTTCCCGCTGGTGCAGGCAAGTCTACATCCATGGTAATTACCTCGGCGGCCTACGCTTCGCCTCAATGTCGGTTTTTGATCGTGAAGGCTACCGTGGATGAGATACGAGAGACTGCCGAACAGCTTCGATCGCTCGGCTGTAGGGCCATAGAATGGCACTCGTGGGAGGCATTGACGTGCACTCAGGCCGAAAAATACTGGGACTATATCCGTCTCGGTGGGACTGATCTCTGTAAGAGGTGCCGCTCCTGTACGGCTGTCCACCGTCAAACGGCTCCCGACCGGTTTGATGATTCCAGTTACGATGTCATCGTCTGCTCCAAAGCCCACTACAAGATGGCCCTTGCTCTTGACCGACTGGGCGGCTTTGCCTTTGTGTTCCATGACGAAGAGCCTGAGCTCTTCGGAAATTTTAAATTAGACCGCCTGACCATCTCCAATCTCCGTCGTATGTTCGAGAACAACCGTCTCATCTCGGATGCCTTCGAGAATGATGTCCAGAAACTGAAGGATGATTTCGCCACAATGAAGGAAGAGATCGATACGGAAGGTAACGTGAGCTTTGACCTCGTTGGTGGCGGTCATGCCGACAGAGTTATCTCCCCATTCTCGTCAACTCTCGCCTATGAAAAGCAAATTCGCAAAGCTGTTTGGAACAAGTACCACTCTGGGCATATGGCGGAGAACGATTTGGCCATCGTCATGGAATTCATCCGGTTCTTCAATTTCAGGGATATTTGGTGCATGGCCACGATTAAGGGTGAGATGCATCCAAAAAATATAAAACTGCATTTTATGTCGGGCTCGAACACGGTTAAGACCGGCACCCCGACGGCGATTTTAAATGCGAGTGCATTTTGTTCCCCGATCCTTTGGGAAGGGTTCCAGATGTATACCCTCCCCTCCATCCAACCCAATTACGAGAATACACGGATTGTGAGTCGGTTTGAGCAACCTACTCAGTCGGCTATAGCATCCGCCCGTCATGCCTCGTTTGAGAAAATGGTGGTTGATGCCTGTGCCGGAAATAAGGTGGGCTGGCTGGAGAATGCCCACCTCGACAGGAAGCGTATTGAAAAAAACGTCCTTAAACTTAAAGCACAACTCCCTGTTACCGCCTCACTCTCAATTGGTAGGGCAAGGGGAAGCAACCTCCTGCGGGAATGCAGTTACATTGTAGCTGATGCTGGACTGTTCAAGGAATTGCATGTCTATGTTCTTACAGCCGCAATCGTCGGAGGGAAAAGGATTGATGCCGACCGGATCTGGTGCCGTGGCCAACTTCTCGAAAAATCGAGGTTCGCAAGCTACGGGTTCATAGACTCGGAGATTCAGCGAACGTACACCGCCATGATTGCCGACGAGCTCTACCAATTGGCACTTCGGGGCATAATTCGTAGTGATCCAAGCGCATCCTTCACCTTCTGTTGCCGTATCCCGAACATTCATGTGGCGTTCTTCATTCAGAATTGCCTCATGCAAGGAGCGGAAATCGACCACGAATGGTCGGAAGTCGAACGTGAATGGCTTTCCGGTAAAGCTATTGCTGAGATTGCCTCCATGGTCAACCCAACAGCCAGTATTCTTTCCGACCACAATCGAATCAAGAAGATCATGGCTATTATCAAAAAACTGGAAGGTGAGGACATCCAAGATGATTCGTGACAGTGTTTCGTATATGGGGCACCGACACAGGTGGGTGGTGGGTATCCAAGAAGTATCTATAATTATTAGAAGATGGATAGTAACCCTCCCTATGTCAGTGCTTTTATCTATGGACGAGAGTGATCTTTTCCCAGTTTCAGAGCCAAAACACATGGATTCTGATGTTTAATTGAAGTGGTTGAAGTGAGCGTGCCGCTTTAGCGGCACCCGAGCCGAAGGCGAGGTGGAGTGACTTGGAATCATGACCATTGTCGGTCCAATGGATGTGGAGAACGAGGAAGGAGAGATATTGGCTTGGAAAGGTGGCTGGGGTGAATAATTACATGATTGTGGCTCTTGGGGTAGGTAGAAGGAGGTGATCAAGGCTTGGAACCACTTGCAGGAAGCATAAATCGAGTCCATCCCTATTTGGCACATCCTTTGAATTGCCACAACCTTCTACGCCTGAGCCGTTAACCTTGAGGATCACGACATTATGGACGCCGTTTGAATCATGAAGCAGGGAGGGTAGGACGGCTGGAGAACACTGAGATTGCTGGGTATACGTCTCAGAAATTTTATCAGGAGTCCTATTTCATTTTGCAGATCAACTGCATTGCGAATTTATCGAGGTCCTTTTTGTTGGGGTAGAATCGTTCGTTAATCAGAGGGCTAAGGTCGATATCTTGATGTCGACAGTCAATGGCCGTAGGGACCCTTTTGCCCATCTGTATCCAGAGATCCAAATAACGGTCCATCGTTTTTGCTGCCGACAGTTTTGATGCGGCCCATGTCAGGTTCCGGTAACTGCCCTGAAAATGCGTTCGAACGAAATGAAGTGAAGGAATTATGGAGGGGTCCCGCTTGTGGGCCGCACACCAGTCCGACCTTTTCCACAAATTGAACTCATTGACACATTGAATCAAATAGTTCGCAGAGGGTTGGACTGGAGTGTTGGAAATCAGGTGTGCCTCCCCATAAGCGGCGGTCTGGGCCTCACGCCAAGACCCACAGGTTTTAATAAAGTCTCCAAGGGTAGGGTCACTTGGCTGGCGTCTCTTCCGAAGCTGGCCAGTTGTACGTATGTCCTTTTCAATCAGGAATCGGACAAGTTCCGACTGCGTCCTCTGTTGTTTCTTGCGATATTGGCCTCGCACTCGATTTGGATTCCTGCGTTTGCCTTTGTTGCTTGGTAGTCTGGCCATTATTCTTTCAATATCCATATTTCCCTCCTATGCGTCTCCTAATAGAGGCTGAAATATTAAGGAATCCTCACATGGAGACGAGAGATGACTGGACAGTCATGATTGCGGGAGGGCAGAAGGAGTGGCAACGAGGGCTCAGCAGAAACTGAAAAAATAATTAAGCTTTTTGTCAGGTTTGTTCAAAAGTCTAAAAATTTCTTTAGATTTTGCCGACACCTCTTTCATATACCTCTCGGCCCCAGATCAGGTCCTTAACGGGGAGGGAGGCTCCAGATGGAGGCATGGAATAGGACAGCTATTTTCTGGGCGAACAGGTTGCGCCAGCGGTCTGGCTGTCCCATGTCACAGTAATTTTCCGAAAATCGATTTGGCCTTTTTTTTCTGTATTCCGGTGTAGCCCGAGACGCCGCAGATTGTCCATGGAGCCTGATCAGCCTCCCAACGGCCAAAGGTGTTACCCGATACGCAAGCGATATTTGGGCATCGCCCTAAAATAGAAGCAGAACTAGCGTCAAAAATTTCAGGATTCCGAGTATAATGATCCATGGGGCTTCGTTATTCATAAATAAACTGAGGAGATACGATAAATATTTCCGTATTTCCCGAGGGACCCTGCAATGTATAGGCATAAAGGAGAAGGTTTATGAAGAATGGGAACATTATTAAATCGCCACAAACTGAGATTGAACGTCACGCCGATGAGCCTTTTATTCGGCCTGATCTAATGACGGCAGAGGGTAGCGACGAGGTCATTGCATTGCCATGTCAACAGACTGAGGCTGAATTCACCCAGTCGGGGGAAAACCTGAGTGACATCTACATCTCGCACTCTGGGAGCCGTCCCCTTCAAGGGCCGATTATCAGTGCAACCATCGTTCGGCGCTCTGGGTGGAGAGATCCCAAGATGATTGATCTTTTCCAAAACAACGACAATCACCAAAACAATGCGCAGGTTGCCCAGAATATTCCCAAGGCGGATCTATTGGCTAACCTTCTTAAAAAACCTCAAACCTTCGATGAGTTTGATTCTGCATGGCGATTAGCCATGTGGCTATTGATGGTCCAAAACGGCATTGTGATTAACTCCTATGAGAATATCGCTACCAATTTGGGCAACATTAGCAAATCATCGGTCAGAAAATGGGCTGATACGTTAGTAAAACATGGAGTTATTGAGCGCACCCAAAAGGGCAATCAGGTCGAGCTTAAGCTATGTGGCGAATACATGACCTGCGCCACCGCCCCTACCGAGCCTCATACCGCAAGCCAAATCTTGCCGCCAGTTCCGCCTAGTTTACTTGCCCTACAAAAGATATTTGATGGGACAGAAGAGCTTGGCGGTAATTTTTCCATAAGAATTGATGGGATTAAAATGGGAAGTCGCAAATGATGGTGAGGTCCCACATCCCCGATTTGAGCAAACCCGTATTGGCAAGTGCTATGGAAAGAGATGAATTTCTCCGCCTCCTTACCGAAACTGTGGAGCAAATGTATCCTCTAGAACACCGTAAGCAGGGCAAACAAGACCGTGGGACGCACAGCCTCACCAGTAAGCTGATACGCAAAACTCAGGTTCGGTATAATGCTTGTCGTTCCACCATTGAAAAATTCACTCAATTTCTAACCGACAAGCAAATTTGTCAGGTAGTCATTGATGAGGAATTATTCCAAAGTTTCCAAGACCATCTGATTAAATCAGGCATTCCCGACAGCTATCACAGGAACCACCGTAGTCAGATTCGAAAATTGGTAAACGCCCTACCTTCGAATCTTCTCCAGCGTAAATTGGTCCCATTGGCAGAATTCAGGAAGGCTCATAAGTGGGACAAGTTTTCTGCCGACACACCCAAGATACTTGAAGATTTTGTGAGAAATGGGCGTAAACTCAAGACCCGCTCAAGCCGTCAAGCACCTGAGCTATCATCGGTATTGCTTTCAAAACCGTACCGAGAACAGATTGCCAACGAAACACTCACATTCCTCCGAGCCATTGAAGCAACGGACATCCTTCAAATTTCCGCTGATGACGTTGAAGAATTTATTGATGACTATGAGAGCGAAGGCAAGCGACATACAGCCATTGGGATTTTGGATTACATTCGCCCCTTGTTCTCAAATCTTTTGGCAAAGGGTTTAATCAAGACAGATCCGCTCGTTGATGTCCCCCGAAAAGAAAAGAAGGAAAATCTCGATTACGTTGATCAGGCAGGGATTGATAAATTGGCTGACCTTTCAACTCTTGATATGAATGATTTTATGGATGTTCGAGGCAGAGTTTTGGCGTTCTCTCTTTATTACGATTTCGCCCTACGCAACAGGGAAGGCTCATTGCTTAAGACAGGCGACCTTAAACTTGATGACATCACGAGCCTTGTATTGCCCAAAGCCATTCAAAAGGTTCAGAGGGAAGACAGCTTGCTCTTCAGTTATTTCCCTCATGTGACCCGTCCCTTACTTGAACGATACCTACAACTCAGGGCATCCAAATCCCCGACAACCAATAATTTAATAGTCACTGATGAAGGCACCCCTATGGCTGCTGATGGTTGCAGGGGCGTTGTCAGGAATCATTGCGAAAAGTTGGGGGTCAAAACATATGAGGGGAAGACCCCTACCCCACATCGTTTACGCCACAGCTTCGGGACGTTGAATCACAAGCCTCTTGGTTGTTGCTTGGATATTGTTGAAATCAAGGAACAGTATCGGCACTCAACAATCGAGACGACCTATCGGCTTTATTTCGCCAAGAATCCAATCCTTAAGAAACAACGCTATGTAGCCCGAATGCAATCCAACGGATCTATGGGAACCAATGTGAGCGGTCAGACTTCTACCTCTGTCATTCCTCAATCGATTAAACCCGTCTCCTTGAACGCTAGCGACTGTATTTCAGAGAATGAGGCTATGAGACAGGTACGGGGCATTGGATTGGATTACAGGTCATTGCGAGAATACGCTCTAAAGGTCGGAAGCGTCCAAAAGAATGGCAGAGGCTACGAATACTCAAAGTCTTTCATTACCGACCTTGCCAACAGTTATTTCACCCGCAAAGAAGCTATGGACTTCCTTAACATGGACAGGAACGCATTCTTTAACTGGACTAAGGATGAGGACGTAAAGTTCATCCAAATCGGTCAGGTGGGGTTATTTCGCAAGGATCGGGTACTTGCCAAGAAGAGATCCCGTTAAGTCACCTTGGGCATTTCAAGCCCCTTCCTGCTTTTTAAAAAAACCCCTTCCCGTCTTCAAATCGCCCTCCTCCCTCCCCTAAGTGACGAATCATCTTGCAAATCATCTTACGAATCATCTTTTTCGAGTAAATAGGGCAAACGACCAAATTTGGAAGCAGGTTTACCAAATATGGACGCAGAGCCTATATTCATTGGTCAGAAATGGGCTAGGTTGAAAACTAGGTAGACAAGAAAAGAAATGGTCGGGGCGGCGGGATTTGAACCCGCGACCTTTTGGTCCCGAACCAAACGCGCTACCAGTCTGCGCTACACCCCGATAGAAGAAATGACGAATTTTTAGATTTAGAAATATCCCCGGGAAGGACCGTCTTTCCAAACCTCGTCAAAAAGCGGCGACACACTATCAATGTCCATCAGACGCGTCAAGTTTTACATCCACCGGGCGCGATCACGGACAGCATGGCGGACGGCACAATCTTCCGGGACCACCCCCTGGCGGGCGATGTTCACAAGCACTCCCACGCACATCATGGAAACGATCAGACTGGAGCCTCCGTAACTGATAAAGGGAAGCGCAAGCCCCTTGGTGGGCAAACATCCGGAAACAACCCCGATATTAATGGCCGCCTGCACGGAGGTCATTAACGTGAAACCAATCCCCATTAATCGTCCGAAACCATCAGGCGCCTGAAAACTGATGACCGCTCCACAAGCCAGAAAGCCCGCGAATAACAACACCACCAGAATGGTTGCAGCCATGCCAAGCTCTTCCCCGATAATGGCCAGAATGAAGTCGGTGTGGGCTTCCGGTAAATAAAAATGTTTCTGGAGACTCTCACCCAGGCCTACACCCCATACCCCGCCCAGCGTGAAGGCCTGCTCGGATTGCTGAAGATGATAGGCCTCCTTCGGGTATTTTTCTGGATCCATGAATGCCAACACGCGACCGGCCCGTACCGGATCATGCATCACCGCGCCCGCGAAAAGAAGCAAGCCAAGCAGGCCCAGCAAAGCCAGATAGCGGGCCGGACTGCCCCCGGTAAACATGATGGCAGCCCCCACCACACCCAGAAGAACCGTCGTGCCAAAATCCGGCTCAATAATAACCAGTCCTAACACCGGCACCATCAAAGCAAGCGGTTTCAGAATCCCCTCTTTAAAGGTCGCGGCTTGATTGCCGGCCCTTGTCATCCAGGCGCTCATCATGATGACAAGCGCAAACTTCGCCAACTCGGAAGGCTGCGTACTGATGGGACCGATTCGGATCCAGCGGTGGCTGCCATTGATTTTGGCGCCAATGCCGGGAACCAGCACCAGGACCAGCAACAGACCCGCAAACACCGACAGGGGAATCCACCAGCGCTGCCACTGGTGGTAATCAATAGAGGCCGTAACCAAGCCTGCCACCGCCGCAGCGACCAACCAGATCAACTGCCGGAACAGGAAATAGTTCGCATCCTTGTAGACAGCGTTCCCTTTAACAGAACTGGCGCTGGCCAACATTACGATGCCCAGCGCCAGTAACAAAAGAACGATACCCACTAATATGGTGGGCGTTTTCCGCATCACTCAACAGGCGGAGGAATTTTCAACGTCTGCCCGGGCTTCACGTCAGGCGAAGACAAATTGTTCAGCTTCATCACTTCTTCAGCGCGAACACCATACATCATGGCAATGGAGTTCAAATCCTGGTTAAGTTCCACGACATGCAGGACCTCGTTCGACTTCGGAGCCGTGACATCAGTCGCTGTCTGTTCAGCCGCGGGCATCACCGCATCAGGTGCCACAGTCTCACCGGGAGCCGGGGCCACAGCCTCATTTACGGCAGGAGCAGTTGAACCTTTCGGCAGTTTGAGTTTCTGCCCAACCTGCAGCTTATCACTGTTCAGCCCATTCAACTGCTTGAGCGCTTTGGTTGTCGTCTTGTGGGCCACGGCAATGCCGCCCAGCATGTCGCCGGACTTCACAACATAAACGTCTCCACTGGCGGTCACCGGCGCGGACTTCACGGAAGATTTTGCAATCTTCTTGTGCACAACCTTTGAAACAGGCGCAGCATCAGCGG